>Ga0116129_1002101_pt1 | contig 10350 bp, 7 predicted proteins | sample June2015DPH_17_2_FD_89732 | JGI IMG/M metagenome (GOLD analysis project Ga0116129, IMG submission 89732) | Peatland microbial communities from SPRUCE experiment site at the Marcell Experimental Forest, Minnesota, USA - June2015DPH_17_10 | ecosystem: Environmental > Terrestrial > Soil > Wetlands >...
AGCGGTGAGTTTTGGATTGTCGGAGACCGCGTCCCAATCCTTCCGGCTGTATCCCTTTCCCGGCTTGTAGCTCTTAGCCATCGAGAAGTTTCCTTTCCTTGGCGGGGCGCATGCTGATGACACTCACGCCCTCCGAACCGAGCGCGACGAACACAACAACCACAATGCCGTCCGCGAGACGTCCAACGGCGATCAGCCGGTTGCTCTTGGCCGGAACGATCATGGATCGCTCGAAGAACCCTTCGTCCAGATCGGCGAAGTCGAGGCCATCGTGTTTGGCGATGTTGGCAAGCCGCTTCGGTTCGTCCCAAACTATCTTCACAGGATATTTTGTAACTACAATTTAATCCGGCGTCAATGGTGCCAGACGGCCGGCTGCATTGCCCGTCGTGCCAATGTGCCGCAGCCGGTCATGCTTGATCTCACCCCCAAATCAGCGATTTCAATGCGCCATCCTGTTCCGAAGAGGGGCGTTGGCCAACGTCGCAAACGTGGGGCGGGATGCGATGGACGCGAGAGTGTTGCTGGACGTGCAGCACTGACGCGGACGGCGAAGCCGTGTGGTCCTGGCACCCCGACGCTGGTGTCAAGTTGGCGGAACGCAAATTCCGCTGGCGACGGTGGCTAACAAGCCCGGTACACCGGGGCGACCACGGAGTAAGCCGTAAAGCCATTGCGCAGGGAATGCCGGGCGATCTCGGTGAACCTGTGGTGACGACACTCGTATGCTCTACTCTACCAACTGCATACGAGGCTGCGGGTGCACTTAGCACCCGGCATTCCCCTGCGCCCTCTTGATCGGAGGCGCGACCGGTTCATGCACAACCCGGGCGAGATCGCGCCGCGGGATTGTTTTTGGCTGTCTGAAAATACCCTATCCACGTCGTCCCGGCCTTGCGCCATGACGGGAGACGAAACAAGCCTACACCGCAAAATAACCCCGGATCGCGGGCAGGAAGAAGATGGCGAGGTTGATCGCAAAGCCGATGTTCCACAGGATCGACCGCAGCGTGGGACGATTGCCGAGATAGGTGAAGACATAGGCAACCCGCACGATCAGGAAAAGAATGGCCAGTTCATCGATGAGGCGCTGCGGGCCGGCGCGGAATTCCGCCAGCAGGACGGCGACGGCGAAGAACGGGAAGGCCTCGATGCCGTTGAGATGCGCGCCCAGCGCGCGCGCCCGGATCGGATCGTCATAGAAGGCGGGGTCGCGCGGCCTGGCATTGTCGAAACCGCGAAACCCGATCCATTTGACCGGCGCGATGGTCAGCAGATAGAGCATAAGCGTTCCGAAAACGCACCATTCGGCGACCGTCATGAATTTCTCCAGTCATCGGCAATGAGAAACAGTACCGAAACAGCCGTTGTCTTGACAAGGATGGTGCAACGCGCGATGCCACAGCCCTCATGACAGCGGCCGTACCGATCGAAAGCGCCAAGGCTGCGGCCGCCACCAGGCCGGATCGCATCGGCGTCCTTTTGGTCAATCTCGGCACCCCCGACAGCGCCGATGCGCGCGGCGTGCGGATCTATCTCAGGGAATTCCTGTCCGATCCGCGGGTGATCGAAAAGCAGGGACTGTGGTGGAAGCTGGTGCTCAACGGCATCATCCTGCGCGTCCGCCCCCGCCGCAAGGCGCGCGATTACCAGAAGATCTGGAACACCGAGAAAAACGAATCTCCGCTGAAAACCATCACGCGCGCGCAAGCTCACAAGCTCGCCGCTTCCATTGCCGATCATGACCATGTCGTGGTCGACTGGGCGATGCGCTACGGTAACCCGTCGATCCGCGCGGGCATCGAGGCCCTGACCGCGCAAGGCTGCGACCGGCTGCTGGTGGCGCCGCTCTATCCGCAATATTCGGCCGCGACCTCCGCCACCGTGTGCGACGAAGCGTTCCGCGTGCTCGGCGCAATGCGCGCGCAGCCGACCTTGCGGGTGACGCCGCCCTATTACGACGACCCCGATTATATCGAGGCGCTGGCGGTCTCGATCAACCTGCATCTTTCGGCCTTGCCGTTCGTGCCGGAAGCGATCGTGGCCTCGTTCCACGGCATGCCGCAGCAATACATCGACCGTGGCGATCCCTATCAGGCCCAATGCGTCGCGACGACGGATGCGCTGCGCAAGCGGATGGGCCTCGACCCGTCGAAACTGCTCCTCACATTCCAGTCGCGCTTCGGCTTCGATGCCTGGCTACAGCCTTATACCGACAAGACCATCGCGCAACTGGCGAAGGACGGCGTGCGCCGCATCGCGGTCGTGACCCCTGGGTTTTCGGCGGATTGCCTGGAGACGCTGGAGGAAATCGCGCTGGAAAACGCCGAAATTTTCAAGCACAATGGCGGCGAGCAGTTTACCGCCATTCCCTGCCTGAACGACAGCGACGCCGGCATGGACGTGATCCGCCAGCTGGTGCTGCGCGAGCTTCAGGGCTGGATATAGATCGCGACCATACTCGATTTTCCACGCTTCGAACGTTACATCCGGGCCTCGCGGCCAAACGATGGATTGCAATGCGTCGCAGGACGGCCGGCTGCCCCCCTTAGGAGTTTTTCATGACCGGGTTTGATATTTTCGCCATTGCGCTTGTGCTGCTGGTTGTTTTCACGCTGTTTGCCGGCGTCAAGACGGTGCCGCAGGGCTACGGCTGGACCATCGAGCGGTTCGGTAAGTTCACCCGCACGCTGTCGCCGGGGCTGAACATCATCATTCCCTATTTCGACCGCGTCGGCCGCAAGATGAACATGATGGAGCAGGTGATCAGCATTCCCGAGCAGGAGGTGATCACCAAGGACAACGCCACGGTGACGGCGGACGGCGTTGCGTTCTTTCAGGTGTTCGACGCCGCGAAAGCGAGCTACGAGGTATCCAATCTCAACCAGGCGATCATCGTACTGACGATGACCAACATCCGCTCGGTGATGGGCGCGATGGATCTCGACCAGGTGCTGTCGCATCGCGACGAGATCAACGAGCGCCTGCTGCGGGTGGTCGATGCCGCGGTCTCGCCGTGGGGACTGAAGGTCAACCGCATCGAGATCAAGGACATCGTGCCGCCCGCCGATCTCGTGGAGGCGATGGGCCGCCAGATGAAGGCCGAGCGGGTCAAGCGCGCCGACATCCTGCAGGCCGAGGGCCAGCGGCAATCGGAAATCCTGCGCGCCGAAGGCGCCAAGCAGGGCCAGATCCTGCAGGCCGAAGGCCGCCGCGAAGCCGCGTTCCGCGACGCCGAGGCGCGCGAACGCTCCGCCGAGGCCGAGGCCAAGGCGACGCAGATGGTCTCCGACGCCATCGCCAAGGGCGATGTCGCCGCGCTGAACTATTTCATCGCCGACAAGTATATCAAGGCGTTCGGGCAATTGGCCGACTCGCCGAACCAGAAGATCATCATGCTGCCGATCGAGGCGGTGAGTGTTCTGGGGTCGCTCGCCGGCATCGGCGAGATCGCCAAGGCCACCTTCGGCGAAAGCGCCGCCTCCGCGCAGGCCGCGGCGCGCCGCTCCTCGGTGCCGAATACCGGGCCGACCCCGCCGCCGGCGACGCCGCCACGGTAAGAGTTCTGCGAGATGACGATCGAATTGACGCTGCGGGTTCTTTCACCTCTCCCATAGGGAGAGGTCGGATCGCTCTTGCGATCCGGGTGAGGGTACAGTCTATCGAGAGACCGTACCCCGGATGGGAGAGGGAGCGCGCTGCCGTTGTGTTGTCGAGATCGCTAAACGAGACGATTGAGAGGTTGCATCATGAGCGAGATGTTTTCCACGCTGGGCACCTGGAACTGGCTGATCTTCGGCATCGTCCTGATGGCGCTGGAACTGATCGCGCCGGGGGTCTTCCTGTTCTGGCTCGGGCTCGCCGCGCTGCTCGTCGGGTTGCTGTCGTTTGCGATCCATCCGTCCTGGCAGTTGCAGATCCTGATGTTCGCGGTTTTCGCCGCCGCCGCGGTGCCGCTGTGGCGGCGCGTCGCGCGCAACAACACCGCGGTCAGCAAGAGCAATCCGTTCCTCAACAAGCGCGCGGATGCGCTGGTCGGCCGGGTGTTCACGCTGGAAAAGCCGATCATCGACGGATCGGGCACGGTGCGGATCGACGACACGGTATGGCGGGTCGCCGGTCCCGACACGCCGGCCGGCAGCCGCGTCAAGATCGTGCAGGCGGACGGCGCCAGCCTGACCGTGGCCGCGGCGTGACGCGCGATCTCGGGGAATACCTCTCCCGAGAAGAGAGTCGATTTGCGTAAGCAAATCGGGCGAGGGTTCCGCTCCATGACGGGCCGCAACCCCTCTCGCCGGACGTCGTCCGCCCGGGTCTAACGGCCCATTAACCATAATTGTTTTAACTCCATTAACGACGTTTTCCGTCGCGTTCGCGCGTGGCTGGGTCGTTTCGTTAAGTATATGAATTTACTGGGGTAATATTCATTGTGATGCCGGGTCCAGTAACGGGCCGCCGCAAGCGCGCAACCATGTTGCGCGGGCTTTTGCCATGGCTTGCGCTGATTGTGTTCGACGCGACATCCGGACAGGCCCAAACGCTCACCCCCGATATGCTGCGCCCGGGGCTCGACGGCTTCGTCTCGCCGCTTGATTCACCGCTGCGCAAGATCGCCGACAAGTCCGCCGATAGCACCGCCGATCCCGGCGATGACCAGACCATCCGCGACGAGCGCGCGCCCGCGCCATCGCGGATCGGCCAGATCCCGAGCTACGGCCTTCCCGCCGCCAGCGGCGCGTCAGACTCCGGTTTTGACTCGCTCAATCGCACGCGCAAGAAGCCGAAGTTTTATCCGGGTCAGCCCAGGCCGAAACCGGCGCCGGGCCCCGGCAGTCCGGCGCCCGTGGTTTCATCGGGACCGCTGCGATTGTCGATCCCGCCATCGCAGACCGCCAACAAGACGCCGATCCCGCCGGCGATGGCCGGCACGGTCGACGGCCAGCCGCCGCGCAAGCGTCTCAAGATCGACGACGATCCGTTCGGCGCCGTCGGCGACTATGCCGGCAGCTTTCTTGTCAAATCCGCGGTCGAACTCTATGGCGGCTACGACACCAATCCGGGCCGCACCCCCGTGCCGCAGGGATCGCCGTTCTACGTGGTGGCGCCGGAATTCCTCGCGGTCTCCAACTGGGAGCGCAACGCGCTGGTCGCCGACTTGCGGGGATCTTTCACCGGCTATGGCGATACGCTTTCGCCGCTCGTCAACGGAGCCATCTCGCCGGCGCCGATCAATGTCGACCGGCCGTATTTCAACGGCCATGTCGACGGCCGCTACGATGTCTCAAATGATAGCTGGCTGACCGCGCAGTTGCGCGTTCTCGTTTCCACCGACAATCCCGGCAGCCCGAACGTCCAGGCCGGGCTCGCCAAATATCCGATCTACACCACGATAGGCAGCACCATCGGCATCGACCAGAATTTCAATCGCCTGAATGTCGCGGTCGGCGGCACCGTCGACCGCACCGTCTACACCAACTCCATATTGACCGACGGCATCTCGACCACCAACGACGACCGCAACTTCACCCAGTATGGCGGCGTCAGCCGGGTCAGCTACGACCTGTCGGCGGGGGTAAAGCCGTTCGCCGAGATCGAGGGCGACACCCGCGACCACGACCTCACGTTCGATCGCTTCGGCTTTGCGCGCGATTCCACTGGCGGTTATGCCAAGGCCGGCACCTCGTTCGCATTCTCGGGGCGACTGACCGGCGAAATCGCGGTCGGCTACGGCGAGCGCGATTATGTCGATCCCAGGCTCGGCCGGATCGATGGCCTGCTCACCTCGGCCTCGCTGATCTGGACGGCGACGCCGCTGACCACGGCGAAATTCTATGCCAACACCTCGATCGACGAGACCGTGCTGCCCTTTGTCTCCGGCACGTTGACGCGCACCTATACCGCCGAGGTCGATCACGATCTCCGCAGCTGGCTCACCGCGGACGCCAAATTCACCTATGGCACGCAAAACTACCACGGCGACGGACTGTTCGACACGATCTATTCGATCGAAGGCGACCTGATCTACAAGCTAACCCGCTACCTCTGGATCAAGGGCACGCTGCGCCGCGATATCCTCGCCTCCAACTTTGCCGGCGACAGCAGCGCATCGACGGTGGTGATGCTGGGCGTGCGGGTGCAGAATTGATGCATTCCCCGGACGCTGCGCCACCAGCGCGTTTACGCGCGTCTTCGACGCGCCATGGCGCCGCCCCTTGCTGCGCGATGCGCCGCCGATCCGGGGGCCATGCGTTGTGCAGTGTCACTGTGGGCGAGGAAGATCACCGCGGCAAATTCGTCGTTCCCATCAGAAACTGATCGATGGCCCGCGCGCAGAGCCGGCCCTCGCGGATCGCCCAGACCACGAGAGACTGTCCGCGGCGCATGTCGCCGGCTGAGAACACCTTCGGCCGCGAAGTCTGGTAGTCCGACGTGTTGGCCCGCACATTGCCGCGGGGGTCGAGATCGACGCCGAGCGTCTTCAACAGACCTTCATGCACCGGATGCACGAAACCCATCGCCAGCAGCACCAGCTGCGCCTCGAGATCGAATTCGCTTCCCGGAATTGGCTTGAACTTGTCATCGACCTGCACGCAATGCAGCTTTTGCACCTTGCCGTCCATCCCGGAGAATTTTTGCGTCAGCACCGCGTATTCGCGCCGGGCGCCTTCGGCCTGGCTGGATGACGTGCGCATCTTCAGGGGCCAGTTCGGCCAGGTCAGTCCCTTGTTCTCATGCTCCGGCGGAGCCGGCATGATCTCGAGCTGCGTCACCGAGAGCGCGCCCTGCCGGAACGAAGTGCCGATGCAGTCCGATCCGGTGTCGCCGCCCCCGATCACCACCACATGCCTGCCGTCCGCGAGGATATCGGGCGCGTTGCCGAGCGGCTCGGAGGAGACGCGGCGATTTTGCTGCGGCAGGAAATCCATCGCGAAGTGAATGCCTGCGAGTTCGCGGCCGGGAATCGGCAGGTCGCGCGGGGCTTCCGCGCCGCCGGTCAGCGCCAGCGCGTCATACTGCTCCAGCATCACGCGCGGATCGAGCGCGCCTTGCGCTGACCCGCCGACATGGATGCCGTAGTGAAAGGTGACGCCCTCGGCTTCCATTTGCGCGACGCGGCGGTCGATGACATGCTTCTCCATCTTGAAATCGGGAATGCCGTAACGCAACAGCCCGCCGGCCCTGGCGTATTTCTCGTAGAGATGCACATCGTGGCCGACGCGTGCGAGCTGCTGGGCGCAGGCCAGCCCCGCTGGGCCCGAGCCGATCACCGCGACCCTCTTGCCGGTTTTGCCGGTCGCGATTTGCGGCGTGACCCAGCCATTATCCCAGGCGCGGTCGACGATGGCGCATTCGATGGTCTTGATGGTGACGGGGTTGTCGTCGATGTTGAGCGTGCACGAGGCTTCGCACGGCGCGGGGCAGATGCGCCCGGTGAATTCGGGGAAATTATTGGTCGAATGCAGGTTGCGCGAGGCCTCTTCCCAGTTGCCCTGATAGACGAGATCGTTGAAATCCGGAATCTGGTTGTTGACCGGGCAGCCCGGCGTGCCCGGCGCGACTGCGCCGGTGCCGTGGCAATAGGGAATGCCGCAGTTCATGCAGCGCGCGGCCTGGTCGCGGGTGTCCTTCTCGCTCAAGGGAACGACGAATTCGCGATAGTTTTTGACGCGCTCGGCGACCGGCTCGTATTTGCGGTCGCGCCGCTCGATCTCGAGAAAGCCTGTAATCTTGCCCATTAAACCTGACGCCCCGAAGCTTCAATCAATGCTGCTGCAGCAGCGGAAGTACGCTCCCTCTCCCATGGGGAGAGGTGATCAACTCGCACGATCCGTTTCCATCTTCATCCGGCTCGCTCTAAGCCCCGATCGCGATCTTCGGCTCGGCGTCCGCATTCGCCTTCAATTCCCTCAGCGCGCGGCGGTACTCCACCGGCATCACCTTGCGGAATTTCAGCAGGGCCGTCTTCCAGTTGGCGAGTATGGCGGCGGCGCGTCTGGAGCCGGTCAATTTGGCGTGGCGCGTGATCAGGATGTGCAGCCGCTCGATATCGGACTCCAGGAGATTGGCGAACACGTCGACCCTGCCATGCGCCTCGAGATCGCCTGCGTGGTGATAGGCGTTCTCGTTGATCATCTCCTCCGACAGCACCGGTTCGAGTTCGACCATCGCCATGTTGCAGAGCTTTTGGAAATCGCCGGCCTCGTCAAGAACGTAGGCCACGCCGCCTGACATGCCGGCGGCGAAATTGCGCCCGGTCCTGCCGAGCACCACCACGATGCCGCCGGTCATGTATTCGCAGCAATGATCGCCGGCGCCCTCGACCACCGCGATCGCGCCGGAGTTACGCACGGCAAAGCGTTCGCCGGCGATGCCGCGGAAATAGCATTCGCCCTCGATCGCGCCGTACATCACTGTGTTGCCGACGATGATGGAATCCTCCGGCACGATGCCGGAATCGCGCGGCGGCCTGACGATGATGCGGCCGCCGGACAGGCCCTTGCCGACATAGTCGTTGCCTTCGCCTTCGAGATCGAAGGTGATGCCGCGCGCCAGCCAGGCGCCGAACGCCTGCCCCGCGGTGCCCTTGAAGCTGACCTGGATGGTGTCGTGCGGCAGGCCGGCGTGGCCGTAGATTTTCGCAACCGCGCCGGACAGCATCGCGCCGGCGCTGCGGTCGGTATTGTTGATCTCCATCTCGATCCTGACCGGCGCGCCGCGGTCGATCGCCGGGCGCGCTTTCTCGATCAGCGTGCGGTCGAGCACGGCTTCCAGATGATGGTTCTGGTCTTGCGCATGGTAGATCTTCTGGCCGGGCAGCTCTTTCTGGCGGACGAACAGCTTTGAGAAATCCAGCCCCTTGGCCTTCCAGTGCGCCACCAGCGTCGACTGGTCGAGCATCTGGGTCTGGCCCACCATCTCGTTGAAGGTGCGGTAGCCCAGCGCCGCCATGATCTCGCGCACTTCCTCGGCGACGAAGAAGAAATAATTGATGACGTGCTCGGGCTGGCCGGTGAAGCGCTTGCGCAGCACCGGGTCCTGGGTCGCGACCCCGACCGGGCAGGTGTTGAGATGGCACTTGCGCATCATGATGCAGCCGGCCGCGATCAGGGGGGCGGTGGCGAAGCCGAACTCGTCGGCGCCGAGCAGAGCGCCGATCACCACGTCGCGGCCGGTGCGGAAGCCGCCATCGACCTGGACCAGGATGCGGCTGCGCAGCCGCTCGCGCACCAGGGTCTGATGGGTTTCGGCAAGGCCGATTTCCCAGGGGGAACCTGCGTGCTTGATCGAGGTCAGGGGGGAGGCGCCGGTGCCGCCCTCGAAGCCTGCGATGGTGACGTGGTCGGCGCGTGCCTTGGCGACGCCGGCGGCAACCGTGCCGACGCCGATTTCGGAGACCAGCTTTACCGACACCTGTCCATCGGGATTGACGTTCTTCAAATCGTAGATCAGCTGCGCCAGATCCTCGATCGAGTATATATCGTGATGCGGCGGCGGCGAAATCAGGCCGACGCCGGGCGTCGAATGCCGCACCCGCGCAATCACGGCGTCGACCTTGTGGCCGGGCAATTGGCCGCCCTCGCCGGGCTTGGCGCCCTGCGCCATCTTGATCTGCATCATGTCGGCGTTGACGAGATATTCGGTGGTGACGCCGAACCGCCCCGATGCAACCTGCTTGATCGCCGAGCGCATCGAATCGCCATTCGGCAGCGGCTTGAAGCGATCGCTCTCTTCGCCGCCTTCGCCGGTATTGGACTTGCCGCCGATCCGGTTCATCGCGATCGCAAGCGTGGTGTGGGCCTCGCGCGAGATCGAGCCGAACGACATCGCGCCGGTGGCGAAGCGCCGCACGATGTCCTTGGCCGGCTCGACCTGATCGAGCGGCACCGGCTTGCGCTTCTCATCCTCGGCGGTCCTGATCCGGAACAGGCCGCGCAGGGTCAACAGCCGCTCCGACTGCTCGTTGAGGATTTTCGCGAACGCCTTGTAGCGTTCCAGCGAATTGCCGCGCACGGCATGCTGAAGCGTCGAGACCGACTCGGCGGTCCAGGCGTGATCCTCGCCGCGGGTGCGGTAGGCATATTCGCCGCCGATATCGAGCGCGGTCTTGTACTCCGGCGCATCGCCGAACGCGTCAGCGTGGCGGCGCGCGGTTTCCTCGGCGATCTCGGCAAGCCCAACGCCTTCGATGCGGGTGTGGGTGCCGACGAAATATTTCGCGACGAAGTCCGCCTTCAATCCGACGGCGTCGAAGATCTGCGCGCCGCAATAGGACTGATAGGTCGAGATGCCCATCTTCGACATCACCTTCAACAGGCCCTTGCCGATCGACTTGATGTAGCGCTTGACGAT
>Ga0116129_1002102_pt1 | contig 10343 bp, 15 predicted proteins | sample June2015DPH_17_2_FD_89732 | JGI IMG/M metagenome (GOLD analysis project Ga0116129, IMG submission 89732) | Peatland microbial communities from SPRUCE experiment site at the Marcell Experimental Forest, Minnesota, USA - June2015DPH_17_10 | ecosystem: Environmental > Terrestrial > Soil > Wetlands...
GGCCTTGCGAGCAACCGGCTTGATATAGCGCTTCATGAGATTGTCCGGCCAGTAGGGCTGCTTTCCCTTCTTCGTCGGACTTGCGAAGACGTAATCGGAGTCCATCGGATAAGGGCTCTGGCGCCGCCAGCGCAGAAGATCCTCTGCCATGTAGCTGTCCATGGGGACAGGCTTGGCCGAGGCTTCCGTCTTGCAGTTGCCCACTACCTGATGCCAGATCGATCGAGTGACATTCAGTTCCAGGCTCTCGAAATCGACATCGCTCCAGCGAAGCGCAAGCAATTCGCTGACTCGAAGTCCGGTAGCCGCATCCAGGAGAGCCAACGTGCGCTCCCGAACCGACAACTTGCTGAGGAGAAGCTGGAGTTCCGCCAGTTCAAGCACGTCAGGCACCTTCTCCCGTTTCGCGCTTTGGCGGACGAGCTTGATTGGGTTTCGGTCAACCCACTCGTACCGCATCGCGTGATGGAAGATGGCGCTCATCAGATTTCGAATTTTCGCTCTCGATGCTTTCGCCCGCTTGATGCCGTCTAACCATTCTTCAACGGCAACTGGCTTTATCTGATCCAACCGGTGTTCTCCCCAACGAGGAAGAATCCAGACCCTCAGATAGCTTTCATACGCTGCTCGCGTCGAGAACGATTTACGTCCCTGATTCTCACCAACCAGCTCTTTAAGCTTGTAGTGAGCAATCAGCTCGGCAAACGTGCCCGGTCCGCCTTCCGTATGCGGGGTTTGTTGGTTAGCGTCAATGCGCAACGCTTTAGCGGCCTTGAGTGCTGATGCCTCAGTTGGCAAAGTCTGTACGGTACCGACTATTGCCTTCCGTCGTTTGTTCGTTCCATTGGAGTCGGCTTCCCACCAACGAAAGACCCAAACGTCGGATCCACTCTGCCGCTTTTCGCGCTGCACGCTTCCTTGCTGGTACCGTGTTCGCCTAGGCATAATTTCTCCTGTTTAGGCGCCACGGATGGCTGTACTAAGCCTAACGCGACGCATGGCAGAGGTCGAATGAAATCTCAGCTGGCAATGCGCTCAGAAATCCACCGATCAATCTCGCTGGCGCGGAAGCGCCACATCGTGCCGAGTTGAAATCCGCGAACCACGCCATTGCGGGCATACCTCTGTAGAGTCTTCGGGTGAATCCTCATGATTGCGGCGGCCTGGTCCGTGTCGAGCAGCGGTTCCGGGACGAAAGGCTCGCTCGCGACGGGCTTTCGATCCGATGGGACCGAATCTGGGGTCGGTGGATGGTGACTCTGATTGGGAAACAATTGGAAACCTCCGGGGACAGATAGGCACTTTTGGGAGCGATAATGAGCGCGCGTCAAAAGGCTGTCCAATACCTTTTAGGCACCGGCTGATGCCTTGGAGGCGTCAGACTTTTTCTCGGGCGGTGCCTTTCGTAACTAGTTTTTGGCGGTAAAGTTCAGTATTTGAGGGACATAGATATACAACAGCAAAAGTTTTTTCCACATCCAACCTTTTAGCAGTCGGAGGATTCACCGGAATGCCCTGTTGTAGGAGATACATGACTTGGACGACTATGCTGAGTTCCGCCATCTCAAATATCTCCTCGCCATTGTTAAGCACAAGGGCGTCAGGGCTGCTGCGGAAGCGCTGCACATCACCCAGCCCTCTCTGAGCCGGCAGGCCAGGGAATTCCAAGACCATTACAAGCTCAATATCTATCGAAAGCTGAAGCACGGCGGAATTGAGATTACGCCGACCGGCCAAGCACTGCCGATCATCTTCGGGGACTTGCTTGAGGCGCGAGATGAAGCAATTGCAGCCCTCGAAGCCATCGAGCGCGGCGAGGCGGAGACGCTTCGGATCGGATGCACGCCGTTTGTCGATAAAAAAGATCTGCGAAAGAGCCGCTCAATTGCAAAGAGAGTTGGTGCCTGGCTCGAAGATCAAACTTCTCCGTGACAACACCGCCCCGCTGCTTAAGGAACTGGTCCACGATCACCTGGACGCAGCAATTGTGAGTTTGCCGGTAACAGACGAGAGTGTGCGGGTCGAAATCCTCAAACGAGACAGGCTCGTCGTGTGTCTCCCAGTCGATCACCCGTTTGCAAAGAAGTCCGCCCTAAGCGCCAGCGATCTGACTCACAATCTAACCGTGTTTCGTAGTCCTTCTCAGCATCCCGCGGCCCATGCGAGGCTGCTCGAATTGCTCGGAGAACTCGGCGTATGGTTTGAGGAACACGCTCATGTTTCCCATCCACAAGAGATGTTGGAAGCCGTGAAGAATGGAGAGGGCTTCGCCCTCGTTCGCGAAGGAACTCCGATGATGGACGGCGTCACTACTCGACCGATTATCGGAGTCGATTGGACATTCGATACTGCGATAGTATTTTCGCGAAATCCGAAGTCGAGAGTTGTCCCCGTAATTGCCAAGCATTTGAGACGGACATTTCTCCATTCCGCAACTCCCACTACCCAGAGAAAAGGGCCGGCAAGTGTAAAGGAATTGCAACGTCCATCGCAGCAGAAAAGGACAGGCTGAAGACCAGTCGAATCGCTGATTCAGACGCCTCTAAACGCGCCAAAGGCATCACCCGATGCCTAAGAAGTATTAGACACGCGGGCAACATCCGGCCCAATATTGCGGCATATCACGACTGAAACTCAGTCGATGGAGATGCCGATGATCAGCAGGAATCGTGTCGTATCCCCCCGCAATCGCCTTGGCACGCCCAAGGCTTCGCCCTTCACAATGCAATCCCTCGCCCGCGTTGCTCGCACGCTGGCACCCACCCTTATTGCTCTTACGTTAGCGTCGGCTGCTCACGCACAGGGGACGATGGATTTTTCCGGTGCGCAAACCCTTATGGGGACCTTCAAAACGTTCGCCATCTATGCGGGCGCTGTCATCTGCTTTGGCGGCCTGATCTTCGCCGGCATTCGGATGATGAGCGGTCGGTTTCAGGACGCCATTCCTGGCCTCTTCGGCGCGCTGTTTGGTGCCGGAATACTCGGATGGGGAGCGGGTTGGATTGGTTCCCTCACCGGGCAGTCGATGTAGGAGGCTGCCATGCACACTACCAAGCGGGGAGAACCGTTACCGATCAATCAGGCATTGAACAGGCCGAGGGCCAAGCTCGGACTTGAGCTCTCGACGTGGATGGTCATCGTGTTTGTGACTGTAACGGTTTTTCTCGCTGGGTTCCGAATGCTGGCCATTCTCAGTTTCCCAACTCTTGCAGGCGGCGCATGGCTCATCGTCCGCAATCACCCAAAGATGTTTCAACTCTGGGGCCTAAGCCTCGGCCAGAAGAGCTACTATGACCCGCGCAAATACTGAACAACTTAAACATACTCCTTGGTTCGCGAAGGCAGGCGCCGCCTGCAGCATCGTTCCGATCTCACGCTTCGTCGGGCCGAATACCTTCGCACTGAAAGGTGGCGGATACGGTTGGCAAGGGCATCTATAACGCCGTCTTTGACAACGTAGAGGACAGCCTATCGTTCTCCCGCCTGCAATGCTTCGACTTCCAGGGTGTGAACAACGAGCAGTACGCCGACCTTATCGAGCCGTTGATGGTGTGGTTGCTACGCCGGATCAATGACGTTCTCTACAACCCTGCCAATCTTGGCGTTCCCAAGCACATCCTCATCGAAGAGATCTTCTCTTCGATGAAGAACAAACAGCTCTTGGATGGTGCCCTTGCGTCCATCAAGACTGTCCGCAAGAACCTCGGCGGCGTGACCATGATCGGCCAATCTGCCGACGACCTCGGAGCCAACGCCGACAGCATCGTGAACTCCTGCACGTCGTTCCTGTTTCTGAAGGACGCGACGTTCAACCGGAAACGGTATGCCGAACTCTTCAAGATGAACGAGCAGCAGCTCGCTCTCTTTGAGAGCTTGCAAGACCGCGAAGGACTTTACATGCGGCGTGATGGGCTGACGAAGGTTGTCACCCTCAACCTCGACAGCCGCAGCTACGCAACCTTTTCGACCAAGCCCAAGGACCGGGTACGCCGCACCAAGCTGCTCGAGAAATACGGACTATCCGAGGGCATCGCTCGTTTTGCCCAAGGCGAGTCAGTATAACGAGCTCATTCCACCACCAAAAGGGGCCCTATGAAACCGCCGATGATCCTCGCCGTTACCTCTCTCCTCTCGTTTGCCTGCGGGATCGCCCATGCGTCTCCCGCCCCCGCCCCACATCGCCTTCAGCCGAGCGCCCCGCGTTCAGTCACGGTTTCCGAGGCACAAACGCCACCAACCATCCGCGCGGGCCTCCTTCAATCGACCTTGATCCTGCTTCCCGACGAGGAGAAGGTCGCAACCGTTTTCGGCGGGGACACCGTGGATTGGGTCTTCGATGCCGGCCACGTTGCTAGCAGGTTTATCAGCGTAAAGCCTAAGCTCGCCAATGCAACGACGGACATTCACATAGTCTCCGACCACGGCAACGAATACACTGAATTGCCTCCCGGAGATCTTGGCACTCATTATTTCCTCTGAGTGCTCGCCCTATTCTCTTGAGACGGTCCATTTCAGTTTCCTGGTCGCTCTTTCTTGGGTGCTGGAGGAGAAGCGTGGCGGTACGAGATCGAACGGAGTTTCCATGTAATGCCTCGGAAAGGCATTTGGCTTCGGTTGCCTTGACCTCGGCTTCGACATGCGCCTCGTGGCCCCAACTTTTTAGCGTTGCGAGTGAGACGTCGCCATCTTCGACTACCGCTCGCCGCAACGTATTCGGGAGCTTAGTCTCATCACAGAAAGCCTCAGCCGCGACTTCGCCAAGCGCAGGGGTCAGAGAAAGGTCTTCGCGATTCAGAAACCGCATTCCGCTGGCCACATTTCCATACATGCCGATGGCCCCGTATTGACTCTGGCGAGACAGGAGAGGATAGTTCGCAGTGGTCCTAGTGGCTGCCGATCGCTGGAGAGTCTGAGCCCAGGCATGCGCATAGGTGACGCCGCGAACGCCGCCTGAATCGTCTGGTCGAGCGAGCACATTAGCCAAAGCCCAAAAACGCTCTAGCCGGAGAATGATCTCTTGGCGATGCTTCTTAACGACCTCCCGCCGATCGTCAGCGGCGTCGCCACTGAGGTAAATCCCCGCGCAAAGAAGGGCGAAATAACGAGGATGAGACGCGACGTTGGTAAGCCCTGGAAGGATCTTGTCTGCGAGAAAAAGATATCCCCGTTCAAAGCCGAGGGGATCGATACTACTTCCAGGTAGGTCCGACGGGTCATAGGCAGTAAGAAACAAATCGATCATTTTGATGTGCCCACCTGACCTACACTGTCAGGCCGAAATGCCCGGAGATTATCTGATTGGAATCTTGTGAAATTCTATTGTAGGCTTTAGACCCACTAAATTTGCACGAAGCCCCCTGATGGAATGTCCTCAAACTGTGAAATGATGCTTTGTTCGGTGACGCTTGAGCATCAAGTCGTGAGCGTCGGTGATGCCCGTAAGCACTGGTGACTCGTCTAGGCGGAGAGCACGCAACCCACTCGCGCTGAGCTTTGTCGACGCAATGGGCACTCCTTCGGCGCTAAATGTGATCAAGACGTTCTCTGCTTGTGCATCCAATGGTTGGAAGCCTATACGCGTTGTCTTGAACGATATCTCTGTTTCGTCGGATCGCATCAGACCTCATGCACAGCCATCACGCGCAGTGAGATCGCGTTCTATTTTTCTTCTGTCCAGCAGGCCGCGAGTGGACCACCTGCGAACGCAACGATCCAGCAGATGCTTACCGTGGTTCGGCTCTTCCATGCATATCTGATGGAAGAAGGAGTGCGCTCGAACAACCCCGCAACCAACGGCTGTACAGCTAGACCTCTGATCGCCAGGCACCATAAGCTGCCATGGATTCCGAACGAGGAGGACTGGAAGAGCATTCTTGAAGCATCGCGGAGCGAGCCGATTCGCAACCGTTCCTGAGTCGATGGAGATCAAGCGTCCAGTACAGGACAAGAAGCTGTCTCCTGCACTTACCATTGGTGTCCCCGGCGAGTGGTGCAGGCTATGCCGCCTCTGGTACGACCGAGCCACATACTCGCTTAAGAACAGGAACAAGAGTTACTATTTCCTGCTCAACGTTGGAAGATGGCTCGGCAAGACGCATCCGGAGATCACTTCGCCAGCCGACTGGAACAGGACCCTGGCTGCGGAGGCCGTGTCGGTCATCTGTCAGTGGCATGGTGGCGATTGGTGCAGCATCGATCCCATTCACATTAAAAGCCGTGGACAGATACAGGCGAACTTTTCGCGTTGAATCCCCGCCAATTCGCCCCGGACAGGTTCACTAAATCTTGCAGTAGTTCCCGCTCTTCCGCGGGCTCAGGCTTTTCGTCGTCCACTCTCAGAAACTGGAGATGTGTGGGGCCTGGGAAAGCTTTTGTCACGTTTGGCTTGTCGGGATAGATGCCTTCAAACCAGATTAGATACTCATGAGGACCGAGTCGCACCTTTGTGGCCTCGTAGGGGACGAGACTATTGACGCTGCGGTTGATCCCAAAGAATCGGCTCTTGTGATTGACCTTGATAACAGAGAATCTACATTTTGAGCGGTCTGTTACAGAAGCCACATCCTGCGTAGTCTGCTGTATGGCTCTGATTTCGTCGTGCTTGAGCTTAAACGATGTGTGGATTACTACACGGTTAAATGCGCCAGCGTTCTGTTCAAGTACTCGCTTCAGGTTCGCGCGAAGCGCCTCCACATATGTCGAGTGATCCGTAGAGTCCCCCAAAACTTGGATTTGCTGAAACAATCCGCTGCTATCCGTGAGCACCGAAAACGCGAAATACTTGTCGATATGCACCTGGTCATGAACGATCCGCGATTTGTGAGACTGGCTGATGCCGATGATTAGGGACCGTTCGGCTGTCGGCCGCACCTTCCATGGCCTTCCGCCCGCTTTGCAGAAAATTTGAAGAGCAAGATTGGCGATTGCCCACTTCAGTGATTCCTCATCTTCGAGAATCCTGAGCGTACATACTTGGGTAGGCATGCCGGCATGTGAAAAATGGGCCTTTTGTGCGAGATAACCATTGTCGTCACCATTCGGCAAAACGATAACCGGCAGAATCCGAGGCGACGTCATGCGTGCACTTTTGGCACGTTGCAAAGCGACTTCCATTGATGCGGAGCTGAGATCGGGTAGAACAATAGGATTGGCGTCAATCTCCAATGGCGTTTTGAATAATTCGTTGAAGCCGGGAAAATTGTATTGGCCGCGTTGCTTCTGGCCTCTCAAAGAAAGCGCAAGTCGACGAGCAGCTTGGCGATCTTGTTCGCGGAACGCGAATAGCAATCGCGGAGGATTTTCGAGCGGTTGGAGCGGCCCAAACTCACGCAGACCAGAGAACTGACTCCTTGATTCTTTCGCCCCAGCGAAGACATATATCTTTGGACGGAGCCGTTCTGCGGGAAGTGCTACGAAATCTTTCGAGATTCTCAGTGGATCGGAAGTACCGGGCCAAGTCATCCCCTCGAATAACGGCCATCTGCTTTCTAAGAAACGTCGGACCTTTGAGGAACGGTCGACATAGTAATCGACGTTCCGTCTAAAGTTCTTGTCGAGGCTCAGACTTAGTTGCTGAATCCTACGCCCAAACGGAATGCCACTGCGCAGCTTGAAATGAAAGTCGACGAGGAATCCATTTTGGCGTGAAGCCTTTAGAAAATATGGCTGCACAACAAGCACTTCATCGCCTTCGGGATGAGTCGCCATAATGAGCGACACCTCTTGGATGAAGCTGTTGGCCGGAAACTGGTACTGCAGTGGCTGTAACGACGCTGCAACGGAATGTTTCAAACACCCGAACAAGATGCGTCGGGTAAGATCCACATTCCAGGAAAATTTGTATTCAAAGGTTTCAAAGCCCTCTGCGGGTTGTAGGAGTACCCAATAGGATTGCCACCCTTCCTCGCGAGCATCATCTTTGGGCAGCTTGTGGGCTGTTGCTTCAGGTGTGGGGCGTTCTTCTTGGAACGAGACACTGAGACGACGATAGACAAGGCAAGCCGTTGCGTTCGTCTCAACCGGCAAAAAGTTGAGGTGAATCTGATAACCGTCTTGTCCGTCGATTGATGCTGTCCCGAGATTTGGCATTCGAACTTTCTAAATCGCACTTCTTCCGTATTTCGAGAAAAACTCAACACACGGCGCCATCGTCACGTTTTGCCTTTAAACAAAGGCCATTTGTCTGCGACATACTGTTCGACGGCGTCGCGTACAACCCAAGCCAGGGACACTTTCTTCTGGATAGCGATAGTCTCAATCGCCTCATAAAGGTCCGGCGGGAAACTGATGGTGGCGCGGACCGGCGGGCCGTCCGGAGAAACCGTTACCTTTTCTTTCCGCTTTGCGCCTCTTATCACCTGATCCCCTTGGACATAAATAATATAGCACCACAATTCACCATTGCGGTGAGTTTGCGGCCAGCTTTTCCGCATCTTTCACAAAATCGGAGAGGCGCTATGTCCGCCAGCGAGGAACCCGAGGTGGGAGAACCTGGTTATTTTTCCGCTTTGTTTGTCCCCAAATATATGCAAAAGTACACTCTTATCGCAAAGTTTGGTATATGCTTGGGGGATGAGGTCTTTGGCATCTTATCTCGATCAGCAGCTCGCTCAAGGGCGATCACACTTCTCTAGGGAAGAGGCTAGGAGCAGTCTGGACTTGTCGCCATCGGCGTTTACCGCCGCTGCCCAGAGGCTGGTCAAGAAGCACAAGCTGGCGACCGCTCGTCATGAGTTCTATCTGATCATTCGACCGGAAGACCGGAACCGCGGAGCGCCTGATCCCGCGCGCTGGATCGATCCTCTCATGGCGCATCAAGGCATCGACTATCGTGTGTCTCTGCTGCGAGCGGCAGCATTCCATGGATCGTCTCATCAGGCTGCGATGGTTTTTCAGGTTGTGGTCCCCAAGCAGCTCCGTTCATTCCAAATCGGCCGACACCAACTTCAGTTCGTCTATCAAGCACCGGAGATCTTCGAGCAGGTCAACCAGTTGGATTGGCTGGACAAGATCAAGACCCCTGACGGCTTTGCGAAGGTTGCTGGGATCGAATTGACCCTGTTGGATTGCGTCCGGTACTTTCACAAAGCATCTGGTATCGACGGAGTGGCGCAGGTGGTCAAAGACATCGGAGCCAAAGCGGCGCCGCGCAAGCTCGCAATGCTCGCAGGATTTTATGAAAACTCTTCAGTTCGCCGGCTGGGCTACCTGCTCGACCTTGCAGGCCATCAGTCGCAATCAAAGGCACTGGAGCCGTTTGCGGGAAAAGCGAAGTCCTTCAAGCCCCTCGATCCGGCTATCAAACCCATTCTGGGGAACTCTGGCGTGGATGAAGAGAAGAATGTGAAGTGGCGACTGACGATTCATGAGTCAGTGGAGGTAGATTTTTGATTCCGAATGCATACCTTCAGGAATGGACCGCAAACGCTCCCTGGCCCGATCTGCGGCAAGTCGAGCAAGACCTTATAATCAGCCGCGCTCTCTGCGACCTGTTCAATGCCCAGGAACTGAAAGGCAAGATTGCGTTCCGCGGCGGGACCGCGCTGCATAAGCTGCTTTTCTCGCAACCGTTGCGATATTCCGAAGACGTTGACCTGGTCCAGACGAACGCTGAACCAATAGGAACAACTATCGACGCCATCCGAAAGGCATTGTCCTGGCTTGGTGACTGCAAGAGAGAGCAGGCGGGGCATTCCATTCACCTCATCTTTCGATATGCTTCCGAGGCGGATGCCAGTACTCAACTCAAGCTCAAAGTCGAGATCAATACCCGCGAGCACGTATGCCTGCTTGGGCCTAAAGAGTATCTATTTGCGGTCGATAGCCGCTGGCATCAAGGCAAAGCGGAGATCGTTTCGTTCGAGCCGGAAGAGCTCTTCGGGACTAAGCTGCGGGCTCTCTTGCAGCGGCGCAAAAACCGTGACCTCTTCGATTTGTATGAAGGTTTGAAGCAATTGAAATTGGATCGCGGGAAGGTTGTTACCTGCTTCGATCACTACCTGGAGCTTGAGGGCACACCAATCCATCGCGCCGCGGCCGAGGAGCGAATGCTACGAAAACTGGAGCGGAGCTTGACCGAAGACATCGGTCCTCTTCTTCCCACCGGAGTTCACTTTGATGAACAGGCGGCATTGAATGCCTTCGGGGCAGTTTGGAATCAACTGATTGTCCGCATACCGGGCGATGCATGGAAGCTTTCGGGGATGGTCATTGAGGACCTTCGGAAGAAACGCTTTCCTGGACTTTTACAGTGATTCAGAGAGCTGAACCGATTGAAGCAGTGCCATTGCATCCTGGAGGGATTTAGCGATCGCGTCATAGACAAGATCGAGAGCAAATCCCCA
>Ga0116129_1002103_pt1 | contig 10340 bp, 9 predicted proteins | sample June2015DPH_17_2_FD_89732 | JGI IMG/M metagenome (GOLD analysis project Ga0116129, IMG submission 89732) | Peatland microbial communities from SPRUCE experiment site at the Marcell Experimental Forest, Minnesota, USA - June2015DPH_17_10 | ecosystem: Environmental > Terrestrial > Soil > Wetlands >...
ACTTTCGCCGCAGCGACGACATCGAAGACCGTCGTGACGACAGCGGCGGTGGAATGGGCGGCGGCGGTGGCCTTGGCCTTCCAATGGGCGGCGGTGGCCTCGGCATCGGCACCATCATCGTGCTTGGCCTTGTCGGTTACGCCTTCGGCATCGATCCGCGCATCCTGATCGGCGGCGCGCAAATCCTCACCGGCGGCAGTCAGGCGCCGAGCTATCAGACCGATCGCACCTCCGCCTCCACCAAGACCGGCGCGCCGACCGACGAAATGGGCAACATGATCGCCGGCATCCTCGGCGAGATTGACGATCGCTGGGGCGAATACTTCAAGGCCAGCGGGCAAACCTATACGGGCCCGAGGATCGTGCTGTTTCGCAACGTCACCAATGGCGGGCGCTGCGGCATGGCGCAGTCGGCGATGGGGCCGTTCTATTGTCCGCCGGACAGAAAGATTTTTCTCGATACCGGATTTTTCCGCGAGGTCGAGACCCGCTTTCATGGCTGTTCGGGCAATGCCTGCAAGTTCACCGCGGCTTACATCATCGCCCATGAAGCCGGCCATCACGTGCAAAACCTGCTCGGCATCCTGCCGAAGGTGACGCGGCAGCAGCAGGTCAGCAGCAAGGCGGATTCCAACGCGCTGCAGGTGAAGGTCGAATTGCAGGCGGATTGCCTTTCCGGCGTCTGGGTCAACCTCGAGGAAAAGAAACGTCCGGGCTTCCTGGAAGCCGGCGACATCGATGCGGCGCTGACGACGGCATCCGCGATCGGCGACGATACCCTGCAGCGGCAAGCGACCGGGCGGGTGGTACCGGATTCCTTTACCCATGGCTCGGCGGCACAGCGCAAGCGATGGTTCATGAACGGCTATCAGCAGGGCACGGTGCAGGCCTGCAATACGTTCGGCGCAGGATCGTTGTAACGGATGTCGTCAATCGACGAGTCGAAAACGTTCGTGCCGCTCAATATCGCGGTGCTGACGATTTCCGACACCCGCACGTTCGAGGATGACAAATCCGGAACCACGCTGTCGGAGCGGCTGACCGCGGCCGGTCATCGGCTGGCGGCGCGCGAGATCGTTGTCGACGATGTCGAGGCGATACGCGTCATCGTTAAAAGATGGATTGTCGATCCTGAAGTCGATGCCGTCATCACCACCGGCGGCACCGGCTTCACCGGCCGCGACGTGACGCCGGAGGCGATCGAGCCCCTGTTCGAAAAACGAATGGACGGCTTTTCGGTCGCCTTTCACATGCTGAGCCACGCCAAGATCGGCGCCTCGACGATCCAGAGCCGCGCCACCGCCGGTGTCGCCGGCGCCACCTTTATCTTTTGCCTGCCGGGATCGCCGGGCGCCTGCCGCGATGGCTGGGACGGCATCCTCGCCGCCCAGTTCGATTACCGGACCCGGCCCTGCAATTTCGTCGAGATCATGCCGCGGCTCGACGAGCATCTGCGGCGTCCGAAGGCGAAGGGGGCGTCGGCTTGATCGTAGCGCGCGGGCGTCACAGTTTGCGTTGTGCCCTCAGGCGACCATGATCCGGCTGCGCAGCAGCGTGCGCGACGAGCGGCCGAGTTGCCGCAGCAGTCTGGCCTCGGCCCGGCGTCCGTCCGGGGCGTAGCCCCCGAGCCGGTCGTAATGCTCCCGTGCGATCAGCAATCCCTGGTCCGCCGACGGCCCGGCGATCATCCGTGTGACAAATCTCAAACCATCGCGCAGCCGGGTATCGGCATAGGGCGAGCGGGCGTAGCGGAAGATTCCGGCGCGGGGACGATCGCTGACCGAGACGCGCTGGATGAATTGCACGGTTTCGTCGATCCAGCCGCTGTCCAGCACCGCGCCTGCATGCAGGAACATCAGCCATGGCGAGCGCGCCTGGCGGGCGCCGGCGGCGAGCGCCGCCGCATGCGTTCCCTCGAACCGCAGAAAGCGGCAGCCGGCTACATCGGCGACGCGCTCGATCACGCCGCTGCCGGCGGTCCGGTCAACCAGCAGCACCTCGCGGATCAAGCCTGAGGCGGCTCCCGGCACCAGCGCGGCAAGCGTGGCGACGGCCGGCCGCTCGACACCTTCGGTCGGGATGATGACGCTCAGCATGGACGGATGTTCGATACCTAAGGGGGGAAAGCAAGCGCCGCACTGTTATCACCTTGTCATACCCAAATCAGCCTTCCGGCTGAGGCTTTTTGCGTATGCATCGTTTATGTTCTTGATTTGTTCTTTGCGGGTGCTATGGTCTTCACCATGAGTCGAGCATCCTCACATGCCCTCAAGCACCCGCCGGTCACGGCGCCCTCCGAACCGGCGGGTGCGCTTTCGCCTTTTCCCGAGCTTGCGGTCGACATCGAACGGGAGCGGCGGCGCGGCCGCGGCGCGCAATCCAACGACAGCGGCCGCTTTGAGGCTGAAGCGCGCGTCCCGTTCGACGACGGCTGGCGGTCACTCGATGAATTGCCGCCGTTCAAGACCACCGTCACACTCGATACCGCGCGGAAAGTCATTACCCGCAACGACTCGCCCGATATCGGCTTCGACCGCTCGATCAACCCCTACCGGGGCTGCGAGCATGGCTGCGTCTACTGTTTTGCCCGGCCGACCCACGCTTTTCTCGGCCTGTCGCCGGGACTCGACTTCGAATCGAAACTGTTCGCCAAGCCCGATGCGGCTGTTCTCCTGGAGAAGGAACTGGCGGCGCAGGACTATGAGCCGCGCATGATCGCGATCGGCACCAACACCGATCCCTATCAGCCGATCGAGCGCGAGCGCAAGATCATGCGCGGCATTCTCGAAGTGCTGGAGCGCGCCGGCCATCCGGTCGGCATCGTCACCAAGTCAGCCCTGGTGACGCGCGACATCGACATTCTGGCACGGATGGCGAAACGCAATCTCGCCAAGGTCGCGCTTTCCGTCACCACGCTCGATCCTAAACTGGCCCGCACCATGGAGCCACGGGCCTCGACACCGGCGAAGCGGCTGGAGGCGCTGCGGCAATTGGCGCAAGCGGGAATTCCGACCACGGTGATGGTGGCCCCGGTAATCCCGGCCCTGAACGATTCGGAGATCGAGCGCATTCTCGATGCGGCTGCTCATGCCGGGGTCAGGGAAGCAAGCTATGTGCTGTTGCGGCTGCCGCTGGAGGTGCGCGACCTGTTCCGCGAATGGCTGATGGCGAATTATCCCGACCGCTACCGCCATGTCTTTACGCTGATCCGCGACATGCGCGGCGGGCGGGACTACGATTCGCAGTGGGGGACGCGGATGAAGGGCACCGGACCGATGGCCTGGATGATCGGACGCCGGTTCGAGATTGCCTGCGAAAAACTCGGGCTCAACAAGCGGCGCTCGAAACTGACAACCGAGCATTTCGCGCGGCCCAAACGCAGCGGGGAGCAGTTGAGCTTGTTCTAGATTGTAGGGTGAGTCGGTCTTATCTGAGTCACCGTTCCTTTGCCGTAAGTGCGGCTATCGCTGCGTCGATGCCGATCCTGCCTTTTCGTGCGCCCGAACCCTTGTCGGAAAAATCGATCCATCCCTCGTTGAAGCCGTCGACCATCTGCATCCGGGGGCGCGGGTTCTTCATTCCCTCAGCGCGGAAAATTTCTTCCCACGAGGTGCGTGGGACGGCGCGGACGGTGACGTTCCGCCCCAAGGCCTTCGCGAACGCCCGCGCGATCTCGTTCGGACTGACCCGCTCCATTGCCTCCAGTTCGACGACGCGAACGCCGCTCCATTGCTCCTGCATCAACTCCGCCGCGGTGCGTCCCACATCGTCGGTCGCTATCATCGGGATCTTGCGATCAACCGGCTGGAGATAGCTCTGAATCACGCCAGTCTCGCGTGCTGCGGCGACGTCCAAAGCGGCGTTCTCCATGAACCAGGCGGCTCGGAGGAAGGTCACGGGTATTGGCAATGTCGACATCGCCGCTTCCATCGGCCGGAACTGGCTGAGCAGATTTGGTCGGTCGGAATCCGCTCCGATCGTCGACAATGCCACGACCTTGGCGGGCATCGACTTCAGTAATGCGGTGTGCATCGCCTTCGTGTAGCGCTCCGCCTCCGTGAAACCCGGTGACGGATCGAAGATCGAGGGCTTCATCGCAAAGACCGCGGCCGTTCCGGCGAACGCCGCCGCGAGCCCTTCTGGGTCAGTCAACTCCGCAAGCGCTATTTCGCAGCCGCGGGCGGACCATCGTTTGGCCTTTTCGGCGTCCCGCAGTACGGCGCGCACCGGGAGTCCGGCCTCCAGCAGGGCCTCGGCTGCGGCGCCTCCGACCTTTCCGGTTATTCCTGTGATTGCGTACATGTTATCTCCTTTCTTGACGCGCTTCGCTGCGGCGACCAATCGCGAGCGCCCTTTTCTGCTTTGGTTCATGCCGCGGACGACCCCGGGGGTGCGTCCCAGTCGGGGGCGAACGGTGGCCGGACGTACCGCTGGTTCTTCGGCAGCGCCGCGATCGCGGCCCGGTCGTCGTCGTCAAGCTTGATCTTCAGGGCATCGAGATTGGCCCTCTGGCTTTCGGGACGCTGCGCCTTCGGTATCGCAATGACGTCGCTCTGATCGAGAAGCCAGGCGATCGCCATTTGCGCGGCGGACGCACCATGCTTTTCGCCGATCCTCTTCAAGGTTTCGTCCTTCGCTGCCCGGCCTTGCGCGAGCGGAGCATAGGCGACAAGAGGCAGGCCCTTGGTACGCAAATATGCCAGCACCGCCGACTGGTCCAGGAACGGGTGGTATTCGACCTGCAGGCATGCCAGCGGCGCACCGAGTTTCTCGATCGCCATCTCGAGCATGGGAAGGTTGAAGTTACATACGCCGATAGCCCGTGTCCGGCCTTGATCGCGCAGTTCGGTCATCGTCCGGAGCACGGCCGCCATATCCATCGACTTCGATGGCCAGTGGACCATGTAGAGGTCGACGCAATCGAGTTTGAGTTTGGCGAGGCTTGTATCGAAGGCTCGCCTGATCGCGTCCGGAGCGAGATTTTCGTGCCAGACCTTGGTCGTCACGAACAGGTCGCCCCGCGGAACGCCCGCAGCGGCGATGGCGGCGCCGACCGCCTCTTCGTTTTCGTACATCTCGGCAGTATCGATATGACGGTAGCCGGCGGCCAGGGCGTTTTCGACGACCGGCTGGCATCCCCCGCCCGGCATCCGGAACGTACCGAAGCCGAGCTTCGGAATTGCGATTCCATTTGTCTTTAGGGCTTCCATGTTCAACTCCCGAAATCTGCCGCCGTCGCTGGCAATGTCTGATGCAAGGCCCAATATCGCATCGGACGATGCGTGGCTGAAGTGCGATAATGTCAAATAAGACGGGAGTAAAAATCACGTATGCCAGGTGGAAATTCGTGATCTTCCGTCATGAATGTCGTGACCAAAGCGCGCTTCGCTGGAAGAGCCATGTTTGACAGTATGCGGTGGCCGGGATCCAGCGCCAGGTCGCAACCACGCAAGGGACAGGCGATGCAGGCGTGCGCCCGGTTCGAATGCAGGAGCCAATCATGCCAGAACACAATGCCCTTATCATCGGCGCGTCTCGCGGTCTCGGTCTCGCGCTTGCGGCCGAGTATTTCAAACGGGGATCGGGCGTCGTCGCCACCATCCGCGGAGACACTCCGCCGGCGCTTCGAAAGCTCGGTACGAATGCCGCTGACAGGTTCGCCGTAGAGCATGTCGACATCACGGATCGGGACGCATTGGCCGCGCTTCACAAGCGCTTGCAGGGAAGGGCGTTCGACGTTGTCTTCGTCAACGCAGGGGTCGCGGCCGATGTGGACATGACGGCGGCCGAAATACCAACCGAAAGCTTCCTTCGTATGATGCAGACCAACGTGCTCGGCGCGATGCAGGCGGTAGAGATCCTGTACGATCTGGTTGTGCCCAGGGGAACGCTCGCGGTGATGACGTCGGTCCTCGGGAGCGTTTCCGGGAACTCGTCCGGATCGTGGAACAGTTACGCCGCCAGCAAGGCGGCCCTCAACATGATGATGCAGGGCTTCGCATCGCGGCATGCCGGAGACGGGAGGGCAATGGTCTTGATGGCACCGGGCTGGGTTCGCACGGACATGGGCGGGTCCGAAGCCGCACTGAGCATCGACGAAAGCATTCCAGGTGTCGTGGACACCGTCGGCAATCAGCGTGGCAGGCCGGGGCTGCGCTATCTCGACTATCAGGGCCGAACCGTCGGATGGTAGAGGCAGTCTGAATTCACCTGGTCACTTTACGGCTTCAAGCGCGATGTTCGCGTTGAGCATCGTCGTCCCGCCGTCGCTGGGGAGGATGCGGCTTTTCGTGGTCATTTTTGCAATTTCGCGCCGCCGATGGAATTCCCACTCGAACGGTCGTCCGCTGACGGGATCGCGAAAGCGGATGCAGGGATTAAATGATCCTTGGGATGCTGCGGTCTGCCGGGGCGAGCAGGCTTGGCGCGACTGAATAGCGGGAATTGCGCCGAGTTCCCGGTTGCGCCGCCGGCCTTGCTTGCGCAACGATCCCCGGCATGATTCGCGACAAATCCGGCAAAGACCAATCCAGGCCGCCAAAGGGCGTGATTGCGGTGGCGCCGCCGAGCTTTCGCCGCGAGCGGGCGCTGATCAAGCGCGGCATCTGGCCGGTCGCCGGCTGTGACGAGGCCGGGCGCGGCCCGCTGGCAGGTCCCGTGGTGGCCGCCGCTGTCGTGCTCGATCCCCGGCGAATTCCGAAGGGCATCGACGATTCCAAGCGGCTGACGCCGGAACGCCGCGAGCAGTTGTTCGAGGAAATTTGCGCGACCGCGTCGTTTGCGGTCGCCTTTGCGCCGCCGGCACGGATCGACCGCGATAACATCCTGCGGGCGTCGCTGTGGGCGCTGGCGCGCGCGGTGCGCTCGCTGCCGGAAATGCCGAGGCATGTGTTTGTCGACGGCCGCGACCTCATCGATACGCCTTTCGACTGCCAGGCCGTGATCGGCGGCGACGGGCTGGTGTTGTCGATCGCGGCCGCCTCGATCATCGCCAAGGTTTCGCGCGACCGACTGATGCGCAAGCTGGCCCAGGATTGCCCAGGTTACGGATTTGAGTCCCACAAGGGTTATGGCGTGCCCGAGCATCTGGAGGCGCTGGACCGATTGGGTCCTTCGGCGCATCACCGCCGGTTCTTCGCACCCGTCATCGCGGCGCGGAAAAAACACCATCCGGAGCCGGTTGAAGCTGATCTCTTCGCGATGGGAACGCCGGTCGAAGCCGAGGTTTCGGCGGCAATTTGATGCGAGCATGTTTCAACGGTGTTGAACCATGCTCGTCGGCGCTTGCTTGAGGACGAACTCCGGGCAAGCGCTTCGCGTTTGTCCCGAGGGAAAACCGGTGTCCACTTTTCCGAGTCATGCTCCAGTTGCCTCGGCGGCTGACGCGCTTTATCACACGTTCGAGATCGAACAGGGCCGGCCGACACAGGTTCGGCCAAATCAGTTCGATTTGGGCATTCCGGACGTTTCATGCGTTTCACCTCGCTGATTATCGAACTGATCCGCGCCCGGCCGCGGCTGGTGGTCTGGCTTGCGGTGCTGTTTCAGGCCGCCCTCTGGCTGATCCTGCCGTTGCTTTTGTACCGAAGTCCTCCCGGCGAGCTTGCCACGGTGCTCGCTTACGGCCGGGAATATCAAGTGGGAACCGATCTCGGTCCGCCGCTGGCGTTCTGGCTTGCCGACATCGCGTTTCGCGCCGCCGGCAATCACATGTTCGGCGTCTACCTCTTGGCGCAGCTCTGCTCGGTCGCGACGTTCTGGATATTGTATCTGCTGGCACGCGCCGTGGTCGGCGGACAACAGGCGGTCATCGCGGTCCTGCTGACGGTGACGGTCGCGGCATTCAGTTCGCCCGGGATCGAGTTCGGTCCCATGGTGCTGGTGCGCCCGCTCTGGGCGTTGTTGTTGTTGCACTCCTGGCGGCTCGTGGGTCAGGGCCGGCGCAACGTGTGGTTCGCGTGGTCGATCGAAGCCGGGCTGTTGCTGCTGATCACGCCTGCCGCGATCGGCCTGCTGTTGCTGCTGGCCGGATTTGCGCTGGCAACCGCGCGCGGCCGGCGCATGCTGACATCGTTCGATCCGCTGTTCGCGCTGTTGGTGATTGTCGTGCTGGTCTTGCCCTATCTGGTATGGCTGATCCGCGCCGACACCCTTGGCTTGCCAAACTGGCCGGCAATCGCGCAATTGAGCGGGCGGGCGCTGCATTGGGCCGGACTGCTCGGCGGACTGGCACTGGCAATGTCCGGCATGTTCTTGCTACTGATATTCAATGCCGGCTGGTTCGTCCGCGACGCCGAGGAGGCGCCGATCATCTATCGGCCTCCGATCGATCCCCTGGCGCGCAATTTCGTTTATTTCTTCGCCATCGTTCCGGCACTGGCGGGAAGCCTGATCTCCGGCCTGTTCGATCTGGACGATGTCGCCGGCGGGTCGGGCGTCGCATTGCTGCTGTCGGGACTGGCCGCGGTGGTCGCGTCCGGCGACGTCATTTATCTGCGGCGCCAGCGAATCCTGCGTTCGGTCTGGGTAGCTGTCATTGTCGCGCCTGCGCTGGCGGCCATCGCGGCGACGGTTTTGCTGCCCTGGACCGGCGGCGCCGAGGTGGCGACCTCGCTGCCGGCAGCCGCGATCGCGCGTTTTTTTGGCGACAGCTTTGAGCGGCGGACCAACCAGCGGTTACAGTCGGTGACCGGCGATGCGCAACTTGCCAGCCTGATCGCGCTGGATACCGGGCGTCCGCATCTTCTGCTCTACGCGGCGCCGGAGCGGACGCCGTGGCTGAATTTGGCGAAATTCAACGAAACCGGCGGCGTCGTGGTCTGGCGTGCTTCCGACACATCAGGCACGCCGCCCCCCGATATCGCGCAACGATTTCCCGAACTGGTGCCGGAAGTGCCGCGGGCGTTCGAGTGGCCGGTGAATGGCCGGCAGCCGCTGTTGCGGATCGGCTGGGCCATCGTGCGGCCGAAGACGCCGTAGCTTTGCTCCGTCCGTCAATGCGAGGATCGTGCCGTCACCGTCATTGCGAGCGAAGCGAAGCAATCCAGAGCCCGGGATACTACGTTTAGTAACCGGATTGCTTCGTCGCTTTGCTCCTCGCAATGACGGAAAACGAGGAATGCAGCCGGCACCCCCTACTGAAGGTCTGAGGACGAATACGCCGGTTCCAGCGCCTTGGCGATCGCGCGTAAATCCTGCCACGCCAGGCGCTTGTAGGACGGCGAGCGCAACAGATAGGCCGGATGGAAGGTGGCCAGCGCGGGGATTATCCTTGTGCCGGTGTCGTATTTGAACCACCGTCCACGGGTCTTCATGATGCCCTCGCGGGTCGACAGCAGGGTCTGGGTCGAGGGATTGCCGAGCGTCACCAGCACGTCCGGGTTCACCAGTTCGATCTGCCGCTGGATGAAGGGCAGGCAGACTTGCGTCTCCTGCGGTGTCGGGGTGCGGTTGCCGGGCGGCCGCCATGGAATCACATTGGCGATATAGGCGCTGGAGCGGTCGAGCCCGATCGCCGCCATCATCCGGTCGAGCAACTTGCCCGAACGCCCGACGAACGGCAGCCCCTCGATGTCTTCCTCGCGTCCCGGCGCCTCGCCGACGAACATGACGCGCGCGGTCGGGTTGCCGTCGGCGAACACCAGCCGCGTGGCGGTGAATTTCAGCGCGCAGCCGTCGAAGTTTTCCAGCAGGCGGCGCAGCGCCTCGAGCGAAGGCGCGGTTCGCGCCGCTTCCCGTGCCGACATGATCGCTGCCTCGGGCGCGAGCGCTATCTCGCCGCGCGCGGGTGAGATCACGGCGGGCGTTGCCCTGACGGGGCTGGGCGGCGCCATTTCGCGGGCTGCAACGGGGATGTCCGGATCCGACAGCCGGTTGACCGGTTCTTCCGTCAGCGCACAGTCGACCCCGGCCTCCAGATAAAAGGCCAGCAATTGCCGAACATCGGGGGCGCGGTCAGGTGTCACGGCGGCAGGTGTCATGGCTGGCACGTGTCTTGGTGGGATGTCAGGGGCATTTGCGACTGTAGGCCGGATTGCGCCGCAGCGAAACGCCCGGTTTGGCATTTCCATGGTTGTTATCAGCCGAAAAATCGGAAACAAACGGGGAGCGTTCTCAACCGGGCCGAGAGCAGACATGAGCACCGAACAATTGCCGCCGCGCGAATCCATGGAGTTCGACGTCGTCATCGTCGGCGCCGGGCCGTCGGGCCTTGCCGCCGCGATCCGGCTAAAGCAGCTCGACGCCGATGTTACGGTTGTCGTGGTGGAGAAGGGGTCCGAAGTCGGCGCGCACATTTTGTCCGGCGCGGTGATCGATCCGGTATCGCTCGACAAACTGAT
>Ga0116129_1002105_pt1 | contig 10340 bp, 9 predicted proteins | sample June2015DPH_17_2_FD_89732 | JGI IMG/M metagenome (GOLD analysis project Ga0116129, IMG submission 89732) | Peatland microbial communities from SPRUCE experiment site at the Marcell Experimental Forest, Minnesota, USA - June2015DPH_17_10 | ecosystem: Environmental > Terrestrial > Soil > Wetlands >...
GCGAATGCCGGGCTGCCGCCATAGCCGACGAAAATTCCCGAGATCCGCAGCATGTCGTCGCCGAGTCCGCTGCCACGGGCCCAGGAGAGCCAATGGCGCATCGCGTATTCGGCTTCCGAGGTGGCCAGCCAGGCTGGGCTGAGCACGAGGCCGCTGCGCAAGTTCAATTCGTTGCGTTCGTGCAATTCACGAAAGGCGGCGATGACGTCGGGTGAACAGCCGTGTCCTTCGTAGACGCTGGTGGTTCCCTTTTCGAGATACATCGGCAGCGAACGCCGCAGTCCCTCGATGCGATCCTTCGGCGAGAAGCGCGGCACCGCCGGGAGCAGATCCGGCTCCGCCATGCGCAAAAAATTGTGCTCGACGATGATCCCGTTCGGCTCGCCGTCGGCGCCAAGCAGGATCTCGACCCCGCCGACACGCGGTCTGGTGTGGCGGTCGATGCCGTTGAGTTTCAAGGCGAGGCTGTTGAGCACCATGAAGCAGGGCGGCTCGCCCCAATATCCGCTGGGGCTCGTGATATAGACCGGATGGTCGGGCGAGACGCTGTCGAGCTCGGTGCGCGTCGGCAGCCGGCCTTCGGCGAGAACCTTGTCGGCGTGCCAGTAATAGGGCGGTTTGCCGATCGGCATCGTGACCACCCATTGCCCGGCCGGCGTGCGTTCGACCAGTTCGCGAACCCGCGCCAACACTTCCGCGATCGATGTCGCATGCTCCAAGGTCGGGCGGATCGTCTTCAGTCCGAGACTGTCGGAGTGCGCGTGGCTGTCGTTGAAGCCCGGAATGATAGTCCGCGAACCGAAATCGTGGACCTGCGTGGCCTGGTCGCGGCACTGCATCACGTCGTCGTGGCGGCCGGCATAGAGTATCCGGCCATCGGCCACTGCGACAGCTTCGGCGGTGGCGTTGGCGGAATCCAGCACCAGCACGTTTCCGAGCAGGATACGCTCAGCTCGCCTGCCTTCCGTGCCAGAACCCATTCCGCTAGCCCCTGAAAGGCGTTTGCCGTGTTGATTTAACTTTATAAATATTTCGATCTTTTATTTAAAAATCGATTGTTTGTCAAATTTTTGAAATCCAATCACCTCGCTGGAGCTTGGCCGTTGCGCTGCCAATCCGCCAGGCAAACGCGCAAAAACATTCGGCACCTTTAAGCCTTGTTTTGCCCGGTGCTGGCCGCGTGCTGCTCATCTTTTCCGCGCTTCAGGATCCGGACCGGTGGCCGTCCGACGCATAGAACCGTTCGAGGCCTTGCTGAAAACTTTGCAGCAATGGTCGCAGCTTCACGAGATCCGGCGCGGCGGCGGCGAGTTGTGCCGCAAGTTCTTGCTCGATCGCTGTCTGATCGACTCCGAGCACGCGGCCGTCGCGAACGATGGCACGGCCGGCGCAATACACGCTTTCGATGTGCTGCTGGTGTGCACGGGTGAAGAAGCTGACAAAGGGATCGTCGAGCCGCGCGTCGATGTCGGCCGCCAGGCTCGCATAGTCCAGCACGATGAAGTCCGCCGGCGCCCCGGCGACGAGCTCGCCGGCGAGGCCGTCGCCGCACACCGCGCAGGCGCCGGCGTGACAGGCGGCATCGAACATTTCGGCCCGGCTGACATGCGCCTCGAAGCCCCGCCCGGCATGCAGCAGATAAGTGAGGCGGAGTTCGCGCAGCATGTCGTCGTCATCGTCGAGTGCCAGCGCGTCGAGGCCGATGGCAAATCGCAGCCCTGCGGTCTTCATGTCGTGGACCGGCGCAATACCGGATTTGAGCCGCAGGTTCGAACTGGTGTTGACGGAAACCGTGACGCCATGGGCAGCGAGGATCTCACTTTCTTGCCGCCGCAGCCAGGTGCCGTGCGCCAGCGTTAATCGCGGCGACAACAGGCCGAGCTCAGCGAGGCGGGTGACGGGACCGTTCGGATAGTGATGATCGCCCCATTGGCGCTGATAGCGGGATTCCAGCAGATGCATGTGGATCCGCCGTTGCGATCGTCCGGCGCGTGCTGCGACCTCGCCGAGTAGCGCGTCCGAACACCATTCCATCCCGACCGGCCCGTATTGAACCGCGAAGGTCGGACTGGAACATTGTTCGGCGATGCGATCGACCAGATCGAGTTGCTCGGCGACCGGTAGAATCGGCCGGAGCCAGCGCGCGGCGATCGCCGCCCTGTCGGCCGGCGCCATGTGGGCCAGGATCGCCTGATCGGCGCCGTAGCCGAGCCGGGCGCGGTCGCGCAGCGGCACCACGAATGCGACGCGGACGCCGACATCGCGTGCCGCACGCGCGACCGCGCCGGCGGTATCGAACAGCGGCGGGCCGGACAGCTGACAATGAACGATCGACGTGATGCCGGCGCGCGCCATTCGGGCGAAAGCCGCCGCCGAAACCAGATAGGGGTCGAGGGCGGGAATCGTGTAGGTCGCCGGCACCCAGGCTTCGACGGCGGTGTCGGCGGCGCCATAGGCGATGGTCTTGAGGCCGCGTCCGTGATCATGCGCATTGGAGAGCGCCGGAACAATCAACGTATCCGGATAGGCCGGTTCGGAGGATGAATCCGGCAGCGACTGGATATCAAGGACGGTACCGCCCTCGCAACGCAACGTCGCGTTGGTTTGTACGGCGGGATCGGACCCGCGCGCGACGAGACGCCTAGTGCGTATCGAAGTTGCGGTCACGCTCGAGGATCCCGATTCACGCCACGGTCTCGTTCCACTCGGGAGCAAATCCGTCGCTCGCGCGCGCGATGAAACAGCCGGCGTTCGGCACGAAATGCGTCGGCAGCATCAGGGTGCGCGTCTCGGCGCATCGTTCGAGCAGTCCAAGACGCGATTGAATACCGAGCTGCGGATCATCGTCGAGGCTGGTCCCCCAATGCGGGTAATGGATCTGCATCGGGACGTGCATGACATCGCCGGAGAAGATCGCCCGTTGGCCGCGGGATTCGAGGTTGATGGCGACATGCGCTAGCGTGTGGCCGGGCGCCGGTTCGACGCTCAGCACATCGTCGAGCGCATAGCCGTCGTCGACGGCCACGACCTGACCGGCCTCGATCACCGGCAATACCGAGTCCTCCCAGGTGAACTCGTTATGCGGCGAGAATCTGTAGGCAGGATCGGCCGGATTCCAACGCGCCAGTTCGTGACGGTGGATGATGTATTTGGCGTTGGGAAAAGTCGGCTTCCACCGGCCGTCCCGCAGCACGGTATTCCAGCCGACATGGTCGGCGTGCAGATGGGTGCACATCACGAAGTCGATCTGTTCCGGCCCGACGCCGGCCGCCGCGAGGCGATCGATCCAGGCGTGCTTCTTCTGATGAAAGCGCGGAAAATACGGACGGTTCTTGTGATTACCCCCGCAGCAATCGATCAGGATATTGTGTCGTCCGGTTTTGACCAGGAACGACCGCACCGAGGTGCGAAATTTGCCTTCGGCGGGGTCGAAGTGCAGCGGCGCCATCCAGTGCATGTGTCTCGACAACTCATGCGGGGTGCAGTCGGGAAGTAGCATGCTCGGAACGAAGGATGGCTGAACGCTTTCCTCGACCTGCGCGATCAATGCGTCACCGATTTTCAGCATGATTGTCGATTCCTTTTATTCTTTGTGGAGCGCACAGGCTGATCGCATCGCGCTGTCAGTGGAGTTCACCGAAACGCGTTGCGCGCAGCCACGCGATCGCGTCCTCGCCTTCGCGGCGGATCAGGCCTTCATTGGGTTCGGTCAGCACCCCGTTCTGCTTGCGCAGCCGTCCATCGATGGAGACCAGCAAAATATCCGAGGCTTTGGCACGCAGTGCGAACGCTGCAGCCGGATCGGGCGAGATCGCCCCGCGACCGGCGTCAAGCAGGATGAGATCGGCGCGCTTGCCGGGCGACAGCGAACCGACGCAATGGTCGAGATTCAAGGCGCGCGCCACGTCCAGCGTGACGGCGGCAAGGCTGTTGTCCTTTACACCGCCGGTGTCCTCGCCGGCATGGGGGAAGGTCATGCCAAGATCGAGCAGGTGGTCGCTGCGCGGCGCAAACCAGGTGTGCTCGATGTTATCAAGGGCTTCGGCGGCTGCCGACGACATCGGCTGCTCGATCGGATAGCTGAAGCGGCCGCGCACGCCGCTGTCGATCTGTGCCAGAATGGCGGTGTCGGCATGCTCAGCGCCGATGTCGCTGGCGCAATGGTGCAGGGTGGTCGTCCCCGCCGACACCGCCTCGAGCAGCGCAAGGCGCAGGATTTTGTAGATGTCCGCAGCGTCTGCGCCTGACAGCGACAAGGCGAGATCGCGGTCTTCGGCGCCGCCCCGACGCAGTGCATCGGTGCAGACGTGGCGATGACCCGCGACAAAACCCGGCAGGGCGACCCGGCCGCGGCCGTCGATCTGATGCATCGCCGTTGTCCGCAAGTCGCGACCGACATTAACAATCGTGCCGTCGCGGACGTGGATATCGGCTTGCGGCAGGTCTCCGATATCCGGATCTAGGGTGAGAACGCAAGCCTGCCGGATGATGAACTCGCCTTGCTCGGGATGCATGGCAGGGGCGGACGAAAACGTCGCGCGTCGCTGGTACAGCGCGCGTCGCGCCAGCGCCGCCTCGACGTCGGGGACGGTGTCCGCCGCTTCGGCGAAAAAGCCGCCCGTTTTCCGGTCGGGCACTCGGCAGCATACGCAAAACATCACAAGCCCGCGGTCGGTCAGGAGGTTGGATACAGCACCGGGTTTGCCCTCACGATCAGGGGCCGGCGCTCTTGGTCAGGTTCTTGAGGACGTTGGTGCCGGTCCGTTCGATGTGCTGCCGCAGCAGGTTGGCAGCCTTGTCGCCGTTCCGGGAGATCGTGGCCTGCGAAATCACGGCATGCTCCTGATTGACGTTGCGGTCGGTGGGATTTTTTTGCAGGAACAGGCGGCGGTAGCGGTCGCTCAGGTCGTGCAGGGTGGTGCAGAACTGCAGCAGCAGCGGCATGTCGCAGGCGGAAATCAATGCCAGATGGAACGCGCGGTGCTCGCGTTCCCATTCCTCGATCTCTTCGGAGCGCGATTTGCGCTTGTTGGTCGGCGGTAGCGAGTTGAGGCGATGCAGCGCCGCGACCACGCGTCCCTCCCAGTCGCGGTCGCCGAGCGCAATCGCCCGCTTCAGCGCGAAGGTTTCTGTTTCCATTCGCAGCGTCGTGACCTCGCGCAGATTGGCTTCCGACACCGGCGCGACACGGTAGCCGCGCTGTCCCTGCATGACAACGAAGCCTTCGCCGCTGAGGCGCGACAGCGCCTCGCGCAACGGGCTGAGGCTGACCCCGAATGTTTCCTTCAGATCCTCCAGATGCAGCTTGGTACCGGGGACCAGTTGGCCGCCGGTAATCTGCTCGCGCAAGCGCTCCGCCAGCGTGCCTGCAAGGGTCACGCCGGACGATGAGGCGGAAACAGAAGAACTGTTATTGGCGGCCATTATCGGCACATGAAATTCAGGTCGGGCAACGCTCGCACTCGCGTCAGGCGGCGCTGCAACATCGGAAAGATGCGCAGCGCGGCCAATCGGCAACTTCAACGAAAGCTACAATAATCGGAATTAGGAGTATATATCGAAATTATTCACCTCGGACGAGGTTGGCGGCTCTCGCGCCTTCAGGCACCGCCGTCCTTTTCCAGGGGATGATGGCCTTCTGCAAACGCTGCAAAAGCAGCTGGAAACAATAGCCCATCAGCGCCACCACGATCAGTCCGACATACATGTCGCGGACCTCGAAGATCTGCCAGGACCGCCAGATCAGGAAGCCCACGCCGACCTGGGTTCCGAAATTCTCCGCGATGACCACGACGATCAGCGCCATGCCGAGCCCGAGCTGGAAGCCGGTAAAGATGAACGGCAGCGCACCGGGGTAGCGACGCTGTAAAAGGTCTGCCAGCGGCAGGCTTTGAAGCTGGAGGCGACGTCGAGATAGATCCGGTCGATATTCACGACGCCGGCCAGGGTGCTGTAGAAAACCTAGAAGAACACCGCGACCGCCACGATCGCCCATTTAGACGCCTCGCCGATGCCGAAGATCAGCGTGACCAGCGGAAACAGCGCGATTTTCGGCACCGGATAGAGCGCGGAAATCGCCGGCTGCACGAACGCGCGCACCAGCGGCGAGAGTCCCAGGAAAATGCCGAGCACGACACCCGGTATGGTCCCGAGCAGGGTGCCGAACACGACGCGCAGCAACGTCCAGCCGATATCGATGAACAACTGGCTCGACCGCGCCGACAGGACGAGTTCAACGATCACCGACGACGGCGCCGGGAAGAAGCGCGCATCCAGCAGGTGGATCCGCACCACGATCTCCCAGACAAGCAGGATCAGCAGCGGCGAGGCGATGGCGATGAAAAGCTCGGAATGCAGCGCCCGTTCGAACAGGTTCGGCGCCTTGCGGGTATCGGCGACAATGCGGACGGTGTCGCGGGATGTGATGATCATTGACCGTTAACCTCCTCGCGAAGCAGCGTCCAGATCTCGCGGCCGAGCCGTCCGAATGTGGGATCTGCCTTCAGATCGTAAACCCGGCGCGGCCTTGGAAAGTCGACCTTGAATTCGGCCTTGAGCCGGCCGGGACGGCGCGCATCACCAGCACGCGATCGCTGAGCACCAGCGCTTCGTCGATCGAATGGGTGATGAAGATGACGGTTTTGCGGGTTTTGCTCCAGGTCCGCAGCAACTCCTCCTGCAGCAGCGCCTTGTTCTGCTCGTCCAGTGCCGCGAATGGTTCGCCCATCAGCAGGATTTCCGGATCGTTTGAAAACGCCCGCGCCACGCTGGCGCGCTGCTTCATGCCGCCGGAGAGTGGTGCGGATAGGCATCGGCGAAACCGGCGAGGCCGGCGAGACCCAGGAAATGATCCACGGTCCGGTCAATCTCTTCGGCCGGAAGGCCCCTCAGTTTCAATCAAGATCGAAGGCTCCTGGAAGATCATCGAGCTGAGCGATGCGGCAGGATTGTCGCGGACGATGGTGACTTCGCCCTGCGAGGGTGGCTCGAGTTCGGCGAGGATTCGCAGCAGCGTGGTCTTGCCGCAGCCGGAGGCTCGACGATGCAGATGAATTCGCCGGTCCCGACGTCGAGGTCGATGCCCCTGAGCGCATCGACTTGCGTGCGTCCGAGTGCAAACGTCTTGCCGAGATCACGGATGCGAATTTTTACCGCGGGATCGGCGCCGCGCACGCCTACCGCGAGCGAAGCATCGAATGATGGGCCGGTTTCACGAGACAAGCGACAAACTCTCGGGTGTGGATTCCCGATCACGTTGCAAGAAGATCAGAGGCGAACAATTCGTCGAACTGTAATGGGCGATCGGTCAAGCCTTGTTCGAAGGCATATCGGGTGAGGCTCTCCAGCGCGGATGCGTTTCCGGCGACGCCGTGAGGCCACGATTCCGTGGTTCCCGGCATCGCGGCTTCCCTGGCCTGGCTGAATGCGTCGTAAACCTTGCGCGCGAGTGAAGGGTCTTGCTCCAGCAGGCTGCGCCTGACACCGACCAGATGCATGATCGGGAAAATGCCGGTGGCCTGGAAATATTGCCGTTCGGCCTCGACAGGATCGGCGAACAGCCGCCTGATCCGCGGCCGATCGCCGCCGAAACCGCGCGGTGGATCATAATGGACGATGGCGTCGATTTCTCCCGACATCAGCATGTCGGCGAGCGGCGTGCCCAGCGCGGGCCGGATGTCGGTGGGCAGCGCCAGTTGCGGGATCGAAATGGTCTTGCGCTCGACGCGATCGATATCGCCGACCCGCCAGCTGATGTCGGTCGACGCCACGCCGTAGCTGTCGGCGAGCAGGCCACGAACCACCAGCGCGGCGGTATTGAGATAGTTGCGGACACCGACGATGCGGCCGCGCAGATCATGCGGTTCAACAATGTCGCCGTCGGCGCGGACATAGATCGCGGAATGCCGGAAAGCGCGCGACGGAAACACCGGGATACCGACATAGGCGCAGTTGCCGCGGCCGGCATGGAGCAGAAAGGTGCTCGCCGACAATTCGCTGATGTCGAACTCGGCGGCCTCGAATGCACGCCGAAACATCTCTTCGACCGGCATCGTCGCGAGGCGAAGCTCGTATCCATCGATACCGATGGTCCCGTCGAGGAGCCGGCGTGTCCGGTCGGAATCCACGCAGGCCATCGTCAGAATCATCGGCTGTGTTGTCCCGGTTGAGGTATGCGAAATTGCCGCAGCGATGTTTGACAATAATAATTGTCTCATGCAATATCGGTATCGGCATAAAATATCGATTATTTGCGAAATCTGCAGGGGAGCCATGAAATTATCGGCGCCGCGACTTGCCCTTTTATTGTGCTCGATCGCGGCCGCGATCGTTTTAGCGGGATTTGGTTCGCAGGCCGGCGCCGCCCAGCCGGACAAGCTTCGCGTCGGAGCTTACTCGTCGCTCTCGGATGCCCGTCTCTACATCGCCCAAGACCGACAAGCTGATCACCAGCAATCATTCCTGGCTGATCCGTACCGGCCGCCATACCATCCTGCTCGACAGCTGCGCCGGCAATCACAAGGAGCGCCCCTGGCTGCCGCGCTTTCACTAGCTCAACACGCCGTTTCTCGAGCGGCTACGGGCGGCGGGTGCCAAGCCCGACGATATCGACATTGTGTTGTGCACGCATTTGCATGCCGATCATGTCGGCTGGAATACACGGCTGGAGAACGGCCGTTGGGTGCCGACCTTCAGGAAGGCGCGCTATCTGTTTTCGCGAATCGAGCAGCAGCATTGGGATCCGAGCATCGGCGATCGCCGGGCGCAGAATCCGGGGCGGGCAGGGATGTATGACGACAGCGTGCTGCCGGTGATCGAAAGTGGCCAATCGGTGCTGCTGGACGGCGAACACGATATCGACGACCACCTGCTGGTGCAGCCGGCGCCGGGGCACACGCCGGGCCATGTCGTGCCGCGGCTCTCGGATAGCGGAGAGAAGGCGATGTTTGCGGCGATGTTTGTCATCATCCGATTCAAGTGCATGAGCCGGCCTGGAACACGCGCTTCTGCGAGATTCCCGAACAGGCGCGCGCAACGCGCCGGCGCGCGCTGGCATATTGCGCCGAGCACGACGCGCGGCTATTCCCGACGCACTTTGCAGCACCTCACGTCGCCCGGATTATCAGTCGCACGAACGGCTTGGCGTTGAATTTGTTCCCTCGCAATCGGGGCATTCGTGAAACATGTCGTCAGGTGAGGAACGCCAAGGGGCACGGCATTTGCTAGATCATCGTCGCGTCGCCCAACGCCGGAGTGGGCCGCGCAGAAACACGCAAGATCGATTGAACAATTGGAGTATGGCCATGAAAAGACTTCTTCTGCTGGCTTTCGCGTTGCTTGGTGCGTCGGGCGGGATAGCTTCTGCCCAGATTCCCGGCAACAGCGTCAAGGTCGGCGTGCTGAGCGATTTCTCAGGCCCGTTCTCCGATCAAGCCGGCAAGGGCTCACTGATCGCCGCGCAAATGGCTGCCGAGGACTTCGCCAAGGAGTCGAAGGGGCTGAAGGTCGAGATCGTCTCCGCCGACCATCAGAACAAGCCCGACGTCGGATCGGCCATTGCGCGTCGCTGGGTAGATCAGGAGCAGGTCGACGCGATCGTCGATCTGCCGAATTCAGGCGTCGCACTCGCCGTCAATACGGTCATGAAAGAGAAGAATCGCACCATGCTGGCCTCTGGCTCGGCGACGTCGGACCTCACCGGAAAATTCTGCGAACCGACCACCGTGCAATGGGCGCTCGATACCTGGGCGCTCGGCAATGCGATGGGCCAGGCGATCACCCAGCGCGGCGGCAAGGCCTGGTATTTCGTCAGCTTCGACTACGCGCTCGGCAAGGCGCTTCAGCGCGATACCGCCGAAGCGGTGGAAAAGCGGGGCGGCAAGGTCCTGGGCTCGGTCACGCATCCGCTCGGCACCACCGATTTCAGCTCCTATTTGCTGCAGGCGCAGGCCTCCGGCGCCGACGTAATTGCGCTCGGTGATACCGGGGCGGATGCGATCAACGCCATCAAGCAGATCGCCGAGTTCCAGATCCTCGGCAAGGACAAGACGCTTGCCGCGCTGTTCATGCAGATCGTCGACATCGATGCGCTGGGATTGAACGCCGCCAAGGGATTGTTGCTCAGCGAGGCATTCTACTGGGACCTCAACGACAGCACCCGCGCTTGGAGCAAGCGTTTTGGCGAGCGCATGGGCGGACGCATGCCGACGGTCAACCACGCCGCGACCTATTCGGCCACCATGGCTTATCTGCACGCGGTGTAGGCCGCCCAGACCGTCGAGGGCGATAAGGTAGTGGCGCAGATGCGCGCCACCGAGACCGACGATCCGCTGTTCGGCAAA
>Ga0116129_1002106_pt1 | contig 10339 bp, 7 predicted proteins | sample June2015DPH_17_2_FD_89732 | JGI IMG/M metagenome (GOLD analysis project Ga0116129, IMG submission 89732) | Peatland microbial communities from SPRUCE experiment site at the Marcell Experimental Forest, Minnesota, USA - June2015DPH_17_10 | ecosystem: Environmental > Terrestrial > Soil > Wetlands >...
AGCGCTTCATTGACGGCATTGCGCTCTTCCACAAAGTTTTCAAAATCGGTGAGCCGGGGTCGAATCGCCTGGGTTACTTCATACGAGTCCTGCAGGCAGTCGGTCGTCTTCAGGCCGTTGCCGGTAATGCAGGTAACGGTGAGTTCATCGGGCTTGATGCGGCCATGCGCGTAGAGGCGCGCCGTCACCGCGGTCGTAACGCCACCCGCGGTTTCGGTAAACACACCTTCGGTCTCGGCAAGTTCCTGGATGGCGGAGACGATCTCCACATCGGACACGTCTTCGGCCCATCCCCCGGAGGCGCGAATGGCGCGCGAAGCGTAAGGCCCGTCGGCCGGGTTGCCGATGGCAAGCGAACGCGCAATCGTGTTGGGCCGCTGCGGTGCGATCAGATCGGTGTTATTCTTCACCGCCGTAGAAATGGGCGAGCAACCCGTAGCCTGCGCGCCAAAGAAGCGCACCGGCTTGTCTTCAACCAGTCCAAGAGCGACCAGTTCATTGAAAGCCTTGCGGATCTTGGTGATGAGCGAGCCGCCGGCCATGGGGCACACAATCGTGTCCGGCAAACGCCAACCCAACTGTTCGGCAATTTCATACCCAACGGTCTTAGAACCTTCTGCGTAGTAGGGGCGCAGGTTCACGTTCACAAAGCCCCAGTTGTAGCGGTCGGCAATCTGCGCGCAAAGGCGATTGACGTGATCGTAATTGCCGTCAATGCGGACCAGCGTTGCGCCGTATACCTGGGTGTTGAGAATCTTGGCTGGCTCCAGATCGGCGGGCACCAGGATGAACGTCTTCAGGCCCAGGCGGGCAGCCTGGGCGGCGACGGCGTTCGCCAGATTGCCGGTAGACGAGCAGCCGACAGTGTCGAAACCGAAGGCCTGCGCATTGGCTAGCGCCACGGCCACCACTCGGTCCTTGAAGCTGAGCGTAGGCAGGCAGACGGCATCGTTTTTGATGTAGAGGTTGGTGGCGCCAATGTGCGCGCCCAGGCGCGGCGCCTTCATCAGCGGCGTCATGCCGGCCGGCGTCTGGGGCTCATAGCTGTCAGCAACCGGCAGCAGCGCCCGATAGCGCCACATGTTCAGCGGCCCTTGAGCAATGGCGTCGCGGGTAAAACGGGTACGGGCGTACTCGAGGTCAAAGGTAACCTCGAGCGGAGAAAAGCACTCATCACAGATCGAAAGCGGTCGAATCCCATAGGATCTTCCGCATTCCCGGCATCGCAACTCGTAGGCAGTCGTCAAGAGTCCCCTCGCTGTATGCGAGCGAATGAAGGTCTCTGGAGCGCGTGACCCGGCTCAAAAATGAGCGAACGTGATAGGACTCGAAGTTCAAATGCGAGCCGCTTCGGCAAAGAGTGCTGAAACGACCCCGAATCTCATGTTCCCCGCCGTGGCGGGCAAGAGTTGACACCATACTCCCGTTTTGCGCGGGCAGGTTGTCGTGGCGTCACAGGGCTCGTCCCTCAACCACTCTGCATGAAACTCAGGCTTGCCCTTTGAAGGCAAACTTGAATGGTTCATTTTTATCACAGTGGAGATGTCCGCGCAAGGGCGATTGCAGCGAACGGCGTCGAATCCGACCTCAACGGTCTGCTGGCGCATGGAACTGACTTTCGCGCGCGCGGCGCGCGAGAGCCAAGGTGGCCTGAATCCGTATCGGTTGCAGAGAAAATCAGGCGATACTGCGTTGCCGGCCTGAACCGTGAACCCTGAATTGTGGAACCGCCAAAGCCTTCCGCCTCCGGCGCGCGCGGCCTGATCTGCCTCACAACAAACAATGAGCGGCCGCCGGATAAGGCCTTAGCAGGCCGATGACTCCGCCGCCGTTTGAGGAACACACACTTATTCTCGTTTGCTTGTCACCATTTCTGGCGCCGGGCTTTGACACAGGGCTTTGGCGCAGGGCAAATCAATTCTCTCGCGCAAGAGTCGGGCAGAAATCCGTATCCGGCAGGGCCGGTCAGAATCTGCGGGCGGATTTCACTCAGGGAGCGGGGGCAGATGCTGCTGAAATGCCTTGCGCAGGCGGATGCTGTCGGCCTCTTCAATCGCCTGCTCCAAGCGGCCGCGCAACTCGGCCGACGGCCCAATGCGGCCGATGGCTTCGATCGCTTCCGGCGCCTCGCGCGCATCGCGGGCCACCGTGGCAATCAGGAAATCCATCGCTTCGGGAAGGCGGGTGAGCGCGATTGCGCTGAGAAGCACCGATCCGAACCAGGCATCAGCGCCTTCGTGATGGCGGGTGAGCAGCGCAGCAAAGGCTTCGCTAAGGCGCGAATCTGCCAGCGCAAAGGCCGCCTCGGCGGCAATGTCGTCCCCGGCTTCGAGCGCTTTGGCCACCAGCGGAACGGCGCAGGCCCCTTCCAGGGAAAGCAGCGACGCGTAGACAACACCCAGAACTTCCGGCTCCTCATCACCATGCCCCTGCAAACCGATGAGCGCGCGCAGTCGCAACAATAGCGCCGCACTCACGCCACCGACCTGGGCAATCGCCCGCGCTGCTTCCATGCGGACCGTCTTGTCAACATCGGTCAGCGGCTCAAGCAGCGCGGTCAGCAGATCGGCGTCGGAGATGCCGGGGCAATCGACGAGCGCATGGGCGCAGGTGCCGCGCAGGACTCCGGCAGTGTCCGACTGGCCGCCCCAAACCGGCTCCATTTGATGATGGCGCATGCCGCGCAGGTATAGCTCCTTCTGGCGATGCTCGAGCTTGACCATCGCTTTTGAAAGAGCATTCTTTGCCCAGCATTGCGGGTCTGATTTGGGCGCATTGACAAAAAAGCGATCGAAGGCAGAGAGCACCTCCGGCAACAGATCCCTCAGTGCCAGGTCCGCAACCAACGCAGCCGCCTTGGAGACAAGGAAATTGTTGCGCTGAGCAAGGCTCTTGCGCAGAAACTCTCTCTGGGCCGGCTCCAGGGGGGCGCCGGCTTTCAACTCTTCGCTCAGCGTCTGCATTTGAGCGAGCTCACGGTCGAAATTCTGCGAGGAAGACGGCGTTTTCGGCGCCCGTGAAGCTTGCTTGGTGCTCATAGGCTCCCCGGGGTGCGCTCCATGCCCTTCTACTTCGCAGTCAGCGCGCTTACCGGCACCAGCATGTCTTCCTTGCGCATGACAAGGTTAGTGGCATTCAGCGTGGCCAGTTCAAAACCGTGGCCGTGGGTGATGGCGTCGGTGGGGCAGGCTTCTACGCAGTAGCCACAAAAGATGCATCGGTTGTAGTCAATGTTATAGACCTTGGCGTAGCGTTCAGACGAGGAGATGCGCTGGTGTTCGGTATTCTCCGCTGCCTCGATGAAAATGCAGTTCGAGGGACAGGCGGCGGCGCACAGAAAGCAGGCCACGCACTTCTCCAAGCCGTTTTCGTCGCGCTGAAGCACGTGCTTGCCGCGGAAGCGCTGCTCGAAGACGGCGCCGCGCAAAGGCCCTTTGCCGTCTGGGTAGTTCTCGACCTGGGTGGGTTCGAGAATCTCCTTGAAGGTGATGCTCATGCCCTTGGCAATGCCGGCGAGGTTGCGCACGATCGACATGCCTCCTAGTATACGATGTTCGGCGAGGCTCCCTTGGTGAGAAACCCGGTCCAGCTCAACCGCCGCCGAGCCCCACGTTCCAGTCGAATGGAAGGCTAAGGCGCCCCGGAGCACTCATTTTCCTGCGGATTCAACCGGTTGCGGGCGAGAAAACCCAACAGTATCTGAACCAATCCCAGCGTCGAAACGAGGCATTGATGTCTTTAATTTTTAAGTCTGCTTTTCTCAGCCTGCTCTCCTTCAGCTTGACTCCCAGCTTGACTCCGGCGTTGGGACAAGCCGCGCCTGCTGCCCAACCGCAGTCGGTTGCCCCCCAGCCGACGGCCATGAACAGGCCCGCCGTGCCGGCCGGCCCGCTGAAGATCACCTTCGGCGACAAGTCCTCCGAGTGGACCCCGGCCACACTGGCGAGCTTGCCGCATAAAACGATTACTGTGTACAACGAACACCAGAAGGCCGAGCAGACGTATTCCGGCGTCGAGCTGATCGATCTGCTCAAGCCTCTCGGTGTGCCGGAGAAGCCGCATGGGAAGGAATTCCGCCTGTACCTTGTGGCCGAAGGTTCCGATGGCTACGAGGTGGTCTATTCGGTGGGAGAAGCTACCCCTGATGTGCACGACGGAACCGTTCTGGTGGCCGACTCCATGGACGGCAAAGCCCTGACCGAGAACGGGCCGTTCCAGCTGGTTGCTACCGGAGAGAAGCGGCCGGCGCGCTGGGTCCGCAATCTCGCCTCAATCCACGTGCGCCCCGCCGATTGAGACGCTTTGAGCCGGTCGTGATCCGGTTTGTGGACACCCCTTAGCGAGGCTAAGGGGTCGAGCTAACTTCTTGACTCCTCAGACTACGGCCGGCCCCCTCGGTCTCCCCCCCGCGCGCCGTTTGTCGGACGGCGATTGGACGGCGCAATCTCGATTTTTTCCGATTGCTCGGCTGGCCTTTCCTCGAAGCAGGTCGACGAACGCCCGCAAAGTCACTGCGGGCGCTCGTCTTCACGCTTGGGCGGCGCCGGTTTTGCCGCAGGAGCGGGATGCGCCGCAGGAGCGGGATGCGCCGCCGGAGCGGGGTGCGTTGCCGGAGCGGGATGCGTTGCCGGACGGGCTGGCGCGGCATTCGGCTGTGGCCTCGGAGCACTGGCAGCAGGATGCTCGGGCGCCCTTGCTGGCGCGGGGCTCGGCTGAGCGTGCGGTGCCTCTTGGGGGCGCGCCGCCGGAGCCGGCCGTTCTTCGGGGCGGGCCGGTGCGGGACGGGCCGGCGTGGAGTTGCCCGGGGCGGGGCGGCCGGGCTCAGTTCGGGCCGGGGCAGCCGCGTTGGGCCGCGCTGAGGGAGCAGCGGGTGCCGCACGTGCGGGTTCGACGGGGCGAGCCGTCGCCGGAGCGGGCCGGGCGGGCGGCCGCGAAATCGGCAGGTTGCGGGCAGCCGGGGAAACCACCGGATGCACGTCGCGGTCGGCCATGACCGGTTTCTCGATGACCGCGGCGGCTGGCCGTCCATGGTTGACCGAAACAAACGCAGCGCGGTTGACGCTGGCCTGATGCTGTACCTGGATCTGGGCCGTCATCGGCGGAGCATGGGGTTCCCGGATGGCCGCAATTTCCGCCGGCCGCGGGCGCAAGGCAATACCGCCATTGCCGCCATTAAAGCTGACCCGGTTGTTGTTGTTCACATTCACGGTCCGGTTATAGACGTTATGCACCACCGTCACATTGATATTGTTGACCGAACGGTTATAGAAGAAATGACCGGAGTTCCAATAGCCGCCCTGATAGCCCACGCCCCCGTAGCCGAAGCCATAATTCACCCCGCCGTAGAAGCCAATGTGCGGGCCCCAGTAGCCATGAAAGAAGCCGTAGCGACCACTGGTATACCCCCAGTAGCCGGGGGTCCAGAGGGCCCCTTGATAGGGAGCCTGCACCCAGACGCCGGGAACCCAGTAATAGCCAGCCGAAGCATAGCTCCAGTAGCCGGGAGTCCAGAGATAATCATCGCCAGGCGCCTCGGGCTGCTGATATTCCGGCAGCGCCGGCGGCGGCTGCGGAGCGTAATCTTCCGGCGCTTCTCCGTAGTCCGCGTCGTCAACTGGTCCCTGAGCGTTGCTTTGGTCACTCGCGGAACCGTAGTCAGAAGGCGGTGGTGCACCCTGCTCGGCGGTCTCCGCGTTGCTCACCGGGGCCAAGTTGGCAGTGGCCGGGTCGGACGAGGAATCCGGGGGCGGTGGTCCCTGGCTGGTGCTGGCGGCGGTCTGATCGTTGTTCGGGTTCGATTTGCAACCCGCAGTCGAGAACAAAACGGCCAGGGCGAGCAGAGCAAAAGGCGCGGTGGGGTGGATACGTGTCATAGGATCTGCCTCTGCTGCTGTTGGATGCAGTCCCAGCCGCCCCTGTCTATCTCAAGGACCGGCCAAACGGTCAAACAAGAGCTCGAAAACTACCTTCTGACAAAGACTTAGTGATTCGTTCCCGGAGTCGACCGGCCCCGGTTATTGGCTGGCGGCGTGGTCACGGGTTTGCGCGCCGGACGGGGATTCACCAGCTGCTGGCAAAGCTCGGAATCCTGCCCGCGCGACAGGCCGGGAAGCGCTTCCCCGTTGCGGCAGACGCGCTGCTTCATGGCCTCAGCCTCTTTCCCGCTCAATAATTGCGTCCGCTCCAGGCCGCTGATGGGTGCAAGATCGTAGCGGTAGACGAAATCCTCGGCAGGCTTCTGTTTGCCGTAATCGAAATGATTCCAGGTGCCAATCAGATCGCGCCCGTTCGGTTCAGCCAGGCCGGCATAGACCTGGGTCCAGGAAACGGCAGCGGGCGGATTGCCGGTCCAGACATGCACGCCCTGTCCGGCCCGCATCCAGCGGGCCTCCCAGGTGTGCTCGGCCTTGTCAAAGTGGAAGCTGGTGAAGTAGGTGTCTGGCGAACACTCGCTGCAATTGTCGTAGAGGATGGTCGGTTCCTCTGCAGCGCCTTCGGTAAACGTCATAAAGTCCAGCCAGCGCAGATTGTAGCCCTTGAGAAGCGGCGTAATCCCGTGGTTGGTGAGTGAAACACTCCACAAGGTAAAAGCGTCCTGATCGGGTGAGCTGTCCGGAGCGGAGCGAAGGGAGGTAACCACCAGCGCCGCGTCGTAAAGCACGCCAATCTCGCGCAGGGCCGTCCACTTCTCCGCAGACAGCGAGCGCGTGACCCAGACGACGATGTCCTGGTCCTTCTCGTTGTGGAAGTCCATCCAGCGAAAGAGTTCGGGACCTTGCTGAGAAGGACCTTGCTGGGCGGAATTCGGAGCCGCAGCGAAAAGCGCCGAGAGCAGTGCAGCAATGGCCAAGGGAGAGACGACCCGCATGGGTCTAGGTATATCAGAGTGGAGCCGGATTTCGGGTCGCTGATCCCGTGCCAGTCATGGTTCGAGATGCCGGCTGAGGTTCGAACGCGGACCGGGTCGGCCGGACTCTCAATTGCTCCCGCTGAGCCTGGCAAGATTGGCCTTCGCCTGCGCGTGGTTGGGCTCAATCCGCAACGCATGCTCGAAGGCAGAGCGCGCAGCGGCCGTCTGCCCGCCGCGCGCCAGCAATGCGCCCAAATTGTTCCATCCGTCTGCATCTTGCGGATCGAGCGCCAGGGCCCGCTTCTGCTCCGCGAATGCTTCCTCCGATTGGCCCTCTGCGTCCAGCACCTGCGACAGCGAAGCATGGATCTTGGCATCGTTCGGCCGAAGCCGGGCTGCACCGCGCAACTGGGCCAACGCATCCCCGAGCCTTCCCTGTTGCGCGTAGGCCACGGCCAGCTTCTCATGCGCCTCAGGCGATTCCGGCCTGGAATACAGAGCGCTCTCGAGCATTTTCGCGGCCTGTTCCGGCTCGCCGCTGTCTAGGGCGATTGCGCCCAGATTGTATAGAGCCGTAAAGTCGGCCGCGTCTAACTCGAGCGCGCGGCGAAACTCCTGGACTGCGGCGTCGGTGCCTCCGGCGCCGAGCAGGGCCGCACCCAGTCCGCTGCGGGCCTCGGCATCTTCGGCACAGGTGGAAAGCAATCGACGAAACTCCTTCTCCGCCTCTCGATATTCACTCTGCCGCACCTCGAGGCGCGCCAGGTCGAAACGCGCATCGCAACTGGGGGAATCAGCACTGGAGGATTCAGCCGAAGTGGCCAAAGCGATGGCGCTGCGATAACGCTGCTCCGCCTGGTCAAGTTGCCCCGCGCCCTCAAGTGCCGCTCCCAGTGCCGTGAGCGTGCGCACCTGGGGTCGGCCAAGCCGCATCTCCCGCTCATAGAGGTCGGCCGCATCGGCGTACTTGCCTTGTCCGGCCAGCGCCCCGGCCAGGTTATAGAGGTCGAGCTGGTCGGAGGGAGTCTTGGCCAGCCGACGGCGCATCCAGGCCTCTTCAATCGCCAGCCGCGGATCCGAGGCGTCGCCCGGGGTGTTCACCGGCAGCACCTGCAGCCACAGTTGCGCCATCTCATCCTCTGACCGGTTACCGGCCCGCACCCGCACAGGCGGATTGTGAGGATTGTGAGGATTGGCGGCCGAGTTGTCATAGGTGTATTTCATGTGCAGCACTGTTCCTTTGGGCAGCAACAGCGGCTCTTTGTAGCGATAGACGCTCTGCCGGTCGATATCCCAGCTCGGAATCCGTACCAGCCACTTCTGTTCCCCATCCGGCAAAGTCGCCCAGCCCTGCATGTCGTGCCCCAGATAATGGGCATGCGGGTAGCAGCCCAGAACATCAACATCGACGGGCAAGGTCAGAGAGTCCTCCACCACGAAGGCGGGATCGCCGGGGGGGATGTCCAGTTTGTCGTCCCGCTCCAGAGACAGGAGCATGGGCTGTTTGGTTGGCGGGTCGGATGTGAAGTATAGGCCCACTTCGGCGTCCAGCTTCTCCGCCTTGCCGGAGGGCTTGAGGTGAAGATTGAGAATCAGGTCGTTGCCCGGGTCAAGGCGCCATGACATTCCCTGGGGCTCAATCAGCACCGGCGTATCCGGCTTCCAGAAAAGGAAATGGCCCTCAGGCTCGAACTTGTTTCCCGCGTCGACCAGCAATTCCATTCCAGCTATGCCGGCTTGCCAGTCCTTAAGATGGGCACGGCGCAGGCTGGCGCCGCGGTCAACCACAACGTTGGCGTGATGCACCACCTGAGGCGCTCCAGGACGAATCTCCATGGCGCGAATGTAGTGTGTCTTGTCAAGCGTGTAAGGCAAAATCAGGTTGAGAAAAACATCGCTTCCACCGGCGGCGAGCATGAAGGGACGGGCAACTTTCAGCACCAGATCCGGCGTACCCGTCTGCCAGGCAGAGTCGTAGCGCGGCGCAGGCGGCGCGGAGCTCAGCTCGCCAGTGGCCATGCCGCCCTGGATCCAGCGCTTAAGCAACGCAACATCGCTGTCGCTCAGCCGCCGCACATCGGCAAAGTCGCCGAAGCCCGGCTCCGGCAGCCAGGGCGGCATAAACCTCGACTGGGTCACATCAAGAATCTGCGGCGCCCAGCGGCGCGCATCCGCATACGTAAGGAGGCTGAACGGAGCTGCACCGCCGGGATGATGGCAGGTGGCACAGTTGTCGTAAAGCAATGGAGCTACATCTCGCGACCAGGTCTCCCGGGCTCGGGCTGAAGTGCCGGCCTCAGGGCCGGCCTGGGAGGACAACTCGTTGGCCCCGCCGTTCCGGGCCACTCGAAGTAACGTGGATTCAGCCCCCGAGGGCTGCCTCCCGGCCGCATGCGCCGGCTCGGGCTGGCCCTCGAGCAGCCCCGCAAACGCTGCCCCCAGCGCCAGAGCCCAAACCAGCCGCAGCATCTTCATTTCCCGAGAAATACCACCGAGCATCCTACCGGCGGCCCTCCCGGCTGCGGAACGGGTTTGCCTGCCACGGCTGCCCGAATCGCCGCCTCCAGATCGTGGCTCCCGGCCTCGGGCCGCTCCCGCCCCAGCGAAAGGTACCGATCGTCCACCCGCCCGTGGTATACCTCGCGCAGGACGGGGCCCTCGACGACAAACACGGCCGCCTCGGGCGTCACACCTACATGCGCCATTGCCACCAGATTCTGCCGCCAGTCCAGCACCGCATCCCCGGCGATCGAAAAGTCGCGCCTGTGCCGCTCGACGACCTCGGCCGTGTCGCCCGGGTTGGGATACACCCACCAGACCCGCACGCCCGCGTCCGCGAACCGCTCGCTCAGCCGGGCAATCTCCGGAATGTAACGATTGGAAATCGGGCAGTCCGTCGAGGCAAAGAAGAGCACAACAACACGCACTCCCCTACCGCTCAACTCGCGCACCGGTCCGCCATGAAGGTCTTTGCCCAATGGCTCATTCAATTGAGCCTGCCCGGGAATGATCGGTAGGAACGCGAGAAGCAGAACAAGCGCTGCCAGATACCGAACAACAAGACGAAGGCTCATCATCGCCCTTTCAACTGCAACGGATTCTATCAAACCAGCGGCATCGATCGAGCCATCCCGGCGCAGTCAAAGACCAAGCTTCTCCCACAGCGCATCGACTCTGGCCTTGGTAGCGCGGTCCATTTCGATCATCGCTGGCCAGGGCCGTTCAAATCCTTCTGCCTTCCATTTCCGCGTGGCGTCAATGCCCATCTTGGATCCGTAGTTGGGCAGCCGAGAGGAGTGATCGAGCGAGTCGATCGGCCCCAGCGTGAATTGAATGTCGCGCTCGGGGTCAATGTTATTGGTCACGCGCAACGTCACTTCGCCAAGGTCCTGCACGTCGCAGTCTTCATCGACCACAATGATGCACTTGGTAAACATGGCCTGGCCCAACGACCAGATGGCGTTCATAACCTTGCGCGCCTGGCCCGGA
>Ga0116129_1002110_pt1 | contig 10328 bp, 8 predicted proteins | sample June2015DPH_17_2_FD_89732 | JGI IMG/M metagenome (GOLD analysis project Ga0116129, IMG submission 89732) | Peatland microbial communities from SPRUCE experiment site at the Marcell Experimental Forest, Minnesota, USA - June2015DPH_17_10 | ecosystem: Environmental > Terrestrial > Soil > Wetlands >...
GGCGCTGTAGAGGCCTAAATCGCCAGGTCAAAGCCGGACAGTGCTCGATGATCCATGCGGCGCCGGCAGCAATCCTTTCATGGTCGCCATGCCGAGCATGGCGAGATGCGGACCATGATCGAATTTTCCGTCCAGCGCGAGGGCGAAGAGCTCGTCGATATCCACGATCAGGCATTCGATTCCGGGCTCCGGCCGCCATCCCGGAATAGGCATCGCGTCGCGGGTGAAAAAGGTCCACATGCGGTTGCCGAGCCGCCCGGAATCCGGATGAAACAGCGTCAGGGGCTGCGCGGTTGGCACCGCGAGCCCGGTCTCCTCGGCCAATTCCCTGATCGCGCAGGCCAGCGGCTCCTCTTCGCCATCGCGCATGCCGCCCGGAAACTCGAGGGTGAAACGGTCGAGTGCCGGACGGAATTGCCGCACCAGCGGAACGCGGCCGTCGGGGGCGATCACCAGGATGGAAATATAGTCCGCCGTCGCAAAAGAGTGATAGATCGCGCCTGCCTCTTGCGCCGATGCGACGACGCGATTTTCGACCAGCGTGACCCATTCGGACAAACGGGTCGTTTGCGATGACGCGATTCGCGGAAAGCGATCGGAGGCGGCTTCATTCATGGTTGTCTCCGGGCCGGGTTCGCGGCCATGACCTACACGTGGTAGTGCTCTTTCCACGCCTGAAACATCAGCACGTTCCACAGCACCTGTGCGCGGTCGGCTTGGCGCGTCTGGTGCTGGTCCCACAGCCGACGCACCTCGTCTGCGGCGAAGATGCCGTCCGCTGCGAGCCGGGCCTTCGATAGCAGGCCTTCCGCCCAGTCCCGCAATTCGCCGCGCAGCCAGGAGGCGAGCGGGACCGAAAATCCCATCTTGGGGCGCTCCACCAGGTTCGGCGGCACGTAGCGGTGCAGTACCTGGCGCAGCAGCCGCTTCGTTTGCCGGCCGTCATATTTGAACCGTGGCGGCAGCGTCCATGCGAATTCGACAAGGCGGTGGTCGAGCAGCGGTTCGCGGGCTTCGAGCGCCACCGCCATGGAACAGCGGTCGACCTTGGTCATGATGTCGTCCGGCAGGTAGGCGAGCGTGTCGTAATACTGCATGCGCGATATGGCGTCGGGCAGCATGCGGGCGAGATCGGGGTCCGTGCGCAACCGGCCGGCGCCCGTCGAGTCGGGAACGAGCGCGGCCTCATGCGGCCACACGGCGGCGAGCTCCACGAACAGCTTGTCCTCTGCGGGCTGCGACAACAACGCGGCGATGCGATGAATCTTGCGTCCGGCACTGTGACGCCGCAGCCGCGCCGGCAGCATCGCGAATGCGTGATCGAGAAGCGGTTCCGGCAGCAGCGCAAGACCCGCGCCGCCTGCGCGGCGCAGGCTGTGCGGCAGCAACCCAAGACGACGCCAAATCTTGTCGACGATGCGATAGCGAGGGTAGCCGGCGAACAACTCGTCGCCACCATCGCCGGACAGTGCCACAGTGACATGCCGCCGCGTCATCGCGGACACCAGATAGGTCGGGATCTGCGAGGAATCCGCAAACGGCTCGTCGAACCATTCGGGCAGGTGAGGCACCACGTCGATCGCCTGGCGCGCCGTGACATAGAGCTCGGTATGGTCGGTGCCGAGATGGGCGGCGACCGCCTTGGCGTGCTGCGCTTCGTCATAGCCGGGCTCTGAGAACCCGATCGAGAAGGTGCGCACCTTGCGGTTCGACTGCGCCTGCATCAGCGCGACCACGGTCGAGGAATCGATGCCGCCGGAGAGGAACGCCCCGAGCGGCACGTCGGCAATCATGCGACCGCGCACGCTCTCGCGCAGGATCGCTTCGAGCTGGTCGGCGGCTTCTGTTTCATCGTCGATCAAAGTCCGCAGCGCGATGGCGTCGCGCAGGCGCCAATAGGGCGAAATGCACGGCTCCTTGTCCACCGCGACGGTCAGGATGGTGCCCGGAGCGAGCTTGTGTACGTCCCGGAAGATAGCGGCAGGGCCCGGCACGTAGCTGTAGCGCATAAAGGCCGCCGCAGCTTCGATGTCGATCCCGCCCCGCCAAGCCGGGTGGGCCATCAGGGCCTTGAGCTCCGAGCCGAACAGCACCACGCCGCCGTGCCGGCACCAGTACAGCGGCTTCACGCCGATACGGTCGCGCACCAGGCGCAGCACCCGCGTCTCCCGGTCCCATAGCGCGATGGCGAACATACCGACGAAGCGCGCGACCGCGCGCTCCGGTCCCCATTCGACGCAGGCGGCGAGCATCACCTCGGTGTCGGATGCACCGCGAAAGCGGTGGCCGAGCTTCTCGAGTTCGGCGCGCAGCTCGCCGAAATTGTAGACTTCGCCGTTGTAGGTGATGACGTAACGCCCGTTGGCGGACGCCATCGGCTGGCGGCCGAGCGGCGAAAGGTCGATGATCGAGAGCCGCCGGTGGCCGAGCCCGACGCCACAAGCGGCGTCGACCCATACGTCCGAATCGTCGGGACCGCGATGAGCGACGGCATCGGTCATCGAGCGCAGGCGTATCGTCATCTCGTCGGGGGGCGCCGTCGCGCCCATGTCGAGAAATCCCGCTATGCCGCACACTAGACCCGTCTCCCGGCGCATCCAAGGGCGAAGGCGATCGCCGAAGACGCGCGAATTCCCCGAAATCACCGCCGGCATGTTCACTATAATCGGTCCGGAAGGCCAGCCGCATCAATGATTGCCTGACGTCGTGAAGGCAATCGTCCGTGCGATGAGCCGATCATCCGGAATTTCCCGGAGCGGCGATGTACCGCCCCGCTGGGAAGACGGTCAAGGCTGCGGCGCCGGTTGCGGCGTTGACGATGCGACGGGTTTAGGCCAGGAATGCCGTTTGCCGGCCCTATTCGATGCACGCCGAGGTGCGCGCGGGACCCGTCTCCAGGATCTTGCAATGCTATTCAGCAGTGTCGGCTTCATCTTCTGCTTTTTGCCCATCGTGCTGGCGATGTTTTATTTCCTGGTCGGCCGCGGATATGTCGATGCCGCCAAGCTCTGGCTGATCGCGGCGAGCATCGTGTTCTATGGAAATTTCATCCCGGTCCACTTGCTGCTGCTCGGTACCTCGACCGTGGTGAATTTTTTCATCGGCCGGCGGCTGCTGAAGACACCGTCCCGGGCGGTCCTGGCGGCCGGCGTGGTTTTCAATCTGTCCATATTGGCGGTTTTCAAATATGCGGATTTCGCAGTCGACAACCTCAATATATTGTTCGGGCTCGGTCTGCCGACATTCGGCCTCGCGTTGCCGCTCGCGCTGTCATTCTTCACGTTCCAGAAAATGGCGTATCTCATCGACGTCTATCGGGAAGGCGCGCCGCGCTATTCATTTCGCGATTTCGTGCTCTTTGTGGCGTTCTTTCCGCAACTCATCGCCGGACCGATCGTTCATCATCGTCAGATCATGCCGCAAATTGCCCGCCTGGGGATCGGGCGCGACGCCCCGCTGGATTTCGCAGTGGGCGCCACGGCGTTCGTCCTCGGCCTGTTCAAGAAGGTCGCAATCGCGGATTCGCTCGCGATCTATTCCGATACTACTTTCGCGGCCGCGAGCCGCGGCGTGCCGCTCGACCTTCTGACCGCGTGGGTCGGGGTCGTGGCATTCGCCTTGCAAATCTATTTCGACTTCTCCGGATATTCCGACATGGCGTTGGGGCTCGGGCGCATGTTCGGCATCCATCTGCCGGTCAACTTTCTTTCACCTTACAAGTCGACGAACATCATCGAATTCTGGCGGCGCTGGCACATCACGCTGTCGCAATTCCTGCGCAACTATCTTTATATCCCGCTCGGTGGAAATCGGCATGGCACGTTTCGCCGTTACGTCAATCTCTGGATCGTCATGCTCCTCGGCGGCCTGTGGCATGGGGCGAACTGGACGTTCGTCGTCTGGGGCGGCCTTCACGGACTTTATCTCTCCGTCAATCACGCATGGCGCGAATTAAACCTGCCTGCAGCGTCGGGACGCGGAGGAAAGCTCCTCGCCTGGATAGCCACCATGGCCGCCGTAGTGCTTGCGTGGGTGTTCTTTCGGGCGTCGAATTTCACCACGGCTTTTGCCATGCTGTCGGCGATGTCCGGCCACAATGGCATAACGTTGCCGTCGGCGGCGGCTTCCCTCACGGCGGCGGCACCCGCCCTCGTCCATGCGCTCGATATTTCGTTCGGCGGCCTCGTCTATCTGGCGGCCGGTGGGCCTTTCAGCCTCGTCTGGCTGCCTGTCGCCATCATCATCTGCCTTGCCGCGCCGAACGTTGCCGACTGGCTTTCGCCGTGGCAACTTGCCCTCGATCAACCGGTTGATAAGCGTGAAGGAGAGGGTACGTTGCGTTGGGCGCCGGGCCTCGGCTGGGGGATTTCGATCGGGATACTCCTGGCGTTTTGCGTCGCCTACCAGCAAAGCACGATTCAATTTCTCTATTTCCAGTTTTGACCGTGCCCACAGCAAACCGCCTCGGCATCCGCCGGTTCCTGATAGCGCTTCTCGCCGTCTACGCCATCGTGATGGTGGCACTGGCCGTCAATTATGCGGCGCTGTGGCAGGCCGGCGAGTTGCGTTCGATCGACGACATCATCGAACTTCAGGTCCGCGACGGCGCCATCTACAATGCGCTCTCGATCGGTTTTGCGGATTACAAATACGCCTTCTATCGACATGCCGTGCTGCGGGTTGTCGCGATCGGTACTTCGCGCGCCATGCAGATTGGGCAAAACTTCTTTCATGCGCCGTTCTACAACCTGGGAGGACTGACCCAGGGGCCCGCCCAGGCCAATGTGCTTGCCGATCGCCTGTTGTTGCGTGGCAAGCCGCCGGAGGTCGTGATATTTGCGCTCGACTTCTGGACCTTCTGCCGCGCCCCGACCGATTCCGGCCGCGGCCGCCGCTCTTCCGAATTTGTACATGATGGGATGGGCCAGCCCCCCCGTCATTTCCTGATCTATCGGCTCATCGCGGAGGGACGGTTCACGATCGCCGATTTTGCGAGATTGCTGGTCTCGCGCGAGAGCGCGGACGATGTCGATCGTATCGGATTGGGCGCGCGGCTTGGCTCGTCGGGATTCGCTGCCGATGGGTCGATCCACTCGGCGGCTCCGGAGCAGGATGCCCTTGAACCACGATGGCAGGGAACGTTCGCTCGAATCGATGGCGGAACCGACCAGTTCATCAAGGGCTGCACGGTGTCCGAGCCTGCTCTTGACGCCCTGGCGGGCTTCGTCAATCGGATGGAGGCGGCCGGGAGCCGCGTGGTCCTGATGTTGGCGCCACTGCCGGGCGCCGTCATCGAGCGGATGGCGGCCGTCGGCCAGTACGGATATATCGACACGCTTCGAAACATGCTGGCCGCCCGTTATCCGCAACGATTTGGCGATTTTTTCGATATGCGGGAGCAGGCGCCGGATTCGGAATTCCTCGATGGCATGCACGGCGGTGAAGTGGTGTACATGAGAGCCATTCTGGCCATGGCGCGGCGCCCCGGATCGGGGTTGCGCGATCTGGTCGATGAATCAGGCCTCGCAAAGCAAATTCAGGAGTGGTCCGGGCATGCCGAGGTCCCGACCGACCCCATCAATAAAAGGTTTTTTCGCTAGAATCGCAACAAGGTCCGCAGATTCCTGATACGAGACGATTTGGTTGCCGCAGGGAGAGCTTTGGAACATGGCACAGGGCGTTGGAACGGGCGGTGGCTCGCGAACCGCGCTGATCACCGGCGTCACCGGCCAGGACGGTGCGCTGCTGGCGGAGCTGTTGCTCAAGAAGGGCTACATCGTCCACGGCATCAAGCGTCGTTCGTCGTCCTTCAATACCGGCCGGGTCGACCATCTCTATGTCGACCCGCACCAGGCCGGTGCGCGTTTCTTCATGCATCATGGCGACATGAACGACGCCACCAATCTCATTCGTGTGGTCCAAGAGACGCGGCCGGCCGAGATTTACAATCTTGCCGCGCAGTCCCACGTTCAGGTGAGCTTCGAGACGCCGGAATATACCGCGAATGCCGATGCGCTGGGCCCGCTTCGTCTCCTCGAGGCGGTCCGCATCCTCGGCATGGAAAAGCAGGTCAGGTTCTATCAAGCGTCGTCGTCGGAGCTTTACGGGCGCGTCAGCGAAATACCCCAACGTGAGACCACGCCGTTCTTCCCGCGCTCGCCCTATGCGGCCGCCAAGCTATACGCCTATTGGATCACGGTGAACTATCGCGAAGCGTACGGGATGCACGCTTCCAACGGCATCCTGTTCAATCACGAAGGTCCGACGCGAGGCGAGACGTTCGTCACCCGCAAGATCACCCGCGCGGTCGCCGCCATCCAGCTCGGCATGCAGGACAAGCTCTACCTCGGCAATCTGGATGCCGAGCGCGACTGGGGCCATGCCCGCGACTATGTGGAAGGCATGTGGATGATTCTCCAGCAGGACGAGCCGGACGACTACGTGCTGGCGACCGGCGAGAAGCATTCGGTGCGTGAATTTGTCGAACGCGCCTTCGCGCAAGTCGGCCGCCGTATCGTCTGGCGCGGCACCGGTGTCGAGGAGACCGGCATCGACGAAAAATCCGGCCATGTGGTGGTCGCGGTCGACCCTCGCTATTTCCGCCCGACCGAAGTCGACCTCCTGCTCGGGGATCCGAGCAAGGCGCGGCAAAAGCTCGGATGGCGCCATACCACGAGCTTTGCGGATCTGGTCAAGGAAATGGTCGAATGCGACTTGGTAGAAGTGCGGCTCGCAAAAGAACGCATGAACCGGCATGATTGATTTCTCGTTACACGGCACGCCGCGAGGCGAACCATGACCAACGGGTCCGCCGCCGCGCCGCCGCTGTTCGGTCTCGTCGGTCGGCGCGTCTTCGTTGCCGGCCACAAGGGCATGGTCGGGGCGGCGTTGATGCGGCGGCTCGCGTTGGAGCCGGCCGAGCTGGTGGTGGCGGATCGCGGCGTGCTCGATCTTTCCCGGCAGGCCGAAACCGAGACCTGGCTGCGCGACAATCGGCCTGACGTCGTCATCGTGGCGGCCGCGCGTGTCGGCGGGATCGCCTACAACAATGCCTATCCGGTCGATTTCCTCGCCGACAATCTTGCGATCGAGCTCAATCTGATCCGCGGCGCCTTCGCGGCCGGTGTTAGCAAGCTGCTGTTTCTGGGGTCCTCCTGCATCTACCCGAAGCTCGCACCGCAGCCGATGCGGGAGGAGATGCTGCTCACCGGGCCCCTCGAGCCCACCAACGAATGGTATGCGGTTGCCAAGATCGCCGGCATCAAGCTGGTCGAGGCCTATCGCCGGCAATACGGCGCCGACTTCATTTCGTTGATGCCGACCAACCTCTATGGCCCCGGCGACAACTACCATCCGGAACACAGCCACGTACCGGCCGCCCTGATCCGCCGCTTTCACGAGGCAAAGCTCGCCAAGGCTGCGTCGGTTTTAGTGTGGGGCACCGGCCAGCCGCGGCGCGAATTCCTGGCGGTCGACGATCTCGCGGATGCCTGCGTGTTCGTCTTGAAGCAATACTCCGATGCCCAGTTCCTCAACGTCGGCACCGGCCAGGATCTCACGATCGCGGACTTCGCGAAACTCGTAGCGGACGTGGTCGGTTATCAGGGCGATATCGTATTCGATACCTCCCGCCCGGACGGCGCCCCGCAGAAGCTGCTCGATGTCGGCCGGCTGACGCGATTGGGCTGGACGGCACGCACCGAGCTGCGCACCGGCATCGCGGCAGCGTATCGGGACTTTCTCGATGGCGGTGCACGGCCAATGATCTGATTTCTCATCGTTTTAATGCGTTGGCTTCGTTCGGCCAAAATGACCCTTGGCAACGTTAAGGATTTTCCTATAATTGGGCGATCACCTCCCGCTTGTGGCGAACGACATGACGCTGAGGACTATGGCGTTGCTGCCACGGCTCGTGCCTCGTCGAATGCGCGCACACTGCCGCAATGGGCGACAGCGTCCCAATTTCGCATCGGTGCTGATGCCACCAGCCTTTCGACATCTTCGACGGGCGCGCTCAATGTCGAACCTATCGTTTCGTCTCGGTCGCGGTGGCGGCTTTGCGGTGGGCCTTTTTCGTGGCAGCTAGCGGTCTTGTCGAACGTCTCTTGGCTGCCGCGTGTTCGTTCAAGATGTTGAGACGGACGCCCGGCCGAGCGTGATTGAGAAATTCAATTCCTAAGGCCTCCAAAGCGACCTGCACGTTGCGGACAGTCACAGCGCTGCTGGTGATTGGCTCGGCACCCCGCGCTTCCATGTTTCGGATCGTGTTCACGTTGACCCCGGCGGAGTCCGCTACGTGCTGTTGATCGACGCCCGCGAGAGCGCGTGCGGCCTTCAACTGGTTCCCTGTAACAAGTGCCATTAGGTTTTGTACCCATAACTATAGTTGACACACCTATTGTCGTCACCTAGTATGTGGTTATGGCACCTAGCAACATGGTTGCCAAATAGAAAGTACCGAACGTCTTCGCCACACCCCGTGTCCTGTCGCCCGAGCACCCACAGCCGCCTAATGAAGAGCACACGGCAGGATGGTTCGGCAGAGCAAGCGAAACAACGGAGGATGCAATGTTAAATGATTCAGCAAAAGCTTGGAACACCACTGACCGCCGGCACTTCATCGGCGGCTCGGACGCCCGCATCGTCATGGGAGATGACGAACCTGCCCTGATCCGCCTGTGGCGCGAGAAACGCGGCGAGGTCGAGCCGGAGGACCTCTCCGACATCCTCATTGTCCAGCTCGGGGCCGCGACCGAGGACCTCAACCGGCGCTGGTACGAGCGAACTACTGGTCATTCCGTGAAGGACGTCCAGCGACGCGTCAACCACCCAGTGATCAAGTGGATGGCGGCAACGCTCGACGGGGTCGTTGAAGCCACCGGTGCGGTGTTCGAGGCCAAGTTCATGCTGCCGTGGTCTTTCTCCGAAGAGGGCGCCGCCGAGAAGTACATGCCCCAGCTTCAGCACAACATGTGGGTGACGAACGCTTCAACCGCCGTGCTTTCGATCATCACGGGCGGCGGCAAATGGGTCGAAATCACGATCCCGGCTGATTCCCTCTATCAACATCTGCTGCTGACGGCCGAGAAGAAGTTCTGGCGCTGCGTTGAGAGCGGTGACCTCCCGCGCCCATTCGGTGCCGAACCGCCGCGGCCCCGCATCGAGGCCGTTCGGGTCGTCGACATGAGTTCGTCCAACGCGTGGGCGGAATTCGCAGGACTGTTTCGACAAAGCCGCCCGTCGTTTCTGCAGCACGAGAACGCCAAGGCGGAACTCAAGAGCTTGATGCCCGAGGATGCCAAGGAGGCGATCGGTCACGGCATCCGGGCCAAGCGCTCAAAATCCGGCGCCGTCAGCTTCGATCTCCTCGAACTGGAGGCCGGTTATGCAGCGGTCCAGTGAGTCGATCGGCGCCATCGCGGGCGCGCTTGCCAAGGCCCAATCCGAACTCGTCAATCCAGAGAAGTCGCTGGTCGCCACCATCCGGTCTCCGTTCCCGAGGGAGGGTGACCGTACGTTCCGTTATGCATCGCTCTCCAGCGGCCTCGACATCGTGCGCAAGGCATTGGGCAAGCACGAGATCGCGACGGTGCAGACGACATCGATCGATAAGGACGCCGATCTGATCTGCCTGACCACGGTGCTGGCACATTCGTCCGGGGAATGGGTGTCGTCAGATTGGCCGGTGTGCCCCGTCGCCGAGACGGCGGCCCCCCATAAGATGGGCGCCGCCCTCACATACGCCCGGCGCTATGCCCTGTTCACGTTGGTAGGGATCGCCGGAGAAGACGACCAAGATGCGCCGGACCTGCCGGTCATCAAATTACCTGGTGGCCCAGCGGGCCCAAGCCAAACTGACAGGATCAACGGCCGCGCTGCGGCGTCCATGGTGTCTTCCGGCCAACCGGTCTCAAGCGGGCCGCAGCGCAAGCCGAAAATGTTGGCCCCGATCCTTGATGCCGACGCCTCAGGCACCTTCAGCCGTGCCCTCACGGCCGAGATCGCCGGCATTGGCTCGGTCGGGGACGCCATCGAATGGGCACGCAAGAACATAGGGGCCAAGAACACGTTGACGACCGAAGATGCCGATGTTGTCGAAAGCGCCTTCCGGGATCGAATGAAAGCGCTGGAATCGCAGTCGTTCGGTTCCGAGCTATCCAATGACGACCTGTCTGCCGGACTGCCCGGGGCTGCTTTGCCGGCTTCATCCGCTGGCCCCGTCGATCGACCGCCGGAAGAGGCTGCAGCTCCTGCGGCGGACCGCCACCCGGCGACACGGGTCGACAAAAGCGTGCTTACGCTTGCCGAGCCCCGCCGCTATCGCAACA
>Ga0116129_1002112_pt1 | contig 10318 bp, 15 predicted proteins | sample June2015DPH_17_2_FD_89732 | JGI IMG/M metagenome (GOLD analysis project Ga0116129, IMG submission 89732) | Peatland microbial communities from SPRUCE experiment site at the Marcell Experimental Forest, Minnesota, USA - June2015DPH_17_10 | ecosystem: Environmental > Terrestrial > Soil > Wetlands...
ACGAACAACATCTTCGCTTATGCGTCTGATCGCATTAGCGACATGTCGGTCGACGTTTTGCCGAGCGGCCGGGCGCGCGGCCGATCGTTGCGGCGTGCCCGTCTCACTCGCCTGGCTTGTGCTTACGAACCGGCGACAGGGGCACCGCGACTAACTCTTCCGGAAGCTGCGCCCTGTATCGCGGAACCATCTTCGGCGTCGGTGGTTTATGTGAAGTGTGAGGGTGTAGACAGTGGTTCCTGGGGACAAGTTCCGAGCACAAGTGGAAGAGTGCATCAACGCGGCCGGCTCTGCGGCCAACGCGGAGCGCAAGCTTGCTTTCCTCGAGCTCGCCCAGCGTTGGCTGACCCTTGCCGCCCAGGCGGACGCGATCTACGAACGGAACACGCTCAGGGGCGACGTGCTGCTGGACCAGCCCGTGCTGCTGGACCAACCGAAGCCGGTAAGTCACTGAGCACGCTGCGCGTGCGCAAAAGCATTCTTATCGGCCGCGAGGCAGGATCGTGGAACTTTCACAATATCCTCGTCGGGTTCCGTACTCGCAGTTTCCGCGCTTGCGGTTACTGACACTCCGCGTGCACATATTTTTTGCTCACGGCGCTTAATTTCGCCAAGCGGTGTGGCCGGATTTCAACACACTTTGGAAATCTGGATTGTGTCCGACGATGACTAAGTTTCGCCGGAAGTAAGGCCCGGTTTCCCTGCACAACGATCGCAGGTGGAGGGGGCTTCATAAATGTGTGACCGATCGAGCAGAGCCGCGCGTTATCGCGAGCTGGCGGCTGAACGCGAACATCTGGCGGCGCTTGCAACCGACCGCAAAGTCAGAGCCTATTACCAAAAGACGGCCGAGTACTATTTGATGCTCGCTCAAGCTGAGATGAAGCTTGAGATGGAGCAACTCGACAAGTGATTGGGGACGCGCCACCCAGGTTCCGCCGCGGAACATCGCGGGCCGGAAGGGCCCGTTGACGTCGTTGCGGCTCTGCGTCAAATCACCCGATGTTCAGGCGACCGGAACAGGCACCTCTGTTCTATCTGCCGGAACCTTCCGCTGCTGCGCTGACTATAGCTCGGCGGATGCGAAGGCCCGCGCCTCGTGCGTTCGTGCGGCGGCCAGATGTTTCCCGTGCCGTAACTGGCCACCGCCTTCTCGCGGGCTGGCGCATTACAGTCTGGCGCTCCCTAGGGGACGGAGCGGGAGGCTCACAAAACCTCGATAAAATCAGCATAAGTTCGCTTGCCTGCCGAGCCCGTGATACCACCAAGGAGGACCACTGACAAGCAACCTGGAGGCCTCACGCCATTGGTCGTCAGATGACGGAGATTATCGATGTCTTCAACGGTCCCGGCTCGAAGGCTTCAAGACTTGAACTCACCAAGGAGTGGCGTGCCCGCCAATCGTGAATTTTGTCGGGCGAGGTGAGGCGAAAACACCTCCACATCGATGAAATAAGAAGCGTACTTGTTTTCGAAGCTCGGCTGCATCGAAGGCTGAGTGGTCGCCACCTGTGGGCGGCCCCAGGCTGCAAAAAAGCGCGGGTCTTCTTTTTCGATATTCATAAGGCTTGGCGTGTAGTCGAACGAAGCATCATAGGTCACCCCGAATTTCGTCAAGACGTTGCTGATCTTCTCCGGCCACCTCACGACCCGACGAATGCTCACTTCACTGGAAAACTGCAACTGGAGCGAAATTGCGAATTCAAGGATTTCATCGAGGGGAAACACGAAGAAGGGACGCCCATTTGATGTGCTCAGCCCCCCATAGCCGTCGAAGCACTCATTGCGCATCCGCTGTTCGGTGATCTCGATTTGATACTTCTCTCGATGCCCCTCCGGCATGAACGGGCAGCTACGTCCAAACAAGTAGCCTCGATCAGCGAACTCACCGACAAAATCGCCGTAGCTTCGCTTTGGGGTGTTAATTCGTTCAAATCGCGTCGTAAGCCCGGACGAAGCATCGAAGAACTCTGTGAAGCGGTACGTCCGGTTCAACATCAAGTCATCTTGCGTGTATTCACGCACGTATCCACGCAGCTTCTCGCCAAACGCTTTGCTTTCCTGATCGGTTGAGAGACCAATCACTTTGGCGATGATTTCGTGCCATTTGGGCTCGACTTGGACCTGAAGCCTGTAGCTAAATGCCGGAGACATCGCTCGTCCTGACACATCACAAACGGTGAGATTGCCGAGCTTTCGACGTGGCAGCGCGAAGTTCCGGACAGGATGCATACTGCGCGGGATCGCGGACATGCTTGCACTTAGCTACGAGGGCCACATTGTCGATCGTTAGATCGTCAGAACCGAGATCACGCAGCCACTTAAAGCCACACGTTGGGCAGGCAATCGCTTGTTGTTCCATGTCTAGTCCAGGCTTTGAGTTATGTCGTTCATTCCAATGGCGGCACCAAGCCTGATATCCATAGTCCGTCAGCGACGGCTTGATCGCCTAGATCGTTCGCGCGCCATGGCTGCAAAATTACCCCATCCCACAGTTCGTCCTTAGGGACGATGCGCTCTTTGATCCACCTTCGCCCGACTTCGCTATGCGCTCGAAGAACGACGACGAATTCAATATCGGGCTTCTCAGGCTTTTCCGACATGTTGGTCTCCTACGGCGCGGCGTCAAGTTCATCAGAATTTACGCCACGTCGGCAAGGATCAAGAATTACCAACGGGCCGCCGCTGCACGCTTGCGAATGAAGCACTTGAGCGCCCTGAGCTAGACCTCGGTTACGACCTCGGTGCGCAATACGGTTACAGACTTGATCGCGCCATCGTCGAATGCGCGTGCACCGATCTTACGTTCGAAAGACGGTTTCAGCAGGTTTGCGATGGCAATCTTGTTCTTCGCAATCGTGGGGCTGTCCGCGTGAGTGTAACCTGGAAGTTCCGCGATTGTCTCACGCCCAGCCCGACACCGCACTCGCTCTGAACCCTGATTGGCCCAGACGTAGAGCATCGAAGCATCCCAAGTGACCTGTTCATCGAACGTTATCGACATCGCCATTTCTCCAGCCGATCCGTGTAGCAGAACATCCCATGAACATCAATCGTGCACTGCTCTTGCGTCCGCTGAGGTATGCCCATGCGGACAGGAAACGCATGGCTGATATGGAGTCCGTTAGGGTTGTTATTCATCAACGGACGTGTGTCTATGTGGACACCAGCTTAACGGACACCGGGGATCACTCATGACCACCATCCTGTACGCACGGGTCTCGACCGTAGACCAGACTATCGCTCACCAGCTTTTCCAGGCGAAGGCGGCAGGTTTCGATATTGATGAAGTCGTGGCAGACGAGGGTGTCTCAGGTGTCACCACGCGCCTTGTGGAGCGCACCGAAGGACGCAGGCTCTTTGACAAGCTGAGGGCTGGTGACGTTCTCGTGGTTCGCTGGGTGGACCGCCTTGGCCGCAACTATGATGACGTGTGCGACACCATCCGGGAGTTCATGCGCCGTGGTGTCGTGATCCGCACCGTGATCAACAATTTCACATTCGACGGCGCCACCAAGGACCCTATGCAGCAAGCAGTTCGTGATGCGCTCATTGGCTTCATGGCCGCGATGTCGCAGGCTCAGGCTGAAGCCACCAAGGCTGCACAACGTGCCGGTATCGAACACGCCAAGCAACGTGAGGACCGGGTGTATCGTGGCCGCAAACCGAGCTTCACCCGTGCGCAGTTCGCCACCGTGCGCGACATGCTGGGGCAGGAAGCGTTGGGCATCGCTCAGATTGCCAAGGCCGCAAGCGTGAGCAGACAAACGATATACAGGATCAAGCACGACCCTGCGGGGACTGAAGCGTCCCTGGTGGCTTGGGGGCTGTGAGCCCCTGGGAAAACCAAGCCCTCCGTGTGCCAAGGAAATTCTCCAGACTGATGTGAGTTGCTGGGGATGCGTCGTCGTTGGCGTCAATGCTCGTTGACGGGAACATACGTTTCCACGGGTCCCTTTCCTGCCCTTCCATTCCTAGGAAAATCCTGATTGGGATTTCAAAGTTCCCGAGTAAAGCTGCTGCTGCTGCTCGCCCTGCAACACAGGTGCCCTCTCAAAAAATTGCGCTGCCAATTTTCCAAACGCATATGCTGCCGAGACCGCAGAAACGGGGGAGCAATCCTTGGCTCTGGAGGATGCCCCAGCATCGCCCTAGCGCCTCCTGGGCTCGTTCGGTTCCGATGGCTAGAAGCGCGTCCTGATGCGGAGAGGCCCTCACGGGCGCCTCCTGAGCCCTGAGCGGGTAGTCAAAGTAGCTCGCCGCGTCCAGATTTCCCCGGTGCCAACAGTGCTGCCGGATAGTCGGGCGCCATGACAATCGCCTCGACAGGGTGCGATCTCTCGTTGTTTCCGTTTAGGCCGTGGGGGCCAATTGACCCCCTCAGTGCTTGGCCCCTTGGAACCCTCAGAACTCATGGCCCTCCGGGTGGTCCTCGTGGTGTCTGTCTTGCTCCCAGTTGAGGCTGTCCGGCCCCCATTCCCGCGCTAATGCAGACGGCAGATGCTCGTTGATCATCGATAATGCCAATGCCGCAACATCCGGCTTCGGCATGAGGTCTTTGGCGATACCTGCTTTCACGAGACGCTTAACGAGCTTCTCCGCTGCTTTGGTCAGCCAGTTGTCGTCCATCGTCATTGGTTCGCCGTCAGGTGTCCACGTCTTCGCGCGTGTCCAATCCATCCTCCACGACGATTTCCCTTCTGGGTCGGACGCCATCATCAGCGCCAGCTTCGCCTTCATGGTGCTAACGGTCGTCCTGGACACGTTGCTGAGTTCGACGATCTGCCGCCTATTGAGCTTTGTTTCTTTCACAAGCCGCCACGCCGCCTCTGATTTCTCAAGTGCCGTCATGGGAAGCTTATTCTTGTTGTTCCCTGATAGTCCCCTCAAGATGGCCTGATCCAAACTACCCTCAAACAACATGATCGGAATGTGAGACTGCCAATTGACCGCTTCGTATGCGGCGAGCCTGTGGTGTCCATCAATGACGTAATACTTCTCCCCAGCGGGGAACATCAGCAGCGGGTCCAACGCTTTGCCGGTCTGGGTCAAGCCTGCCGCGAGTGTTGCAACGTGGCGTGAGCTTTCCATGGAATTGCGCGCGTAGTGCCGCCATTGGAAAACACCCGGCGCAGCTACGCGAATGTATTGCCGTCTAAGGTGCGTTATTTTATTGGTCGCCGGCTTGCCAGAGGCGATAGCAGCCTCAACGTCGGCTCTCGTATCCTTGCCGATTGCTGGCTGTATCGCCCGCTTCTTGGGCTGCTTGGGCTTCTTCTTCGCCATACGTTTGTCACCCTCCGGTATTTTCGAGCCCGGTGAAAACCAAGGCAGCATGTGTCTGCCCTCGAAGCCCACAGGAAATTCCAACCATGATCAATCGACGGAGCATCATGCGGCTCGTGATTTCCGCTTCGCCTTTGTGGGGCGCGTCGCCCTCCCCGGTTCCCAATGAATGCCACTCAGGTCGAGGTTCGGATATTGCAGCTTCGCAATCGCCTCAACAAACAGCGGCAATCCGAAACGTCTCCCGATCACCTTGTGCCCGTACCCTCCACTGACATTGTTAGGTATGTGTCCCATCAAGGCGGAATTCAAATCTCCGGGAACGCTTCCCATGCGTAGGGCATCAGTGAAGTTATGGCGTAGCGAATGGAGACCCTTGCGCCTGTCAGTGATCCCAAGATCATTGAGGTAACGACGGAACCATTTTGTCCAAGCCTTCGCGCCTCCCGGTCTCTCCGGTGACACGGCAGGGAAAAGCCACGCATCCACACCATCGGATCGCATCGTGGCGACGAAGCGCAGAAAGCCCATGCGCACCAACGCGGAATGAATAGGGATTGTCCGCGCCGAGCCTTTAGTTTTTAGCAACTTGCCTTTGCTCTTGTCCTCATAAATATCCAGCATCCAATGGCCGGTGGTTTCCTCTTGAGCAATGTCGGACGCAAATAGCATCACAAGTTCGGACCTACGGGCGCCCGTGAACAATCCCAGCAATGGCAACCAGAATGCAACATCACCACGGCCAGCATCAGAACACTCGCCTCCAGTGAACACTGATGAGCTAAACAACGTTCGAAGCGCCGGCGGATCGAAGGGACCCCCATCGGGTTCCTCTTCTTTGAGCCGCTTTCCTGAGAACGGGTCCACCCATTCCTCGTCGTCCATCGCCCAACGGGCAATTGCTCTCACGCCACCGAACTGTTTGTTGACAGTGGCATTGGAAATCTTCTGAGCATCGGGATGCGCACGCCCCCACTCTGCAAGCTCTGGCAACGGGAGTGCCGCAATCGCCGCTGGTCTGATGCGTGGCACGTCTTGCAAGGCCACACGGAAAGCGCGTGCGTGAGTACGTTTTATTTGCGCAATGGGCATGTCGCCGTGAAGCTGTATGAACAGGTCAATTGCCCGTTCAAATTCAGTCAACGATCCGGCGGCCGGTGCTTTCTCTTTCGCCCAACCAGCAAAGGCCGCGCGTAGTGTTCCCCTCGCTACCGGTGCACCCTTTGGCGCCACAAGGGGCATGGGCGGCGTGTCAATCGGCTCACCACTGTAGCGGCGTACACGCGCGTCCAATGCCTTCACGTCAGCTTTCAACACAGACATTCCAAGTTGACGGTACGCGGTGCTATCGCGGTCAAGATTGATGCGGAAGCGGTCAAGCAATTCGCCCATCGTCTCGCTGACCATGCTGATATCGCCACGGGCCAATGCCGCGCGCATGATCGGCGCCCAATCTTCAATCTCAATGCTGCGCTTGGTGAGTTCGCGATTAGACAACCCGTATTGGGGCAAGCTGGCGTCCAGTGGAATTGGCATCGCGAACGCAACGTCCGCATCGATTAGTTGCTTGGCGATTGACCGAACAAGTTCCTCAGTGCCCGTGCCGTCGCGCGTCATTTCATCATCCGAGGCAAGCACGGATGCGAAGTGACATTCCGCAATCCGATCAATTTCAGACTGTGGAAGTGTTGTTCGTAATGGGCGCTCTGCCAATTGCGCCTCCGCCTCAGCTAACGTGTCGTTGAACCGCTGTAGCACCGGAGAGGCAAGCCGCTTGGCTTCCCCTTTGTCCTTGGTGCGCAGGGACTCCTGCAAAAACACCTGCCGTTCCTTGCCATTGTCGAGAACGGAAGCCACAGCTTGTTGAAGGCGCACGGGCACCTTGTGACGGACAATCCAAACGCCGTGTTCGTTCTTTTGGAGGCCCATGCCTACGCGCATCTTTGATACCGCTCAGTGATACCACCTGCGGCAAGACAAGCGACTGATTAGGCTGTTCTTTCGAGATTAGCGAGGCTTAACTGAGCCCTGGCGCTCCCTAGGGGAATTGAACCCCTGTTTCAGCCTTGAGAGAGGCAATATCTGGACGAGGGCGATTTTTGGCGGACACAAGTTATCCCTGTCCCATCGATATTACTTGCCACTTTCGTTCGCGGTGGTACACTCAAGTTCGTCCACAGATACTCCCCAAAAACTCCCCAAAGCGTGGAGGGTCCGGAAAATGGCACGCACGGTGCGCGATGCAAGCCTTGAGACCCGGACTGCCCGCCTTCGCCTGCCGATCCGCACCGAGCCCTATTGGCGCGGCCTGGAGAAGGGTTTCGCGCTGGGCTACCGGCGGGCGGGCCAGCGGAGGCACTTGGCTTGCACGGCGTCGCCAGGCCGATGGCGGGTACTCTGAACACCGGATCGGCACCACGGACGATTTGCAGGACGCGGACGGCGTAGCCGTTCTCGATTACGGGCAGGCGCAGAAGGCTTCTCGGGAGTGGTGGAGGGCTGAATTGCGCCGGGAGGAGGGACATGAAACGCAGCAAGGTCCTTTGACAGTTAAAAACGCAATCGACGCCTATCTAACCGCGTATGAGCGCCGTGGCGGCAAGGCGGCTTACACTACGCGGCTTGCCGCGAACACACATATCCTGCCCGCGCTCGGCGATACCACCGTCGCCAAACTCACGGCCCGAAAAATCGAGGATTGGCACCAAAGTCTTGCCGAGCAACCCGCCCGCATCCGCACCAAGCCGGGCAAGAAGCAACAGCACCGCAAGAGCGACGGAGGCCCCGAGGCGATCCGTCGCCGACGCGCAACTGCCAATCGTGTCCTGACTATCCTGAAAGCCGCGCTCAATCACGCCTGGAAGGCCGGTCACGTCGTGAGTGACGACGCGTGGCGCCGCACGAAACCATTCAAGGGTGTTGATACAGCCCGCCTTCGTTATCTCACCGAGGCAGAATGCGTCCGGCTCGTTAATTCCTGCCAGCCCGCATTTCGCAATCTCGTTCGCGGCGCCTTGCTCACAGGGTGCCGCTATTCCGAACTCACATCGATGCACGTTTCGGATTTCAATCCGGATGCTGGCGTCGTGACCGTCCGGACGTCGAAGGCGGGAAAGCCACGCCACGTCGTTCTGACCGAGGAAGGCCAAAGCCTGTTTGCCTCGCTGAGCGCGGGCAAACTTGGGGACGATCTACTTTTTGCGCGCGCGGACGGTGGGCGATGGGGCAATTCGCACCAACTTCGCCCGATGTTGGAAGCCTGCAACCGCGCCAAGATCAAGCCGGCGGTTTCGTTCCATGTACTCAGACATACGCACGGCTCAACGCTCGCCATGTGCGGTGTGCCGATGGGTGTCATCGCGGAACAGCTTGGCCACGCCGACACGCGGATGACTGAGAAACACTACGCGCACCTTGCGCCCTCCTACGTCGCCGACACGATCCGGGCGCACTTCCCGACGCTTGGCATTGGCGGAGATGGCGCCATCGTGCCTATCCGCGCGTCGTCTGAAAGACATCCACCGTCGCGCCGCGCTCGATAGTCAGTCTCAGTTCGGCGTCTGCACACGACAGCCCAGCGAAGCAATTCGCCGCATAACGAATGACGTAATTCAATCCGCGTGACGCCCGGACTACCTACGCTTAGGGACGCTGAGGCGACGAACGCAGTTTTCTGTTAGGATTGCCGTGGCGCGGGGCCGGTCGGCCAGCCGTCGCCGGACACGTCACCACCGCCGTCCGGATTGCCCCGCGCCAGCACTCCCAATGGCGGTGGGGCGGTGGAATCCTGTGAGCATGTCCTCGCACCAACCGGACGCGCGCCAGCGCGAAGTGATGAACCTTTGTCAGAAGGTAGAATGGCTGTTCCGCAAGATGTGGCCGAAAGCAAAGCGGCATCCTAGCGTTACTGCCTGCTACAGCGTCGCCATTCGTATCAACATCGTGAAGATCACGCCTAGGCTAAAGAAGTCGGCCCCGCCAACGGCGCTTAAGCATGGCCGATTGTTGTTGCAGCACTTGCCCACTATTCAGCAGCCTTGGGAAGTCGCTTCGCAGATGTACAAAATGGATACTGATGACGGCGAGATTGTCGTTGACCAAAGTGGTTTAGACAATTGCCTCGCCGTACTCGGCACAATCAAACAAACAGAACAGTGCGTGCGAGCTTTTCTGCAAGCATGTACACCCGCGCGGCAAGTAACTCCGAATGGAGCCGCCTTCATAGCGGATGCTGTGCGAAGGACTTGGGGGAGTATTCCCGGCGCTAAGGTGCCGAGGTCCGCCCGGCCGGATGATCCGCTATGTCGTTTTGTCACCGAGGCCATGGCCTTGGTCGGCAAAAATCTGAGTGCCGCCACGGTGAGCGACATGCTGAGGGATCGCCGCCAGCGCCGAAAGAAATCCAAGCGGGCCAAGGTCCAATAATAGCTGACCTCCATAAAAAGCAGGGGGCTAAATCGTTCCAATTTTTCCCCCGGCGACCGTGCCGCGTCTTGTGTGCAATAGCGAACGCCACCGCTCGCGATCGTGCGAGCGCGGTCGCCGGGACCGTCCCGGCCAATGACGGCGAGGGTACTATGGAATCCGCACTTGCTTTCACCATTGCCGAGGCGTGCGCCGTAGCTCGCATCGGCCGAACGGCTCTCTATGAAGCGATCCAATGCGGCCAGTTGCGCGCCGTGAAAAGGGGGCGCCGCACACTTGTACTCGCCACCGATTTGCGCACGTGGATCGAAGGATTGCCCGCGATCGAGACAAAAACCAAAGCGGCCTAGCAGAGAAACGCCGCCCCCTGGGAATGATGACACCCCAAGTCGGGAGCGGCGCTTTGCGCAAACAGCGGGGCCGGCAGGTTTGCTCGCGGCAGGCGTGGAAAACCAGCGTCGCGAATTGGTTCAAATCCGATCGGCTCCACCACCGGTGCGACGATGCCTATTTACCAGCAGCAGCCGGCGGCTGACAAGGCGTTTGACTGTTCGCAAGAACGGCCGGCGTGCTTGCTTCCGAGCCGGCCCGCCGTCTCAATCACCGC
>Ga0116129_1002115_pt1 | contig 10308 bp, 16 predicted proteins | sample June2015DPH_17_2_FD_89732 | JGI IMG/M metagenome (GOLD analysis project Ga0116129, IMG submission 89732) | Peatland microbial communities from SPRUCE experiment site at the Marcell Experimental Forest, Minnesota, USA - June2015DPH_17_10 | ecosystem: Environmental > Terrestrial > Soil > Wetlands...
ATCCGAACCGATTGCGGCCGCCAATTCCGTTCTACAACAGTGTACCGTGGAATTTGGTCATTGGATTTACGGCCGCATTCGCCGTGGCCATCAGCATCGCCCTCGCTACATCTCCCTGGATCTTTCTGGTGCCGCTGGTCGCTTGGGCTATCGTGTCAATACGACGGTATTTTAGGCGGAAGTGGGCACTGCGAGACAAGGGATACTTCAGTCATGGGCACGGGCCGAATCACTGGGTTTACGAGGAGCGTCACGGCTACTCGTTGGTTGCGCTCATTTTGCCGCTGGAGAATACGGAGCCCGGGCATTGGGAGCTGTTCATTCCAGATGATGCGAAATGGCGGGCAACGGTGCCGGATTGGGCGCGGGATCGGCGCGGGGAGATAGCGCTGCGGATTGCTGAGGCTTGGAAGCTGAGAGACTTTCATTTACCGAATGATCTAAAGGGTCCGAATGCTGGCGGCTAAGGCGGTCTCTCAATTCAAAAAAGACGGCTATTTCGTCATACCGGGCGTGATCGACGCCGTATTGAATCGGAGATTGGGCGCATTCGTCGGAGGCATCGCGAGCGGGGCCGGGTCTCGAAGGTTGCTGGATGAGGCATGGTGCACACACCTGGCTGGCGCTTTGCGTGGCGACTCAAGAATCCGTTCATTGCTGCCTCACAACGCCGTGGCGGTACAGTGCACGTTATTCGACAAGTCGTCGACCAAGAACTGGTTGGTAGCATTGCATCAGGACTTGAGCATTCCGGTAAGGGATCGCGTGGATAGTCCGGAGTGTTCGGGATGGTCCGAGAAAGAAGGGCAACTGTATGTGCAACCGCCTGTCAGCGCGCTCGAGCGGCTGGTTGCGGTTCGAGTGCATATTGATGACTGTCCCGCGGAGAGTGGGGCATTGCGAGTGGTACCGCATTCGCATAGGGAAGGTCGAGTCGATCCGAGCCAAGCTGAGGCGCTTCGCCAACATCATGGTGAAACTGTAGTTCCCGTCGCGCAGGGCGGGGTGTTGGTCATGCGGCCGTTGATTCTGCATGCGTCGTCGAAAGGCACATCGCTTGCGCCAAGGCGGGTGCTGCATTTTGTGTTTGGGCCGCCGACGCTACCGTTGGGGTTGGAGTGGCGGTGGGCGGTTTAGAACAACTTGCTGATGTTGAAGTTTCACGATTAGTATTATCGCAGCACCAAGTTCGAGATGTAGGCTGGCGGGTGAGGCAGTGTTCTATGAGCTCGACAATTTTCGAGGCCGCTGGCGGCCATCCAGCTTTCATTGCGCTGGCGCATGCATGGCACGCTCGATGCCTTGCTGACCCGATCGTGAGCCATGCCTTCTCGCACGGCTATCACCCAAAACACTCGGAGCGCCTGGGGGCTTACTGGGCGGAGGCGCTTGGCGGACCCTGCGACTACACGGCATCGATGGGAAATGAGTCCGGAGTCATGCGGATGCATTCGGGAAATGGTGAACATGTCGAAATGGATGAGAGAGCGCAGGTTTGTTTCGCGGAAGCGCTCGACGACGCGGGCCTCCCGGACGATCCACGTCTCAGGGCCACGCTGAAGGCATACTTTCGGTGGGCGACTCATGCGATGTCGGCCTATCCGGACTCGCGCCATAGGGTTCCGGAAGGTCTGGCTCTTGGACGGTGGTCCTGGGACGGTCCAGCGTCCAACCCTTTGTGAGGGTGCGTTTGTCCGAGCTGTGCTGCCGCTCGTTCGTCGTCAGAGCGGCGAGGATGCCAACCAATCGGCGGCATTTGTACAGGTATCGCCCAGCTACGCTGGAGGCGGCGAGATGACAGAACGACTCTATTTGCACTCGGCCGCGCTGACTGGCGAGGCGCGCATCGTTGAGATCAGACTGGGCGACCAATCCGCATTGCGCCTTAGTCAGACCCTCTTCCACCCTCGGGGCGGTGGCCAACCGGCCGACCGTGGAACGTTGATCCTCGCCGATGGCTCAGAGGTGGCGGTTCCGGTAATCGATGTGCGCAACGGCGATGACGGCGCCGTCGACCATCTGGTTGCTTCTGACACGCCGCTCCAGCTCGGGGATCGAGTTCTCATGCAAGTCGACGCGGACAGACGCCTATTGCACGCTCGGCTTCACTCGGCTGGGCACCTCCTGGCGCTCGCAGGCGAGCGGCTCGAGCCCGGCCTTCGAAGCATTGCTGGGCACCACTGGCCTGGTGAAGCACGCGTCGAATTCGAGGGTGTTGCAACGAACCCGGAAGACTTCGAAAGGGCGCTGCGATGTATGCTTGCGGAAATGCGCGTCGCGAATCTGCCGATCAGCGCATCGTTGGACGGCGATGGTCGCCGTTCGATCGCGATCGACCTGGCAGCCCCTATACCGTGCGGCGGGACTCATGTCGCGGAGACAGCCGCAATCGGTCGGATCGACATTCGGAAAATAAAGATCAAAGCTGGTCGGGTCCGAGTCGGCTACGACATTGAACCGTGAGCGGAAGTTGAAAACGCACCGTAAGCCGGCTTCCGCGTCTATGCTCCGTGACTGCGCTTCAAACCAAAGCATCGTGCGCCGGTAAATTCGCACACGAAGTAGAGCGAGCACGCGGCCTCGTTCGCAAGTATTATGGTCATGATGTCGTTTCTACCTCCCGTTTCCGCATTGTTAAGTTCCTTTGCGCGTGTCCCTCGTGGTGCCTCATTTGCGCTGCCGTTGCTGGTCATCTCGATTTGCTCGGGATGTATCTCCTCCGGAGGCCGAATTGAGCCGGTGGACGACCCACCGCTGGTCTCAGATACCGCTCCAGCACCCCTGTTGCACGATGCTCCGATGGCCGCGAGCGAGGCAAAGAGCGAGGGTGACAGTGAAGTTCCGGTGGCCGTTGCCGAGTCGGAACAGCACGAGGCGCCGCCTAAGCCTGGAGACTTGCCTGAGTTGATCGTCAAAGGGCGCACGCGCGACCTCGTCATCCGCGACTTGGTTGCCGAGGGCCAGGCGCAGCTGCGCGACGTGCAACTTCAGTACGTCTTTACCGGTAAGGATGGACATGAGGTGCTGCGCGGCCGGCCGGTCGCCTTCGCGTTGTGGAGCGAGGCGCAGAAGAATTGGACGATTGCCCACCTGGAGATCCCCCGCCCACCCGTGAAATGGAAGCCTGGCCGCGGGGAACTGCCCTTCACCGTGCGTACTCCCGGAATTGAGGCGCGCCACGTCAAGGGAACGGGGGCCGAGCGGCTCATGTTCAAATTTTCGCGCGATGGCGAGGAACTGAAGGTGTACGGCCGCAAGTTCCCGGTGTTCGACAACACCCTCATCAAAAGGAAGCGCTGGCGCGAGGCGGCGACCACGGCACGACCCATTGTCTACTTGCCCTATACGCCCGATACCCTTGACCCGCGCTTCATTACCGGCGGCAGGGACTTCCTGCTCGCCACCGCACGGGGCGCCATCGACGAACTTCGTGACGCAAGCGTGCCGAGCGAGGCATTTCCGGGCGAGCTGCTGGCGGACGTGATACCTGCGGAGGTCATTGCGACGCTCGCGGTTATAGAACAGACGGATGACGAGGACTTCCTCGAGAAGGGCACAGATGCCTTTGACGAAGTGCTCAGCCAGTACGGACTGAAGCGCGAGGAAGCGTATCGCTATAGCGTCTCGAGCGCGAAGGCGCTGGGCCCGATGCAGTTCACCGATCGGCGCGGCCATGGCACCTATTCGTTCGTCGTGCGCAACTGCCGCGGCGCGCAGCTGGACCCAAACTTCGAGCGCGGCTCGACCCGTCTGCGCAATGCCATGAAGGCAGCGGTTTGCCTGTTAGACATTGAGTTGTCACAGATGAATAGCGAAATCCGCGCCGCCTATCGTGCTAAACCCGATGTGCTCGGCATCTTTCCAGTCGCTGCCTACAATGGCGGTGGGCGCAACGTCGCCAAGCTTTATCGTGCGCTCAACCGCATGGGTGTCCAACTGGCTGAACTGCGACGCGCTGGCAAGCTGCCACCGGGCTCCGCAATCGTCTGCCCCTGTGTCTGGCGCGAGGAGGGCTCTTTGGTGCAAGCGGTCAGCATTCCACGTTACAACAGCGAAAATAGCGGCTACATAGAAAAGTATCAGAGCATTCTCAGTCTATTCGACTGAGCGCGTATGGGCAGCGGGAGGTCCGGTTTTGTGTATTGGGCGTAGGCGAAACCGATATTTCATCTCGAATCGCTGTCCTAAGGTGCTTTACCGTATTTCATGAATTTGGTGGTCCCGGCAGTGTGCGGGGAATCTCAGAAACTTACTGTCCTCGAGCGCCGACACGCGGAAGATGCCGGGCTAGCGCCAATTATTGCTATATAAAGGGATTTGTCTCCGCTTAGCACATCTCCCGCTAGGCGAGCCGTCATTTTCTCAGTGAGGCAGAGCTGGATTGACGCCGCATCAGCACACCCAACACCAGCGTGAGTGCGACTATGAATCCGCCCATCAGCCAGCGATGATTAAACCAAAACGTGTCGATCCTCGCTCGTTGCGGGCCAGATCGCGAGTAGGCGATCGGCACGGCATCCCCCGTTGTAAATCGCGCCATCGCCTGCTGCGTGGGATTGACGACGCGGTGCACGCTGCCGTCAGTATCCTTGAACTCGAATATCGGATAGACCTGCTTGCGGTGCGGGCGCTCGAAGCCGACCACTGTACCTTGTACATAGGTGGGCTCAGGCGTCGAGCGCTGGTAGCTGCTATCGAGAATCATGCCGGCGAGAATGAATATCGCGGCCAACGCGAAAGGTAGCATCAAGCGCACGAAAACCTCCATGGCCAGCGCCAAGCAGCGCTCGCCTTCAGCGGATTCCAAGGCGGATTCTAGCTTGAATCGGCTAGAACTCGCAGCCCCGGCCCTTCGCGCGTTCGGCTTTTATCGGGCGCCGGGCTGGCGGTCAACCGGAGAACAGCGGGAAGCGGATAGTGAGGTTTTGGAACTGCCACCAGAAGCGGAGCTATAAGGGAAAGGCCGCCGACCCGAGGGCGAGAACTCAGTTTGTGGTCTGCTCGCTCTGAGCACGCCGAATCCGCCGCTGGACTTTCCTTTCCTGCTCCAGTGCAGCGTAAGCCTTTTGTTGGTCCCCGGTGAGGAGTGCGTTGATTCTCCTATCGCCGTCTTCGTTGATGCCGCGCACTTGTCCCTGCTTTTGTCGTACGAATAGTGTCGAAGACGCCCACACTTCTTGAATCTTCCGCCGTCGTTCTACGATTATCGGCAATATTTTTGACTTCTGATCTTCGGTCAGGGAGAGGCGCTTGGCGAGTACGTTCAAAACGTCGTTGGCGCTACCTCCAACAGTCGCTGTTTCGGAAGGGGTAAAAGCAGGTTCTTGCGATCCAGTTTCGCCAGCGATTGCTACCGAACCGGCCATCAAGATCAGCAATGAGAATATCCGTTTCATCCGTTTCTCCAAATGTCCGTGGCAATGCATGTGTAACTGCCTAAGCGACCCGAAGACTTTATATGTGAACTATTTTGATGATTGATTTTAGAGCGTCAAAGTCGGAAGGGTTTCGCGTATAGACGGGTAAGCTGTTTGCCGCGGCGGTAGACGCAATGAGTAAGTCCGCGAGGTGAGCGCGACTCGACTGCCCGGCGGCTCGAGCAGCTGCGAACATTCTGCCGTATGCACGCGCGGCTTCTGCATCGAAAGGCAACGGGTCCCAGGTCGAAATCGCCCATTGCAATCGATCCTGGCGTCGAGCGCGTTCATCGGTATCTTGGGTGGCATGAGGACCGGCCGCTAGCTCGGCGAGGGTGACAGCGGAAATTGCAGATTCGTCGGGCAACAATGCGGCGTCGATCAAGTCGTGGTCGATAACCACCGATGTGTCGAGAAGCCCCTTGGTAGGTTCAGTCATCGAGTCGTTGGTCGACTACGGCGTCCAGGTCTGCACGAAACCGCCCGGCATCGATCCGAGGCGCGCGGGCAGCTGCCTGGGAAATGGTTGCTCGGAGAACAAACCGCCGCGCCCGAATGGGTCGCAACTCCGCGACCGGCGTCCCGTTGCGCGTCACTACGATGGTTTCGCCGGCCTCTACTTCGCGGAGGACGGCAGCGGACTGATTCCGAAGCTCGCGCTGATTAATGATTCGGCTCATGGGTAAAATGTAGCATATGTATCACCTTGTAGCAATCAAGAGGAAAGGAGAAATTATCTCTCATTTAACACAAGACTTATTATGTATATACGTGATTGATTTTATTATAGTTATTAGTTCGCATATACCGCCTCCTGGCGCCGGGCTCAATTGTTTCCCGAGCCACGCCAGTAGCAGGCAATCGCGAGCGCGTTACTCGTCTCTCCCAAAAATGAGGTACAAAAAAGCGCCCACGACACAAACGATTGTCGCTAAGAAGCCAAATAGGCCGCCGGCATGGATCCCGCTTTTTAGCCAAGGCAGTTCCGGATGTTCTTGGGAGGCCCAAAAACAATCCACAAGGTAAAAAAAGCCGCCGAGAGCCAGAAGCCCGCAAAAGAACGTCCACCGTTCTGATTTAATTGATTTCACGTTTCATGTTCGCGGCTTTGCGGTTCGGCTAGCGCGCTTTTGATGTCGGCAAGAAGTTCGTCGAGGGTGCGATCACCGTAGCCCAAATGGTTCGCGACGACTTTACCCTCTCGGCCGATCATGAAGAGGTGTGGAATTTTCGACACGGAATAGAGGCTAGCGACGCGGGTGTTGGGGTCTGTCATGACGTTGATCTGCCAATTGGACGCCGGCTTCTTAATTGCGGCGAGTGCAGCCTCTGTGTCTCGATAGCTCACGGCGAACACGACCAGTTTGTCCTTGCCCACGGCACGCTGCGCGCCTTCCAAAATAGGTATTTCGTGTTTGCATGGAGCGTACCATGAGGCCCAGAAGGTAAGTATCACGACCTTGCCGCGTTGGCTACTCAAGGTCACGTCGTCTCCCGTAACGAGGTTGCGGACTTTGAAGTCAGGGGCGATGGTGCCGACGGCGGGGCCGGTGGGTTCGGCGGTCGCATTGGCTGCGTAAGCGCAAAAGATAATCCCGAGCAGACAGAAATAATGCTTCATGCGCGCTCCGTGCTTTGACCGTTATGAAATGCCCATCGATGCCTCGCTGCGCCAGTGCATCAGCAACTAGTTGGGCTTGCTTGACGGGGTGTTGATAGTTGACTTCCTGTCGTTTTTAATCGTGCCCGGACCCGCAGAATAACCCGGTTCTGCAAGCGCGTGGAGGCGAATTGACATAGCTTCAAAGGTAGGAGCAGTTCGAGGGTTTTGGGAGTTCAAATCGCTGGAGGAGCTGTGTCAGAATCTTGAAGGGGTTCAATATCGTGGAACTTGCCATAATCAACGTGTATGGTGCCGTCCGGCTCTTCTTCGAGAATGTCGTGGAAGGTTGAGTTCCATCGAATATCAGCGCAGGAATATTCGCCCCGCGCCATCAAGGTCTGGCCCGTGTTCTCGTCTGTGCCGCTCAGGCTTAAGACAAACATTGCTCTGGAGTTCGATAGCGATTCCGCGGTCTCGGAGCTCAGGGGGCTTGCATCATCGATGACGTGCATGAGGGTCCAGCCAAGGGTGAACATGGGGTGTTGATCGCGCAGCAGCGGCAGGTCGACGATGCGACGAATGCGATAACCTTCTGCGGTTACTTCGTTGCGGAGCATGCGCAAACTTGCAGAGGCATCTTGAACCACATTCTGGCGCTCATTCGCAGCACGGAATATCAATGTGGGTTTACCGGAAATGGGGCGCACGACGCCATTCTTCGTAAAGAGGAAACGCGCCCGAGGACGGGAAAATCGGGCGAACATGAGGCCGGTAATGAGCGCCAATGACATGAGGCCGACGAAAATCTCGATCATTGCGACCGAGTGACCATAGAAGGTTTGCGGATGCATCTCCCCATAACCCACGGTCGCAAGAGTCTCTACGCTGAAGAAGAAGTCGCCCGCGAAGCCAGGGGGATTTAAGTTGGCGATGCATCCCGGACTTAAGTAGTAGAGGAAGCCGAACAAGAGGTCAAAGACCAAAAAGAAGGCGGCCAGAGTGGCGAATAGTCGGGGCCAACTCACGGTCATGAAATGGTGGAAGAGGTCGTGGAATATCGGCTGGACGATCCCTTCGGTGATGATTTCGCGTGTGCCCAGCTTGACGATCCGACGTCCCAGGGGTTTGTGCGCGGCGGCTTTGCGAGAGTGTGGGATCTTTGATTGATGTTTGGAGGCGCTCATGAGAGGCATCTTAGCTTGTAGTGCGGCGGCGATGAAGATCGGGATGGCCATGAACGGGAAGATGACAAGCCGCCGCGCGGGGCGGGGCTGAGGAGTAAGCCGATCAAAACGTAGAAGGCACTCAGCGCGTAGTACTTTTATAAGCGCCATCTAAGGTAGCGAACCCAACGTTACCACCGAATCCGATTACTTGGTTTCTGAATTTCACCTCATCGCCCACAATTGGACCCTTTTCGTCGGTGCCTAAATGCGCTTTCACATTGCCGACGGAGGTGCAGCCAGCGACGTCCCCCGCGACGCGTGTTATTCGAACGGTATCCGACGCAGGGACGGCAATCTCCGTGCTGGCACAACCAGCAAGAAGTAGCAACACAAGTGCACCTTACGGAACGAGTTGCACCGGCTTGCTTCGATTCGTAAAAGTAGCCTCCTTCATAAAGCCTCCTTGCATCAATCTATCCATCTATTAATTAAGGGATAGAACCGTCGTGACGAAATGCGAAACATAGGCGCTAGTTACCGCAAGACGCGAACGGCCGCTTGTTGGCGGTCACTTCGGCGTGGTCAGCGCCCGATCGTCGCCGGGCGGAGCCTATCGTGAGTCGCGCATTAACGAGTTAAGCCTAACTTAACAGGTAGTCAGAACATCCGTTTGTTGTGAATCGGCGGGCGGGGCATTCTGTTGTCTGTTCGATCAGTCAACGAGTATGCACACATGAACAGCACAAATTTGATTACGCGGGTCGGGCAGGGGCTTCTGGCGATCGCGGCCACGGGCGCGGCGGTACTGGCTTTGCAAATTGCGATGCTGGCGTAACGCAGTTGAGGACCGTTCAGCAGTGAAACGGAGATAGTCGTCCATAGACTCTTTACCTCGAAGGTAATTGAGGCGCCTCCGCCGCTCACGCATGATTACTCTCACAGTCAGATGGAGCAAACACATGAGCAACGAATCCAACATTTTGACGCGGGTCGCGCAGGGGCCTCTGGCGATCGCGGCCACGAGCGCCACAGTGCTGGCTTTGCAGATTGCGATGTCGGCGTAATTCGATTTGAACGTCCTCGCAGTATGCGATGAGAAGATTTCGGATGTCGAATCCGGGCCGTCTCATTCGTCTTAAGTTTATAGATCTACGAGATGTACAGTGATGACCTCAACGAAATCCATGTCGATCTTGAAAGCGTGGGGCGCCTATGCAGCGGCCGTCATAGTGCGAATTAAAGCTCTCGCACCGTACGCGCTGATAGAGCTCGTTCTGCCGGGTGGGTCGGTGATGGCGCTGCTGTTGTGGCTGTATCGCCGACGGAAGCATGGGGTTGGTTTCCGAAGTGTCAATGTAGGCCGAAACCGGTGCGGCACCGTCTGGATTAGTTTCATACGTCGACGTAGTCACAAATCGCGCCTATATTCCCGAAATGCAGTTCGCGCGGGCGGATGAGAATCATGACGGTCAGTTAGACTCGGAAGAATTGGCGGCGTTTGTGCAAGCTGTGGCGCGGCCAGAGACGAATCGGCGGTAAAGATAACTTTCAATGCCAATAAAACAAGCCGAGCAGGGAATTGACGAGCTTTACGCAGCATGGAGTGCGGCTTTTCGGCGAGCCGACATCAATGCCGTCGTTGAATTGATGACACCCGACTACCTATTATGGGCGTCGGGTGCGCTTGAGCTGGATGCCGAGGCGTTGCGACCTCGACTCAAGGCGGCATTCGCCGCGTATGAAATTGCCTCGACATTCGAGTGCATTGAGCGGCTGGTTGCCGGGGATCTGGCGGTTGATCGCGGATGGGACGTGCAGAGGCTGCGGCCGTGCTCGGGTGGAGAGCAAATCGTCAATCGGCAGCGGGTGATGCTGGTGCTGCGGCGGTGTTCGGATGGGCAGTGGCGATTCGCCCGAGGCATGTCGCAGCCAGGACCGAACGCGTAACATGCCGGGGCCACCAATCACCATTACTCTCAGGGAGTACGCCGACGCCGATCTCGAACGGCTGGTGACTTTGGCCAATAACGAGAACGTTTCGCGCTATTTGGTGTACACATTCCCGTATCCGTACACCTTGAAGGATGGCGAATGGTGGATCGCCACTGGATCAAGACTGAAC
>Ga0116129_1002116_pt1 | contig 10304 bp, 12 predicted proteins | sample June2015DPH_17_2_FD_89732 | JGI IMG/M metagenome (GOLD analysis project Ga0116129, IMG submission 89732) | Peatland microbial communities from SPRUCE experiment site at the Marcell Experimental Forest, Minnesota, USA - June2015DPH_17_10 | ecosystem: Environmental > Terrestrial > Soil > Wetlands...
AGCTGGAGGGCGGAATGGTCCGCTGCCCGATTGAATTGTTGCAAACGGAATTCACACACAGCGAACATGTCCGCGATCTCTTCGTCAGTTATTCGGAGACGCTGCTGTCACAGGTTCAGCAGACTGTTGCCTGCAATGCCTTGCATTCAACGGAAGAGAGGATGTGCCGATGGCTCCTCATGATGCACGATCGGGCCGAAGGCGAAGCGCTGTGCTACACGCACGAGTTCTTGTCACACATGCTGGGGGCTAATCGCAAATCAGTGACGCTCGCCGCGCAGTCGTTGCAGGCAGCTGGCCTCATCAGTTATCGTCGAGGAAAGATTCAAGTCGTCGATCGCGCCGGCCTCGAAAAGGCGTCCTGCGAGTGCTACGCGATTGTGAAGGCGAGGTTCGATGCCTTTTTGACGCCGCCCTCGACTGCGTTTGGGGGCAACACAAGGGGACGGACCGGTAGTTGAGACACCCTTGGAATGCGAGCAGATGTCAATAGCGTAGCCGGACGGGACGAACGCAGCTTCACGTCGTCGAGAAGCGACTTTCCCGAGGATCCCCATCAGGGCCGCCCCGTTCGGCTTGGGCGGTCCATACATTCGCCATCCGAAGAAAGTGCCGCTGCAAAGCAGGGCTACGAACGTCGCCCACCAATTGCATGCAATCTGATGCCAATCGTAAGCATTCTAAATCATGCTTGCGCGATTTTTCCGAACCCTGCATGGCGTATCACCTTGAATACCAAGGCTTGAGCATTGAACGGCGCCGCTTCCCCTGTCGGTGGTCTATCCCACGGACGAAGGAAGAAAGCGACGGCGGGTTACCCAAAGGTAAGGCGGTTTCGCGGCACATCGCGCCGTTGTTTGACACGCGATAACTACCGCGAGCAAAGATCGCCGAACTACCCTTGAACAACCGCCCCTCGCAGAATCCTCCGTTAACCCGCTATTCGGGACGATCCTGAATCGCCATCCCGCGGGTCGAACCCCACCAGCGGCCGGCGGTTGATTCCAACGGGCGATCCTTTTGCGTTGCCGCGGTGGGCCCAAGCGGCGGCGCGCCAAGCTGCCGCCCCCAAGGAGGACAGTCGATATTGGAATCTGTGATGATCGTCGGATTGGCGCTGGTTTCCATGCAGATAGAGTCCGCTCAAACCGCGAGCGAGACGACTTCGACCTATGAGGCTTGCATCGACATAGTCGTTGCCGTGTTCGCAGAGCACAATGCGGCAGAAACAGCGGTGAAAAAGCTAGCCGCGGCCGGCTTCGAGATGAAGAATTTAAGCGTCGTCGGTAAGGGATACCATACTGACGAGAAGGTCGTCGGCTTTTACAACATAGGTGACCGCGTCAAGTTTTGGGGCACGCGGGGTGCGTTCTGAGGCGGCTTCTGGGAATTGTTTTTTGGTGGGTTGCTTATGACTATCCCTGTCGTGGGGCACGTCATCATACTTGGATATCCGGCCACCATCGCGGTCTCCGCCATTGAGAGCGCTGTCATGGTTGGTGGGCTGAGTGCTCTTGGTGCGGCGCTCTATAGTGTTGGCGTGCCGAAGGACAGCGTGATCCAATACGAGGCCGCCGTGAAGGCCGATGACTTCCTGGTGATGGCACACGGCGCGGCAGCCGAAATCGCTCGTGCAAAGGCGATCCTCGGTACGGCCAATCCCACGCGCCTCGATGTGCATGCAGGCGTGAAGGCGTCAGAGCCGACGGATCATCTCGTCCATGCGGGTGGCTAAATAAAGCAAGCGATCAAATTATGACATTGTCGAGCGCGTGAGGCAAAGACAGTCATCACGAGGGTTCTGACGAACCTTGATCGTAATCGTACCACTCATGTTGATCGGCGCCCCGACCGCCGCGGTCGGTCGATTCTCGCGATCGGCTCGGGCTCCCGTCCGATTGGCCACCAATGGTTTCGCTCGTCTGCGCGTCACAAGCACGACTTCTCCACGGGCGCGATCCTGCAGTTGCTCCCGTGTGCGGACTTGCGTCAGCAGTCGGGCTGACTATCCGGACTTCAATAGCGGCTTGCACGGAGCGCCGCCGCGTTTCCGATCGACGCGGCGATTAGCCGCCTCCGATAGGGCGGAACTATACGAAAGCAAACATGTTGTCCGACCGCAGTACGAACTGCGGGCACACTTTGTCCGTTGAGTCAGGTAAACTTCTTCAGAAACTATAGGAGGTTGTTGTGCACATCCGTTCCATTATCGCCGCCGCGGCGCTGTCGGCTATTTCCAGCCTCTCCGTCGCGCAGACCAATCCGGCCCCGACAGCACAAAGTGTCGCCGGGATGAAAATGGCCAACTCCGCGGGCATGGCGGTCAAGTTCGTAACGGTCAAACCGGCTGACTTTACTTCGTCCAAGCTGGTCGGCGCGAAGGTCTACAACAACCAGAACGAATCGCTCGGCGAGATTGAGGACCTTGTCATTGATAACGGCAAGACGATCAGCGGCGTCGTGGTTAGCATCGGCGGCTTCCTGGGGCTTGGCGAGACTTATGTGTTGCTGGACCCGTCGACGATTGTGCTGAACCAGCAGGATGGGAAGTGGCGCGCTTACGTCGACACGTCGAAAGACACGCTCAAGAACGCACCAAAGTTCGCATACAATAAGAAGAGCAGCTGAGTTGAGGAGACCTCCTCGAAAGTCGCGGTCAGAGAGCTCCGGAATCCAATTCGGACGTGTCGGATCGACGTTGATGAACGTGTTCGGCACGTCAGGCCGGAGGCAGAGTTTATGACCCGCTTGTGTTTATTTGGATTGTTGTTTGCATGCGGGCTTTCGGCATGCTCGCCAGACGTGGCGCCTGTTGGCAACGCGGAATACGCGACAAAAATTGTGGGAGACTGGCAGGGCACGGTGGGAGACACGAACGAGACAATATCCTTCGCTGCCGACGGAAGATTTGTATCCCAGGTGCGACCTCGGGGGTTCATCAGCAACACGCTTAGCCAGGGCGTCACGGGTACGATTCGCGGAACGTGGGCGATCAAAGGAAAGTCCATAACGTTGAACATCAGCAGTGCTGAGGATGAGCGCGTTTTAAATAGGGCGACTTCAAGCACGATCGAGACGTTCAAGCCGGACGAGCTTGTCGTTAAAAGCAACACCGGAGATACGTCGACATTCGTACGGCTCTAAGATCACGAAGCGAAGGGTGCGAAACTGCCCGAGCTCGGGCATTCACAACCGCACGCGAAAAGCTGGCCGACCCTTCTATACGCCATGGATCCGAACGCTTCGTCCGAGGGGCAACTGAGTAGTTTCCGAATCTGCCGAAATCACCTGGCGGCAACTAATATCAAACTTATAGGCCGCGCAATGGCTATCCCGCCTGACTTTAGGGTCAAAGCGGCAACAAGGAGTCGGAACACATGAAACGCGTCACTCTAGCCAAGTCCGTGGCAGCCTGTTTTTGTCTCGGCGTTGTGGTCCCGCTGCTGTCGGCTCAGACCCCGGCACCTAGCACGGCGAACCAGCCGTCTTCCGTTGCGAAGAACGTCGCCGCCATTAAGCCCGCGGAGGCCTGTCTGAGCGACTTACGCGTCTTCGACAGTCAGATGGAGAAGGATGGCTACTGGCTGGGCGGATCTGGCTACGGTTATCGGATGGGCAGCTACGGAGGGGCTATCGCGAGTGGTTACCAAAACGCGCGACCGGGCTACGAGGTCCGGACTCTCATTGCCTCCGCCAACATTCTCGCGCGAAACGGCCAACAGCAACCATGTGAGGACGTACTCGCCACGACACGCAACATCTACAAGGTTTACGTGGCTGATCTGCACAGCGGGGGAGTACCGATGGAGGACATGTCAGGTTGGCGCCAGCAACAGATCGCCGCCGCGCAGCCGGTTGCCGGTCAGAATATCTCATTTCGGTCCGATGAGTTGCTCGGGACCAACGTGCGCAGCCCTCATAACGAAGCTCTCGGCAGCGTCGACGACCTCGTGCTGAGTCCGCAGACAGGCAAGATCGCCTATCTGGTGATCGGACGGGGCGGCCTTTTCGGGATCGACGAAAAATATGTTCCGGTCCCCTGGGAGGACTTCAAGCTAACCCCTAACGCTAAATTGCTCGTGCTCGACACGACCAAGGCCGCCATGGACGCCGCCCCGGAGGTGAACCATGACCAATACACGACCCCCAGCCAGTTCCAACAGCAGAGTCAGAAGGTCGATGCCTATTGGAAGGCCCACCTCTCTAACAAAGGCGTCAACTGATCCGAAGGTTGATCCCATTTTGAGAATCCTGATTGGCCGGCCACGTAAACGTGAAGGTACCGCGCAATGTTGTGGAATGCATCAGTAATCGACGGCTACGCCATTGCGGCAAGTGATGGCCGGCTTGGCACCGTCAGCGACTTTCTGTTTGATGATGCCAGCTGGCTGGTACGTTGGTTGGTCGTCGATACCGGCAAGTGGCTTTCCGGTCGCAAAGTCCTTCTGCCCCTGTCCGCGTTGGGCCGCCTCGATCCGCCGGGACATGCATTCTCGGTTAAATTGACCATGCGGCAGGTCAAAGACAGCCCGGATATCGACACCGAACGGCCTGTGTCGCGGCAGATAGAGACCGACATTTACAATTACTATGGCTGGACGCCGTATTGGGATGGCGGGTTTTTGATGGGCGGCTACGGCTATGGGGGCGGCGCCATGGCGCCGTTACCTTCCCCGGGATCCATGCGGCGCGCCGAAGATATTGCCGCCGCCCAGCGAAGCGACGACGATCCACATCTACGCAGCATCGAAGCCGTTACCGGGTACCATATCCATGCCAGCGACGGCGAGATCGGTCACGTCGAGGACTTCCTCTTGGAGGAAGAAGATTGGAGCATCCGCTATCTGGTCGTGGATACGAAGAATTGGTGGCCTGGCAAGAAGATACTGATCTCGCCACGGTCGGTACGAGAGATCAACTGGATGGATAACCTGGTCAACCTCAATGTCGATCGTCAAACGGTAAAAAACAGCCCGGCATACGACGCATCCACAAACGTCGATGGAGCCTATGAGAAACATTTCCATAACTACTATGGCGGTGTCCGACCGACCGATCAGATCTAGCCCAACGTTGGTCTCTAAGGCCGTCTTGACAGACGACTCTTGAGGCAAGGGTGAAGTTGCCAACGAATCTTGCCCGTCAAGGTGCTGCTGATTATGCGGATACGATGCCAACCGACATTTCCCGGATGCACAGGATGCTTCGACCGGCGGTTAGTCCGCTGTACCGATTGGCCCGAAAAACGTTCGTCGAAGTTTGTGCCGGTGACTGCTCATGTTTCCATTATAGCCTGCGAGAAAAGCCCATGATGGAGACGCCGCATCATCTAAGTGCGCCAACGGGCGCGGCAGTGCTGCGTGCGCACCGCATTAGCGGGCCGCCTTCATCAACGCCGGAGCCAACCCCCCTGGAGCTGGCGGCGCCAGCTCCAGGGTGCCGACGACATCGAAGTTCGAAGACTGGTGCCGGGCGCTGCGTTGAAGCTTCCACTCGGTGGCTTTGTTTCCTCAGATATACGCCTCGCCGAGGAGAAATCCTGCACGACCAATCCATTCTTACTGGCGAAGCGATTTCCATCGAAGCAGGCCTGAGTACTGCACCGTGCGACCGCGGCTGGGGCCTCGACGTTGGCGGCATAGCAAGCTCCGTATCATTGAGCCAAGTGCAATCGGCTACGCGCCAGGCGAATACAACGCCGCGATGGAAATGACCCAAACATGACAACAACTATCCGGCAACTCACAAAGCCTGCAGCCATAGCAAAGACCGAAGAATGCCAATCGTAGAATCCCGTGCCGATCAGCCCAAGGCTCCCAAATCGAAGCTGGGATCAAAGCCCAGTGCAAAGGGTGATTTGAAATCTCCTTCCCTGCGGGAAGTTGAGAAACAATCAGGGTCGTCGCCCAACGGACTGACGAGCGAAGAGGCTCGCTGCCGGCTGGAGAAGTTCGGCCCCAACGCGATGCCGGATACGAACGTGCACCCATTGCGCACGGCGGTTGAGAAATTCTGGGCGCCGGTTCCTTGGATGCTCGCGGCGGCGATCATGCTGGAGCTAGTACTCGGCAAGTATGTCGAGGCCGCGATCATCGGCGCTCTTCTGGTGTTTAATGCCGCGCTCGGACTGTTCCAGGAGAGTCGTGCCCAGGCGACGCTTGCCGCCTTGAAGTCGCGGCTCGCGCTGACCGCGTCGGTCCGGCGAGACGGTGTCTGGAAAACCGTACCCGCTGCCGAGCTGGTTCCCGGCGACGTGGTGAAGCTTTCACTCGGCGGCGTGGTTGCTGCGGATGTGCAACTCACCGGCGGCGAAGTCCTGCTCGACCAATCCATGCTGACCGGCGAATCGGTACCCATCGAAGCCGGCGCAGGTGTTCAGACCTATGCTGGGGCGTTAGTACGGCGAGGTGAGGCGGTGGCTCAGGTTACCTCGACGGGAGCGCGCACCAAGTTCGGTCGCACCGCCGAACTCGTCCGCACTGCCCATGTCGTGAGTTCCCAGCAGAAGGCCGTTCTGCGGGTGGTGCGCAATCTCGCGGCGTTCAATGGCGTCGTCATCGTGATGTTGGTCGCCTATACTTGGTTTCTTGAGATGCCGCTCGCTGAGATCATCCCCCTTGTTCTGACGGCGGTCCTCGCATCCATACCGGTAGCGCTGCCGGCCACCTTTACCCTGGCATCGGCGCTTGGCGCTCGAGCTTTGGCAAGGCATGGCGTTCTTCCGACGCGCCTGTCCGCAGTGGATGAGGCCGCAACGATGGATGTCTTGTGCTCCGACAAGACCGGCACGCTTACGCGCAATGCGCTGACGGTGACCACCGTCCGACCCATGCCGGGCTTCGACGTGCCGCACGTCCTGGCACTTGCAGCTCTCGCAAGCGCGGACGGCGGGCAGGATCCGGTAGACGGTGCCATTCGAACTGCCGCCTTGAGCAAGGCTGTCTCCGATGCGCCGAGGATGGTCAAGTTCGTGCCGTTCGATCCGGCGACAAAGATGTCCGAGGCGACGGTCGCTGACCCCGGCGGCGGGACGCAACGTATCGTGAAGGGAGCATTCGCGGTCGTCATCGGCCTCGCCCAACCGTCGCCCGCCGCGCCGGCGGTTGCGAAGGAGCTCGAGGGACAGGGATTCAGGGTGCTGGCGGTCGCAGCCGGGCCGCCGACGGCGATGAAACTGGCAGGGCTCATTGCGCTGAGCGACCCTCCTCGTTCTGACTCGGCGGCGCTCGTCACGGAGTTGCATGGATTAGGCGTACGCACCGTCATGGTGACGGGCGATGCGCCGGCGACTGCGGCTATCGTGGCGCATGCGGTGGGACTTGACGGTGCGGCCTGTCCGCCAGGGGCGATCCCGGAAAGTGTGCATCCGGAAGAGTTCGCGGTCTACGCTGGCGTTCTTCCGGAGGACAAGTACAAGCTCGTCAAGGCGTTTCAGAAAACCGGACACACCGTCGGCATGTGCGGGGACGGCGCCAACGACGCGCCGGCTCTACGCCAAGCTCAGATCGGAATTGCGGTTTCGACGGCTACCGACGTCGCGAAATCGGCTGCCGGCATGGTGCTGACCGAGGCTGGACTGACGGGCATCGTCGCCGCCGTCAAGGAAGGGCGGGTGACGTTCCAGCGCATCCTGACATACACCCTGAACTCCATCATCAAGAAGATTGTGACGGTGCTCTTCCTGATCGTCGGTCTGATCATGACTGGTCACGCTATTCTGACCCCGCTACTGATGGTCATCGTGATGGTCACCGGTGATTTCCTGTCGATGTCTTTAACGACGGACAACGTGCGACCATCCGCGACGCCGAATGCGTGGCGCATCGGCACCTTGACGATAGCGGGCATTATTACGGGCATCTGCCTACTCGCCTTCTGCACCGGAGTCCTGGCCGTCGGCAAGTTTGAATTCAATCTCGGAACCGGCGCGCTGAGAACCCTGTCCTTTGCAGCGTTGGTGTTCGGGAGTCAGGCAACCATCTATGCGATCCGCGAACGTCGGCATCTGTGGGGTTCACGTCCAAGCCTCTGGCTTGCCGTGTCGTCGGTTGCCGATATCGCGATCGCTTCGACATTGGCTGTCGGCGGGATCGCAATGACGCCCTTGCCAGCCTTGGTGGTGGCCGGCACATTCGCCTCGGCGGCAGTCTTCGCATTCGTTTTAGATATTGTGAAGGTTCCAGTATTTTCTCACCTCAGGCTCAGCTAAGGGCTGCTCTTCGCCGAAAGGATACGGATGAAGATCAATTCAAAAGATTTCCGGGTGCGGGAAGGAGATGAGGTCAACCTCAAAAATTGGCCCACGACGGTCCATCCCGTGTACAAGTCCAAGGAGCAATATCAAAAACTGCTGGAAGAGCATATTGCGCAACTGAGCTTGATGCAGCAGCTTCACTACGCATCCAACAGCCATGCCGTCCTGCTGATCTTTCAGGCGATGGATGCGGCCGGAAAGGATGGCGCCATCAGGCACGTGATGTCCGGGGTCAATCCTCAGGGCTGCCAAGTGTTCAGCTTCAAGCATCCCAGCCCGGCCGAGTTGCAACACGATTTTCTCTGGCGCACGAGCCGCGATCTACCAGAACGCGGACGGATCGGCATCTTCAACCGATCCTATTACGAGGAGGTGCTGATTGTCCGCGTGCATCCAGAGATCCTCCACGGCGAAGGGCTCCCGGACGCGCCACGCCACGACAAGAAAGTCTGGCACGACCGCTATCGTTCGATCGTCGATTTGGAGAAACACCTGGACGTCAACGGAACCCGTATCATCAAGTTCTTCCTCCACCTTTCGAAGGACGAGCAGCGAAAGCGATTTCTGGCGCGTATCGACGAGCCGGAAAAGAACTGGAAATTCAGTCTTGCGGACATCGCTGAGAGAAAATTCTGGAAGCAGTACACGAAGGCGTATGAGGAATGCCTCGGTGCGACAAGCACCGGGCACGCGCCCTGGTATGTCGTTCCAGCCGACGACAAGGAGAATGCTCGCCTGATCGTATCCCAGATTGTCCTCGATACGTTCGAAAGACTCAAAATGACTTACCCCAAAACGAGCGGGAAGCGCCGAAAGGAACTGCTGTCCATCCGCAAGCGGCTCGCGACGTGAGACCTTGAGGGTAGAGGCAAAAAGATCGCGACCGAGGAAAGACGATGTATCCCAACGTCCTGATACCGACGGACGGGTCGGAACTCGCCGGGAAGGCGGTCCAGCATGACATCGCCTTGGCCAAGCGGATCGGCGCCAAAGCCACCATACTGACGGTGTTGCCGCATTTTCATATGCTCACGACCGCACGAAGATGATCGAGGACACGCTGGTCCAATACAAAGCCCGGATGCGGGAGCACGCCGAGAAGATTCTCGGCGCTGTCGCCTACGCGGCGCAAGCGGCAAGCGTACCCTGCGAGACGGTCCAAGTCGAGCATGAGCATCTCTACCGGGCGATCATCGATATCGCGAGGTCGAAGGGCTGCGACCTTATCGTCATGGCCTTGCATGGCCGCCGTGGGATCACCGCGATCATCCTTGGCAGCGAGACGGTCAAGGTGCTCACGCATTCCAAGAACCCGGTACTCGTCCATCGATGAGTTCGTGGCGCCTGGGAGGTGTGCATCCATCACGCCTGCTCTCTTGCCCGAAGGCTGATCGACTTCCGGCCGGCCCCGAAATCCGACTGCACTGTCGGTGTCGTTGGCGGCTCCGGTCGTGTGGTCGAGCGTAATCATGGCGATGGTCGGGTCATTGTAATGCGGATGTCGAGCCGAAGCGCTGAATCCATTCGTTTCATATGAACCAACAGTCTCTGAGTAGATTCCGAGTCTACCGCCCTTGATTTCCGGCTCGCTAAGGTGAGCGTTGCGCGAATTAGCTCCTCGACGTGCTGCAGTCGGCGGGTGGTAAGCCTCTGGCCGGAAACCGGGAGGCATATCTAGAGGCATGGAACCATGAGCGAGAGCCGGACAGTCGCCAGACAACCGAGGTCGCTTGCGGGCGAAAGCAGCAACGGCGACCCAAAGCATCGGCGCTCGCGGCACCTGCCGCGCCTCGTGACTGCTGCTGCGATCTTACTCGTCATTGTCCTGGCACTTGCCAGCTATGTGGAGCAATGGCTGTGGATGCGGCAGCTAGACTATGTCGGCATTTTCTGGACGCTTCTGTCGGTGCAGTGGGCGATGTTTTGCTCGGCATTTGTGTTCGCCTTTTTGTTCCTGTGGATTAATTTCCGCCAGGTCATCAAGGATAGCGGGGCCTTCCGCCGAGACAGCCAGCCATGGAAACCTGCCCTTCTATCCAGCACCGATGCG
>Ga0116129_1002117_pt1 | contig 10304 bp, 10 predicted proteins | sample June2015DPH_17_2_FD_89732 | JGI IMG/M metagenome (GOLD analysis project Ga0116129, IMG submission 89732) | Peatland microbial communities from SPRUCE experiment site at the Marcell Experimental Forest, Minnesota, USA - June2015DPH_17_10 | ecosystem: Environmental > Terrestrial > Soil > Wetlands...
GGATAGTCAAGCCGTACGTCGCATATATATTTATTAATCTTCATGTATGGACATGCTAACGTTGTTTCATCCAGGCTCGCATGTTCCTTGATATTGAAGCTAGGGTTGATGACGACTCCACAGAGCCTGATACAGAAGAATCTGGAGGTGCGTTCGACATTTTTTTTAACATATAAATTCCCAATCCTCTGACACCATTTAATAGATGATTTTATTGATAACATTCCCGATATTTCGCCTGCTTCCTGGGTCAGAAACTCAGCCAACCGTATCGTGGAATACCTTTGAAAGAAGTGCGAAGGTTGCGATGAGGAGGACGATCTCCACCGCGTATTTGTTTCATTTTCCCGGTGTATTCTAAGTATTTCATTTATCAGATAATTGATAATCTACCCTTTCCGCTGATCTTTTCTGTCCAGACTTTTGGTACATTCAAATCAAGGGAGTACTGTTACTGGTTAAAGGTTGTTGTGCCTGTGATTTGGTTTCCGCCCTTTCAGAATCAAAACGCGGCGAACACATGTATTTTCCTATTATAACCGCTTTGTCCGATGCTCATTTTTCTTTATTCCTTTATTCCAACTTTCATAGCTCGCCATGCCTGATGATATTGATATGAGTGGTTCGGACGGGTCTACCTCTACCCCATCAGGGCCATCACAACCCCAGCCTTCGGAAAAAGCAAAAGGAAAACGGAAGCGTACGCCGTCTCCATCGCCGCCAGCTGACTCACACAGAAAGAGGGCTCGAAATTCACCCCGCCCTCGACCTCGAAAGCCCAAGAAACCGAGCGACTGGCATCTCAAAAGGAAAGAATTGCCGCCTAATTCTGAGGCAACAAAAGTCTGTATATTCTTCATAATAATTATGTTTCACTGCTTATTCATCTTTAGCTGGCGCTTGAAGTGCATCTTCGCGTCCTCTGGCAGCTACCACACCAAAATGCGATACCTCCCACAGTCACCCAAGATGACAGGTTGCGCTTCAGCGATCGATTTTCCTCTGCGGCGGCTATAAGGACATCTGTCCACGCAAGTTTGGATGCTAATGCTAGTAACATCAACGACACTCAGGCCAGAGTTCGCCAACTCTTAGCAAGTTTACCTGAGGATCACAGCAGTACCGCCAACCATATCCGACGCATTCCGGAAGGTCATATCCTCCTAATGTTCAGGAGCGTATCTTACTTTGGATTGGCACGCTGGGCTCCCGACATTACGAGTGGTGATCCAGATTCTATGTACAACCTGCTTCACGAACATATTGCTCTCATTACATTTGAGCAGGTTGCCATCGCCTTTGGGTATGCCCATCTTGGTATCAATTTACAGCTGGTTCACGATTTTGTACTCTTGCGCAAGCTCTATCACAGCTTCGTCTTTTCTCACATGTACAAACTTGCGAAGTTGGAGGCTAAATCTCCAGGGAGTATTGCAAAAGGAAATGAGATGACGAATGTATGGAAACGCCGCAAAGAAGTATGCTTTAATTGATATATCTCATTCCTGGTTCGCTCACCGATTTAATAGCTTGCAGATGGGAGAGTCGATTTTCTCAAGGCACAGGTCTTTAATCCGCACACGGTCGCACTGACGGACGAAAATGAAGCTCATTCCGATGATGAACTCTTTGAGGAAGAAGATGAAGCACATACACAGGTGTACCACATCAAAACCAAGGACGGCCGTTCGACAAAGGTCAAAAATTTCCTTCGGATGGTAGATAAACAGCGACGACGTAACTCTGCAGGAAAGCGACGATACCATCGGTTAGTGTTTAATTTCATTGATCTTAAGTCTTGTTCTAATCTAGCTTTTTTCGTGTTTAGAAAAGAGCGACGTCGGGTAGAGCCAACTTACTCCAAGACATCGGAACTTTCAGCTCTGCCGAAAGAAGTTCCAATTGATTGGTTTGACCCCGTGTATTGGAACACTGTTCTAACAGTGCGCGACAAACTCCAGTATCTGAGTGGAGGTATCCGTATTGCTCTGCCTGCAGCGCAGCATTGTGATACGTGGGAAAAATGTGCTGAGTGGAAGAATTTACCTCGCAAAGAATTTTTCGATAAATATAGTGAAGAAGTGTTAAAGGACTATAACATCCCTACTGAGGAGGAGGTGGAGCAATTTGAGGACTGGGAAGAAGTAGCGAGGCGTGAGCAGGAGGAGCAGCAGGAATGGAGACCAGCGGCTCACTCGCCTATTAATGACCAAGATTTGTATGGATCGGATTAGAATATTGTAGTTATTGGAATGCTATACTGCAAAAACGGATATAAATGTGCTATAATTGCATGCATATACAAGTTAATTTGAGCTATAGAAACAAACTGCAGAGGCAAGTTTCAAAATTTTATGTCCTTTGTATTCTTTGTAAATCAGTCACATCATCACACCTTACTATCATCACAAAGTTTGCGCCGCACCTTAATTATTTGCATTATCACAAAGTTCACTCTCACTCCCCTACATCTCCTTGTGCACCTACATCTCCTTGATAACATAAAAAAAAACTGTGCCACACTGCTTGTAAAGATAAGTACAAAGAACCACAAAAAATGAAAAGAAAAAATGCATCTTTAGATATTCTACATCATTTGGAATGAGGAACCTCTGGAATGTTTAAGGAATTCAGTCACAATCATTTTAGTGGCCCTCAAAAATTGGCATTGGATCACCAAAATAAGAACACAGTCAGTGAATCACAAATTTACATTTAAATTAGGCATGACAATTATGGCTAAATCTCTGTGTTCATTGTCCCTGCTTTGTTGTCTACTCAGTCTGTTTCACATTTAATCACAGCTAGCTTAAACCACTAAGTTATGATGTGACTATCTTTTAATTTTTTTAAAACATATTTATCTGTAATAATGATTGGTCTAAGGTAGAGAGTATAGGAAACTAATAACACAGTACACTGTTACTTAAAAGTTAATAAAGGCCAAATCCTGTTTGATGCTGCAGTCAAATCATGCTGATAGCAGGAATAGAATTTTTCTTATCACAGCGTTGCCTACATAACAGCTGAATTTGCAGCTTGTAAAACAGTGATGACTTCAGGGCCAAAAATTGAAGTCCTAATCAGAAATGATAAGGAAGCAGTAAGATAGATGATGTAGATTTCATATGACAGGTTATAATAAGTTAATTAATAGTACGTAACAGCTCTACAAAAGATGAGAGTGGATTCAGTTGGACAACTTCATGCTGGCATTCTGGCAGAGTACTAAGGATGATTCATTTTTTGAAGAACATAGTAAGTGTTTGTGTTAATAAAAATTCTGTGGTCTTCATTAGCACACTTCCATACTGTGTGTATAAATTCTCTGTAATTAGCCAGAGCTTAGTATGCCAGCAGAGAGTTCCTTAACCTTTAGCCTTTTTTAAGGCCAACCTTATATGCCTTATTTGGTTTTATTTAAATTATAAAACCACAGATAGGCAAAATTTAAATTTAAAGTTGTTATACATCTATAAGTTCAATTTGTATTGATGTATTATCGCCGTTCTCTATTTAAAGCCCAACAAACTATTAAAGTCTTTTTTGGAATGCCATAAGTGCCTGCTGGGCGCTGGAAAGTTGTAAGATGGGTAACAATATGGGTAGGTTCAATGATAAGCAAATCCTGAGAAGGAAGTGCATCTACAATACGGGCCATGAATCCCTGATAGCAAAAAAATGGTGCTTGACCCTCTTCCAGAGCAGACAGAAGGCGATGAGGACGAACAGCTATAAATGTATGCATAGCTGCCTCAAGTGGAACTCTCCAGATTGATTGGATAAATCCTGTTTCATGCCTATGTGTATGAGGATTGTAGAACTGTATAGCACTGTTTCCTTCATGTGACTTTTGACAGCTGAAAACATGATTGTAAAGGTGCACCTGCAGTGGACGTTCAGCATGTGGAGAAAGGATAAGGGCATTTTGGGGATGAGGAAGTGCATTATAAGCTTGATATTGCCGTCCTGTTCCCTGTAAATAATAAAGCAGGCCATAATACTCATCTGTAGTGAGCTTTGGAGACTTTTTAAGAACTGTTGCCATCTGGATAGGATCAAGAGGTGTAGGTGTGTAGTTGGCAGACTCCTTTTCTGGCTGGAGAATCTTTCCTAGATCATTTAACGCAGCATCACCAACTTGTCCATCATGCAGAAGAGCATCCACACGTGCTCTCCGGCTCATTTGACGGAGCATAGTAAGATCTAAGTTTCCTAAATTAACCTTTGCATTAGCATTTAATTTTAATGGGAAAACATGAAACAACATACTGAGCTGCCTATTTGTGTTGATGTTCTGCAACATGCCATTCATTCGCTCACCAGGAAACTCACTAAGAGATGGCAAAGGGCCCCAATATTTCATTAAAGCTCCATTATGCATGGCATAGTGATGGTTTGGCTTGGAATGCGAACCAGGGAAAAGAGCTGGAAGGGATGCTCGATATTGAGTGTAGTGGTGAGTGTAGGCATCGGCCTTGGCATTAGATGTTTTGAAGGAAGATATTATGTTTGTTGCAGCAACAAGATGGTGAAATGAATTCAGATGTTGACGGGAAGTTTCAGTAGCTGTAGCAGAGTGCCAGAACTCAGGAATGATGAGTGGAAAGATACAAGTGAAAAGTGATAGATATTCGTGAGCTTTGAGTTTTCCATGACTTGGTTCACCGAGATTGGTTGGTGGTCGTTGTACCCAAGTTGGCAGTGTGATGTTTGAAATACAATTCCGGATAGCCTGGAACTCTGTGTCCGTAAAGGTGAAAAAGGTTGCATTATCAGGAATATAATCAAGATCGTTGGGGTCTTCATTCTCCTCAAGATCAAAGAGATAGGGCCGAGGTTGATCTGCATGTAGGGTTGCCATTGAAGATGATTGTGAGTGGTGAGATGAGGAAAGAGTTGGTGTAGGAGATGGTGTGGGAGATGATAGATCCTGCATTTCAGCCTCATCTGGACTGCTCCCCGGTGCCACCTCAGAAAAGGCCTCGGCTGCCTCTTGGATTAGGTCATCAAGCTCGCTTGCAGACTCAGATATATCCGCATCAGTCCACTCTTCATCCTTCTCAATCTCTTCCTCAGCATTCTGAGTTGCCTCTTGTGGTCCAATACGCCAGAGTGTACGAAGCTGGTGTTTGAGAATACCTTCCAACCAATTGTGCATGAATCCAAGCATAATATGCTTCACTGGATCCCAGTATGGTAGGCCATGCAGAGGAGTCCATCGCACACCAGTTGCCTGAGCCTGAGCATCTCGACCACCCTTTGTTGCTGTATTCAACCATAATTGTGCCTGTTCTCGTACCTCAGCACCACTACGTAGCACCCAAGACTGAAGGTTAAGATCCTCTATCTGATTAGAGGTACAGAGGCAGAAGGAACAGAAAAAAGTAGCCCCATGTGCCATAAAACCTCCAGCCTTTCGACTTGCCTCTAAATCAGCAATAAGAGGGGCAATTTTTATTTGCATTGGAATGCCTTCAGGATGTCGGAATGTGGAAACATGTTCACCTGGTATAGCACTGTACTTAAGAACAGAGTTGACAAAGGGCTGGATGATGTGGGAAATTGTTATCATGCTTGGAGCATGTGGAGGAGGTGTGAGGCCAATAACACAGGTGTTTTCCGGCAGATAGCGTAGATGTTCTGGAAGATTGAGACAGTAAAGCATAATAGCGCCACAGGATACATGCTTGCCTATATATATTTAGTCAGATGGCATTAAAGAAATAACAGAAGCATTAACTTACCAGCAATCTTGTTAGTAAATGGATTGTACCAATCAATATAAATCCCAAATACTAGATGGTATGGAGTAGAAAAAAAACCAGTCAAGTCTCGCCAAGCAGGGCTATCGTGGACATCATGCATATCTGTACCAAATGCAGCTTGTGGATGATTCATGCGTCGGTTGTAGCTTTGAACTAGACTGTCCTCAATGACTTGTCGGGATAAAAAGAATTGAAGCCAGGAATCAAAAGATTGTGTGGTGTAGAAACATCGTGGAATCAATTTTGGACCTTTACGTGTGTTCTGATGCTTCCATAGCTCTGTATTACAGGGACGGGATCTTGGAGATTCCTTCCACTGGCATTTCCAAGGAATTGGTTGTGAATAGAGAGAAAAGCAGGAGGGACAGCAAGCTGTTCGGATAATATCTGGTTCTGGGAAGTGGTGTGTGTATGCTGTGCGGACATCCTTAGGGATTTGAATGTTTGATAGTTTGACATTGATGCCAGATGCAAGAAGTGCAGTCTCGACAAGTAGAAAAGTTGTTGAAATGATGAGTTGGAATGATTGTAGAATAATGTTGGCTACTGATCGGCTGACACCAGCTCTAATATAAAGCCAGACAACAAGAGTTGATAGCATCTGCACAATTGATGCAGTTGGAAGTGAGATATCTGAAATATTTATCAGTCAAGAAGTTAGAACAAACAGGAATTATTTTTTTCACACCTTTTGGATCTTGAGTATTAGAATGCTTAGAAGCTGATGTTGAAGGTGTATGTCTCTGACGAATTGATGGACCCCGTGTATCCCGTTTCTCGTGATCTCGACGGGTTGCTGCAGAAACATGTTTGCCAGAGTGTTCAAAACCATTGACAATGACTTTGCATTTGCTGCAGTAAGAACAAGTGCATATGACTGGGGGCATTGTGAAAAATGAGGGAAAAGGAGGTCCCCCACTTAGTTATAAACTTCAAAGTTAGTGCATTTATCTGCCCAGTAATGCCTTATTTTACTCTTTCATTTTCATTTCTCATTCCCTGTGTACTTTTCTTTCTTGGTCTCTTTTCATTTTATCCTCATCTTACTAAGCAATAAAGCAATATATGTTCTACTCTTGCCATAGCCAAATCGAAGTCAAGCCAATCTGGCTCTCAAATTGACCAGGTAATAAAATTACAGCTTTGATTACAGAGCAAGTTTGCACTCATTTCAAGTTCATTTAATGACTTGTTAGTTTTTCACTACATTTTAGTCACAATTTTTAGAAGGTAAATATAATATTTATAGAAGACATATAGCACATTATGGATGCAAGCAAATACAATATGCAGAGGATTTACATTAATTAGTTACAAAATAGCTGTTATAAAGTTGAAAGTTAATAAAAGTCCTGTACGGAGTTGCTGATACTCACAAATTAGCAAGCTGAGAACATATTTTAATTGATCCCGCTGGCCCTCCAATGTACTGCTGAGGTACGCCCAAAGCGATCCTATCCCCAAACAGCCCGGCACAGAAACACCGTTTATGGAGGCACCAGATGATGCGGCCATTCTATTTGATTTAATTAAGTTTTTCGGATTATTTTGCCCAGTAATTCTACTTACCTATCGTTTACGAGCGTCAGCACGTAAAGAAGTCATCAAACTGGCATTCTGTTTCTTCCCCTCTGCTGTTTCTGAACCTAAGCAGAGACAATCTGGGGGCAATTCAAAAATTTCGCCGGTCAGAATCTCTTTTATACCATCCACCTTGCTGACGGCAGCTAATATAATCAACTCTTTGCCGTCATCATATTTGTGGTGAATTCGTCGAACTAGTTTACCACAGTGGTCACCTTTGATTACCACAAGAAGCCCATTGTCACGTCTTGGATTAGGCTGTGTCGGTGTGACCCAAGGCGACGGCAGTATTTTTGATCTGTTTTTGAGGGCATGTTGGATGGCGAGGCATCCTTCAGCCTCTACAATCGACACAGAAAGATCACTATCTTTGTAGATATCACCAGTTACCCTGACTCGCAGCGGTGCACCAATGAGACGCCTATCTAAAAGTGAGTGTGTGACAGCCATCTGGCTGCTACCGGCAACAGGTGAGCTAGCAGTAGGCGTAGCAGACCACTCTATGGGCCTGAAACTTCAATGTAAGTAAGTATTACTCCCTAATAAAATTAAAAACCACCCAGGGGTACGAGAGGATGGATCCCAGGCAGGCGTTGAGGATATTGAATCCGGCATGGGAGTAGCTGCACCAGAAGTTGATGCAATAGGGGTGGAAACCTGTCGATCTTTAGACAGCTGGAAAAGCTTGCTCAAGGGCTTTTCACAGTCACGAAGTAAAGCGCCAGTGCTAAATTAGCGGTATTAAATATTATGATCCTATAACTAAATATTTTATTCACCGTTGTTCAATAAGATCGTCGTGATCAAAAAATGCTCGTGAAAATGGATTAGCAGGATCGTAAGAAGCCAACTGTATCTCAATTTTCAAGCCGCTGGCAGTAGCTTGACCAGAGAGGACGCTTTTGACAGTGCCTTGGTATCCTTTTAATTGGTGCCCATGCTTTGTGACGATGACAGTGGTACCAAGCCACGGTACTTTGTCTGCTTTCAATAAAGGATCAGTGGACTCCGAAGGAGCCGACACATGCAAAAAAGGGGCGGTTGATAATTTCAACCAATTGGCATGGAAATCAAAACGCTGTGAACCAGATTTAGTTATAACATATCTCATGTTTAAATAAAAATACCGTTATTCGACTCGTCGAGTTTGAACCGCTGCCTCCTGTGTGGCGTTCTATGATAGATACAGTATCACCATTGACGTGATCAACCCAGCCGCTTCTGCCCTGAAAGGGACCGCTCATAACACTGACAAAATCTCCTAGAACGAAGACCTTCTGGATATCGTGCCATGGTACAGCCACAACACCCTCAGCAGGGACGTCTACTTCTAAAAGTTCTCGACCAGTCTTTGCTACTGTAGCGATCTTGTTGGAAGAACGGATCATGATCTTGTCACCTTCTTCAAAGATCCATTCGTTGGGGCAAGGATAGGTAGATCCGCGGATGGCAGGATGGTTGGAGAGCTGAAACAAATCAAACAGATGAGATGAAATGCCTAGAACGACAGATGAAAGTGAATGTAAATCGAATCTTTTTCGGAGGAGCCCCTCCTCGTAAATGCATCCACGAGCAGTGTAACTTCCATCATCTTGCTCTTGGGAGTTGATATTGTACAGCCGTTTATACTTATCAGGTTCGAAAAGCGCAGGTTCTTCATAGACGGTGGTTCGCTTTCTTTTGCGTGAAAGATCGGTGTTTTGTACCTGGCGACGAGGTACCAGCAGAACTTGAGCACCCCAACTTTCGATACACGTTACAAACCCAATGTCCCCTTTGTAAGCTCCTCTCTGGAGAACCTGGACCCATATACCCTCCTCCACGAGTGTTGCAGGGTTTTTGATCTGCAGTGTTTTCTTCCAATCAACGAAGTCGATTGATTCATAAATAATGCCGTGCTGCTGCTGCTTGCGAACAATCCCAGGAGTCATTTTGAGAAGGGAGATGACATTGGCATTCATCAACCCTTCCACATAAATCCAGCCTCGCAATAAACCTTGGGTAAAGGCAGATCGTATCGGATGGTCGTCAGAAACCTTTTGAAGAAGGAAGAAGATAGCTTCTTCTTCAACACCCGGCTAGCAATAGATTTTAATGTATTATTTTGAGTATAAATCAAAAACTTACTCGACAGCGGATACGCCAAAGGGGGAAATCTTGATCGTTAACAAGTTCATGTATTGGGAAGTCATCGTCATCATCAGAGGTAGTGGTATTGTGTGCGGTCCTGCGCGATTGAGATCGTTGGTATAATTCGTCAAGAAAACCGTCTAAATCTTGGTTTCTTTCTTCAAAGGTATTCCACGATACGGTTGGCTGAGTTTCTGACCCAGAAGCAGGCGAAATATCGGGAACATTATCAATAAAATCATCTATTAAATGGTGTCAGAGGATTGGTAATTTATATGTCAAAAAAAACGTAGAACGCACCTCCAGATTCTTCTGTATCAGACTCTGTGGAGTCGTCAGCAACCCCAGCTTCAATATCAAGGAACATGCGAGCCTGGATGGAGACAACGTTAGCATGTCCATGTATGAAAATTGTTATATATGCGACGTACAGCTTGACTATCCATGCGTGTATCTGACATTATTAAACCTGAAAAAAACTATCAGCGTGCAGGCCTTATCATACGCGCATTCCAGCATGGGCTACCGCGCACCAAACTTTTCTTTTTTTGTCTTTTTTTTTGTCTTTTTCTCTCTTTTATTTGCTCAATTGTATTATAAGTTTACTCGTTTAACTATCTATTGACTATCTACATTAGAAGTAAGAGCACTTACGGGTAGTTAAGCTGTGGCAAGGACAGAGACAGGCAAGACGAAGGCGGATGGTGGTGGTAAGATGAAGAAAGGAAAGCGGTGCAAGGCCGGCTGGGATGTGCGTGATATAGCACGGGAAATCCCATCGTCGGCCATCTCGGATAAGTCATGCACGTGCTTTCAGACTTA
>Ga0116129_1002119_pt1 | contig 10301 bp, 6 predicted proteins | sample June2015DPH_17_2_FD_89732 | JGI IMG/M metagenome (GOLD analysis project Ga0116129, IMG submission 89732) | Peatland microbial communities from SPRUCE experiment site at the Marcell Experimental Forest, Minnesota, USA - June2015DPH_17_10 | ecosystem: Environmental > Terrestrial > Soil > Wetlands >...
CGGGCGCTGGCACATACTCGCTGGGAGTCGGCGGAACAGGCCAAGGGATATATATTCAGAATCGCCGTGAACCGCTGGCACGACCGCAACCGCCGCTGTCTGACCCGAGGGTCCGTCGTCGAATGGGACGATGCCGCGACTTATGCTCAGGCTGAGGAAATTTCACCCGAGCGCGTATTAAACAGCAGGCAAGAGCTGCACGTGGTTGTCGCAGCGCTTCAGGAACTGAGCGAGCGAACCAGGGATGTGTTCATGTTGGATCGGCTGGAACACTTGAAGCACGGCGAGATCGCGCAGATTTTCGGGATATCGGTGAGCGCCGTCGAAAAGCATGTTGCCAAGGCGGTGGCGCATCTGGCACGCCATTCCGCAAGATCGGGTTGAGCGCATGATCAAAACCTCGCCATCGTCAGACACACCAACGCCCGACCTGGAAGAGCAGGCCGCCGAATTGTTCCTGCATCGCCGCGACGTATCGTGGAGCGAGTCCGACCAAGTTGCGCTCGATTCTCGTCTCGCCGACGGACGGGAATTTGCGGATGCCTATGGCCGGGTTCAAGATTCCTGGGAGGCGGTGGGCCGGCACGCGACTTCGCCGGAGCTCATGGCCTTGCGCGAACAGGCGATTGCGCGCGCGCGCCAGGCGAGCGCGCGGCGCTGGTCGATACCCGGCGCACGCTCGAGGCGTTTCCGTGCATGGGCGAGCGCGGCGGCCGTGCTTGCGGTATGCGGCATTGCCTGGCAGATCTCGCCGTACGGCTACGAACCCAATACCTACAAAACCGGACTCGGCGAGCAGAAAATCGTAGAACTAGCCGACCACTCGCACATTGCGCTCGATGCGCGAACACGCCTGCGTGTGCGCTTCACGGCAGACGCGCGCATCGTTGAGCTGTTGGACGGGCAGGCCCAATTTTCCGTTGCCAAGGATCCTGCGCGCCCCTTCAAAGTAGAGGCCGGGGGCAGGACCATCATTGCCGTCGGCACCGTGTTCGACGTCGAGTACGTCGACCACCAGGTGAGTGTCGCCATGGTCGAAGGCCGGGTCGCCGTGCTTTCGGAGGACCCGATGAGGCCGGCGAAGCTGCCTGGGGCGGATACGAGGTCGAGCAATCCCACACCCATCGAGCTGTCGGCCGGCGAGGCCTTGCAGGTGCGCGCGGACGGCGCGGCGACGGTGTTGCCGAAGGCCGACATTGAAGCTGCCACGGCGTGGCGCCAGGGCAAGGTCATTTTTCGTGACCGGACGCTCGCCGAAGCAGTACACCGGTTGAATCGTTATTCGCACACGCAAATCGTCGTCGACGACCCTGCGCTGGCGCAGATGAGAGTGAGCGGCGTGTTCGAATCGGGTGATGCCCAGGCCTTCTCCGAAGCGATGCAGGCGTACCTGCCCGTCATCGCCGACAACATGAATTCCTCCGTGATCCATTTGCGGATGAAGTAAATATCGCTCAGTAATATGCTGAGGATTTTGTTGCTTCCCACGTATTAGTGTTCGAGACGGCATCAGCCGCAACAACATGGGGATCGAGAAACTATGCACAATTTCCGCCGCAGGCTCGCCATTACGGCTTTTGCTGTGCTGGCCGCCGCCGCCACATTCACCTTCGCCGACGTGCAGGCGCGCAGCGTCACTTACGATCTCGATATCCCCTCGGAGGATTTGACCGCGGCCCTACAGACCTTCGCCATCGCCTCGCACCACAAACTGCTTTATAAGGCTGAACTTACGGCCGGTAAGATCAGCCGGCCACTGAAAGGCCGCTTCACGGCGGCGGAGGCGATTGAAACGCTGTTGTATGAGTCCGGTCTGACATTCAAAATCACCGGTGGATCGGTAGTGCTGATCGAGGAGCAGAACGCCGGCAAAACGAGCGAGTGGCACGAGGATGCCGTCATCTATCCGGCGCTCGCTGCCGCGTCTCAAATGGGCGGCGGACAATCCATTCGGCTGGCGCAGGCGGTTTCCTCGGACCCTTCCGCCAGGAGCGCGGCAACCACGGAGAGCCAGGGCGTCGCGGGCGGCGACACAAAAGCGCCGGACTCGGGGGAAACCGGCCTCCGGGAGATCACCGTCACGGCCCAGAAGTACAAATCAACCATTCAGGATACGCCGATCAGCATGTCCGCGCTGAGCGGAGACCAGTTGGTCGCCGCCGGTATCACGACCGTGGCCGACGTGGCGCACGACATCCCCGGCCTGTCGATGCGCTCGGCCGGCCCGGGACTGACCGAGTTCGAGGCGCGCGGTCTCGCATCGACCGGCGGCACCTCGCCGACCGTCGGCTTCTACCTGGACGAGGTGCCGCTGTCGCCTCCGGCCTTGTCGCAGTCCGGCAAGGTGGTGATCGATCCGAACTTATACGACATCGACCGGGTCGAGGTATTGCGCGGACCGCAGGGCACGCTGTATGGGTCCGGTTCGATGGGCGGTACCATCAAGGTCGTGACGAACCAACCGAAGCTCGGCGAATTCGAAGGCTCCGCGCAGGCTACCGGGTCCTATACCGAAGGCGGCAACGGCAATGGTAGCGGCAATCTGATGCTGAATATTCCCCTGGGCGACCTGTTCGCGCTGCGCGTGGTGGCCAGCGATCTACATCGCAGCGGCTGGATCGACCGGGACGTCGTCAGCCCCTTCCCGGCCGACGGTGCCATCCGCGGCGACGTGCTCGCCGGTCCCATTACCAGCGTGACGAGGAACGTCAACACCGAGGAGTTGTACGGCGAGCGCGGCACCCTGCTGTTCAAGCCGAACGATGACCTGTCGATCACCGCCGGCGCACTCTATCAGCGCTTGGTGATGGGTGGCTACGACCTCGTCGACTCTCCACCCGGCTCCTCCTATCTGGCGCACTACGAGGCGTTCAACATACCCGAACCGGTCACCGACACCGTGCACCTGTACACCCTGACCGTCAATTGGCACTTGGGCTTCGCCGACCTGACCAGTGCATCGTCGTACTGGGATCGCTACGAAGCCCAGACACAGGATGCCTCTGAATCCATTTACGTGACACTCGGTGAAACCCTGCCGCTGATGCCGCTGCCTTTTTCAGAGACCGATCTGTCACATCAATTGAGCCAGGAAATACGGCTCAGCTCGTCCGGAAACGACAGACTGCATTGGACCGGCGGAGCATTCTTCAGCGATATGACTGCGACCTGGACCGATTTCGGCGCCGGGCCGGAAATTCCAGCGCCGGGCGGTGTGTTCGTGCATTCCATCAATCCGTACCACATCAAGCAGGCGGCGCTGTTTGCCGACGGCTCGTACAAGTTTACGGACACGCTCACCTTGGCAACCGGCGTGCGTTGGTACGATTACCAAAGCAAGTTGGTCCAGTATTCGTGGGGCTACATCCAACCGAACCTAACACCGCCGGCGACTCCGTTCGTTACGAGCGCAGCCGACCGGGGCTTCAATCCGCGCGTCAATCTGTCCTACGAACCGAGCCCGATGCTCAATACCTACGCCACGATCGCCAAGGGTTTTCGGCCCGGCGGTGCCAATTTCTTCGTGCAGCCGCCGAACGTGCCGCCGCATTGTCCCGCCGGATCGCCGGAGTCATTCGGTCCGGACTCGGTCTGGAACTACGAAATCGGCGAGAAGGCGAAATTCCTCGATAATCGCCTGTCGATCAACTCCGACATTTACTACATCAAGTGGCTCGGGATTCAACAAGCGGCGCTACTGAGCTGCGGCGCTGAATACAACACCAATGCGGGCGATGGACGCTCGTTCGGGCCCGAGCTCGAGATCGTGGGTAAAATCAGCGACTCCTGGATGGTTTCCGCCAACGCCGCGTATACCAATGCTGAGATTACCCACCCGACCACGGCCTATACGAGCGCGCTCACTGGGTTGAACGGCAAACCGTACTGCGGCACCAGCTCGACGTGCACGGTGCCCATTTTGAACGTGCCACGGGACACGGCGGCGTTGGCCGTCATCTACACGGCGGATGTGGCGAACGGCTATCACTTGACCGCCCGTGCGACCGATTCGTTTACAGGGACGTCAACGGACGAAGCCTTTTACTTCGGCGTAAAGCTGCCTTCGTATAGCATCGCCGCGGCGCGCGTCGCATTGTCGCACGACAATTGGTCGGCGACGCTGTTCGTCGATAACCTGACCAATAAGCTAGCCCTGATGACGGCGAACAACACCTCGTTCCAGTTCAATATTCCCCAGCTGATCCGCTACACCGTCAATCAACCGCGCACAGTCGGCATGCAGCTCGACTATCACTTTTGAGGGTATGGCATGACTAAAGCAAGGTGTGTGAGCGGCTGCGTATTGGCGTTGGCGATGTCTGGGTCGTGGCCGACGGCGAGGGCTCAACAGCCTGTCAATAAGCCCATCGTCTTACACGCAGCGCGCCTGCTCGAGGTCGACACCGGACGCATCGTGACCCCGGGAGAGATTCTGATCGAAGGCGAGCGCATCGTGGCAGCGGGCTCTTCGGTGCGGCATCCGAGCGGAGCGCAACTCATCGATCTCGGCGATACCACCCTGCTGCCGGGCCTGATCGATGCGCATGTGCATCTGTTCTTGCACCCTGGCTCCGAAGGATTGCAGACGGTCGAAGAATCGGTGCCGCAGCGAACCATCCGGGCCACGCTCGCAGCGCGGGACGATCTGATGGCGGGTTTCACCGCCGAGCGAGACATGGGTACCGAAGGGGCAGGCTCCGCCGACTCCGCGGTGCGCGATGCCATCGACAATGGACTCATCCCCGGGCCGCGGCTGCGTATTTCCGGCAACGCGATCGATATTCTCGGCGGACACGAGGACGCCATAACGTACAACCCGGCGCAGCATGTGTTGTCGAATGCAACTTACGCCCACACGACCGATGATCTGATTGCGGTCATCCGTCAGCAGCACAAGGAGGGTGCGAGTTTCGTCAAGATCTATGAGACGGGTAAGGACGGCATGCGCGACGGCGCGCTGTTCACGCCTTATCAATACACCGCCGACCAGCTGAGTGCGGCAGTCCAAGAGGCCGCTCGTCTCGGCGAAGTCGTTGCCGTACACGCCATGGGCGAACCCGGCACACTGTATGCGGCGCAGGCGGGCGTCGCGTCCATCGACCACGCAACACATCTGAGCGACGAAACCATCCGGATCATGAAGGACAAGCACATTCCGGCCGTTCCGACCTTTACTGTGTTCGAGTATTTCATGAATGAGGCTGTCGGGGCGAAGCGTGAAGACGAGCGCCAGATGCTCGACTACAAGATCAAGGAATTCAAGAAGCAGATTGCCGCCGGAGTTGCCTTTGCGGTCGGTTCGGACGTGGGTCCGTTCCCGCATGGGACTCAGGCTCGCGAATTGGAATTGATGGTGAAATACGGCATGCGGCCTCTCGCCGTACTTCAGGCGGATCTGATCAACGGCGCGAAGCTTCTTGGCTGGGGCGGCCAGATCGGCGAGCTGAAGCCGGGCTATTTCGCCGATATCGTCGCAGTTCCGGGATCCCCCCTCGATGACATCACTGCGGTCGAACACGTCTCATTCGTGATGAAGGGCGGTATCGTCGAAAAGCTGCCCGCGGGGATTGCCGCACGTTGATGAAACGCAGAACTCTTTTCAAAGCAGCTGCACTCGCTGTGCTCAGCAATGCGGTGCCTCGACTTGCCCGGGCGCAGTCTGGGGTCCTGAGTCAGGACAATCGGGAACTGGTCGCTGCAATCGGGGAAGTTGTGCTGCCCTCCACTCTCGGCGCCGATGGGCGCGCCAAGGCTGTCGAAGAGTTTGCGAAATGGCTGGATGGATACAAAGCCGGCGTTCCGATGAGCTATGGATACGGCGGCAAGTTGAAGTACGAAGTTGTTCCGCCCAGTCCTTTGTTGCGATACCCGTCGCAGTTCACGCGCCTGAAGGAGTTATCAAGAGCGAAGGGTTCCATTTTCACGGCTTTGTCGCCAGCCGACAGGAAGGCTGTCGTGGAAGCCGCTCTCCTCGAAGCCAAAGTGATTGAATTGCCCGAGAGGCCGGATGGCCAGCACATTGCCTCCGACCTGATGAGCCATTTTTACAGCAGCAGTGACGGAAACGACTTTCTCTTCAACGCCTCGATTCGAGTGTCCGAGTGCCGTGGCCTTGACACTTCAGGCGACCGGCCAGTTTCCATCACGTAGGGGGAATTCGCCATGGCAACCGTTTATGAAAGCGATGTGTGCATCATCGGCGGCGGCATATCCGCTGCCATGATGGCGGAAAAACTCGCCGAGCTGCGGCCTGGCACCAAAATCACGGTCGTTGAGGCAGGCCGCAAGATATTCGACTCCGGAAATCGTGCGAAGTATGCGAGGCGCGAACAGGACTACGGCGACAACTCATGGCCAAATGACTCCATCGAGGACCAGGTGTCGAATGGGCAAATTTCCAGAACCATGGCAGTGGGAGGGCAGGCGTTGCACTGGGGCGGGACCTGCAACCGTTATTCAGAAGAGGACCTGCGCCTGAAGTCGATGTACGGCCTCTACGTTGACTGGCCCATGGAATGGAAGGAACTGGAGAAATACTACTGCGAAGCTGAGCACCGGCTTGGCGTTTCGGGTGAGCCGAGTTCGTACCCGGAGGACTGGCGTTCGCAGCCTTATCCCATGCCTCCCATGCCGCTCACCTACGACCTGATTCAGTACAAGAAATGGGGAGACAAGAGTGGTTACATATTTCAGGGTGTACCGCAGGCGAAGAATACCAAGCCATGGGGCGGACGGTCGGTATGCCTGCGCTGCGGCACTTGTGACATCTGCCCCACCGGCGCAAAGTACTCGCCGGACTACACCTTCAAGGATCTGCTCGCGAGCCAGAAGATAACGCTGCACGATCGAACCCTGGTTCGCAAGCTGGTGCTCGATAAACAGTCCACCAGGATCGTCAGCGCCGAGGCCTCAAACTACGAGCGGCCCGACGAAAAGATCGAGTACCGTGCCGCCACATTTATCCTCGCCTCAGGTCACATCTGGACCACGCACCTGCTGCTTCTGTCTTCCTGCTCGCGCTTTCCCAAAGGCCTCGCCAACTCGACCGACCAGGTCGGCAGATATATGAATGGTCACGGAATCTACGCGGCCATGATTGAGTTTGAATCGGGCGAAGTGTTCCCGGGCATGAATGACGGATATAGCCTCATATCGCGAAAGTTTATGCGGTCGCCGGTGGATAAGACCTACATGCGGCACGACCTGAGGATCTTTCCCAGCGGAGTTGGCCTCCCGAGGCTAAAGGACAAGGGGGGGCAGCTTCTGCTCGGCGACGACCTGCTCTCGTCGTGGAAGCAGAAGCAGCGATCCCGTCCCGTCGCCCGTTGCCGTGCGTATTATGATATTCACCCGTCGGCAGACAGCCGACTCACGCTCAATCCAAATAAGAAAAACCGCTGGGGAGACCCGCTTCCGGATGTTTCCCACGATGCCGATGCGGCGACCAAGGCGCGCGCGGTGGAGACGAAGGAGCACATCAATGGGGTCTTCGACAATATGGCAAAGGCCGGCGATGGCAAGGTCCTCCAATATATCGATGGCGACATCGACGGCGACTATTTGGACCATCCCGGCGGCGGTTGTCGCATGGGAACCGATCCCGCCGCAAGCGTGTGCGATAGTTTCGGGAGGACCCACGACCATGCGAATTTGTTTGTCGTGGGAGCGCCGACCCTCCCGGCTGCTTCGGTGACCAACGGGACCCTCGCCTTCGTGGCACTCACTCTGCGCTCCGCCGAGGAGGTGGCACGCAGTATTCCCAAGAAGCCTGCGTGAGCGAGCGGGTCCTCGCAATCATCCCTGACATGATTGTACTGGCCGGAAGAAATTATGCGCAGGAGAGCGCCTTATGATCAGTCTACTTCGTGCGAGCCGACGGGTGTCCGCCGCGGTCTTCATCGTGTCGTTGCACATCGGCATCGTAAACGCCGATGAACCTGTTGGGCCACGCAGTGACGCATTAGAGAGGTTGGCCGTCGGCGACCGTCAAGGCAACGTCACCGCGAACCGACTACGCAGTGCAAGCCGGGAGACTGCCCAGTGGTTGACGATGGGTCGCGACTCAGACGCGAGTTTTTTTTCCCCGTTAACTCAGATTGACGTGAAATCAGTGAATAGGCTCGGGTTTGCTTGGCAATACAAGACGAATACCACCCACGGCATGCAGGCCACACCCATTGTGGTTGACGGCGTGATGTACGTGTCCGGAGTGTGGGGCACCGCCTATGCACTCGACGCGGCGACCGGTCGGAAACTCTGGAAGTACGTGCCGCCGGTTAACTTCGCCTCCGCGCGTTGGGCGAGCAACGACATATCAACGCGTGGCCTCGCGGTCTGGCACGGCATCGTCTATGCAATAGCAACAGATTGCCAACTCTCGGCGCTGGATGCGCGCACGGGCAAACCTGTCTGGACGATTCAGACGCTGGTCCAGGCGGCGGCGCCCGGTTATACGTGTTCCGGTGCGCCGCAAATTGCTGGCCGATATGTCGTAGTCGGTAACGCGGGCGGCGAGAATCTAACGGGCGGCGTTCGTGGCTATGTTTCTGCGTTTGATCTGAAGACGGGCCAGCTCGCGTGGCGTTTTTATACGGTACCATCGTTGGCGGATAAGAATGCTCTACCCGAGCTTGAGCGTGCCGCGAAGACCTGGGATGCCAATCGCGACCCCGCTTATGGGGGTGGCGGAACGGTGTGGGGGTTGATGACCTACGACCCTGAGTACGACCTACTTTATTTCGGTACGGGTAACGCGGCACCTTATTCGGCAGACCGAGATTGGACGGGTTCAAGCCGCGATAGGCTGTATGCGGCATCTATTCTTGCCCTGCACGCTAGAACCGGGCGGCTCGCTTGGCACTACCAGACGACCCCCGGAGACATTTGGGATTACGACGCAATCGCAAACATCGTTCTCGCGCGCATCGACATCGGCGGCAAGGTACGTAAGGTTTTGCTGCAGGCTAACAAGAACGGCTACTTCTACGTCTTGGATCGGGTTACCGGTGAACCGTTGTCGATCACGCCGTTTGCCTACATGAATTGGTCATCCGGTATCGACGCGCAACACCGGCCCACGGTCAACCCTTCAGCCGATTATCGCTCGTCGCCGAAGGTGATCTATCCCAGCGCGGCAGGGGCACATAGTTGGGTGCCGATGGCCTACAGCCCGGCGACCGGCCTCGCCTACATTCCGGGGGTCGAGGCGGCGATGATCATGAAGGACTTGCGAGCCACGCCGGAATCCCAGCTGAGCGATCTTGAACAGAGCCTCGGAGTAACCGTGATCGCGCCGGAAAAGACGCTGGTTTACGAAGACTGGGAAAAGGTGATCGGGAAACTGCCGCGGGTCACGACAAATCCTGTGGACGCGAAGAAGCCCCTGGTCCAAGGGCTATTACGGGCGTGGGACCCGATCACTGGACGTGTTGTCTGGGAGCAACCGACATCGCAGGATTATCTTGTTTTCGATGGCGGAACGTTGGCGACGGCGGGTGGACTCGTTTTCGCTGGCCGAGAGGACGGACATTTCGTCGTCTATGACGCCAAGACGGGTGCCGTGTTGAAAGATATCGATACCGGCAGCGCCATCATGGCGGCACCCATGACCTACAGCATTGGCGGGAGGCAGTACGTGTCGGTTCTATGCGGCCATGGAGGCACTAACTTTGCATTCCTGGGTACCCCGGCGATGGAATATCTTAATGAAGGTCGAGTGCTGACGTTCGCGCTCGATGGGGAAGCAACACCCAAACCGCCGCCGCGCGATCCACCGCCGGCGTACCGTGAACCGCCTCCGAGAAGTGGTTCACCGGAGTTGATTGCAGCTGGGCGGAATTTGTTTATGGCGCATTGCGGCAAGTGCCATGTGCTCGGCGTGCCGGCGATCTCAGCCGATCTTTCTCGTTTGAGCAATGATGTGCCGAACTTCGACGCGTTTAAGACCATCGTCTTGAATGGCGGTCTTCTGCCGCTTGGCATGCCGCGGCTGGATGATGTGCTGGACAGCGATGATACGCGAGCGATCTATGACTATCTCATAAACCAGGAGTGGGCCGCGTTCAAAGAGCGGGAGGCCACCAAGCACACGTCCGACCAATGAACGGGGTGTCGTTTACTTCGACATCTCAGGCAACCTCAAGGCGGCGGCGTGCTCGACGGCGCCGGTTGCGCCGGCAAAGTTTTCGGATGCCCTGTCTCGTGCAGCTGGCTGTCGGACCAGCCGCCGCCCAGATCGCCGATCAGGGACACCGCATTGGTCAGCCGGCCCTGCTGCACGGTGAGCTGGGTTTGCTGGTCGC
>Ga0116129_1002120_pt1 | contig 10301 bp, 5 predicted proteins | sample June2015DPH_17_2_FD_89732 | JGI IMG/M metagenome (GOLD analysis project Ga0116129, IMG submission 89732) | Peatland microbial communities from SPRUCE experiment site at the Marcell Experimental Forest, Minnesota, USA - June2015DPH_17_10 | ecosystem: Environmental > Terrestrial > Soil > Wetlands >...
CTCCTCGGCCTTCAGCAATTCGTCCCTGCGACCCGTTAGGTCATACCGGGCTTTGCCCGTAAAGCAATCCGCAGGAATGGCTTGCTCAGAAACTCGCTGATATCTTGTAAACTCCCGCTAGAGCATATCTCAATTGTTCGGAGAATCACACGGGTATCTGGCGATAACAGCCCTTCCCATTCACGAAGCCAATGTTGGCGCTAAGGATTTCGCGACAGCTATCGCGTGGCCGCGTTCCGGCCGCCGTTGCGCCGTCTTTGGCCAATGTTTAGATGGCCGAAGACCAAGCGAATCGTGACAACTCGAGCGGCTACTTCTCTATAGCACCCCGACTAGGGGCAGAAGTCCGCTTCCGGAAGACCGTGGCCTGAGCCACACTACTCCGCGCGCAAAGCCTCGACCGGGTTCACGGTCGAGGCGCGGTGCGCCGGGAAGTAGCTCGCGGCCGCGGCCGCGCTCAGTAGGCCGCCCGATACGGCGATGTACGTCAGTGGATCGACCGGGCTGATCTCAAACAGCAGCGACGCCATCAGCCGCGTGAGCGCTGCGGCGGCCGCGAGCCCAAAGGCCACGCCAATCGCCGTGAGGAACAGGCCGTTCCGCACCACCATGGCCCGCACGCTGCCCAGCGGCGCGCCCAAGGCGATTCGAATGCCAATCTCGCGCGTCCGCTGCGAGACCGAGTATGAAATTACCCCGTAGATGCCCACGATGCCCAATAGCAACGCCATGGCGCCCGCCACGGCCAGCATCACCAGCATGAACGAACTGCGGGCCATCGATCCGCGGAAGACTTCTTCCATGGTGCGGATGTGGGCCAGCGGAAGTTCCGGATTCACGCTCCAGACGGCCTGCTGGACTTCCTTGAGGAGACTCTCTGAACCGGCGCGGTTCGATCGGATGGCGTATACCACGTTGCGCTGGAGCAACGTCTCGTTTCCCCAGAAGTTCTTCATCATAAGCGGCCAGTAAACCGTAGCCGGCGCTTTCTGGTCGGCGCCATCATGGCGGACATCTTCGACCACACCCACGATTTCCCGCCATGGGTCCTTCATGCCTTCGCGAATCCGCTTGCCAAGCGCGGCGGTGGGAGTATGCCAGAGTTCCCGTGCCATGTTCTCGGAGACGAGGACGACTTCTCTCTTGTCATAGAGGTCGGTCCAGGTAACGTCCCGCCCGGCCACCAGCCGCGTTCCCATGGTCTGAAAGAAGCGGGGCGCGATAAATTTGAAGCGGCGCAGCGGCGGCAGTTGTCCCTCCGCATAGGCGCGGTCTTCGGCATAGAGCAGATCGGTGCTGTTGTTCCCGTCGGTGGGCACGGAGTTGGCGACCGCCGCCGAGGTAACACCGGGAATGGCCGAGACCTTTCCCAAGATCTCCTGGAACATGCGGACCGCGCGCTCCGGTTGCTCGATCTGGCCCTCAGGGATTTCGAGACGCAGCGTCTCCAGCTCGGCGGCGTCCGTAAAGCCGGGGCGCACGTGTCTCAACGCCTGAAACGTCCGGATCATCAGCCCGGAGCCGATGAGCAGAACCACGGCCAGGGCGGTTTGCAGCACCACCAGCGTGCTGCGGGCGCGATGCCGCTCTCTACTCTGGCTCAGCGTGCGGCCACCGCTGCGCAAGGAAGCGGCCACGCGCGGGTTGGCGTACTTGATTACGGGAATCAGGCCGAACAGCAGCCCTGCCGCTAGCGAAATGGCGAACGCGAACAGCAGCACCGGGGCGTCGATGGTAATATTTTCGAGCCTCGGAAGATACGCCGGGGCAATGGCCGCCAACAGGCGCAAAGCTGCATAGGCAAGTCCGACCCCGGCCGCCCCGCCCAGAATGCCGAGAAATACGCTCTCCGCCAGAAGTTCCCCGGCGATTTGAGAGGAGCTTGCACCCAGGGCGACGCGGAGGGCCAATTCCTGCTGCCGCCCTTCGGCCCTCACCAGAAGCAGGTTGGCCACATTCGCGCAGGCGATCAGCAGCACCACGCCAATGCTCCCCATCAGCACCCAGAGAACCTCGCCGAGTTCGCCCACTACGTCCTGAATTAGCGGACGAACCGTCGGCCGAATGCCCGCCTGTTCGAACAACTTTATGCTGAAACCGGGCGGCGCTGGAAACTTCGTGTTGACCAACGGAATCATACGGCCCACATCCGCATTCGCCTGTGCCACAGTGACGCCGGGCTTGAGCCGGGCGAGGGGGTTGAAGCTGAAATTTCCCAGAAACGTTTTGCCGCGATTGAAGCGCAGGGGCAGGATGAGCAAGGGCTTTTCCTCCAGAAAACGAAAGTCCGGCGGCATCACGCCAATGATCTCCCTGGCCTTCCCGTCCACCAGGAACCGACGGCCAATAGCGGATGCGTTGCCGCCGAATCGCCGCTGCCAGTATCCATAGGTCAATACGGCCGTGTCGGGAGATTCGGGGCTGTCGTCTTTCGGTGTGAACCAGCGGCCCAAAGCCGGCTGAACCCCCAGTGCGTCGAGCGTTCCCTCAGTCACGAAGACGCTCTGCACCCGTTCCGGCGGTCCCAGTCCGGTGACGCTGACGCTGCCCCCGGTCCAGACGCCGATGTGTTCGAACGACCGGTTCTCGTCGCGAAACGTGAAGTAGTCCGAAGGCGATGCCTGCAGGTTCTTGATATTCAGGGCGGGCGCCGTCTGCCAAACACCCAGCAGCGCCTCGGGATCCCGATATGGCAGTGGCTTGAGCAGGATGCCATTGATCACGCTGAACATGGCCGTATTGGCGCCTACTCCAATGCCGACGGTGAGAAGGGTTACGGCGGTGAAGGTGGGCGAGTGCATCAACCGGCGCAACACATGCGAGAAGCGAATATTCATGGCAATGAACTACTACGCTGCCCGGCCGCCAAAGTTCGCGCATTTTCTTATCCAACGACGGCTCAGTCTCGGGGAGGTACTGGCCGTTTGGTGCTCGGCCGGTATGCTGGCGATGTTGTCGGCCAGCCCCGCGGAAGCCACCTCATTTTTCAGGATTGCTCCTGGATCACGCACGATGTGGACTTGAGGAGGGTGGTCGCCAAGTCAGGGGACCGGAAAATAGCTGTCGCTAACAGCCCTTCGCATGAGCAAACGGAACGCTCCCGGTATTCACGAAAGCCAGCGGTCGACATAGCTTTTAGGAATAACGTTGTGCAGGATCCGGTTACGCCCCGGCCGGCTCGATGGCGAAAGTCGGTTCAGCTCCCTGGAATACGGCTGGCGCGGATCTGCGCTGCCTTAGCATTCTCAGTGGGTTTGCCTCCATCGGGCGCACGGTCCGGATTCTCGACATCTCCGCAGACCCCTCACCCGCGTGACGGGATGCCGACATTCTCGTCGTCGTCAGTTGGAGTCTCTGAGCGGCTGGCCGAAGAAAGTGTGGATGTGGCGCATGGCGTCATGCGCGGTACTGATGTCGATGTCCACGACCGGGAGACGTCCGTCTGCAGCCGGTGAGGCCAAACCCCACGAAGCCGCAAAACTGGGCAAGCAATGAAGCAGCGTCGGAAGCGACCGGCCGGGCCGCGAACAACCGGGATAGTCCGGATAAGGGTGAATAAATGTCCCTCTGAATTATGCTCAGAAACGGGAGCCGCATTTAGTAGAATCACACCATGGCCGACGTGATGGTTTCCTACTCCCGAAAGGACAGGAAATTCGTCTGCGCCCTCCACCAAGCTCTCGAAACGCACCAAGTCACGACCTGGATTGACTGGGATGACCTCCCGCCAACCGCCCCTGTGCGCGAGGAAATCTTGACTGGAATTGCCGATTCGCTCGCCGTGGTCGTCGTCCTTACGCCAGACTGGCTCCCCTCCGACTACTGCCGGCTGGAGTTCGAACACGCCCTCCACTTGTCCAAGCGCCTGATCCCCATCCTGGTTCGTTCAGTCGAGGTGTCAAGAGTTCCCCCCCAGCTTACGAACATCAACTGGATCCGGTTCGACACGCTGCCGTTCGACGAAGCGATGCAAGTTCTGCTTCGTGGGTTCAGCCTCAACCGGGACCGGCTCAACCTCCAGCGCCGCATCAACCGCAGTGCTGAGACATGGTCGGTCTCCAAAGACGAAAGCTCCCTTCTGCGCGGGGCGGAATTAGCGGAAGCGCAACGCTGGCTTGCTTCCGGCACTCAAGGGGAGGGCGATCCGCTTGATTTGCACACCCGGTTCATCGTCGAGAGCCAGCGAGTCGAAACGCTGCGCAACCGCCAGTGGCTCGTCTCTGTGTCAACTGCACTTCTAGTTACGATCGCACTGGCCTTTGCTACCTTCCTCTTCTACCGGTCGGCGGAAGCCCGCCGGAAGACGGCGCAGTCGAGATTGCTCGCCTTTGAATCGGTGGAACGCGAACCGAAGGAACTCGACCTGGCCTTGCTGTTAGCAAGTCACGCTTATCGTCTCGATCCGACGATTGAAGCGGAAGGTGCACTGTTGCAGGCGGTGGAAAATCATCCCCATCTCCGTCGCATTTTGCATGGCGCGGAGGGTGGCGTGGAAGGAGTCGCCATAAATTTTGACGGCACATTCACCGCGGGCGGGGACAGCGCGGGCAAAGTGCTGCTGTGGCGCAACGACACGGGCCAACTCGCGGCCTCGATCGAGTCGGGAGAGAAAGACGACATCGTTAACACAGTCACGTTCAGTCCGGCTGGTGAGAACCTCGTAGCGGGGAGTATGAGCTTTCTCGTGCGAGTGTTCACCGTGGAGGGGCAGAAGCTGAGGCAGACGGCCTCGTGGAAGGAAGGATCACCGGTACAGAGCGTCGCATACTCGGGCGATGGCGCGCTGATTGCGATCGGCGATCTGTTGGGTGTGGTTCATGTGTATGACGCAAACAAACCTGCGGCGCCCCTGCAGACGTTTCGACCGGACCATGATGCGCCGGCCCTGGCGCTGGCCTTTTCGAAAACGTCAGATCGATTGGCGATAGGACGGGGCGACCGCCACATAACGATTCACAGGTTGACAAGCGCCTCCGCCGCACCGGTCGTTTTGGACCAGGAGGGCCGGATCGCAGGGCTCGCGTTTGCGTTCAGCGATCGGATTCTGATGGCCGCGGGCGATCGGCGCATTCGCACCTGGGACTTCAACAATCCAGGATTGCCGCCGGGCGAGATGCCGTTTCCGGACCGCATCCGTTCGTTCGCCGTGACTGAGGACGGCCTGCATGTAGTGGCTGGCCTCGACAACGGCGAGGTGCGCGTCGCAAGTTCACGCAATCCGCAGGATGTAGCGGTGTTGCGCGGCCACGCGAGCGCAGTCAAGTCCTTGGCGCGTCGGGGAAGCACGCTAGTCTCGGGCGATGCCAATGGCACAGTAATCAGTTGGTCATTCGGTGAAGAAACGCTGATTTCGGAAGGCGTTGGAATCCATCGCGGTATTCCGTCCAATGCCACCTTCGCGCCATCTGGCGACAGGATCGCGTCCGGCGACTCCAGTGGGAGGCTCGCGCTGTGGAGCCGCGCCGACAACCGGGTGGCGATCCACGCGTTGAGCGATCAACTGACCGGGATTGACGCTTTGGCGTTCAGCCCTGACGCGCGGCTGTTAGCGATCGGAAGCGAGGACAGCGGATTGCTGCTGTGGGACGTGATGGCGGGACATGCGCTTCGCCCAGTGGACGAGTCGTTGAAGGGAATCGTGGCCGTCGCCTTCGGGCGCAACACAGCGCAGTCCGTGGCGATCAAGGCCGACGGCGCCACCACGCTCATCCGCATTACGGATGGCAACGCTCAAGCCGCCGCGCTGCCGAATGCAGCCGGCCGGCCCATATCGTACGCGGTTGACGCCGAACGTAAGCGCGTCGCGGTTGGGACGAACGAGGGGAGCGTGGCGCTGGTTGACCTCGAGACAGGCCTATATGTCGGCGAGTCTCATCGCGTGAAGGCGAGCGAAGTGATGGGCATCGCCTTTCTCGACGCCACGCATCTGGTAGGTGCGCTCACCGACGGAAACATCTTCGTGTGGGACAGCACCGGGGTGGACGCGGTACGATTCGTTCCTACCGGCAGCACGCGGTTGACGGCGCTTGGGCATGCGCCGGCGAGCCACCGAGTGGCTGTGGGCAACAACGACGGGGTAATTCAACTGTTCGACACGCATTCATGGCAGCGGATTGTACCGCCGATCCAGGCGCACATACAGGGTGTGCAGTCAGTGGCGTTCGCAAACGATGGTTTGAACCTGGTGTCGAACTCGAACGATGGGCAGTTGAAGGTGTGGAATGTGGATCCCAAGAATTGGGCGGGGGTGGCTTGCTGGGTGGCCAACCGCCAACTCAAGGGCGAGCGAGATCTCTTTGATTTGCGGGATGCCGGGGATTGTACACCGGAGGACCCGGCGACGAAACGTTGGAGACAACCCGTCTATCCGGCAGGGTTCGTTCCGGTTGCGCCTAAGGCGATTGAAGCGGTGGGGGGCCGCGTAATCGGTTAGCCTGTACGGATTGCCAGCGCTTCCCGGGACGGCTCGTCTCGGGAGTTCAAAACGGAGGGTTCGATCATGCGGAACCACGGGCCGCAGCGGTCGCGCGTGATTCAGCGTGCGCGATCCGAGAGGGGATGCGGCAGTTCGAAGACCTCCTGCGTTAACCCGTCGAGCTCTCCCTACGGCAAGCCGAACAACGTCTTTGTATTCAAATGAATCACCTTCGCCCCGCGGTCCCGCGCGAGGTTCACCATGTTCTCGGTCCCGCCCGGCCCATCGCCCGTTCCTCCGTCCCAGAGCGCGATCAGCGTCAAATTCTCCGGAGACCTGCACAGCGCCTCACTCAGCAGCCACAAGTTGTTTCGCTGCCAGACGTCATATCCCTTCTTGCCCTGCAACCACTGTGGCAGTTCCTCGCTCTTTGCGAGTACCGGCGTATTCGGATGTTTTCCCAACTGAGTGTAAAACCGTTTCTCCCACATCGGATCGTCAGCCGCCACGCTCTTTTCCATAAACGGCCCCTCGGGTAGCGCGAGCATCATCTCTGTCGGGATTCCCAGTTCATCACATACCTCCAGGAACAGGATGTCCCCGCCATTAGCCCCGCCCGCAACGCCAAAGATTGCTCCAGCGGTTACGCTCCGCTCCGCCGCAACCGCAACGCGGATCGCGTCTCGCGCCGCTCCTTCCATCGCCGCCGGAAACCGCGGCTTCTCCCGCTTCGCCCCATCCACCCGATGCCCGGTGAAGAGTATGAGCCGCTCAATCCGCTCCTTCGGGACGTCCGCCGCGCCCGGTCCAAAGGACGCCAGCGCCTCCTTTACATTGGCCCCCGATACGCCCAGAGCCGCAAACAACAAGAGCTGCTTCCTTGCCGCGTCCAGGATGAATGGCGCTTCCGTCGCCGCCTTCTTGTAAAAGAAGATCGCCCGTTTCGCGTTCGTCCCAGTCAACAGGCTCAGATCGCCGGCGCTGCCCATTAGCCAAGGATCGTTCTTATCCTCTTCGGAAGAAGCTTCCGGCTTATCCACGTATGCAAAACGAAGCTGAAGGGCATTGGCGGTCTGCTCCTTACTACGTCTGATCTCTTTCAGTTCCAGCGCCGCGGCATCCTCATCCACGAACTGGCCAATCCAGTCGTCCGGGTATCTTGCGGCTAACTCCACGATCATGATCGCGAGGCCGAGCGCATTAATTCCGGGATAGTACGAATTCAGATCTTGCCGGTAAGCCACCAGATACTGATCGTAAGCATCCCGCAATAGCGGTGATTGCAAAGCAACCCGCGCCTGTTCCGCCGGTTCGGCCTTACCCCACTCTCTCGTCCAGAGATCCTTCTTATTCCGTCCCAACTGCCCATGGATCTCCGCCAATTGCTTCCGCTCCGTGGCGCTTCTTAATGCCCGGTTCAACGCTTGATCCGAACCCGTCAGATCCTTCAAACGTTGATAGATATTCCCCAAGCTTATATTGGCCTCATAGTCGAAGTTGTCCAATTTGTAGAGGCTCTCCCAAGCGTTCTTAGCCGCACCATACTCCTTGATCAGCAACAACGCCCGGCCCACCACCCGGAACCCGGACGATTCCCACCGGAACCCCTCCGCTTCCAGCCCCAACAGTGTCAATCCCCGCGCGTCCTTCTCCTTCTCGGCGCGTTGTACCGCCTCCCCGAAGCCCAACGGAACCGGAATGAAACCCTCCCGTTTCTGCGGCTTCAGATCCGGCAGAGAGAGAAACACCGGGCTGTCCTGGCGTTCCGTCGCGAACGACTCCCTCAAGCCCTGCGTCAACTTGGCCACGGAATCTTCCGGCTTTTCCGGGGCGTATTCCATGTACCGGTCCGTCTTCAAATCGAACGGTACTTCGTGTTCCTTTGTCTTCTGCTTGTACTCCTCGACCGACTCCACTTTCGGAGCCGGCAGCTTCGCCCGGATCAGAAACGTCCTCTTCTCCTGGAGCGCGTGCCGGATGCCGAGTTCGTAAAATGCGTTTGGATTATTCATCGTGATGTCCGCAATCACCACGTCCGCAACCAGCAATTCCTGGAACATGTCCATGCGGATGTTCCCTGCCTCGAGGATCTCCCCCGTCGTCCGGCCCTGCGCCCCCAACCCTTCCAGCGCAGGCTCGATCAGGTCACTCTCCACCTTGTCGAAATCCAGTTCGAAGCCCCCAGCCGTCCGCTTCCCAAAAGGCCGGATGATAAATGCCCTCATCCCAGGTGCTCCGGTTTTACCAGCTCGCCAACGGCTTTCCCAATCTCACTGAGCTTCGCCACATTAGGCCCCGTCGCGAGATCCATGCGCAGCAAATCGCCCAGGTTGTAATCCTTGATGTGGAGGGCGTCCAGACCCTCCGGCGTGAACTGCGGATTGTAGCGAGCGTACAGGAAGTGCTTGTGCTGCGGCTCGCTCGACGGAATCTTCGGCAATGCAAGTCTCTTCTCCAGGCTGAGTCCGTTCATGTCGTCTCCCCGCCGCGGGATCATATCACCGATTTCCCTATCGATTACACCGCCGAAAGTGCACCGCCCTACCGTCCGGCAATTGATGTCCTGGTCCACCTCGGCCCCGTACATCAATGCCGAAATCAATCCCGGAATCTGCGATGGAATCGCACGATCCGGATCCTCGAATTCCGGACCCGTCATCGGCGCGGAGCCCGTCCCGACCGACACAATGAGCATCTTGTCCTCGCCTGTCTCCCAGTTCAAACAGTACTGTGCCTGCGTTGCCATTCGGTACAGCAGAAATGCCGGATTGTTGTACGGCGTAACACCTCCATCCACAAAGACGAAGCTCTTTGACGAGTCACCCTTGTCCCACTGCAGGACTTCCGGTGGAAAGTACACGGGGGCGGCCGTGCTCGCCCGCACCAACTGCCAAAGCGGAATCTGCAGATTGCAGTCCGACCGCTCCGGGTTGTTGTAGTACGCCTTCGGATTGCTGCTGATCGGCCACGGCGAATCTGTCGTCCAGTTCCGCGTCACCACCAGCAGCAGCGGATCTTGCATGTCCCCCAGTTTCGTATCCGCTCCAAACACTGATTGCAACTTTTTCTTCAGCGGATCGCTCGTATAAAGGCTCTTATATCGCTGTAAGAGGAAACGCTTGTCGAAAATCCGTGGGCCGAAATCGAGATAAAAGCTTTCGAGTTCATCGAGCGGAATGCCCTTCGCCAGCGCTGCCGCGAGAATCGCTCCCGTGCTGGTTCCCGCGATGTAATCGAAATACTCGCCCAGGGGCTGCCCCACGGCTTTCTGAATCGCCGCCAGCACTCCGAGGCTGAGTACTCCCCGAATCCCGCCGCCATCTAAAGCAAGAAGCTTTTTTCGCGTCATTTCCGTTGATTCCCCCGCTCCACAGCTTTGGATTATATAATGCGAGCGATCGCCATAAATACTCCTGGCAAACTGAGAAAAATCCGGCCTGGAATTGCGCTATTGATGCTCCGTATTGAGCTCCGTGGCTTCGTAACGCGATTCCGCCGCAACATCCAATCTCGCCGCCCTGAGCCCTTTCGGCGGACTCGACTGGTTTTTCTTCCGCCACCCAACCCATCCAAGCACCAAGCCGGTCAATAGACCGTCCGCTACGGGTTCGTGGTTCGTAGCCTTAGATTTTTGGTTCGTCAGAATAACTCGTGGGTTGATTCCGGCTCCGGTAATTTGCCAAGTGAGTGATAGAGCGCGAGTTCGAGACAGCGGAAGGTGCGGAATCCGTAGGATTTTCTCATGGTGACTTTGGCTTTGTTGTTCAGGCCCTCGACAACTCCGCTGGAGAGCAGCTTCTGAGCGCGGAAATAGTTGAGGATCAGTTCGCGGTGCTCGCGCATGGAGCGGGCGATCTTCTTCATGGGCTCGATGCGGGAGCGCATC
>Ga0116129_1002121_pt1 | contig 10291 bp, 8 predicted proteins | sample June2015DPH_17_2_FD_89732 | JGI IMG/M metagenome (GOLD analysis project Ga0116129, IMG submission 89732) | Peatland microbial communities from SPRUCE experiment site at the Marcell Experimental Forest, Minnesota, USA - June2015DPH_17_10 | ecosystem: Environmental > Terrestrial > Soil > Wetlands >...
ATTAGACTGATATTAGACTGATATTAGACTGATTTTTGACCTAATCATAAACTGATTATCATCGGGGTAATTCTCTATGCGTGTATTCATCATTGCGGCCGCTCTGGCAGTATCTTTTCCGCTCACCTCGGCTCTGGCCCAGACTCCCGCGTCCGCATCACATGCTGTCTACTCGACGGCCAACACGGATATCGGGACGCTGCTGGATGATCCCATTGCGCACGCAATTGTCGACAAACATCTACCGGGCGTGTTGTCCGGCGACCAAATAGACATGGCGCGTTCGATGACCCTCAAGGCGATACAACAATTTGCTCCCGACAAGATTTCCGATCAGGCGCTCGCGGATATCGATGCGGATTTCGCGAAGTTGCCACCCAAGAAGTAGCAAGGGGGCGCGTATGGCGGTACAAGTCGAGGCGCAGCGGCGCGGCTGGTATTACGGCTGGAACATCGTCGGCGTGCTGATCCTGTCTCAGGTTGCAGGCAACTCGCTGACCTACAATACCTTTGCCCTTTTCGTGCCGAGTTGGTCGCGCGACCTGCACGCGCCCATCAGCCAATTCATGTGGTCCATCTCGGCCATGCTCATCGTCGCCTCGCCGGTATCGGCCCTGGTCGGTGCGCTTGCCGATCGCGTACCGCCCCGTCGGCTGTTTGCGGTGGGCCTCCTCGGCATGGCGCTGTTCTACGTGCTGGTCAGTTTGGCGACGTCCGCGTGGCAGATCGTCGCGCTCTACGGCATCGTCGCCGCACCATTCCTCGTGTTGTGTACGAACGTTCCGGGCAACGCCGTGATCTCGCGCTGGTTCGTTCGCCGCCTTGGCTTCGCGCTGGGCCTGAGCGCCTTCGGCATCGGCCTGGGTGGCGTCATCATTCCGCCGCTCGTCGCCGCGCTTCAACCAGATCTGGGCTGGCGGCTGATATGGCGGGCCGGCGGGCTGATCTTGGCGGTGGTGGTGATGCCGATCGTCGTCCTGGTGATCCGCGATCGCCCGACCGAGCATGAAGGGCTGCATTACTTGACGACCGATCGCGGTGAAGCGCGGCCCAGAGCACACGGCACGGGCGCCGGCAGCGGCAGCCTTACCTGGCGCGACGTGCTCAGCCGCCCGCAGTTTTGGCTTCTCGTGGTCGTCTACCTGTCAATTATGAGCACGGGATCGGCACTGTCCCAGAATATGGATGCGCTTGCCGCCAGCCGTGGACTCAGCCAGCAAGGCGCCGGTTTCTTGCTATCCGCACTCAGCGCGGCGCACATCGTGGCGACGCTGGCAACCGGGTTGCTCGCCGACCGCTATGGCGCCCGACTACCGCTGATCGGCCTCGCGCTCACGGTCGCAAGCGGCGTGCTGATCCTCGCGTTCGGCCACGGACTGCCGCTTCTCGTGGCGGGCGCGGCGCTGATCGGCTGCAACTCAGGGGTCTTTACACCGCTCGCCGCCGGCGTGGCAGCCGAGTTCGGCGCCCAAGACTTCGGCCGCGCCTTCGGCCTGGCGATGGCCTTTCTGCCGGCCGGCACGCCGCTCGCCTTCCTGGTCGCACGCGGCAAAGAAGCGACCGGTAGCTACACACCCGTGATGCTGGGATTCGTTGTCGTGCTTGCTGCGGCCGCAGCGCTCAGCCTGCTGTTGCGTCGTGGCGGAGTTTCAGAGGTGCCGCCGCAGGAAGGGTAGGGCGATGCGCATCGCAAGCGTGGGTCATGCGGTCTTTGCGGCGACCATGACTGCCCTTGGAATCCTGGGCCTGATCAAGGGCAATTTCACCGCGGTATGGCAGCCGGTACCCAAGGGTGTGCCCGCACGCGAGGTACTGATCTATCTCTGCGGCTTCGTCTCCCTGGCATCGGGCATCGGCCTGCTCTGGCGGCGCGCGGCCGCCACCGCTGCCCGCCTGCTGCTGGCCTATCTGCTGTTTTGGTTGCTGCTGTTGAGAGTGCCCGACATCTTCCGTGCGCCCACGGCGCAGGATTCCTGGTCAGGCTGCGGCGAGACCGCCGTCATGGTGGCTGGCGCCTGGGTACTGTATGCCTGGTTCGCCGCTGATTGGGACAGGCAGCATCTTAGGCTGGCCACCGGCGACGAGGGCCTGCGCATCGCGAGGGTGCTCTACGGCCTCGCCTTGATCCCATTCGGCGAGGCCCATTTCGCCTATGTCAAACAGACTGCCGCGCTGGTGCCTGGCTGGCTGCCATGGCATGTAGCCTGGGCGTACTTCACCGGCGGTGCCTACATCGCGGCAGGCGCGGCGCTGCTCAGCGGCGTGTGTGCACGGCTGGCAGCCGCGCTCTCGACGTTGCAGATGGGCATGTTCACGCTGCTGGTGTGGGTCCCCATCGTGGCCGGCGGCACGAAAAACGCCTTCCAATGGAGCGAGACCGTGCTTTCTTGGGCGCTGACGGCCGCCGCTTGGGTGGTGGCGGATTCCTATCGCAGCATGCCCTGGCTCGCCGTGAACAAGCGTTAGCATCGAGGCGCCGGCAGCAAGATTCAGAAGTGCTGTGCAAGCCCTACAAAAACGCCGCGGCGCGGACCGTACTGGGGCGCAAACTCCCCGACGCCGGTGGCGGCGCGCAGCAGGTAGATACGATCGAAGAGATTGTTGATGGAGAGGCGCAGCGAGAGCGGCTTGTCGCTATTGCCCCAAGGTTCGAAATTGTGGGCAATCGCAGCGTTCCACTGCGTGTATTGGGGCGTGTGTTCGAGGTTGGCAAACCCCGCGCGCAGCCCGCTGCCGTAAATGCCATCCAAGCTTACGAGCATATCGCGCCACCGATAGGAGCTGCCGACAGACCCCGTGATCGTCTGAGCATCCGAGGTGGGGGTGTACCTGCTCGCAAGATAGGCAAGTTCGACCGGATCTCCGATGAGGTATTGGTTCGAGTTCACGTCCTTGGCCATGGTGACTTCGTGCGAAACGTTGGCATACGCTCGAAATCCACCTTCGTAATAATTGAACTTGAGCTCCGCGCCGCGGCTGAAACCTTGCGCGTAGTTGAACTGGCTCAGAACCACTGCATTGCCGAATGTCCCGTCATCGAGCGCATCGGTCGCGCGCTTGTAATAAATGTCCGCCCCCGCGGTAAGGCTGGATGACAGCCGTTGATCTACGCCCACATCGAAATAAGTCGCGCGCTCCGGCCGGACCGGGTCATCGAGCGGAATGGCAGCCGCCTGCGTGGTGTTCTGGAACAGCGCGAGATTGTTCGGCGTGGCCTGCGCCTGCATGGGCGGGGTGAAATAACGGGAAACGCCCGCGTGCAGGCTCGTGCTTGCGAAAGGCGTGTAGATGAGGGCAACGCGCGGGCTCGCCTGGTGCGCCGACATGAATTGATTCATCTGGTCGAAGCGCACACCGGTGTTCAGGATGAGGTCCGGACTTATCCGCCACTCGTCCTGAACATAAGCGCCCGCGGTCCAGCCGAGCTTCGCAGTGTAGTCATTCAAAAACACGGGGGTGGGCAAGGGGTTGCCGTCGCTGTCCAGGGGCAACACCGTAGCCAGGTCCTGCACCCGCGTCCGCTCGATGTCGAATATCAAGCCGCCTCGCAGCGTATGCGCGTCGCTGAGATGGTCGGCGGCGTCGAACTGAAGCCCGTTGAGCAAACTCTTGCGCACGACGTTCGCCGCCACATCGTTGAAGGCGAGATCACCGTATACATCCGGCAGGAAATCGATCGAGGCGTAGCGCGTGAAGACGGAGAGCTGAGTGTCGAGATTCTGGTACTTGGTCTGCAGCGCAACGATGCCGAAGTAAAACTGGTCGGTTTCGTTGTCGTTGAGGCTGGTCGATGACATGGTGCTCGAGCCGAAATCTCCCAAGGGCTCCTGCCCGGCGACGTCCGGAATCTGGAAACGGCCGACAAAGGCGCCGGCCATGTAGGTCACGCGGCTGGCATCTCCAAAGAAAGTCGATCCATAGCCGAATAGCTTTTCCTGCTCCGTATGGTCGTGGATCGGGTCGGCCGTCGGCATGGCGTTTTCAAGGCCTGCATCGCTCTTGAGGAAGCGGCCGGTCACGAAGTATTGCGTCTGACCTTCGCTGCCGCCGTATTCGATGCTCGGGCTGAACGTTCGAAAGCTGCCGCCGTAGATGTCCACGCTGCCGCCCTGATCGAACTTAGCCTTGGTGGTAAGATCGACGACGCCCGCGGTGCGCAGCCCGTACTGGGCGGGCAGCGTTCCATCGAGCAGGTTCAGGTTGCCGATGAAACCCGTCTCCAGGACGGGACCCAGCGCCGAAACTCCGTCCGGGAGCTGAATGCCATTGATCCGGTACTGCACGTTGGCGTATTCGTTGCGCACGTGAAAATCGGGATTGCTGATCGCTGAGTCGTAGGAAACCCCCGGGGCCTGAAGCACTATCTTGTCGATTGGGGTGTTTTTGCCTTGCGGCAGCGCCTCGATGGCCTGTTGATCCATGCCGTATGAAGTGCTGCCGAGTTTCGGCAATAGATCCCGATCGCGCGCCTCGTCCAGTTCCTGGTTCTTTTCACGAAGCCTCTCGGCAGTGACGACGATTTGCTGCAGCTCGCTGTCGGTCGGCGGGTTCGAAGCAGCGGTGCTGCCGGCGGACGATAGCTCGGCCGGTGCAGGCTCGAGCGCGTGAACGGGGAGGAGCATCGCCGGCGCGATCAGCAGGGCGAAGCGAGCGGAACCGTCACGCAGGTGGACCCAAAACACGATGAAACTTCACTCCGAAACCGGCGAACAGTTCTGCGAATGCGACGATTAATGATAAGCATTCGTATTACCGTGTCAAGCGTGCGGGCACAATCGTGCGATGCTGCCTTCCCCATTGGGTGATGGCATGCTGGGTTCACCATGCTGGACAGCTCGCGATCGACAAACGAACCAAAACTGCGTCCCGCGCTCGGCATATTCGATTTGGTGATGCTCAATGTGGCCACGATCGTCGGTTTGCGTTGGCTTTCCACCGCGGCGCAGGTCGGGCCCTCGGCACTCGCGCTTTGGGTGATCGCCAGCCTGGTGTTCTTCGTGCCTGCGGGACTGGCGGTGCAGGAATTGAGCTCACGGATCCCGCACGAAGGTGGCCTGTACTTGTGGGCTCGAGAGGCATTTGGCGACACGCATGGGTTCCTTTCTGCCTGGGCGTATGTGCTGTCGAACCTGGTGTTTCTACCCTCGCTGCTGCTGTTCATATCCGGCATCGTGCTGCACGTCGGCGGTGGCTCGTGGCTGGCGCTCTCCGAGAACCCGATCTACAACGGGCTGGTCTGTCTCGGGTTGCTGTGGGCGGCGACCTTTGTGAACATCCTCGGACTCAATCGCGCCAGGTGGCTCTCGAACGCGGGCGGCATCAGCACGCTCGTGATCGCGGCGCTGGTGCTCGGCGGCGGGGCCGTTGTGTGGTGGCGATTCGGATCGGCGACGCCGGTGAGCGGATCGAACCTGGTGCCGGATCCGTCCTCGCTGCCGACCTTGAGCACGCTGGCGATCCTGATTCTGGGCTACTCCGGCCTGGAACTCGGACCGATACTGGGCGATGAGATCAGGGACACCGCGCGCACCGTGCGGCGTGCGACGATCATTGCCGGTATCGTGATCGCGGGCATATACATGGCTGGAACGGCAGCACTGCTCGTGGCCTTGCCACCCGATCAGATCAGCGCGATCAGTGGCATTCCCGAAGCGATGGCAGCCATCGGTCAACGAGCAGGCGTTCTGCATGTCGGCGCAATAGCCGCGCTACTGCTGGCGGTTGCGCATATCGGTGGCCTCGGCGCATGGGTCGGCGGCATCGCGCGTCTGCCGTTTGTCATGGGATTGGAGCATTACTTGCCCAAGCGCCTGGGGGCGATTCATCCGAACTACGGTTCACCCCATGTCGCGCTGCTGACGCAGGCGCTACTGGCCTCGATCGTCATGATGGCGGCGGTCGCCGGTTCCGCGATTCGGGACGCGTATCTGTTGTTGATAGACATGACGGTGGCGCTCAACAGCGTGGCCTGGATGTACATCTTTGCGTCTCTTGCCGTTCTACGGCGCCGAGCCGCCGGAAAAAACGCGGGCGTCGCGCTCATCCCCGGCGGTCCATCGGCCTGCTGGGTGCTGGCCAGCGCTGGTTTTCTCGCGACGGCATTCGCGACCGTCGCATCACTGATACCACCGGCGGGCAGCGCCAGTCCCGTTTTGTTTCTACTCAAGGCGGTCGGAGGCTGCGTTCTGGTATTGGTCTCCGGACTCGCAATATCCTGAAGCGGCCGTCGTCGAGCGCTGCTCGCCCGGTCCGCCGCAGCTCATCGATGAGGCAGAAAATCGTGAATAAGCTCAGGCCGACAATTTCGTAGACGGATCGGCCAGCCGCCGCTAGCTTCATCTGGCGGTAAATTCATCGCAAGAGGAGAAAGACGGCTTGTCCACGACCCTTTCCCTCACAGTTCCTTTGCCGCGCCCTGTAGGCGCGGTGGCGGGTCTGCCCATTAGACGCCTGACGGCCTTCTCTACGCTGATGCTGCCGATCACGGCTGCACAGGTACCGATCGGCGTCTATCTGCCCGCTCTTTACGCGCAACATTTCGGCGTGCCGCTCGCCACCCTGGGCGCGATCTTCCTGGTGGAAAGGGTCTGGGGAACAATTGCGGATCCGCTGGTCGGGGTGCTGAGCGATCGAACTCGAAGCCGGTTCGGGCGCCGCAAATCATGGATCGTCAGCGGAACGGCGCTTTTCGCGATCGCAACGCTGTTGCTGTTTTTTCCCGTTCTGAAGGTAACGCCGCTCTATCTGCTGGGATCGCTATTTGCCTTCTATCTTGCCTGGTCGATGATGTTCATCCCGTATCTCGCTTGGTCGGGAGAGATTTCGACGGAATATCACGAGCGGACGCGCATCGCGACCGCGCAAGGCGTGGCGGTCGCGATCTCGCTGTTGCTGAGTATAGTGGCGTTGAGCATCCGGTCGTCATCAGCCATCCGGTCAACGGGCGAAAAGTGCTGTACGTCAATGAGAACTTCACGCACGAAATCGTCGGACTACCAGGCGAGGAGGGCGCACGGCTGCTCAATTATCTTACGCAACAATTCTACCGCCCCGAGAACCAGGTACGGTTCAAATGGCGCCCCGGCTCGCTTGCGATCTGGGATAATCGCTCCGTCCAGCATTATGGCGTCGCTGATTACGGCAATGCGCAGCGGCAGCTGGTGCGCATCGTCGCCAAAGGCGACCGGCCCATTCGATAGCACAACATGGTCAAAGACGCAGCTACGCGCCCAAATTTTCTGCTCATCGTCGTTGACGACATGGGCTTTTCGGACCTCGGCGGATTCGGCGCCGAGATCGAAACGCCGCATCTCGACGCCCTGGCCTATGCGGGCGTTCGCCTCACCGACTTCCACTCTGCTCCCGCCTGTTCGCCTACCAGGGCGATGCTGATGACCGGCACCGATCACCATCTGGCGGGGATCGGCGCAATGCTGGAGACGGTGCGCCCCGACTTCAAGGGCGCGCCGGGCTACGAGGGCTATCTGAACGAGCGCGTGGTCACCGTCACCGAGCTGCTGCGCGACGCGGGTTATCGCACGCTACTGTCCGGCAAATGGCACCTGGGAGATCAGCGCGATGCTTGGCCCGTTGCGCGCGGCTTCGAACGCAGCTTTGCACTCTTGCCGGCCGCGTCGGATCATTTCGGCTTAGGCCATGGCGAGCCGATCAGCGCGCAGCGCTCGATCTACGTCGAGGATGAGGCTTATGTCGCCGAACTTCCCAAGGATTTCTATTCGTCCGATTATTTCACCGACCGCCTGACCGGATTTCTCGAGGAGGGCAAAGCTGCGGGCGATGATCGACCTTTTTTCGCCTATCTACCCTTCTCCGCGCCGCACTGGCCGCTGCAGGCGCCGGATGCCGAGATTGCCAAATATCGCGGCGTCTACGACGCGGGTCCGGATGTGCTGCGTGAGCAGCGGCTCGCCCGGCTGCGTGAGCTTGGACTGATCGCGCGCGACACGGTGCCGCATCCGGTCGTGACCAAGGAACCGGGGTGGGACGAGCTCTCCCCGGAGCAGAAGGCAGCCTCCGCGCGCACGATGGAGGTTTATGCCGCGATGGTGGACCGCATCGACCACAATGTCGGTAAGGTGATCGAGCATCTGAAGCAAAGCGGGCGCTTCGACAATACGGTGATCGTCTTCTTATCCGACAATGGCGCAGAGGGCGCAATCGCCGAGGCGATGCCGATCTACGGCCCGATCTTCACCAAGCGGATCAAGGAGTTCTACAACAACAGCCTCGACAATCTCGGCCGCCGCAATTCCTATACTTGGTATGGTCCGCGCTGGGCGCAGGCGGCGACGGCACCGTCGCGCCTCGTCAAGGGCTATACGACCGAGGGCGGCATTCGAGTTCCCGCCTTCATCCACTGGGCCGCTGCGCAGCGCCGCGGCATCCACGAGATATTCTCAACCGCGATGGACATTGCCCCCACCTTCCTCGAGCTGGCCGGCGTGCCGCATCCCGGAACCCGCTACAAGGGTCGAAAGATCCACGAGCTGCGCGGCCGTTCGCTGGCGCCGTGGCTGCAGGGACGCGCAGACCGCGTCCACCCCGCAGGTGCCAGTACGGGCTGGGAGCTGTTCGGCCGCCGCGCTATCCGCCAGGATGACTGGAAAGCGGTCTATGTACCGGACGAGAACGGCGTTTCACAATGGCAGCTTTACGATCTCGCCCGAGACCGCGGTGAGATCGATGACCTGGCGGCCGGGCAGCCCGGAAAACTCGAACACCTGCTGGCGCTCTGGCGGCGCTATGTCGAGGAGACCGGGGTGATAGAGACGCCCCTCAGCATTTTCGACACAGACCCTTCGGTGTGGCTGCCGAATGGGGTTCATCACGCGCGGTGAAGGCGCCGCTCGAGCCGGATTTACGGCCGCACCAGCCCGCGCGGCTGTACGACGCCCAAGTCGAGATGGGTGACCACCCCGGGCGCGGCGTCGCAGACCTGCGGGATGGGAGTGACGCCAAGCAGCGCGGTCCAGTCGATGCCTAGGAATGGATGGCGTCCATCGGATTCCGCCTTGGCCGCCAGGGTCATTTCGAACGACGGATCGCCCTCCATCACGACACGGTAACGGCTGTCCCCGATATCCCAATTGGGTTCGAAGTCATCGCCCATCACGTAGTAGAAATGATAGACCATCAAGGGCGTGCCATCCGCCCACGCCGTCCATTCCCAGTGCTGAGCTGCGACCGTTCCGGTGCTGCCACGGTCTCCGTGCATGAGTCCACCTCGTGGTCGATGCAAGAGGGCGGATCGCCCGGCCGGAGCGCGGGCGGCCGCCGACCATCAATGAAATCGTAGATTCTTCATCGGTCACGACAGGTGTGCTAAAACACCCGCGGATTCTGTCGTTCACTGGCTCCGCTCTCGACGCTGGTGCCAGTGTGTTCGATTTGAATGACGGCGGAAGCGTGCTTCAGAAGCAGAGCTTTGAATCGGGCACCGTCAGTACCCCGGATCAGTTCGGTCGCGTAGTGCTCGACCTCGTGCCGAGCAGCGCTTCCCAGGTCGCCCAAGTGCAACTCAGCGCATACGTTGTCGGCCCGGCTCGTCTGCAGCTGGTGGAATCGCAGGCTGATGGCCTGAATGCCAATCTCGGCGGCACGGCGCTCGGCCAGGGCACCAACGCCGGCCAGTTCACACTCGCCGGTGTGGCCGGCAGCAGCTATGCGCACGGCTCGTCGGGCTCGGAAACGGCCGCGTATGGCTCGGGACCGCTCACCCTCGCCGGCGCTTTTGGCCTCAACGCCGACGGCACGGTCGGCGGCAGGTTGGCCTTTGCCGACGACAACGTGCACCAGGGGAACAATATCAGCGGCACATACACCATTGACGCTACAGGCCGCGTGACGCTCAACCAAATTGCTCTCTCAAACACAGGGGTGACGCTCAACTTCCAACTCTATCTGGATGGCAACGGCAATGGTCTTGTCATCGGGATCGATGGGATCCAAGTGACTGAAGGGTTGGCCTACGTCCAGGCCTCCAGCCAACCTCTCAACGGCGCCTATGCGTTGAGCGTCCAAGGGCTCACGTCGAGCGGAACCTTCAGCGCCGTCGGGCCCGTCTCGGTGGCTTCGGGGACCTTCAGTGGCACGACCGACTACAACAACAACGGCACCCCGCAGCCGGCAACACCGCTCGGTGGCAGTCAGAACCTGACCGCCGGCACCTTGAATCTGACGGGACTGAGCGGCGATACCACGACACAGAGCGGTTGGGGTTACTACCCGGTCGACAGCTCGCTCACCATTGCCATCGAGGTCGACGGGCAGC
>Ga0116129_1002122_pt1 | contig 10291 bp, 8 predicted proteins | sample June2015DPH_17_2_FD_89732 | JGI IMG/M metagenome (GOLD analysis project Ga0116129, IMG submission 89732) | Peatland microbial communities from SPRUCE experiment site at the Marcell Experimental Forest, Minnesota, USA - June2015DPH_17_10 | ecosystem: Environmental > Terrestrial > Soil > Wetlands >...
AAGAAAAAGATCAAAGAGGGCCCCAAGGTCAGCCCGGGCGAGGAGGCGGACTTGGCGAAAGCCGAGCAAGCCGGCCGGGATCACGCCAAAGACGACGACTCCCAAACGGCGTTTCGCTCCAAGCGGTAGGCGCGCCGGGCCGCCCCCCAAAATCGGGTGTCGGCGCAATCGGCAGGCAGGGGCCGGAATTCGCTCCCCCCGAGGTTTCAGAATGTTTACTTCACGGCTACACTGCGTGCCCATGCGCCCGTAGCTCAGCTGGATAGAGCACCTGGCTTCGAACCAGGTGGTCGGCGGTTCGAATCCGTCCGGGCGCGCCAAACAATTCAAAAACTTACGTGCCATCGCCCAAGCTCAGTTTAGCGAACGTAGCGAAAACGTAGCGTTTTTTGCTACGTTTGCGCCGCGCGGCGCCTCCCCGATGAGCCTCGATGCCAGTCGCTCGATGCGTCCGGCCACGGAGGAAAGTTTCTCCGGGGCCAGATGCGCATGGCGCAGCACCATCTCGTACGACTTCCACCCGCCCAATTCCATCAGCTCCGGCAGCGAAGTGCCGCTCTGCACGTGCCACGAGGCCCAGGTCTGCCTCAGGTCGTGGAAGCGGAAGTCCTCGATGCCGGCGCGCTGCTTCGCCTTGTCCCATGCAGTGGAGCTTTGCTGGATGCGCTCACCGGCGAAAGTGAAGCACCAGCGCGGATGTTGGCCCCGCGTCGCTTCGAGCGCCGCCATGGCGTCGGCATTCAAGGGAATGCCGCGGCCGTCGCCCGACTTCGTCGTACCGTGATCGAGCCAGGCCACTCTCCGGTCGAGATCCACGCGGCTCCATTCGAGCCCCAGGATCTCTCCCGCACGACAACCGGTCGCGAGCGCAAACTCCACGATGGGTTTCATGTGTTCAGGCAAGGCCTCGATCAATCGGTCAGCCTCCTCGCGCCTCAGAAATCGCACGCGCCGGCGGGGTTCCTTCAGCATCCGAATCTTCTGCACCCCGCGCAGCCATCGCCAGTCCTGATGCGCGACATTCAAAATCCGCCGAACCACCTCGAGTGCGCGATTGATCGTCGCGTTCGAGACACCATCTTTCAACTTGCGATCGCGGATGAACGGCTGCAAAGCCGCCATGTCAATCGCATCCAGCTCTCTCTAGGGTCCGCATTGTCTCCCCGATCATGTCGTCGCCTTGCAGACTTCCAATCGCGACCAGGATTAAGCCTCCTGCCCTTGTCGCGTGTGCGACGGCTTGGTGGCCCTGAGCCTGCCCGTAACGCCGCGCCATAAATTGCCTCAGGCGTTCTCGATCTGAAGGGTCTCCAGTCAGAACCAACTGGTTCTTGGGAAAGTGCAGTTGCGTAATGCTGGCGCAATCGGACGCCAAGTCCTGAGCCATAAGCACAGCGCGCTTTGCCTGCTTGGCGATTTCCTTGCGAACTGTGTAGTCGCTCGGCGCTTTCGCTGGGAGCTTTACGGTTACCAGCAAGCCATCAGTCACCGAATCGATGAGGGTGCCGAGCTCCTTCGTATGGGTTCCCGCGAATGTCGTCCTTAATCTTGCCGGCGCGCCTGCGCCATAGATTACCGCCAATGGTTTGTTCAAATCGTTCGAAGACGGCCGGAAATTCCCCGCTTCGGATTTCTGTGCTGAAGTGCATGCTCTGGGGAAACTGCGCTAACCTGACGCGGTTGGGGCGATGATTTGTGCAACGGTCCAGAGCACGCGACCTTCTCAATCTGCGAGCTCGAGTTCATGATACGGGCCAATGACTGCTTTCGCGAAAACTGACGGAGCAGCCCGAAATGCTGCTCCTGGCCGGGCCCCGCTGGGCGTCAAAGTACTCTGCGGGCCGGTGCTTTCGACACTGAGCAGTTGTCCCGGTCTTCGACTTTTAAACGGTCTAGTTGGCAGTTGAACCTTAAGGTTAGTCGCCGGTGGTGGGCAGTGATTCGCTAGCCGGCTGCGTCGAACTTTGGAATGCGCGCTCGCCATCGCCGCTCGCCGCGATACGTGGAGAGTAAGAACCGGTCCTGGGCAGGGACTCAAGAGTTTGGAGACACGCAGCACATATAGTTCTGAATTCCGCACTGATGCGTGGTTCGTTTGCGAGTGATCGCCAGTACTGTTCGGCGAGCGCGCGCGCACGTCCCCACACATTCAAGGTGTCACTGGTGGGATCCGCCGGCGTGTAGATGCGCACGACGAGCTGATCATGAGCGGGCGCAAAGAGCATCGGCAACATATCGTAAACCGGTGTCAGCCGGAAGCGACCATCGTAACTATCGTAGAAAGCTAGGTTTCCAAAGTGCTTGTCGGTGTTGGCTATCAAGTCAGCGAAGCTCGAAATAAGGCGGATTTCATCCAACGTCTGCATATCAATGCGCCGCTCCTGATGCAGTCGCTGCGCCGATGCAATCCAGTTGTCCAGCGCTCCGTAAAAACCTGTGTCGATGGCCAGCAACGAGGTCACGCCGACACGACCGGTAAGGCCCACCCGATCGAAACGATCTACTTCAAGGTAGGTTCGGTTCTCGAATTGAAAAATCCGAGACATCGCGCGGGAAATCCTTGCGGTACCCAAGGTCTCAAGCGCCAGATGCTCGGCGATCAGAAGATCCGACCAACGCCGCCCAACCTCTGTTTCAACGGGCGGTGAGAACTTGACCAGCGCATGGCGCACTTCACCTTGCTCGGCAAGCGTGACGGCAAACTTAGGATGTTCGCCTTGTGCAGATGACCCCGGCACTCCACCGTGCATGCTCTGATCTGCGAGCTCAGGGAAATACTTATCTCGTTGCCCGGCATCTCGAGGGACGTGTTGACGCAGCTGTAGCAGGTAATCATCCAATGCCGGTCGGCCCAGGATGAGATCACCCACCACATCGCTTCCGTAGGTCGTGAGGTATCGTAGGTAGTGCTCATCGGTCCAGTCCTGAATTCGCGGCGGAGCATGCAGCTGTGGAAATCGTTGCGGAATCGTGCGGCCAAGGAAACCGCCTGGACGCTGATCTTGCAGCAGATAGGGGATCCCCGCGCTCAAGGACGCTACAGCGAAACCGGCGGCGGTGGTAGCCTTGGTTGCTTCCAGGTAGAACTCGTCAGCTACGAGGGCATAGAGCGTGCCGAGTTCGATGGGCTCGCCGTCGCGACCGACACGATATAAAGGCCAAGCGGATCCGATCGGTGGGATGTCCCGGCGCAGCGCGTAGCGCGCACCTCTTCGAGAGCCGATTCGTACAACGCGCCGCTGGGTAATCAAGCTGCGTAGTGCGGTGCCCACCCAGGATTGCGACATCCCAGTAGCTTGTTCAAGCTCGGCAGAGGATGTATTGCCGGAGTTCAGTCGGGCGATCAGCGAATCAGTGGTGGAGGTGGGATGCGCCATGTGATCAGTATAGCAAGTTCAACTAAATAAATAACTAAATAAAAACTAATTATTTGCTAATTTAAACATAATAAAATCAAATAGATACTTATTAAGTAATAGGTGAAAAAAGTAAATATTCGGTGAACCCGTAGGGCAAAAGACGGTTAATTGCAGAGTACGGCGCTGAAGTTCTTGCGTAGCGGGTACAGCCAGATGTCCTTGACGGTGATCACGGGGTGGTGGACGAGGGATTTTTTGCCGCGGCCGGTGGTCTGGCCGACATGGATCCAGTTGGCGGCCTTGTAGCAGGTGCCGCGATGACGGGGAGTCTCCACGAAGGTTTAGAACAGGACGGGGCGAAAGCCGTAACGCTGGTGCCAGTCGTGCGGCAACTGGCGCGCGACGAGGGAGAGGATTTTCGAGGCCAGGCCCTTCGACTGGATCCACGGCAGCACGAGGAAGCGCGCGTTGTTGATGACGAGCGGCAGGTTGCGCTGTCGCTGCGCCTCAGAAAATCATCGTTGCGACTTCGAACCAGGTGGTCGGCGGTTCGAATCCGTCCGGGCGCGCCATCTATTTTTAAGTATGCTACACAGCAACCGGCTCGTAAAAGCTTTGGTGTCTTGACGCGCGGCGTGGTGCAGCGACCAGTCCGCAACCCACTGTCCGTGGAACCGTGAGGCCGCAATGGAATGGATCGTGCTCGCTGTCTTGGTGATCCTCTGGTACGCCGATCGTGAGAAGTCGGGTCGCCGGATCGAGATACTCGAGCATGCCGTCAGCGAGTTGCGGCGCGAGCTGGGGTCGCTAATTCGGGCACGCGCGCCGAGCGCATCGGTGGAGCAACCACAGGCGCCACCCGCCGTCGAATCGACACCCCTCGCCGAGGCGCGGGAGGCGCCGGAGCCAGTGGCGAGTGTTGTCGAACCGATGGCGGACGCAGAGATTCCACCGAGCTTGGCACCAAGACCTCTGGAAGAGTTTGCGGCCGCTGCGCCGTATCAGTCGCAGGCGCGCTCCGACGCGTATCGGGAGGCGCCGCTCGTCGCGTGGGTGCGAAACTACTTCACCGGCGGCAACCTCATCGTTCGTGTCGGCATTCTCGTGCTGTTTTTTGGTGTGGCATTCTTTCTCAAATACGCGGCTGAACACTCGCACGTCCCGATCGAAGTGCGCCTCACGGGCGTCGCAGTCGCCGCGCTGGTGCTGCTCGCGATCGGCTGGCGCCTGCGCGAGCGACGCCCCGCCTATGCGCTGGCACTGCAGGGTGGCGGGGTTGGCATCTTCTATCTGACGGTGTTCGCAGCACTGCGCCTGTATTCGCTCATGCCGGCCACCGGCGCATTCGGGCTGCTGGTCGGTGTCGGCGTATTCTCGGCCGTGCTTGCCGTGCGACAGGAATCGATGGCGCTCGCGGTACTGGGCACGGTCGGCGGATTCCTCGCGCCGGTGCTCACGGCGACCGAGCACGGCAATCATGTGGTGTTGTTCAGCTACTACGCGCTGCTCGACGTCGGTGTGTTCGGCATCGCGTGGTTTCGAGCCTGGCGGCCGCTGAATCTGCTCGCGTTCATATTCACGTTCGGTATCAGTGCGCTCTGGGGCGTGAGCCACTATCGCCCGGATCTGCTGGGAACTACCGAGCCGTTTCTGATCGTGTTCTTTCTGATGTTCGTCGCGATTGCCGTCCTGTTTGCGCTGCGCCGCGCACCCGAGTTGCTGAACTACGTCGATGGGACACTGGTGTTCGGCACGCCGATGGTCGTGATGGGCATCCAGTCGGCGCTCGTCAACCATATCGCCTATGCGCTCGCTTATAGCGCGCTCGCGCTGGGCGTTTTCTACCTGCTGCTCGCACTCGTGCTGAAGCGATGGCAGCGGGACAGTCTGCGCCTCCTGATCGAATCTGCCCTGGCCCTGGCGATTGCCTTTGGAACGCTGGCCATTCCACTGGCACTTCAGGGTCGATGGACTGCGGCGTGCTGGGCGCTCGAAGGCGTTGCGATTCTCTGGATTGGCCTGCGCCAGCAGCGCCACCTCGCCGTGGCGGCCGGCATATTGCTTCAGGTCATTGCAGGCATCGCCTATGTCGTCGACGAGTCCGGCTCTGCCAGGGCCGTTTCCATCATCAACAGCGAATTTCTGGCAGCGGCGATCGTCAGCGTCGGCGGTTTCTTCGCATCCGCACTGACGCGCACGAAACCACCGTTCCTAAAGCAGTGGCACGTCGTGATCCCCACAGCCTTGTTCTACTGGGCCCTCGCGTGGTGGCTCTATGCGGGGCTCCATGAGATCCATCGCTTCGTGCCGTACGACTATCAGCCCTCTGCCATGCTGACTCATGTCGCCGTGGCGGGGGCACTGTTGAGTGTGCTCGCCGCCAAGCTCGACTGGGCCCACGCGCGCCTGCCGCCGTTGTGCCTGTTGCCGGTGATGGTCCTGGCGGTATTTGGGTGGCTGCCCTATGAGCACCCCGCGGATTTCGGTGGATGGTGGGCGTGGCCCATCGCGTTGAGTATCGGCTACGCGACGCTGAAGGTTAACGAGACGGCGGTATCGCCACCGACCCAAACCGCTCTGCATGTGATTGGAATTTGGTTGGTGCTGGGTCTGGGGACGTGGGAGGCCGCCTGGCAGGTGGGCCGGGGAGGGACAGGAGCCTGGCCGCTCGCGACGTGGGGCGTGATGCCGGCGGCCGTGCTGTTCGCACTGCCGGCGCTCGCGAAGCGGGGCGGGTGGCCGATAGCCGGACGGGAATCCGATTATCTGACGGTGGCGGCGACGGGGATTGCGCTCTATCTGTGCGTATGGGCGATGGTGACCAATGTGATATCGAACGGCGATGCCGCGCCATTGCCGTATATTCCGCTGCTGAGTCCCCTGGATGCCGGCGAAGGACTTGCCATTCTTGCGATGATCGCCTGGCTCGTCCGATTGCCATCCTTTGAGATCGCCTCAGCGCTGGCCAAGGATCGTCGGATCCCATTCTCCATTGTTGCAGCCATGGCGTTCTTCTGGTTGAACACCATGCTGCTGCGCGCCGTGAATCATTGGGCGCAGATTCCGTACGAGCTGGGTCCGATGCTGAGCTCGACGCTGACGCAAGCATCGTTGTCGCTGTTCTGGACGCTGCTCGCGCTCGCCGCCATGCTGTGGTCGGCGCGACAGGGCCACCGCCTGCCCTGGTTTTGTGGGGCTGGCTTGATGGGCGTGGTCATTGTGAAGCTCTTTCTGATTGACCTATCGCACATTGGTACGGTACCGCGCATCGTTTCTTTTCTGGGTGTCGGGACCTTGATGTTGGTGCTTGGCTACTACTCGCCGTTACCGCCCGTGACGAAGGAGGCCGACGCGTGACGCGGGCGGCGGCATACGCCGTGCTGGCCCTATTGGCATCGGCGGCCGCCGTGTCGGCGGATGTCGCGCGCCAGGACTTCGGATATGGGATGACGCTCGAGACCGACGGTCAGGCCGCGGTCTACCAGGTCCTGTTGCCCCTGGTAATCTACCAGCACACGGTGCGGCCGGATCTGGGCGACATTCGCGTGATCAACGGCAATGGCGAGATCGTACCGTACGCACTGCGCCGTGCTCCGGGCGAGGAGCGCGCTCCCGGCACGGCGAATCCGCTTCGAATGTTTCCGCTGCGCGGTACGTCGGTGGAGCCCAGTGAGGCGCTGAAGCTGGGCCTGCAGGCAGGTAGTGCGTCCGTCGAGATCGAGCGCCCCAAGGTAGGCGAAACGGCGCCTCCGTCTGCATTGACTGCCGTATCGGCCGAGCCGGCGGCTACCGATATTGAGGTGAAACGACTATCGCTGACGGCGCCGGGTGTTGCCGTCGAGGGGCATGCCGGCGAGTACCTCATCGATCTGGGCGCCCATGTCCCGATCGATCGCATCAACCTGGACCTGCCGGAGCTGAATACCGTGGCGACGGCCGATTTCGAGGCGAGGGATGAGCCCGCGCAGCCGTGGAATCCCATCGCCCACGCGACACTGTACCGTCTGCGGGCCCGCGACGGTTCTGAACTGAAGAATCCGCCCGTCCGAATCACGCTGTCCTCGGCCCGGTACTGGCGCGTGAGAGTTGCGCACGATGGCGGCGGCCTCGGTCACGGGAATCCGTCGTTTGTCGGCGGATGGCTGCCGGACGAGCTCGTATTCGCCGCTCGCGGCAGTGCGCCGTTTGAGTTGCTTTTTGGTAACGGCGGCGCAATACCGGCGGCGGTACGTATCTCGACCCTGACGTCGCCGGTTCCTGGCGCCGATGCCGGAAACCCGCCCTTGGTCATTCGTAGTGCCAGCCTCTCGGCCGAATCCCTTATCGGGGGCCCCGAGCGTCTCAAACCGCCGCGGGCCGAACGGAACTGGCGCGTGGTTTTACTTTGGACAGTACTGCTGATGGGTGTCGGTTTGCTCGGCTGGATGGCGTCGCGGCTACTGCGAGAACTGTCAGGCGGCACCACCAGCCACGAGCAAGAATAGCGGCTGAGAAAATAATGCGGCGAATAGCGCCGCCGTGGCCGAGAGGGTAATTCGTTCGGCCTCTTTACAAGAGTAGAGAGTAGGATTTCAAGTGCGCGCCCTCCGGCGTGCGGCCTTTAACGAATCAATCAGTGTTGTGTCCCCAGCAGCCCATGAAGAAGTCACCGGTGTAGCTTTCCATAGAAATTCGGTACTGCCCTGGGCAATCGGGTGGCGGGCTGCTGCCTCGGGGAAAGAGGTCTTGCTTTGGACGACTGGGCAAGTAATGCGGCGTAGGACTGGTATGTTGGCAAGCAAGTAGGAGCATCGCGAAACCCAGGAAAATTGATTGATGAATGCGCGGTGCCATCTTCCGGTCCCCCCTTCAATGCGCTCCCAAGCGACGCAAGACGCGTGCGTGCGGCGCGTTTGCGCCGGCATCGGCGCGATTTTTAGATCCTCCTATTCTAGGGAAAAACTCCCGACTCGATCGGGAAAAATTCCCGGGTTCGGCGCCCCGAAAGACATCGCGACTGACGCAGATAGGCTCGGTATTGATAGACTGGCGCGGTTGAGGGCTATTAATGCTGATACTAAAGACGTTCCTGCTATTCGTTGTAACCGCACTCGCGGAAATCGTGGGGTGTTACCTGCCCTATCTTTGGCTTCGAAAATCCGCCTCCCCGTGGCTAATCCTGCCGGCCGCTTTGAGCCTCGCGCTATTTTCCTGGCTCTTGACCTTGCACCCCGCCGCTTCCGGACGCGTGTACGCCGCCTATGGCGGGGTTTATATCGCTGTGGCCTTGGTGTGGTTGCGGCAGGTAGACGGGGTTTCGATGACTCGCTGGGATCTCGCCGGCGGTGCAGTCGCGCTCACGGGCATGGGCATCATTGTCTGGGGCGGGTGGCGCACTCCCTAACTATGTGTTGTGTTCCCGCTAGTGCCCCGGCAGTACCAGCAAGATGATCCTCACGAGCACGAGGCCAGCCGCGACAATAAGATAACCACGCAGCACAACGAGCCACGTTCGATCAAGTACCGTCAGTCGCGCCGGTGGCAGTTGATCGAGCGGTGCCATCCGCCAGGTCTTGCGGTCGGCCGCGGTAAAGGAGACCGGCTTTTGAGGCTTGGTGCCCTTCCGCGCATCGATGATGCGCGCGCCCAGGCTCAAGAGCAGCGCGAGCGCGCTGCCGCCCACCAAAATGGCGAAAATATGCACGCCCGAAATCGCGGGGAACAGGACGGAAGCGGTCAGGATCACCGATAACATCACTAAGATCGCAATCACGATGCTGGTAAAGATATTGGTCGCTCTGTCGTTCGCCCAAGGGCCCAGCACCGCCTTGTCATTGCACAGCAGCAGCAAGAATACGGTCGCGCTCGGCAGTAAAACGCCGGCGAGCGTCTGAACGGCATTGGTCAGAAGCCCCAAGGGTGCTCCCGGCGTCAGGACGACCGCGGCCGAGATCACGATGAGGCCAAAGTACACCGCATAAAAGCCCTTCGCATCGCAACCCCTTCGACGGATTGCGTTTCACCGCCCTCGTCAATGGTTTGGCGCACGAACGCGCGCGGCAACCGAGAAAGAGTGTCGCATCGACGGTCTCCTCGTTGCTCGCAGGCGAGAGACTGTTGCGACCGCTGTAGGGCGCGTTGAAGCCGTCGGTCGCTTGCACCGTGTAAGTAAGTTGGCCATGAATCGCGAAGGTGTCTTGAGTCAGCATGCTCATGAACCACCTACGCGAACAAGAATTCTGCCGCGACTAAACCAAAGAACGCGAACGCCAGCGTCGCCCACAGAAACACAACGATCTCCGCGACGGCGCCACTGATTCGGGCGGCGAGCTCCGGGCATTCGATTGCCGGGCGCCACTTCAGGCGCCTCACCGCTTGTCCGGGGGCGTGCGGTGCAAAATAAAAATTCAACAATGCAGCCATGTTTCTCTTCCTCACATGCTTGAAGCGCCGTTGCTTGAAGCCCGGGAGGAAATGGCTGCGGGGGAATTAGGCGATCAGGGCGAAATTCCCACCGGCGATTCTCTTCCGGGCCTTTTGCTCCAGCCGACCGACAGGCAGCGCCGCTGCGCGCAGCAGCAACTCACCTGCGTCGCGGGACGGGGAGCTAGGGTGGGGGTCCATAGTGTGTGTAAATCTCCGATACTATCTGACGGGCGCAAGATACCCTACACTGGTATAGTACCGCAAGGGGGTTTTTGTGCTATGAATCATATTGCGAACGAAAAAGCCAAATTGCTGAATCGTCTAAAGCGCATGCGCGGCCAAATCGAGGCCATGGAAAGGGCGGTCGACGCGGACAATGAATGCGCCACGGTGCTGCAGCAGGCGACCGCCTGTCGCGGCGCTTTGGATGGGTTCATCGCAGAGGTCATCGAGGACCACATCCGCGAGCACATGGTCGATCCGAAAGCCGGACGGGATTCGCCGCAGGCTCTCGCGGCCGAGGAGCT
>Ga0116129_1002123_pt1 | contig 10285 bp, 6 predicted proteins | sample June2015DPH_17_2_FD_89732 | JGI IMG/M metagenome (GOLD analysis project Ga0116129, IMG submission 89732) | Peatland microbial communities from SPRUCE experiment site at the Marcell Experimental Forest, Minnesota, USA - June2015DPH_17_10 | ecosystem: Environmental > Terrestrial > Soil > Wetlands >...
GGCAGGTCGGCGTGGTCCCGCTTGATCTGCTCGAGCAGTTGCAATCCATCGAGCCTGCTGCCCTGCAGCCAGATGTCGAGAAACACCAGATGCGGGCGGCGGTTGGTGATTTCCGCCAGGGCTGAATCGCTGTCGCGTGCGGTCCGGGTGGTGAAACCCTCGTCGTCAAGGATGCCCGCGACCAGTTCGCGAATATCCGCTTCGTCATCGACAATCAGAATTTCATTTGCCATGGGTCGCCCTGTCTCGTCAGCCGCCTGTTGCGGCCTTGATTTTTGTTTCATTGTCGGTCGCGTCGGCGGCCTCGGCAGTTTCGGATGCCGGCGGTTTTGTTTCGGGTGCCGGTTCCCTGATCGGTTCCTTGGCCTCGACCTTGGGTGCGTGGCCGGATATCGCGAACCGCAACCGCATCCATGCCCCGCGCGCACCCGGCCGGATGTCCGCCGCATCATTGAGCTCGATCCGGCCGCCATGGTCTTCCAGAACGCGGCCGACGATCGCCAGGCCAAGGCCGGTGCCCTTTTCGCGCGTCGTGACGTAAGGCTCGAGCAAACGCGCCCGGCTCACTTTGGGCAGGCCGACGCCGTTGTCGATGACGTCGATCACGATGTCATCGTTGTCGCGTGCGGCGATCACGTCGATACGCCCCTTGCCGAGTTCCTCCACCGGGACGCCCTCGATCGCTTCGGCGGCATTCTTGATGATGTTGGTAAGCGCCTGCGAAATCAGCCGCCGGTCGAATTGCGCCCGCATCGGCTCCTGCTTGATCTCGGCTTCGATGTCGATGTCGGGATGCCCGACCCGCATCAGAAACACCGCCTGCCGCACGGTGTCGGCGACGTCCTCGCCCTCGATCACGGGTTTTGGCATGCGCGCGAAGCGCGAGAACTCATCGACCATCCGCCTGATGTCATCGACCTGGCGCACGATGGTGTCCGTGCATTGCTCGAAAATAGCCTTGTCCTCGATGATCACCTTGCCGAACTTGCGCCTGATGCGTTCGGCCGAAAGCTGGATCGGCGTCAGCGGATTCTTGATTTCGTGCGCGATGCGACGGGCGACGTCGGCCCATGCCGAGGTCCGCTGCGCGGACACCAGTTCGGTAATGTCGTCGAGCGTGATGATGTAGCTGTCGCCCGACTGGCTGGTCTGCTCGGCGCTGACGCGAACCGAAAGATTGCGCTCATGGCCGTCGCGCAAAATCGTGATCTGGCCCTGGACCAGCCGCTGGGTACCCTCCCGCGCGGTTTTCATCATGTCGTCGAGTTCGGGCAGCACGTCCGACAGCGGACGGCCCAGCGTCTCCGATTCCGCGTGACCGATAAGCTTTTCGGCGGAGCGGTTGAGAATGCCGACGCTGCCGGACGCGTCGAGGCCGATGATGCCGGCGCTCGCCGACGACAATACCGCCTCGATGAACCGGCGCCGGCTGTCGATGAGATCGCTCGCGCTTACCAATTCGTCGCGCTGGATCAGCAACTCCTGCGTCATCTTGTTGAAGGTCTCGCCGAGCTGCGCCAGATCGCCTTCCGAACGGTGCACCGGCACCTGCACATGCAGATCGCCGGTCGAGACGATATTGGCGGCGCTCATCAGCCGCCGTATCGGGGCGACCAGCCAATTGGCGAAGTTCAGCCCGATCAGAACCGACGCCATCAGGATCGACAGCGCGATCACGCCGAACATCAGGGCGAAATTCACCTGAATGCCGAGTCGGCGCGATTCAATCTCGGCATATTCAGCGACACTGGCTTCGGTCTGCTTCAGTTGCGCGACCACGCGCGGATCGAGCGGACGCGCGACATAGAGGAACGTGTCGCTGAACGCACGCAGCCGGATCACGGCCGCGACGTAGTTGGTTTCGGGCAACACCGATATCTCGGGCTCGGCTTCGTTGACATTGCGCAGGAATTCCGGCGGCGGCGGCGTGAAAGCCTGCTGAACGCCGGTCTGCGCCGTTTCCATAATATTGCAATCCTTGTCGATCAGCATCGCGCCCGGCAGGTTGCGCGCGGCGGCACTCGCCGTCAGCAGATCGCGAAATGATACGCGATCCTGGTCGAACAATGGCCTGGCGCGGGAAATGTCGTTGGCCATCCCCAGAATATCGCCCTGAATGAGTTGCGCGTGTTCATAGGTGTAGGCGCGGGCGATGGTCAGCGAGTTCTCGATCGCCGCGCGCATCGGCCCCGAAAACAGACGATCGAGGCCGCGATCGATGGTCACATTGGCGATGATCGCCACCAGCATCGCCGGCAGCACCGCGAAGCCGGAAAACAGGCTGACGATCTGAATGTGCAGCCGCGCAGCCGCCCGGCCGCGGCGGCGGGCCTGAAGCACCACCCAGACTTCACGGCTGATGATGGCGAGCAGCAGCAAGATGGTTGCCGCATTGATCAGGATGAAGGAAAGAACGACGACGCGTGTTGGTTCGACCGGCGTCATCCCGGTGAGCACCACGAAGGTCAGGAAGGCCGACAGCAGAGCCACGCCGACCGCGAATGGCGCCAGCAGCCTCCGCAGGAACCAGCTCTTGGGTTCGGCGAAGGACGGATCTAACGATGCAGCCGAGGTTTCTGCGCTGGTCATTCCGCCAAGGGGTGAGCTGAAGGCCTACGTCCGCCGGTAGCGGACTGATGCATTCATATCACAATGTTGCCAGTTCACTACAGTACGGAATTGACCTTTAATTTCATTGGTTTACCAGTTCACCAATCACATTCCGGCCTTGATTTGCGGCTTGGCGGCCTGTCCCCGACCGGCAGCCACCAGCAGCCCGATGGAGAGATACGGGTAGCGCCACTTCCGGGAAAAACACGCGGGTGACGCGAGCCCAGAGGCCAGCCGGGCAGCACCCAGGACAAAACCGCTCGGCGGTCGATCCTCGACTGCTCGCCAGCGCAGCGATGATAAACGCCAGAATGAATGAGAAGGCGGGCAGGTTTCTGAGTACCAAACCGATAGTCTGGGCTGCCATTGGAGGCCCCGGATCGCTTATCAAGAGCAATCCCCCGTGCCGGCAACCTTCACAAGAGCGCTAGAGAGGTTTGATACCGCGCCCGGAGAAATAACAGGCGCGCCCGTGACACGAACATGGGCGGCAGACTCCTAACTGCCGCTGCGGTACACCTGAATGTCGAGATCCCTGATCTTCTTCCGCAGCGTGTTGCGGTTGAGACCGAGCAGGTCCGCGGCGCGGATTTGATTGCCCCTCGTCGCCGCCAGCGCCGCCGTCAGCAGTGGGACCTCGATTTCCTTCAGGATCCGGTGATAGAGACCCGGTGGCGGCACGCCATTGGGAAAGCCTGAAAAATGCGACGACAGATAGGCTTCGACGGCGCCGCTGAGATTGTCGATACCATGGTGAGCGCTGGCGCCCGATGTGACGGCCGGAGGCGCCAACTCGCCGTCGATCACCGAGCCGGTGATGACATCCTGCGGATATAATGCCGCGAGCCGGCGCGCGAGATTTTCCAGTTCGCGGACGTTGCCGGGCCAGCGGTGCTGCTTCAGCCGTTCCAGCGCCAGCGCATCGAGCTTTTTGGGCGGCAGCCCGTCCTTCTCCGCCAGCGAGAAGAAATGCCGGATCAGATCCGGCAGATCCTCGATCCGTTCGCGCAGCGGGGGAAGGCGCAACGGCACGACATTCAACCGGAAAAACAAGTCTTCCCGAAAGAGACCCTGCTGAATCAGTATCCGCAGATCCTTGTTGCTGGCCGCGACGATGCGCACATCGGTCTTGATCGGCGTGCGGCCCCCGACGGTGGTGTATTCGCCCTGCTGAAGCACACGCAACAGACGGGTCTGCGCCTCCATCGGCATGTCGCCGATTTCGTCGAGAAACAACGTCCCCCCTTCGGCCTGTTCAAACCGGCCCGAGGCGCGGGTGTTGGCGCCGGTAAACGCTCCGCGTTCGTGACCGAACAATTCCGATTCAATGAGGTCGCGCGGAATCGCCGCCATATTGACGGCGACAAAGGGACCGTTGCGCCGCTTGCCGTAATCGTGCAGCGCGCGCGCGACAAGCTCCTTGCCGGTACCTGACTCACCCGAGATCATCACGGTGAGGTCGGTCTGCATCAGGCGCGCCAGCACCCGGTAGATTTCCTGCATCGCCGGCGAACGGCCGACCAGCGGTATGGAGTCGAATTCGGATTCGTCGGCGTGACTGGCCACCCGCTCCTTGGGCTCCGCCAGCGCGCGGCCGACAATGGCGATCAGTTCCTTCAGGTCGAACGGTTTTGGCAGATATTCATAGGCGCCACGCTCGGAGGCGCGGATCGCCGTCATGAAGGTGTTCTGGGCGCTCATCACGATGACCGGAAGATTTGGCCGCATCTTCTTGATCCGCGGCAACAGGTCGAACGCGTTTTCGTCGGGCATCACCACGTCGGTGATGACGAGATCGCCCTCACCCTGGCTCACCCAGCGCCACAACGTCGCCGCGTTCCCGGTCAGCCGCACCTCATATCCGGCGCGCGAGAGGGCCTGGTTCAGAACCGTGCGGATCGCCGTGTCATCGTCGGCGACAAGTATGCTACCTGCGGGCATTGTCATTCCTCATCTGGTGTCCTGCGAGGCATGCGACGACGTACCCGAAACGTCATCGCGGTTGCTCTGGTCGAAGTGTTTCGCAGCGTTGAACATCGGCAGCAGCACGCGGAAGGTGGTTTTGCGTGGCTGCGACTCGCATTCGATGATGCCCCCGTGATCGCCGACGATCTTGGCGACCAGTGCCAGACCCAGCCCGCTGCCGGTTTGCTTGGTCGTGACAAACGGATCGAACAGGTTGGGAAGCAGGTCTTCCGGCACGCCGGGGCCGTTGTCCTTGACGCAGAATTCCAGCGGCAGCGACACCCGCGACTTCTTGCCAGGCACCGACAGGCGAACGCCCGGGCGGAACGCGGTGGTGAGCTGGATTTCGGCATCGCTGCCGAAATCGGCTACGGCTTCGGCGGCGTTCTTCACCAGATTGAGAAACACCTGAATCAACTGATCCTGATTGGCAAGCACCGGCGGCAGCGATGGATCGTATTCCTCGACGAAGCGGATATTGCGGGCAAAGCCCGATTGGGCGAGCCGCTTGACGTGATCGAGCACCGAGTGAATGTTGACCGGACCGCGCGCGACCGGCCGGTCGTCACCGAACACTTCCATGCGATCGACCAGGGTGACGATGCGATCCGCCTCATCGCAAATCAGGCGCGTCAGCATCCGGTCTTCCGACGACGCCGCCTGCTCGAGCAGTTGCGCCGCGCCGCGGATGCCGGACAGCGGATTCTTGATTTCATGCGCCAGCATCGCGGCCAGCGCGATCACCGAGCGCGCGGCACTTCGATGCGTCAATTGCCGATCCATCTTGTCGGCGATGGTCCGTTCCTGCAGCATCACGACGATATGACCGGGCCGTTCGGTGAGCGGCGCAACATGAAGATCGACCTGGCGATCGCCACCGATCCGCGGCGTACCCAGATCAACCTTGTACTCGTTGACCGGCGAGCCGCTGGAACGCACCTGGTCGATCAGTGCCAGCAGCGGACTGCCGAACGGCACCAACTCCTTGAGCGACTGACGTTGCAGGAATTGCGTGGAAATCTCGAAAAACGATTCGGCGGCCATATTCGCATCGACAATCTTGCCGTCGGGACCAATCAGCAGCACCGGATTGGGCAGTGCGTTGAGAATGGCCTCGCCGGAGGGCACCAGCCGGCGATGTTCCGCGGCGGTAGTCATGCGGCAGCACTCCATGCAAAGTCGTCGAATGCATCGGCCAGGGAACGATGCACAAGGTGCGGATCGTCCGATGTCAAAATCCTTTGGCGCCAGTTGCCGAGCGTCATGGCCGGCGCGCGGCTGCACCGGGCCGCGATCTCCAGCGCCCAGCCGAGATGCTTGCGCGCATGGCGAAGGCCGATGCGCAGTCCGTAGTGACTGCAAACCTCATCATAGAGCGCGCGGACAAATTCGAGCTGCTCCGCCAGCGCCGGCGCGGATTCAACGATTCCGGTTTCGAGGCGGCGCCCGATCTGACCGGGCAACCACGGTTGGCCCTGCGCGCCGCGGCCGACCATGACCGCGTCGGCGCCCGACATTTGCAGCGCGGTCACGGCCTTCTCGAACGATGTAATATCGCCGTTGACGACCAGGGGAATTGCGATCGCATCCCTGACGGCGCGCACCGCGCCCCAATCGGCTTCGCCCTTGTAGAACTGACACCGCGTCCGGCCGTGCACCGAAATCATCTGCACGCCCGCGGCCTCTGCGCGGCGCGCCAATTCCGGCGCGTTGAGGGAGCGATCGTCCCAACCGAGCCGCATCTTCAACGTCACCGGCACCTTCACAGCCGATATCGTCGCCTCGATCAGTCTCACAGCGTGATCAAGGTCGCGCATCAATGCCGAACCGGACTGGCCGCCTGTCACGTGGCGCGCCGGGCAACCCATGTTGATGTCGATAATTTGCGCTCCGGCGGATTCGGCAATCCGTGCGCCCTCCGCCATCCAACGGATCTCGCAGCCCGCGAGTTGAACGACATGCGGACCTATTCCGGTGGCCTCGCAGCGCAGCCGCGACATCGGACGACCATTGACGAGATCATCGCTGGCGGTCATTTCGGAAACAACCAAGCCGGCACCGAGTGCAGCCGCCAAGCGTCGAAAAGGGGCATCGGTGACGCCAGACATCGGCGCCAGGAGGACCCGGTTGGTAACCTCAATATCACCTATTTTCAAAGGCTTAGGGTGTGAGCATTCCGGGCTGGTCACGGCTTTCTCGTTTTTCTGACAGGCGCCTCATCACGACTGCCGGGACTCATTTTGAGCACAATTCTTGTGCAGTCAAGTCTTATGCCTACACTTTAGACAGTTCTGCAAATCTTGCAAGTGCACTGCAACAAAGCAAGCTTTTCCAACAGTTAATGGGAATCGCTCTGTTTTCGCCGCCTCAGCATGATATGGGCACTACGGTCACCGACGGCCTTCATCATCCCCCGAATCATTGTAACTAAGTCCAATGTCGAAACCTGAGCGGACTGCAGCCATCCTTGTCGCAGCCGGACGCGGGCTTCGCGCCGGCTCGGGAGGACCGAAACAGTATCGTTCGATCGGCGGACGCACGGTGATTCTCCGGGCGATGGAGCCGTTCTGCCGGCATCCACAAATCTTTGCCGTGCAGCCGGTTTTGAATCCGGATGACACCACGATGTTCAATGCCGCCGTCAGCGAGCTGCGCCATCAGCCGCCGGCAAATGGCGGAGCTACGCGCCAGGCATCGGTGCTCGCCGGGCTTGAAGCGCTCGCGGACCAAAAGCCTGATATCGTGCTGATCCACGACGCGGCGCGGCCATTCGTCACAGCGGCACTTATTTCGCGCGCAATCGATGCCGCCGCCCTTACCGGCGCCGCCGTTCCCGCCATTCCCGTCACCGACACCATCAAGCTGGTCGGCGAGAACGGATACGTCGAGGCGACGCCGGAGCGCGCGCTCCTGCGAATCGCGCAAACGCCGCAGGCCTTCCGATTCGACGTGATTCTCGACGCCCATCGCCGCGCGGCGCGCGATGGCCGCAGCGATTTCACCGATGACGCAGCACTTGCGGAATGGGCGGGATTGACGGTGGCAACATTTGAAGGCGATCCTGCCAACATGAAACTGACGACACCGGAAGATTTTGTCCGCGAGGAAGCCCGCCTTGGCGCCGTGCTCGGCGATATCAGGACCGGAAACGGCTATGACGTTCACGCCTTTGGCGAGGGCGATCATCTGATGATTTGCGGCGTTCGGGTGCCGCACACAAAAGGCTTTCTCGCGCATTCCGATGGCGATGTCGGTCTTCATGCCCTGGTCGACGCCATCCTCGGAGCGCTGGCGGACGGCGATATCGGTTCGCATTTTCCGCCCAGCGATCCCCAGTGGAAGGGCGCGGCGTCGGACCGCTTCCTGAAATATGCGGTGGATCGCGTCACTGCGCGCGGCGGACGCGTCGCGCATCTCGATGTGACCTTGATATGCGAGCGGCCGAAAGTCGGGCCGCACCGCAACGCCATGCGCGCGCGCATCGCCGAGATCACCGGCCTTGATCCATCCCGCGTGGCGGTGAAGGCGACCACCAGCGAGCGGCTCGGTTTCACCGGCCGCGAGGAAGGCATTGCCGCGATGGCGAGCGCCACGATTCGTCTCCCCTGGAGCGACTGACATGAGCGGCAGCGACGCCCGCGCCCTCTCCCGCTCGCTGCTCGATCTTTGCCGGATGCGCAAGCTGACCATTGCGACCGCTGAATCCTGCACCGGTGGCCTGGTGGCCGGCGCGCTCACGGATATCCCAGGTTCGTCCGAGGTGATCGACCGCGGTTTTGTCACCTATTCGAATGATGCCAAGCGCGCGATGCTCGGCGTCAAGGCAACCACGCTTTTGAATTTCGGTGCGGTCAGCAAGGAGACCGCAACCGCGATGGCGATCGGCGCGCTGGAAAAGGCCGGCGTCGATCTCGCAGTATCGATCACCGGCATCGCCGGACCGGGAGGTGCTACGCCGGGCAAGCCGGTCGGAACAGTGCATTTCGCGGTCGCCGCCCGCGATGGACGAATCTTGCATCGCGAATGCCGCTTCGGCGCGCTCGGCCGCAGCGCCGTGCGCCAGCGCTCTGTCGTGGAGGCCTTGCGCATGCTGATGGAACTGGCGCGCGGACCGCAAGCCGCGGTCACGCCGCGCCGCGAAGCTGCGAGCCGGTTACGTCCCCGCGTGGCGCGATCGCCACGCCGCAGCGCGGCCAAGCGACGGCGACCGCCGCGGGCGTGATCGTCACTGCAATGACGGAAGAAAGATCAGAACTATCGGCCGGCGCCGGACTTCCCGTAAATCGCATCCGCGCGCTTTTCGAACGCGGCGGCGAAGCGCTGGAACGCCGTGTCGAACATCGTTCCCATCAGCATCGCCAGCATGCGGCTCTTGAACTCGTAGTTAAGGAAAAAACCGACATCACAGTCGGCGTCGGATTTGGCTTCGAAGCTCCAGCGATTTTCGAGATTGCTGAACGGCCCCTGCAGGTACTCGACGAAAATCTTCAGGTTTGGCCGGTCCAGCGTGACCCGGCTGGTGAAGGCCTCGCGCACCAGGTTGAAAGATACCGACATGTCGGCGACCACGATCTCGGTGCCGTCAGGCTTGGCCGTGCGCTGACGGATTCTCATCGATTTGCACAGCGGCACGAACTCCGGATAGCGCTCGATATCGGCGACGAGGTCGAACATCTGCGGCGCGCTGTGATGCACCCGGCGCTTGCTGGAGAATTTCGGCACCGCCCGACGCTCAGACCGAAAGCGCCGCGCGCGCCGCCTTCAGCCTGGCAAAATCATCGCCGGCATGATGCGAAGAGCGGGTCAGCGGGCTTGCCGAAACCATCAGAAAACCCTTGGTATAGGCAATCTTCTCGAAGCCTGCGAATTCATCAGGCGGCACATAGCGCATGACAGCGTGATGCTTGCGGGTCGGCTGCAGATACTGTCCGATGGTCAGAAAATCCACCCCGGCCGAGCGCAGATCGTCCATCACCTGCAACACCTCGTGACGCTCCTCGCCGAGCCCGACCATGATGCCGGACTTGGTGAAGATGGCGGGGTCAATTTCCTTGACCCGCTGCAACAGCCGGATCGAATGGAAATAGCGCGCACCCGGGCGCACGTTGAGATAGCGCGATGGCACCGTTTCAAGGTTGTGGTTGAAGACATCGGGCTTCGCCGCCACCACGACTTCCAGCGCGCCGTCCTTGCGCAAAAAGTCCGGCGTCAGGATCTCGATGGTCGTGGCCGGGCAGCGGGCGCGGATGGCACGGATGGTCTGCGCGAAATGTTCGGCGCCGCCATCGGCGAGATCGTCGCGATCCACCGAGGTGATCACGATATGGGCAAGCCCCAGCTTGGAGGTCGCTTCAGCGACGTGCTCCGGCTCGTTGGCGTCGAGCGCACCGGGCATGCCGGTCTTGACGTTGCAGAAGGCGCAGGCCCGGGTGCAGGTGTCGCCCATGATCATGAAGGTGGCGTGCTTCTTGTCCCAGCACTCACCGATGTTCGGGCAGCCCGCCTCCTCGCACACCGTGACGAGGCCGTTTTCCCTGACGATTTTACGGGTGTCGGCAAAGCCGCGGCTATTCGGCGCCCGCACCCTGATCCAGTCCGGCTTCGGCGGCGACAACGCGTCCGGCCGGTTCACCTTTTCAGGGTGACGCGGGCGCAATGGCGTGGCTGAAACGGTATCGACGACGACGACCATGCAATGTCCGTATTCCCA
>Ga0116129_1002124_pt1 | contig 10278 bp, 9 predicted proteins | sample June2015DPH_17_2_FD_89732 | JGI IMG/M metagenome (GOLD analysis project Ga0116129, IMG submission 89732) | Peatland microbial communities from SPRUCE experiment site at the Marcell Experimental Forest, Minnesota, USA - June2015DPH_17_10 | ecosystem: Environmental > Terrestrial > Soil > Wetlands >...
CCGGCGGCAACGGGGGCACCGGCGGGGCCGGCGGCAACGGCGGCAACGGCGGCAACGGCGGCAACCATGGCGCAGGCGCCATCAATGGCAGCCCCGGCACCGGCGGCGCCGGGGCCGTTGCCGGCAGCGGCGGTGCCGGCGGCGCCGGCGGCGCCGGCACCCCCGCCGGCAGCTCCGGCAGCGGCGGCAACAACGGCACCCCCGGGAGCCCCGGCACCAACGGGTCCTGAGACCTGATGTTCTTCCGCGCTACCCAGCGACTGATTGCCGGCCCGCCCGGCCCGAGCGAGGGACGAGCGGCAAGGCCGGACAGCGGCGCGGCGCGCTTGCGCGCCGCCTTGATCCTTTAGAGCGAAATTCGGCAGCTGCAAAACCAGCGGACGATGCGAGCTACATCGCACTGGTCTGCCATGCGATACATACTCACATCGGCGGTGCTCCGTCGGCCTCACCGCAGCTACGCCCAGTGCTCCTGCGGCAAGAAGCGCACGCAGCATGGTTGGAAACAGCTATGACGGGCGGAAAAATCCACAGACCTTTTTGCTACGGCGGTGAACTCAGCGCATACCATTGATGACGCTCAGCGAAAGTGCTCAGTCTTGCTCGGTGAAACTGCTCACCGGTGACGGGTGTTGATTTTAGCGGGTCGCGGCAGTGGAGGCGCAGGTTGTGGGCGGTGAAGCTGATCTGGTCGATGAGCAGGTTCGCGTTGTAGCCGGCCCAGTTGGGGGGTTGGGGCTGGTCGCGTCCGGTGGCGCGCAGGTAGTCGGCCAGATGGCCGGCGATGCCGTCGCCGAGGCGCATGAACCCGTCGACGATGTCGAGGAGCTCGGCGATATGTGCGAGCTGTGCGGCGTTGATCGATGTGATGGCTTGGGCAGGGTTGGGTTGTTGGCTGTTGCTGGGAATCGGTTGGGCGGGTTGGATATTCATCAGATCATCCTTGGCGTGTGTGGGAAGCCAGCGTTGAGGCTGATTGGTTTATCGGGTGGTTGCGGTGGTTGCTTTGCGTAGGGTTTCGGCGGCGGCGTGGTGATCGCGCAGCCGGTAGGACTCGCCGTCGAGGGTCAACACCACGCAGCGGTGCAACAGCCGATCCAACAGGGCGGCCGCCACGGTGGTGTCACCCAGGATTTCTCCCCACGACCCTACCGGCCGATTGGTCGTCAAAATGATCGACGATTTCAAATATCGTTGCGAGACAACCTGAAACAGCGCCGAAGCGGCCTCGTTGGGTAACGGCAGATACCCCAGTTCGTCGATCTATCCCGATATCGGCATACATCGATGAGATCGGGTTCGCCCCGCTCGATGACACCGGCACCCAACTGCTGTTCCGGCTTGTGGCCGCCGCCTACGAACGCCGCGCCCTGGCCGTAGCCTCCCATTGGCCCTTCGAGCAATGGGGCCGGTTTCTGCCCGAGCACACCACCGCCGCCAGCATCCTGGACCGGCTCCTGCATCACGCCAGTGTCGTCATCACCGACGGTGAGTCGTTCCGAATGCGCCACGCCCGACACAAGCGAGGTGACCGCCCCTGAACTAACGTCAATCCCAGCAAGGGAGCGGGGACATTTCCCGGCCACCAGCGGGGACTTCAACATCGCCACGGACAGATGTGGCGGAAATCCGTCCTACTTGCGGTCACCAACGCCAACCAAAGCAACAGCCATCGCGCACACGGTACGACGACTGGTGAGGAGCGACGGCAGCACAACGCCGATTACGCGCATGAGAAAGCACCATCCCGGGGAGCGATTGCCCGCTCAGCGACGAACCTCGAACTCACACCGGCAACGCAGCCCCACATACCAGTGAGGGGCCGTATAACCGTGCGGCGTGTCGCTCACCAGCTCGGGAGCAGAAAGTGCGAGCACCCAAAGTCAGGGGTAGATAACGACAAAGTTTAAGCACCCGCGCAGAAGAATTTCCGCGCCCGAGGGGCGTGTCGCGCGCGGCGTCCGCTGCGCAACCGATACTCATTTCGTATGAAACTGATCGCCATCGTCTTGGGAACGCTAGCAGCCCTGGTTGTGACTGCATGCGGTTCGAAAACAACACCGTCGGCGCCAAGTTCCGCTTCGGGCCCGCCGGCCAGCACCAGCCCGCAGTCACCTGCCGTGGCGTCGCTCGACTGCGCCAAGCCCGCAAACCCGGCGCAGCAGCTGGTCTGCAACGATCCGCAATTGGTCAACCTCGACCACCGGCTGCAGGCCGCCTACCAGCAGGCGTTGGCTCGTCCGGGCACAGACCAGGGCGCGCTGACGGCCGCGCAAAACAGCTGGACGACGGTGCGCGACGGTTGTGCGGAAAACGTCGACGTACGGACCTGCGTCTTGGAGGCCTACGAGACGCGACTGGTGCAGTTGGCAATCGCTGACCCTGCCACCGTGGCCCCGCCCGTCGTCACCTACCAGTGCCCCGCGGACTCCGGGCCGTTGACCGCACAGTTCTACAACCAGTTCGATCCGCAGACGGCAGTGCTCGACTGGAAAGGCAATCAAGAGATCCTGTTCATCCAGCCGTCCGGCAGTGGCGCCCGGTACGGTCGCCAGGGCTCCGAATATTGGGAACACCAGGGCGAAGTCAAGCTGGATTTCAACGGCACCAAGGTCGTCTGCAGCACGCCTTAGACGGTGCCTTAGCATCCAAGACATGAGTCGGTCATTCGAAGAGCTGGTGGCAGAAGCTGATTCGGCATCCGTCGACGGTTGGGACTTCTCCTGGCTCGACGGCCGTGCGACAGAGGAACGACCGTCCTGGGGCTACCAACGGCTGATGAGCCAGAGGTTGGCCACCGTGTCGGCCGCCTTGGACATTCAGACCGGTGGCGGGGAGGTGCTGGCCGGGGCAGCGACATTCCCGCCCACGATGGCCGCCGTCGAGCCCTGGCCGCCGAATGCGGCGCTGGCCACCAAACGGCTCCACCCGCGCGGCGTGGTAGTCGTGGCAATTCCAAACGAGCCGCCGCTGCCGTTCTCCGGCGAGGCGTTCGACCTGGTAACCAGTCGACACCCGAACACCGTGTGGTGGGCCGAGATCGCCCGGGTGCTGCGCCCCGGCGGCACCTACCTTGCACAACACGTCGGACCCGCTTCGGTTTCCGAGCTGATCGAGTACTTCATCGGGCCGCAGCCCGAGGCTTGGGCTCGGCGTGAACCGGACACCGAAGCTGCACAGGCACGAGCCGCCGGGCTCCAGGTCGTCGATATGCCCATGGAACGGCTACGACAGGAGTATTTCGACATCGGCGCCGTTATCTACTTCCTGCGCAAGGTGATTTGGGCGGTGCCGGACTTCACGGTGGATCGTTATCGCGAGAAGCTGCGGGAGCTTCACGAACGCATCGTGGCCGACGGGGCGTTCGTCGCTCACTCCACGCGGATTCTCGTTGAGGTCCGCAAGCCTGACTGACCGACTGCGCCATTCACCCCGTACCACGCAACACGTCCAAAGCGTGTTTCAGGTCCGGTGGGTAGGGGCTGACGATCTCGACTCGCCTGCCGTCGGCCGGATGGGTGAATGCCAACGACCGCGCATGCAGCCATTGGCGTTGCAGCCCAAGTTTTTTCGCGAGCGTCGGGTCTGCTCCATAGACGAGGTCGCCGCAGCACGGGTGATGCAGGGTGGAGAAATGCACCCGAATCTGATGGGTGCGACCGGTTTCCAGATGCACGTCGAGCAGGCTGGCGGCGGCGAAGGCTTCCAGGGTGTCGTAGTGAGTGAGGCTGTGCCGGCCATTTTTGGTGACGGCGAACTTCCAGTCGTTGCCGTGGTGCCGGCCGATCGGCGCGTCGATGGTCCCGCTGGACGGATCTGGATGTCCCTGCACTAGTGCGTGATAGCGCTTATCGACCGTGCGTTCTTTGAACGCCCGCTTGAGCACGGTGTATGCGCGCTCGGAGATCGCGACCACCATCACCCCCGAGGTGCCGACGTCGAGGCGATGCACGATGCCCTGCCGCTCGTGCACACCCGATGTGGTGATCCGGTAGCCGGCAGCGGCCAGGCCGCCCAGCACCGTGGGGCCGGTCCAGCCCACCGACGCGTGCGCAGCCACTGCCGCCGGTTTGTCGACCGCCACAATGTCGTCGTCGGAGTAAAGAATCGTCATGCCCTCGATGTCGACCGGGGTGTTCTCCGGCGGGGCAGGCGCCTCGGGCAGGCGCACCTCCAACCAGGCCCCGGGTGTCAGACGGTCAGACTTTCCCGCCTGCACGCCGTCTAGTTCGACGCCGCCGTCTTCGGCGAGGTTGGCCGCGGCGCTGCGGGACAGTCCCAGTAGGCGGGCCAGCCCGGCGTCAACACGCATGCCCGCCAATCCTTCCGGGACGGGCATCGAGCGGTCAGTCACTGGCGCCGCTCTCCCCGCCGGCTCACCGTGTCGAAATCGAAGCCGAAAATGGAAAGCACGACCAGCAAGATGGCCCCGCCCACCACCGACGGATCGGCGACGTTGAATACCGGCCACCAGCCGACCGATAGAAAGTCCACGACGTGTCCCTGCAGCGGCCCCGGCGCCCGGAAAAAGCGATCGACCAGGTTGCCCGTGGCGCCACCCAGGATCATTCCGAGGCCAAGCGCCCACCAGGGCGACACCAGCCGGCGCCCCATCCAGAAAATGCCGACCACCACGCCCGTCGCGATCAGCGTCAGTAGCCAGGTGTATCCGGTCGCCATCGAGAACGCGGCCCCCGAATTGCGCACCAAGGTCCAGGTCACCGTGTCGCCGATGATCGACACCGGCTGGCCGGGGGGCAGCAGTTTGACGGCAAGCACCTTGGTGACGATGTCGAGTGTGAGCACGACCGCCGCGACCGACAGCAACAGACGTATCCGCCTTGGAGGAGCCTGCGGACCCTGCGGCAGGGCAGCTTCCGTTCCCCCAGCTTCCCCGGCCTTCTCAGCCGCCCCGGCCGAAGTCACCGGATCAGCGGATCCCGTTGGTTCGTCTGGCACCCCACCATCATCCCCTAAGCCCTCGCCAGACCCCGCGAGCCGCGTGCGGAATGATTCGAGCATGGCCCGCATTACCGTCATCGCCACCGGCGGAACGATATCGACCAGCACCGGCGCCGACGGGGTACGCCGGCCCACCCACAGCGGAGTGGAACTGACGTCCGGCTTGGACGTCGATCAAGACGTCGACGTCGTTGACCTGATGGCGGTCGACAGCTCAGAGCTGACACCGGCCGATTGGGATCGGATCAGCGCTGCGGTGCAGGCCGCGACCGGTGAAGGCGCCGAGGGAGTGGTCGTCACGCACGGCACCGACACCATGGAAGAAAGCGCCCTGTGGCTCGACCTCAGCTATCGGGGAAACGTCCCGGTCGTGCTGACCGGCGCTATGCGCAGCGCCGACGCCCCCGACGCCGACGGTCCGGCCAATCTAGGCGACGCGCTGGCGGTGGCGGCAAGCCCGGCGACCCGTGACCTCGGGGTGCTGGTGTGTTTCGCGGGCCGGGTATTGCAGCCGTTGGGCTTGAACAAGGTGGCTACCCAGGACCTGAGCGGCTTCGCCGGGCAACTGCTCGGCACTGTTGCGGGTTCGGGCGCGGGCGGTGTCACGCTGACACACACCAAGACCCGACCGTATGTCGGCGATGTGAGCGCCGCCGACGCGCCGCGGGTCGACATCGTCGCCGCATACCTGGGAAGCGACTCGGTGGCCCTGGACGCCTGCGTGGCCGCGGGTGCGCGAGCCGTGGTGCTCGAAGCGCTGGGCTCGGGCAACGCCGGAGCTGCGGTTGTCGACGGGGTGCGCCGCCATTGCCGCAACGGGGTCGTGATCGCGGTGTCCACCCGAGTCCCGGGTGGACGGGTTGGCGCAGGATATGGTCCCGGGCACGACCTGGTGGAAGCCGGCGCGGTGATGGTGCCGCAGCTGCGACCACCTCAGGTCCGGGTGCTGTTGATGGCCGCGCTGGCCGCCGGGCTACCTGTCGCCGACGTCGTCGGCCGCTGGGGCTGATGGGGCAGCCGCATCCTCGGCTCGCAGCGCGTCGACGTAGTCCGGCCAGTCCAGGCTGTCGGTCGGGTTGGCGCTGGTGATATCGCCGGTGTCAGCATTAAGCGTCCGCGTCGTGCCCGGGCCCGAAGCGCGGGTCTCGAACCGCACCGTCACCACGCCGTGACCCGCACCCTGCACCCAGCCGTGCCCCAGATCGCGGTGGACTATGTCGTCTCCCACCCGCCACCCCACGGCGTCGCGCGGCAGTGCCGAGGACGGCACGTTGTCGACAGAATGTTGGGCCTCCGATGTCTCCGTCGACAGCTCCAAGTCCGGGAACAGCGATTCCTGGCGCACATCGGTCAATCCCGAAAACCCGACGCCGAGTAGGCGAATGGGCCCGATCTGCAGTGGATCCAACAGCAACCGCCGCGCGACCGCGATCAGCGTGCCGGCCTCGGTCGTCGCGTAGGGCAACGTCGCTGAACGGGTCAGTGTGCTCATATCGGATTTCTTCAGCTTCACTGTGACGGTGCGGGCGCCGCGGCCGTCGCGCAGCAGGCGTTGATGGGCATGCTCGGCGATCGGGTCGATCGCCTCGCGTAGCTGCTCCAGGCTGGTCAGGTCCACCGCGAAGGTGGATTCGGCACTGATTTGCTTGGCTTCGGCACGCTCTGCGACGGGGCGGTCGTCGATACCGCGGGCCAGCCGGTGCAGCGCCGGCCCGATTGTCGCGCCGAGGATGTTGGCCGCCTCGGCGTCGGTGAGCGCCGCCAGCTGTCCGATCGTCTCAATGCCCAGTCGATTCAGCTTCTCGTCGGCGACCGGGCCGATACCCCACAGCCTGCGTACCGGCAGCCCGCCGAGCAGCAGTTGTTCTTCAGCGCGGCCAACCACCCGAATACCGTCGGGTTTGGCCAGGCCGGACGCGATCTTGGCGATCTGCTTGCCCGAGCCGGCACCGACCGAGGCGACCAGGCCGGTGACTTCTCGCACCCGACGCCGCAAGCCCTCGCAGAACACCTCGACGTCCTCGGCTGACGCCCCGGCAAGCTGCGGCGGCTCCCCGAAAGCCTCGTCGAAGGACAGCTGCTCGACGACGGGCACCACGCTGCGCACGGTGTCGAACACCCGCCGGCTGGCCACCCCGTACACCACGCCGCGTGGCGGCAACACCACCGCGGTCACGCCGATAAGCCGACGGGCCTGATGCATCGGCATGGCCGACCGAGCCCCGAACACCCGTGCTTCATAGCTCGCGCCGGCTACCACACCCCGGCCGCCCAACCCGCCCACCAGCACCGGCCGCCCCCGCAGGGTCGGTCGGGTGAGTTGTTCGACGGAGGCAAAGAACGCGTCCATGTCCAGGTGCAGCACCCAACGGGACTCCACCTGTTCGATGCTAGATCCGTTTCAAGGGGCGAATGGGCTAGCGTTTTTCAGTATGGCCATGAACCTCTGCCACCGGCTGTGCTGCAATTCGAACCGCTGGGCCAAGGAAGTCGAAGATCAGCTGTTGCCATGGGTGCTCGCTGATATGGAGCTTGGCGACAACACCCTCGAAATCGGACCCGGCTACGGCGCGATCCTGCGGGTGCTGGTCGACAAGACGCCGAAGCTCACCTCGGTCGAAATCGATACCCCGATGGCCCAGCGCCTGCAGCAGCTCTACGGCGAGCGGGCACACGTCATCAACGGCGACGGCACTAACACCGGATTGCCGGCCAACGAGTTCAGTTCGGTGGTGTCCTTCACCATGCTGCACCACGTGCCGACCGCCGAACTACAAGACCGGCTGTTCGCCGAGGCTTTCCGAGTGCTGCGCCCAGGCGGCGTCTTCGCCGGCAGCGACAGCGTGACGTCGCTGCGGTTCCGGATCCTGCACTTCCGCGACACCTGCAACACGGTCTCGCCACAGACCTTGCCGGATCGCTTGCACGCGGCCGGATTTCATGACGTAGACGTCGAAGTCCGCGCTGGCAGGCAGCGCTGGCGCGCGGTCAAGGCCGCCTGATGGAACTCGAGCCGAGCAAAGCACCCACCTCACGATGGGCGCGGCTGCGCCATGAATGGGACACGCGGCTGGAACCCGGTGAGCAGGCGACTGTGCTGGCCTGGGCGTCATTCACCCTCACCTTCGCCGGCCTGCGCGGCCTCACCTACTGGATCCGCGCCGGCCACGGCCCAGCAGATGGCGGAATGAAGCTGGGCGGCAAGCACTTTCACCACTACAACATTGGTATCGCGCTGCTGACGATGGTGGCGGCCGTGGGCCTGCGCGGAACGGAGCGGCAGCGGCGCCACCCCGCGGCGGCAGTCGCTTTCGGTTCGGCGAACGCAATGATATGCGACGAACTGGCTCTGTTGCTGGAGCTCGAGGACGTCTACTGGGCGGCCGACGGCCGCCGAAGCGTCGACGCCGCGCTCGGTCTCATCGCCACCGGCGCCACGGTCGTCGCCGGCATGTCGTTCTGGCCGCACGCCCACCGGGCGCTGTGGTCCGGCAGCCGACCACCGCAGTGACTCACGCCTTAGCGATACTGACCCGCACGCCGTCGCCGATCTCCGCCGCCCCACCCGGCTCGCCGAACTCGAAGCTGGTGGCCAGGATTTCACCGGCGATCAGATCGCGATAAGTGCGCGCCCACTCGGCCCGCTCAGCGGGCACCGACATCACCACGCAGATGCGATCAGAGACGTCCAACCCGGTTGACTTGCGCAATTCCTGTAATTCGCGGATCCGGTCTTTTGCCCAACCCTCGGCCTCCAGCTCCGGGGTCACCGTGCCGTCCAACACGACTAGACCGGCTCCACCGGGCAGCGCCGCGGTGAATTCCGGGTCGGCAGCCACCAGCCGTGAGTTGTACTCGTCGGGTTGCAGCACCGCGGGACCCGCGGTCAAGGTGCCGTCCGGGTTGAGGACGCCTTCGCCGGCCTTGACGGCTTTGATGGCAGCCTGCACATCCTTGCCCAGCCGCGGTCCGGCCACCCGGGCGTTGACAGCGAGCTCAAACCGGCCGTAGGTGTCAATGGCGTCGGTCAGTTCGATGCGTTTGACATTGAGCTCATCTGCGATCAGGTCCGTGAAGGGTTCCAATCGCTGCGGATTCTCTACTGCCACAGTTAATTTCGATAGCGGCAGACGTACCCGCAGCTTCTTGGCCTTGCGCAGCGACGACGCGGCCGAGCACACTTCCCGGACCTGATCCATGGCGGCAACGAGGTCGGTGTCGGTCGGCAGCTCCTCGGCTTGCGGCCAGTCCGTCAGATGGACCGACCGCTCGCCGGTCAGACCGCGCCAAATGATCTCGGTGATCAGCGGCAGCAGTGGCGCAGCCAGCCTCGAGGTAACCTCCAGCACGGTATGCAGGGTGTCGATCGCATCGACATCTTCCTCCCAGAACCGTGAACGCGACCGTCGCACATACCAATTCGTCAGCGCCTCGGTGAACTGGCGGAGCGTTTCGCAGGCCCCGGAGATGTCGCAGGTCTCCATCAACCGGCTGAGGTCGCCGCGCAGCACTGCCAGCTTGGCCAGGATATAGCGGTCCAGCACGTGTACCGAATTGGTACGCCAGCTACCGACTTTCGGCGCGTAGAGGGCCAAGAAGCTGTAAGCATTCCACAACGGCAGCAGGACCTGCCGCACGCCCTCGCGGATGCCCTGTTCGGTGACCATCAGATTGCCGCCACGCAGAATCGGTGAGGCCATCAGGAACCACCGCATGGCATCGGAGCCGTCGCGGTCGAACACCTCGGTGACGTCAGGGTAGTTGCGCAGCGACTTGCTCATCTTCTGGCCGTCAGAACCCAGCACGATCCCATGCGCCACACACGTTTTGAACGCCGGCCGGTCAAAGAGCGCAGTCGCCAGCACATGCAACGTGTAGAACCAGCCGCGAGTCTGGCCGATGTACTCCACGATGAAATCGCCGGGGTAATGACTGTCGAACCATCCGCCATTCTCGAATGGGTAGTGCACTTGGGCGTACGGCATTGAGCCCGAGTCAAACCATACGTCGAGCACGTCGGGGATCCGCCGCATCGTGCTACGCCCAGTGGGGTCGTCGGGGTTGGGTCGAGTCAGTTCGTCGATGTAGGGCCGGTGCAAATTAGTTGGGCGCACACCGAAGTCGCGCTCGAGCTCTTCGAGACTGCCGTAGGCGTCGATGCGCGGGTAGGCCGGGTCGTCGGACTTCCATACAGGTATCGGAGTGCCCCAGTAGCGGTTTCGCGAGATCGACCAATCGCGGGCGCCCTGCAGCCACTTACCGAACTGGCCGTCCTTGACATGCTCGGGATACCAGGTGATCTGCTGGTTCAGTTCC
>Ga0116129_1002125_pt1 | contig 10271 bp, 6 predicted proteins | sample June2015DPH_17_2_FD_89732 | JGI IMG/M metagenome (GOLD analysis project Ga0116129, IMG submission 89732) | Peatland microbial communities from SPRUCE experiment site at the Marcell Experimental Forest, Minnesota, USA - June2015DPH_17_10 | ecosystem: Environmental > Terrestrial > Soil > Wetlands >...
ATCGAAGACGCGACCAGCCGGACTGCGCAGCCTATTTACGAGCTGGCGCAGGCGGCGGATCGTGTTCGCGCGGCGGCAGAGGCGGCGCACTCGCTCGCATTTCCTTTTACGCTCACGGCGCGATGTGAAAACTATCTGGTGGGCCGCGCCGATCTTCGCGACACGATCCGGCGTTTGCAGGCTTACCAGGAAGCGGGCGCGGATGTGCTTTACGCACCCGGGATCATCTCCAAAGAAGATATCGCCGCCCTGGTCAGTTCGGTCGACCGGCCGGTGAATGTCCTGATGGGGCTAGAAGGCGTACGGTTGAACCGCGCCGAACTCGCTCGGCTGGGCGTGAAGCGGATCAGCGTGGGCAGCGCTCTTTCGCGGGCGGCGCTGGGCGCTTTTCTGAGCGCCGCGAGCGAGATGCGCGATCTGGGGACGTTCAGCTTTGTCGATCGCGCCGCGAGCTCAGCCGAGATCGGGGCGCTCCTGAAGAACCCCGAGGCATGAAGCGGGGCGGCAAAGAATTGACGGCTCAGCGATTGAGCAACGAAACGCCGATTGCATCTTCATCGAGCGATCGTTCGAGGGTTGAAATGGTGACCAAGGCCCGCACCAAAAGCTCACAACTGCTTCCGGCAATCGTGTCCCTGATTGCGCTAAGTCTGTTTCCGACCGCCTGCCAGAGGGCGCAAAACGGGAACCAGGTCCAAAGCCCGGCACAGCAGGAACGAATGATCCGAGCGCTGCGGGACGCCTATGCGGCCTACAATCGGGGAGATATTGACGCGGCTGTGAAGCCCCTTGATGAACACATCGAGTGGACCGAACCAGACTCTTTTCCAGGAGGCGGCACGTATCATGGCCGCGCGGGCGCGCACCGATACCTTGCCCAGTCGCGGGCCGGGTTGGCGGAAGGGACCAGCGAGCCGGAGAAGTTCATCGTTGCGGGTAATCGCATTGTGGTGTTTGTTCGTGCCAATGTCCGTCCCAAAGGCAGCAATGAGTGGGTCGATCTCCGGGTGGCCGACGTGTACACCGTCCGCAATGGCAGGGCGATCGACATGCATGCCTTTGCTGACCGCGAGGAAGCTCTACGCTGGGCCGGCGCGGTCGAGGTGAATTAACTGGCTCCTGACTGGAATGCGGCACCAACAAAGGCAAGCCGACATGCCCGCTCGCTCGCTCGAATGCGAGCGGGCGGCCATGCCTCTCCCCGGTCTGGCTGTAGGCTACTGCACAATCAGCGTGACGGTCTGGCTTTCGAAGATCATTCCTCCCGTGCCCGGCTACGACGAGTCCATGCCGATCATCTACACCCGCGATCAGATCGCAAGCATTCTGGGTGATGCCGGTCCCTAAATGCATCTCGCAATCGGCCTCGCCTTGAAGTGCGGGCTCGGCGAACAGGAAATCATTTCTCTCGAATGGGCCGATATTCGCCGCCAGGACAAGGTGCGGCGCGTATCGAGCAAACCCGCCTACGGGTTCCGAGTCAAGGATTCTGAAGAGCGGGATATTCCGCCGCGGGACAATTTTCTGGCCGAACCCATTACCGATTAATTCCGAGATCCACTCCAGATGGCAGCCTTCCATCATATCCCGAACTTACCCCGAATCCACCTCCATGCGGCTTTTCGTGAATGTAACTCAATTGAATGGATCGAGTGTCTTACACGTCATTCCGGGTGATTGCCTCGCCCGGAATCATCAACGGGTATCCAACTGGCCATCCACAACAATAAGCTGCTTGGCGAGCGCACTGGGACCGTCCAGCGTCTCTGCACTAACATGAACCTGATAAGAGCCGGGGTGGGTGAAAGTATGTTGCGTTCGCTCACCATTTCCAGAAGCGCCATCGCCGAAATCCCAGCTGTAACCAAGGAACGGGTTGGTAGTAGAAGGACCCTCAACCTGGAAGCTTATTGGTTGACCGACTTGCGCTGTCTTGCTGGACAGAACAGTGATGTTCGGGACAGTGACCGACAAATTGGTATCCACCAAACGAATCAAGCGCACGGAGTGCCCCGGCTGCTCAACCTGAATAACATCGGACCCCAGGCTGATACCAGGCGCCGAGAATACTTCGTTTGCCTGCCAGTTACTTCCTGAGATGCCAAGCAGACTGAGAGGAACATCATGCGTTCTGGGTGAATCAGTCCAGTTAAAAATAGCCACCATCCCCTGACGCCGGCTTTCACGAATCCAGAAGAGTGAAGGTTGCAGGTCTTCTGGGAGATAGCTCATCAGGTCAAGCGGTGTCGCGGAACGACTCAACCGCACCATTTTCAACAGATCCGTATTTGTCAGCAATGCCAAACGGTCGGGCTCAGTTCCTAGAGAAGGAAGATCGTCGCCGTCCTCGAACATTCCTCCAGCCATGGCCGATAGGGTAATTGCTGCTTTCGCCTCTTCCAAGGTGACCGGCTTCAGCTCGCCCCAATGCGGATCCTTGCTTCGGTAGTTCGACACGCAGAAAACATCCGGATCGGCTATGTAGAAATTATGATTCATATAGAAACGAGCAGCGATGCCCGTCGCAGCATCGAATGTTCCCTTAAATGAGTGCTCAGTATCGTTTGATAGGCGTCCTGTATCCACGATGCCAACCGGGGCAAGCATGGGACTGCCGTCCTTATCGAGAATGACGTTATTGCCTACCGATTCGCGAATGATACGGAGCCCGATTCGCACCGCCTCGATGGCCGAAGTATTGGGACGGAAGTGACGGCCCTCAACTGCGGAAGACTCCATAAAATCTAATTTAACGTAGCCAACGCCCCAGCTATGAACCATGGTGGAGTATGTCTCGCGAAGATATGCCTGCGCTCCTGGGTTCGTGGTGTCTAACGCATAAAGCCGACCAATCAAAATAGGCTCGCCTTGTTCATTCTGAACGAGCCAATCTTTATGGTTCTCGTACACCCATGAACGTTCGGAAACCTCGAACGGGGCAGTCCAGATGCCCAGCGTCAAGCCATCGCGTGTTATATGACGAGCGGGGTCCTCCATACCATGCGCGAATTTAATGGGGTCCGTTGTTATGTACTCGCCTCTTGCGATATCGTACCCTTCATCGATATGCAGATAGCTATAACCGGACGACAGAAGATGAGTTGCAAGCCAATCTGCGGTCGTAGTTACCAGTCCATCCGAGACCCCGTTATAATAAGCAGTCCAACTCCACCATCCCCAAGGCGCGGTTCCCTGCACTCGAGCGTTATTGATGATTCGAACTGCCTCGCCATATTCCCGAAGGCTCTGCAAGTAATCGCCGCGGGTCGATATCTCAAGCTCCTCGGAATCAAGCTCGCCACCTGGAGAAACGTCCAGCCTTAAGAAGATATGATCCTGCGGCCGATTTCTGTCGAGCGACTTGGCGGCAGTAAACTCCGTCGTGCCTTCGTCGTCGATCGTGTATTCAGCGGTTGTCAAGTGATAGACCGTGAGCCATTTGTCGGAGGTGAGTGCTCCGGAAAAGAAACTCATCTTAGACTGCATATTGTAAAGAAGCTGGCTGCCGGCAGCGATGTGTGCAGCATACGGCATGTCCGGAAACTCTCGAATCCTGACTTTCGGCGTATCTTCACTAAAGCTGTCGGATAGCACGCGCGTCCCCGCTACACTACCCATCAGGCTCGCCACCCCTGAATCGACAGCATCAAGGATGCGGATGCGGGAGAGATGGATTGGGAGTGCAGTCCGGTTCAAAACTAGAACCTTGATCGAAGCCCAATCCCGGTCCTGGTAATTTTTGACCACCAGCTCAAGGTCGGGGCATGCAGAACATCCGGAGTAGAGGATGGAAGTCCGCATGCCCTTGCCAAGGGCGTCGCTGAAGGGCGCTTCTATACTGTGATGCAGTGGATACTCGGTGGAATATGACCATCGGCCATCTACTTCAACACCGATGCGTGAGCGAAGTAAAACTGGCGATGATCCAGCATTGCTAAGCTTCCAATAGGCGCCATCCGTTGCGATTTCGGTTGCCGACGCTAAAACGCACGTCAGCCACCCGCTCAGGACGATTACCAATCCACAAATCCATGCATGGCGAATTCTTATCAGAAATATAATTTTAGACCTCCCTGGATTTCCCGTTGGGTAGAGGCGCTGCTTGGAAACCCAAAGTCGGAATTTCCATAGGTGAGATTGGTGGTGGTCAAGTTGGCGTGATTGAGGATGTTGAAGAATTCCGCCCTGAACTCCAGGTGCGTGGGTCCGGAAATTGGGAACTCTTTGAGGAGTGAGCTATCCCAGGCAATTGTGCCGGGCTCCTGGATAATATTTCTCCCCGCGCTGCCCAATGACCCAAGAGGTGGATCGGTGAAGGCACACGTGTTAAAGAGCGTACCCGGCATGCAATGTTTTCCGTTTGGATTGCCGATCAGGTCAGGATTCTGGCTGCCGTCAGAATTCGCGAAGTTTGCATTCCCATCTGAAGCGGTATACCAGTTTCCGGTCTGAAATGTGAGAATACCAGCGGTCTGCCATCCTCCCAGGACCTCGTTAGCGGCTCTTGGAAGTCTGGCGCCAAATTCCCTGCCGGTCCCAAAAGGAAGGTCATACGTATAACTGAGCACAAGCCGTTGCCTGATATCAAAGTCGGAGTTTCCGTAGTCTTGCGACGGAAACTGCCGGAAATCCCTCGGGGAGCTGTTGTTGTTCGATTCGAGGTTTGCCGAGGAGGCATTGTCAAGCGAATGTTGCCATGCATAACTAGCGAGAAACTCGATTCCTTGCGAGTATCGCTTTTCCAGACGTGCCTGCAAACCGTTATACGATGAATACCCTTGCGTGCTGAGTTCAGGGACCTCATTATTAATCAGAGGATAAGGACGACGCGGCGCCAAAGGCGCTGAGGGATTAGCAGACGGTGTGGCCTGATTGCCATTGAAGAATGTGTAAAGATGGGTTCCCTTAGAACCTGCGTAGCTGATTTCCAACAAAGTGTTGGAAGGAAGTTGATATTGGAACGAACCATGCCACTGTTGAAAATAAGGAATTTGCATCTGCTGGCTCATAGAAACAAGAGCTGGACTGTCGGGATCCGCTAAGGCATCTGAGGGTATGCCAACCGAAAGCACTGAGACTTGCGCATTGGCGCAGTTCAAGGCTCCAAGCGCGGGATTGGAGGAAGGCGCGCTACAGTTTGGCTCGAAGTACTGAGACTGATTGAAGGGCGGGTTATAACCGGGACTAGGGTTCGACCATGGACCGTTTTCATAGCCAGTCCAGAAAAGACCATAGCCGGCACGAAAAACAAGTCCCGGCCTAATGCCATAAGACAGGCCAATGCGAGGCGACCAAGCGTTGTAATGTTGTGGAATCAGGCTCTTACTCCCGGTAGCACTCAAGGTTATAAGTGGGTCGAGACTTGCCGGCAACTGCACAGTCTTTCCGGTAGGAACATACAGTACGCCATTATTGATGTCAAAGTTCCCCATGTTGTCATCGCTTTCGTGAACGTTGCCGAAGTAGTCCCAGCGGAGACCGGCACTTAAAGTGAGATTAGGAGTGGCGCGATAATAATCTTGCGCGAAGAAGCCCTCGACTGCTCGGACATAGTTGATAGTGATGATGTTGGTGATCTGCGTCTGCGCGGCGATGCCGAGCAGCATAGAGGCTACTGCATCTCCGCCCGTCCCTGGAGCTGCTGGGTTGTCACTGAATTGAGGACTGAAGCCAAAATCACCCCTAGCCGCGTTTGGCTGTTGGATGGAAAAGACCTGAGGCAAGGCATCGAAACCTACCTTCAGGGTGTTCCAGCCGTGAATCGAAGTCAGCGTGTCATTGTACTCAAATGTATGCTGCTTTTCGATTGTCGGAAGGTCTGAGTGCGTGCCGAGGCCTGAATAGCCGCTGAAATCAAACTCGGGGAGGCCTCCATTGAAATTTGCCGTGCTGAAAGGAATTCCGGGGATGCCGGTCAGCGTGGTACCGTTCGTCAGGTAAGCCCATGGGTAGCGATGCGAGTTGATTCGGTTATAGCCGAATCGAATTTCATTTACGGTTTTGGGGCTAAACACGTATGTGTCGCCTATCGCGATGCCGTCATATTTAAAGAACTGAAGCCCAGCGTTAAAATCCGGGCCATAACCGCCGGTGGCTTGGAAAATAGTAGGAATCGTCGATGGCTGAGATTCAAAACTATAGCGTCCAAAAATCCGGTTCTTTTCCGAAATGGTTTGATCGACGCGTGCATCGACGTTATTCTGGCTGGTGCTCTGCACCGGCTGGGACAAGAAGTTATCACCTGGGCCGGCAAGATTTGGCTGGCCCCACAGTTGACTCAGCACGGCTCCTGCCGGGTCGAATCGCGAAGAAGACAGGATGTTGGAAGGTCGACCCTGCGCATCATAGCCAAAAGGAACTCCGCATAAGCCAGTTGAGCTCGATGCGCTGGTCATGGTCTGCCGCGTGTCGAACATCTCGCCTTGATACGTTTGAACCCCATTGCAGTCCATAACTCCGAAAATCGGGGATTGATAATTGATGCGAGAAGAAAAATCTCCATTTCGCTCGGCCGCGGTAGGAACAAAACCCGTCAGCGTTTCACCCTCGCGGATCCTCAGTCCTTCATAATCCACGAAGAAAAATGACTTATTGTGACCGTCATAAAGTTTCGGCAAGACAACTGGTCCGCCCAGCGTACCGCCAAACTGATTCTGTCTAAATTCTGGCTTCGTGGCCGCAAAATAGTTGTTGGCATCCACTGCGTCATTGCGGAGAAACTCCCATGCATCGCCATGGAGCGCGTTCGACCCCGACTTGACACTGATGTTCACTACGGAGCCTGTACCCCGGCTGAATTCTGCGCTATAGCCATTGGTCTCCACCTTGAATTGCTCGATGGCATCGACCGAAGGTTGAATAGCATAATTGGTTCCGGTAAACAGGTCAGCCAAGTTTGAATTGTTATCGACGCCGTCCAGAATATAGTCGTTTTGATACGAACGGCTTCCGTCGGAGCTAAAGCCGAACTCTGCGCTGTCCCGTGCTCCCGGTTCCGCAGGGCTCACGCCAGCTGCAAGCAGCGCCAGTTCCGCAAAATTGCGCCCATTAAGGGGCATTGTAACCATCTGGTGTGCGCCGACGACTTGACCGAGGCTGGAGGTGAGCGTTTCAAGCTGAGGGTCGACACCGGAAACGGTAACCTGCTCCGAAGCCTTTCCGATCATCAACGCGACATTGACGGCTATACTTTGCTGAACGTTGAGTTGGAAGGGCCCAGCGACGTCGGGCCGGAAGCCGTCCTTTTCGATCCGCACCATGTATCGTCCAATCGGGAGCGGCGAGATGGTAAAGCTGCCCGATTTTCCGGTTTTGGTTTGATAGTTGAGATTCTTGTCGACTTCCGTGACGACAACGTCGGCCCCGATCACGACGGCGGAAGTCGGATCAAGCACCCTCCCCGCAATCGTTCCGGTGTCAACCTGAGCAAAGGCCTGCCTGGCCTGCAAGAGGCAGAAAAACAGCCCAACAATGACTACCGCGCTCAAGCGTGCCAGACGGCATTCACGCGCAAACCAATCCCTTGCACTCCACAGAACCAATTGCCCTCGATCAATGGGTTTGGCGCTCTCACGCATGAAACTCTCTTGCGCTTTTGACTCTCGTATCAATGACACTGTGTGCCTCCTTAATTCGTCGGTACAGGAATTCGTCGCTGCAGTCTTCCGCACAAATCTCCTTTGGGGTCTGTTCTTTCAGGAGTATGGGCAAAGCCGCCGTAGAACGAAACGTTTGGACGGTTAAGAGACGCTCGGTTGTAAGTTCAGTGCGCCTCTGTTGTCGAAAAGACGACGAAGCCAACAAGAACGCCGGATTAATTTAGGATCCGAGCCCTGTTCAGTCAAAGGGACAGTTCAGGGCAATAGAGGGAGCGATCTGCCCCGACGGGAATGTATTTGCTGGGAACCGGCGAAGGTGCCGCTAAAATAAGCAGATAAACAGTTCAACAACGACTACCGCGCTCGAGCGTGCCAGACGGCATTCACGCGCAAACCTATCCCTTGCACTCAACAGAACCAATGGCCCTCGATCAATAGATTTGGCGCAGGCATGAACCCCTCTTGCGCTTTTTGACTCTCGTATCAATGACACTGCGTGCTTCCTTAATTCGTCGGTGCAGGCCGTCTTCTGAACAGATCTTTTTCGGGGTCTACTCTTTCCGGAGGATTGGTAAACGCACTGTAGAACGAAATGTTTGGACGGTTAAGAAACGCTGGGTTGTAAGTTAAGCGCGCCTTTGCCACCGAAAGGACGACGAAGCCAAGATGAACGCCGGATTAATTTAGATCAGCAGCGTTCAGTCAAAAGAAGAGCTCAAGGAAAGAGAGGGAGCGATCTGCCCCAGTGTATTTTCCGGAAATCGGCGAAGGTGCCGCTAAAATCAGAGGGAGACATTCTTCTCTTTTGCTAGGAAGCGACGCCCCGGGACGGGGCTTAGAGCATTCTCAGAGTTCTGCTGAAGTGGTTCGAGTGTTTTTGTGCAGCCGTTCATTCGATGCAATGGCTGCGTAGAAGGCGGTTTGCAACCTTATACCAACCCTGAGAATGCTAGACAGCCGGACGCGAACTGCCAAGGGCGGGCGCGGCTCCGTTTTTCACTTCCCCGCCATGCCATTAACGACCGAGTGGTATGGAAGAAGAGTTGTTGGGAGCTGATATGTTTCCGCTACAGCTCTACCACTTCGCTTGTCGGACGGCTGTAGCGCAGACCATTTTAATCGTGCGAATTTTCGGAAAGGCCGGCTCCCGATTATTCGGATATATTCATTTCAGTGGTTGCTATTTATGCTTATGATTGAGTTCGCAGAAGCAGCTGCCCAAAACCCTCACCGCATCCTCTAGGGAGCATCCAGGATGTTCAATGGCGGAGTCAACGCGAGAGTTGCCCTTGTCCTAATTTTGAAACGAAGGCCCTTGCTCAAGGCGCCATACATGATCTTCTCCGCTTAAGGCTCTGCTGGGGACCTTCCCGCCGTCTCAACACGACGGCGACCAGGAGTCCAAGGCCGCGAACATCTTGGATCAAGCTGTATCGCTCTTTGAGTTGCTTGAGTTGCTCCATGAAGCGGGTGCCCACGTTGTCGTTGAGGATATTCCAGCGTGCGACATCGTTTTAACACGAATTGAGAAGCAACTCGTACATGAGGATTAACAGACCTGAGTGAGTGGAATCAATTCACCGTAAAGAGTCATTTGACCAAAAAACTTTTTCCTGTAGAGGTAGACTTGAGGGATGATATCGACGCAGCCTTCTCATCAAAAACTCCTGCACAAAACTACTCTAACCACTTCAGAGTAACTCCGAGAATGCTCTATGGGACATGAAACCATAACAAAAGACTATGCAGGGGACGAAAGAATCAAACGCAAGTACTCCACTTATCTGAAGGATGCGAAGCGTCATCGAGAACCAATCGTAGATGTTTCTTGGAAGACCCTAAATCGATCTAAGGCTTATACCTTAAGATCGAGAATCTACCTTCCCAGCCGCATCCTGCAGTTCGCCGGCAAGATCATCGTCTAACTCAACCAATCTGGAAAGGTAGTCGCTTATGGATCGCAGACAATTCACCACCCTGACCGGCGCGTCGCTGGGCAGCCTGCTCACAGGCAGACTCTGGGCCGAGCGGGCCCTCTTAACGGCCTCTTCGGAAAAGTTCTACTTCGCCCTTATCGCCGATTCCCACATTATCGACAACTTCTATGTCAAAGGCAGCGAAAACGGTGTCGAGGACAACGAGAGCATCCTCGTCACTACGCCCCGCCTGATCTCTGCCCGCGACCTTATCAACTCCCTTAATCCGGCCATCGAGCAGGTATTTCTCATCGGAGACTACTTCCATAACTACCCTTCCACCGACTACGACTTCTACTTCAAAAACACCACCCGGCTCGACAACGCCAAGGCCATCACCGACGCTTTCCGCATGCCTGTCCACCTCGGTTTCGGCAATCACGACTACGATGTTCACCGGGTGCCCCGCGAGATTAGCCATAGGCTTTTCAAGGCCAAGTTCAACGCTGAGCCCTACTCTGTCGTGGACTATAAAGGTTACAAGTTCATCCACCTGAACAATTTTCTCGGCAGAACCCAGGACCGTACCGCGCCGGACTTCAATCCCAACCTCGGCTCCCTCGGCGAAGAGCAGCTCCACTGGTTCGAGGCTCAGCTCCAGGAACGTAAGCCCAGCTTCGTCTTCATCCACTACCCGCTTATGCTGGATGTTGCCACCGAGTTCGGCGATTAAGGTCTGCATTCCCTGTTGCGCAAA
>Ga0116129_1002126_pt1 | contig 10261 bp, 9 predicted proteins | sample June2015DPH_17_2_FD_89732 | JGI IMG/M metagenome (GOLD analysis project Ga0116129, IMG submission 89732) | Peatland microbial communities from SPRUCE experiment site at the Marcell Experimental Forest, Minnesota, USA - June2015DPH_17_10 | ecosystem: Environmental > Terrestrial > Soil > Wetlands >...
TCGCTTCGCTGGGGCTGTATCTGCTGTTTGTATTCACCCAAACCGTGCGGCACCGGGACTTCTTTCTACCGATCGCACAGAAGGGCCAAAAAAGCTTTTTCGAGGATGAAAGTCACGCGGAACCGCCGAGCACCGAAGCGGCGCTGAGGAGCCTGGGGCTGCTTCTTGTCGCGCTGGTCGCGGTGGTGGGTCTGGCCGAGCAGCTGTCGCCGGCGATCGAGGATTTGGTGTCAGCGGCCGGCTTCCCGCACTCATTCGTCGGCGTGGTGATCGCAGCGCTGGTGTTGCTGCCGGAGACACTCGCGGCGGGGCGTGCCGCGCGGCTGGGCCGTATCCAGACGAGCCTCAATCTGGCCTATGGTTCGGCGCTGGCCAGCATCGGGCTCACCATCCCGGCGATCGCGCTGGCCTCGATATGGCTCAAAGGACCGCTGGTACTCGGCCTTGGCGCCACCCAGTTGGTGCTGTTCACCCTCACCGTCGTGATCAGCGTGCTGACCGTGGTGCCCGGGCGGGCTACCCGCCTACAGGGCGAGCTGCATCTGGTGTTGCTCGCCGCTTACGTGTTTTTGGCGATCATCCCCTGACGGGGCACCGCGAGCAAGGGGTGTGGCGCTACGCCGAAGAACGCGCCCGAAGCGTCTCCAGCGCTTTGTCAGCGTGGGTGTCCATGCTGAATTCACTGGAGATTACGTCGAGCACCTTGCGATCGGTGTCGATGACAAAGGTCGTGCGTTTGACCGGAATCAGTTTGCCAAGCAGGCCGCGCTTTACGCCGAACTGCGTGGCGACGGTGCCTTCGGTGTCCGAAAGCAGCGGGTAATCGAACTTCTGCGAGTCGGCGAACTTGGCCTGCTTTTGCACGGGGTCGACGCTGATGCCGACCCGGTTGGCCCCAACGGCGCCAAATTCTGAAGCCAAGTCGCGAAAGTGGCAGGCTTCCTTGGTGCAGCCGGGTGTCATCGCGGCTGGATAGAAGAACAAGACGACGGGTCCATCGGCGAGCAGTGCGCTGAGCTTGCGCGGCGTTCCGGTCTGATCGGGAAGTTCGAAGTCGACTACGGTGTCACCAGGTTTCATGGCCGTCAGGCTACGCCGGTGCCCGACTCGCCCCCTACCGCCCTCCGGGGCTGGGGGTACCCCCAGCTCACGCCGCCTGCGCGGCCTGCATCGTCGCCGGGCGGCCGGTGCCCAGCGACGTATCTGCGAGGATGGTTCGGTGCACGCCCACCTCGCCGCAACCACCTCACGGGAGGACTTCTGCCGGCTGGCAGCCGGGCACCGCGTGGTTCCGGTGACCCGTAAAGTCTTGGCCGACAGCGAGACGCCGCTGTCGGCCTACCGCAAACTGGCCGCTGATCGCCCGGGGACGTTCCTGCTGGAGTCCGCCGAGAACGGCCGGTCCTGGTCGCGGTGGTCGTTCATCGGCGCAGGGGCACCATCCGCGCTGACTGTGCGCGACGGCGAAGCGGTATGGCTGGGTGCTGTGCCGCGGGATGCGCCGACGGGCGGTGACCCGCTGGACGCGCTGCGGACCAGCCTGCAGCTGCTGGCCACCGCCGCTGTGCCAGGGCTTCCGCCGCTGTCGGGCGGCATGGTCGGCTTCTTCGCCTACGACCTGGTGCGGCGCCTGGAACGCCTGCCCGAACTGGCCGTCGACGATCTCCAGCTGCCGGACATGGTGCTGCTACTCGCCACCGATGTGGCGGCGGTCGACCACCACGAGGGCACCATCACGCTGATCGCCAACGCCGTGAACTGGAACGGCACTGATGAACGCGTCGAATGGGCCTACGATGACGCGATCGCGCGGCTGGATGTGATGACCGCGGCGCTGGGCCAGCCGCTGCCGTCGACAGTTGCCACATTCAGCAGGCCCGAGCCTCGACACCGAGCCCAGCGCACCGTCGAGGAATACGGAAAGATCGTCGAGTACCTCGTCGAGCAGATAGCGGCCGGTGAAGCCTTTCAGGTGGTGCCTTCGCAGCGCTTCGAGATGGATACCGATGTCGATCCGATCGACGTTTACCGCATCCTGCGGGTCACCAATCCAAGCCCGTACATGTATCTGCTGCATGTGCCGAATAGCGATGGCGCGACTGACTTTTCGATCATCGGATCCAGCCCGGAGGCGCTCGTCACCGTCAACGACGGCTGGGCGAAGACGCATCCGATCGCCGGAACCCGGTGGCGGGGGCAGGACGAGGAAGAGGATCAGCTGCTGGAAAAGGAGCTGCTGGCCGATGACAAAGAGCGAGCCGAGCACTTGATGCTTGTCGACCTGGGCCGCAACGACCTCGGCCGGGTTTGTACGCCGGGCACTGTTCGCGTCGAGGATTACAGCCACATCGAGCGCTATAGCCACGTGATGCACCTGGTGTCCACGGTGACCGGGATGCTCGGTGAGGGCCGCACCGCCTTGGATGCGGTGACGGCCTGCTTCCCGGCCGGCACCTTGTCGGGTGCCCCAAAAGTGCGGGCCATGGAGCTGATCGAAGAGGTGGAAAAGACGCGCCGCGGTCTCTACGGCGGCGTGGTCGGATACCTCGACTTCGCCGGCAATGCTGACTTCGCCATCGCCATCCGCACTGCGCTGATGCGCGGCGGCACCGCCTATGTCCAGGCCGGCGGTGGGGTAGTGGCTGACTCTAACGGGCCTTACGAACACGCCGAGGCGAGCAACAAGGCGCGGGCGGTGCTGAATGCGATCGCCGCGGCTGAGACGCTGGTCGCTCCGGACACGAGCCGCTATGGCTGATGCCAGGGCCGTCCGGCTCACCGCAAAGACGAGTCGACTGACGATCGGGCTGGCCCAGCTGTTGCTGGTGATCGCCGCCGGAGCGCTGTGGACGGCGTCACGGCTGCCCTGGGTGATTATCCGGTCGTTCGACGGGCTGGGTCCGCCGAAGGAGGTGATACTGTCCGGCGCATCTTGGTCGACGGCCCTGCTGCCGATGGCGCTGCTCATGCTGGCCGCGGCCGTCGCGGCGCTGGCGGTCCGCGACTGGCCACTGCGGGCGCTGGCCGGGCTGTTGGCAGCGGCGAGCCTTACCATCGGCTACGTCGGTGTCAGCCTGTGGGTGATCCCGGACGTGGCGGTACGTGGGGCCGATCTTGCGCATATCTCGGTGATGTCGCTGGTAGGGAGCGAGCGGCGTTATTCGGGTGCGACAGCCGCGGTGCTGGCCGCGGTGTGCACTTTGGTTGCCGCTGCTCTGCTGATGCGATCGGCTTCGATTCTCGGGTCGACACGCGGCGGCGCGACGAAATATGCGGCGCCCGCGACTCGCCGTTTGATTGCCCGGCGCGACGACGCGGAAGGGCCGATGCTGGAGAAGCCGGGGACACCAGAGATGTCGGAGCGGATGATCTGGGATGCGCTTGACGAGGGCCGCGACCCGACCGAGCGGCCCCGCGAGTCTGACACCGAGGGGCGGTGAAGGACCGCGAGCACACGGTCGCTACCCTTCAGGGGCGTCGTCGAAATTGGCTGGGGACCGGCTGGGCAACCGTGGGTTGTGACAGCAGGAAAGGAAACGACAGGCATGAGTCCGGCAACAGTGCTTGACTCCATCCTGGAGGGAGTCCGGGCCGACATTGCCGCGCGCGAAGCCCGCATCAGCCTGTTCGAGGTCAAAGCGGCCGCCGCGGCGGCACCGCCACCACTGGACGTGATGGCCGCCTTACGCGAGCCCGGCATCGGCGTCATCGCCGAAGTCAAGCGCGCCAGTCCGTCGGCGGGTGCATTGGCGACCATTGCCGACCCGGCAAAGCTGGCCCGGGCCTACGAGGATGGCGGCGCCCGGATCATCAGCGTGTTGACCGAGGGGCGACGTTTCCAGGGCTCGCTCGACGACCTTGATGCGGTGCGGGCCGCGGTGTCGATTCCGGTATTGCGCAAAGACTTTGTGGTGCAGCCATATCAGATCCACGAGGCGCGCGCGCACGGCGCCGACATGTTGTTGCTCATCGTTGCCGCGCTGGACCAATCGGCGCTGGCGTCGATGCTGGACCGCACCGAATCACTTGGTATGACCGCTCTCGTCGAAGTGCACACCGAACAAGAGGCCGACCGGGCACTGAAGGCCGGAGCCAAGGTGATCGGGGTCAACGCCCGCGATCTCAAGACGTTGGCTGTCGACCGGGAATGCTTCTCGCGAATCGCTCCCGGGCTGCCCAGCAACGTGATCAGGATCGCCGAATCCGGAGTGCGTGGCACCGCAGACTTGTTGGCGTACGCCGGTGCGGGCGCCGACGCCGTATTGGTCGGTGAAGGTCTGGTCAAAAGCGGTGACCCGCGTTCAGCGGTTGCCGATCTGGTCACCGCGGGCACCCATCCGTCCTGTCCGAAACCGGCCCGCTAGTCGGTGACCGCGGCGCCGAAACGTTGAACCAGATGAGCCGTTCCCGCGTTGAGCCTTGGTGATGGTAGCTCTATCCGGCTCGGATCTTCCGCGTTCCAGTGCGGCTGTCGCTGAACCCACCCGCCACGACCCTGACTCGGGTGGCCATTTCGGCGTTTACGGTGGCCGTTACGTTGCCGAGGCGCTGATGGCGGTGATCGAAGAGGTCACCGCCGCCTATGAGAAGGAACGCGTCAACCCGGATTTCCTGGACACTCTGGATGAGCTGCAGGCCAACTACGCGGGCCGGCCGTCGCCGCTGTATGAAGCCGCTCGGCTCAGCGAGCACGCGGGATCGGCGCGATTATTCCTCAAACGAGAAGACCTGAACCACACCGGTTCTCACAAGATCAACAATGTGCTCGGTCAGGCTTTGCTGGCCAAGAGGATGGGCAAGGCCCGGGTGATCGCCGAGACCGGAGCCGGGCAGCACGGCGTGGCCACCGCCACTGTGTGCGCGCTGCTCGGCCTGGAATGTGTTGTTTACATGGGCGCTATCGATACTGCGCGCCAAGCACTCAACGTGGCGCGGATGCGGCTGCTGGGTGCCGAGGTCGTCTCGGTCGAAACCGGCTCGCAAACGCTCAAGGACGCCATCAACGAGGCGTTCCGGGATTGGGTCACCAACGCCGATAACACGTACTACTGCTTCGGCACCGCGGCAGGACCGCACCCCTTCCCGACCATGGTGCGTGACTTTCAACGGATCATCGGATTGGAGACGCGCGTCCAGATCCAGGCCCAGGCGGGCCGATTGCCCGACGCGGTCGTGGCCTGCGTCGGCGGAGGATCCAACGCCATCGGGATCTTCCACCCGTTCATCGACGACCCCGGCGTGCGGCTGGTCGGCTACGAGGCGGCCGGCGATGGCGTCGAAACCGGCAGGCATGCAGCGACATTCACCGGCGGCTCGCCCGGAGCGTTCCAGGGATCGTTCTCCTACCTGCTACAGGACGAAGACGGTCAAACCATCGAATCCCATTCGATCTCAGCGGGTCTGGATTATCCGGGGGTGGGTCCCGAACATGCGTGGCTCAAAGAAACCGGACGCGCCGAATACCAGCCGATCACCGACGCCGAGGCGATGGACGCGTTCCGCCTGCTGTGCCGCACCGAAGGCATCATCCCGGCCATCGAATCTGCGCATGCTGTCGCCGGTGCCCTCAAGCTGGGCGCTGAGTTGGGGAGGGGAGCGGTCATTGTGGTGAGTCTGTCGGGTCGCGGCGACAAGGACGTCGAGACGGCCGCGAAGTGGTTCGGCCTGCTTTCTCCCGGTGACGATGCGGGCCACGAAGCGGCGAGGGGGCGAGGCGGGCAATCGGGTTCGCCCCGGCAATCGAACCAGGGTAAGTAATGACTGTGGCACACAGCGAAGCAAGTAGGCTCGGACCGCTTTTTGATTCATGCCGCAAGGACAATCGCGCGGCGCTGATCGGCTACCTGCCCACCGGTTATCCCGACGTGCCGACCTCCGTAGACGGCATGATTGCGCTCGTCGAATCCGGTTGTGACATCGTCGAAGTCGGTGTGCCCTACTCGGATCCGGGCATGGACGGCCCAACCATTGCGAGGGCCACCGAGGTCGCGCTGCGTGCGGGGGTGCGAGTCCGCGACACGCTGGCCGCGGTCGAGGCGATCAGTGCGGCTGGTGGCCACGCCGTGGTGATGACCTACTGGAATCCCGTGCTGCGCTACGGGGTTGATGCGTTCGCACGGGATCTGGCGTCGGCCGGCGGGCGCGGCCTGATCACTCCCGACCTCATCCCCGACGAAGCGCAGCAGTGGCTGGCGGCATCCGAGGAACATCGGTTGGATCGCATATTTCTGGTGGCGCCGTCATCGACGCCCGAGCGGTTGGTGACCACGGTCAACGCGTCGCGCGGATTTGTCTACGCGGCGTCGACGATGGGTGTCACTGGGGCGCGCGACGCAGTGTCGCAGGCCGCGCCTGAGTTGGTGGGCAGGGTGAAGGCGGTGTCGGACATACCCGTCGGCGTGGGCCTCGGCGTGCGGTCGCGAGAGCAGGCGGCACAGATCGGCGGCTACGCCGACGGTGTCATTGTCGGTTCGGCGTTGGTGTCGGCGCTGAGTGACGGTCTGCCTGCATTGCGCGCACTGGCCGAGGAACTCGCTACTGGGGTGCGCCAAAGGGTGTCCGCGTCATGACGATGTCGCCCAGTTATATCCCCAGCCCGCCGCAGGGTGTCTGGCACCTCGGGCCGTTGCCGATTCGTGCCTACGCGCTGTTCATCATCGTCGGCATCGTGGCCGCGCTGTTGATCGGCGACCGGCGCTGGGCGGCCCGCGGCGGCCAGCCCGGGGTGATCTACGACATCGCGCTGTGGGCGGTGCCTTTTGGGTTGGTTGGCGGCAGGCTCTATCACCTGGCCACCGACTGGCGGACCTATTGGGGCCCGGGCGGTGCGGGTTTCGGCGCGGCACTGCGGATCTGGGACGGCGGATTGGGCATCTGGGGCGCTGTGGCCCTCGGCGGCGTCGGAGCCTGGATCGGCTGCCGGCAACACCGAATTCCGTTGCCGGCATTCGCCGACGCGATTGCTCCGGGGCTGGTCTTGGCGCAGGCCATCGGTCGGCTCGGGAACTACTTCAACCAGGAGCTTTACGGCAGGGAAACGACGTTGCCGTGGGGCCTGGAGATCTTCTACCGCCGGGACCCCTCGGGATTCGTCGACCCACATTCGCTCGACGGCGTCTCGACTGGGCAGGTGGCGTTCGTCGTGCAACCGACGTTTCTGTACGAATTGATTTGGAACGTTCTGGTTTTCATCGCATTGCTCTACATTGACCGACGGTTCAGGCTCGGCCACGGGCGACTGTTTGCCGTCTATGTCGCCGGCTACTGCATCGGGCGCTTCTGCGTCGAGCTGCTCCGCGACGACACCGCCACACACATCGCTGGGATCCGGATCAATTCGTTCACATCGACCTTCGTGTTCATCGGGGCAGTGGTCTACATCATGTTGGCGCCGAAGGGCCGTGAGGACCCCGCGAGTCTGCGTGGCACCGATTATGTTGACGACGAATCGCTTGAGCCCGAGTCGGAACCTGAGCCGGCGGCTGAGCTTGCGAAGGTCGCTTCGGCGTCGGCCGCAACCGCGGCGGCCTCCATTGCCGCAGGCGAAGATTCGGCAGAAACCGCTGAGTCTGCCGAAGTTGCAGAACCGGAGACCGAGGAAGCTGCGGTCGTCGAGGCGCAAGCCGAAGTGCCGGAGGCTGAAGTGCCGGAGGCCGAAGTGCCGGAGGCTGAAGAGCCGGAGGCTGAAGTGCCGGAGGCTGAAGTGCCGGAGGCTGAAGAGCCGGAAGCCGAAGAGTCGGAAGCCGAAGAGCCGGAAGCCGAAGAGCCCGAGGTTGCAGAGGCAGAAGAGCTTGAAGCCGAAGAGACCGAAGCACCAAAAGCCGAAGAGCCGGAATCGGTTAATGGCGGGGCCGAAGAATCAGCCGAACCCGAACCCGAACCCGAACCCGAAGCCGAAGAGCCGGCCGCGGAGGGCGAACTCGCGGCTGACGACGAGCAGGCGGAGCAGTCCGCTGAGGGCGCGGCTTCTACCTCACCGGCTGCCGCTGACGAAGTAGAAGCGTCGCTCGAACCTGACGTCGAAGCCGAGGATCGCGAAGACCAGTCCGAACCGGAGTTGGCGAAAGAACCGGCCAAAGACACGGCGGCTGCCGAGGACGCTGAGCCGGACTCGAACCCGGAAGCAAAACCCGAAGAGCCTGAGAACGCCGCCTCAGAGACCTCTGAAACCTCAGAAACCTCAGCCGCCGACGACGACGATCACATCGCCACCCGGCGGCGTTGGGGTCTGCGGCCGAGAAGTCGCAGGCCGCGGTAGAGCCCTTAACGCAACTGGATCTGGCATGCTGAAACTGTGACCGATCCGTCGCGGGGTGATGCTGCCGAACCTGGTGTGCCCTCACCGCAGCCGCCGGGATACCAGGCGGGGTATCCGCCGCCCTATCCGCAATATCCGCCGCCCGGAGGCTACTTCGACCCGGCCGCACCATACGGTCGGCATCCTGTGACGGGACAACCGTTCTCAGACAAGTCCAAGACCGTCGCCGGCCTATTGCAGCTGCTGGGGCTGGTCGGCATCGCCGGGATCGGCCGAATTTACCTCGGTTACACCGGGCTTGGTATCGCGCAGTTAATCGTCGGCATAGCGACTTGCGGAGTCGGCGCTGTGATCTGGGGCCTCATCGATGCGGTGCTGATATTGACCGACAACGTTAAGGACCCGAAAGGCCGCCCATTACGTGATGGAACCTAATCCAGCTGGCGGGAACCCGGGGCGGTGTCGTGAGCACGGCCCGCATCATCACAGTCGCTACGCCGCAGCCGGTTCGGCTGCGCTGCTTGCCGGGGCTCTCGGCTACGTCGGACTCGTCGACCCGCACAACGCGAATTCGGTATATCCGCTCTGTCCGTTCAAGTGGCTGACCGGCTGGAATTGCCCCTTCTGCGGTGGGCTTCGAATGACGCATGACCTGCTGCACGGAGACCTGGCGGCCAGCATCAACGACAACATATTTCTGCTCGTCGGCATCCCGATGTTGGCCGGATGGGTCCTGATTCGCCGCCGTTACGGCAAGTCAGTGCTGCCGATGCCGGCGTTGCTAACCATTACTGCTGCGGCGATGGTCTGGACGTTGCTACGTAACCTGCCAGGCTTTCCGTTGGTTCCGACTGTCCTGAGCGGGTAGTCCGACGGGTTAGCCGGCTACTGGCGGCTAAACGTCCCGCTACCTTCGAGTCACTCGAGGGCCAGCAGCGCGACTATGCTCAGTCGTCGTGACTAGACGCGGGAAGATCGTCTGCACTCTTGGCCCTGCAACCCAATCGGACGCGTTGATCCAGGCGCTGGTCGAGGCTGGCATGGACGTCGCCCGAATGAACTTTAGCCACGGCGACTACGCCGATCACAAAGCCTCGTACGAGCGGGTGCGTGCCGCCTCTGACGCCACCGGCCGAGCGGTCGGCGTGCTCGCCGACCTGCAGGGCCCGAAGATCAGGCTGGGGCGCTTCGCGACCGGGCCCACCTATTGGGCCGACGGTGAAACGGTACGGATCACCGTCGCTGATTGCGACGGCAGCCACGACCGGGTGTCGACGACCTACAAGAGGTTGGCCAAGGACGCCGTGGTCGGTGACCGGGTTCTGGTCGACGATGGCAAGGTCGGCCTGGTCATTTCGGGCGTCGATGGCGACGACGTGATCTGCACTGTCACCGAAGGCGGTCCGGTCAGCAACAACAAGGGCATGTCTCTGCCGGGGATGAACGTGTCCGCTCCGGCCTTGTCGGAAAAGGACGTTGACGATCTGACGTTCGCGATGAACCTCGGTGTCGACCTGGTTGCGCTTTCATTTGTGCGCTCACCGTCTGACGTGGAGCTGGTCCACGCGGTGATGGATCGGGTAGGGCGGCGGGTACCGGTGATCGCCAAGCTGGAGAAGCCGGAAGCCGTCGATAATCTCGAAGCCATCGTGCTGGCGTTCGACGCCGTCATGGTGGCCCGTGGCGACCTGGGCGTGGAGCTGCCGCTGGAAGAGGTACCACTGGTGCAGAAACGGGCGATCCAGATGGCCAGGGAGAACGCGAAACCGGTCATCGTGGCGACCCAGATGCTGGACTCGATGATCGAGAACTCGCGGCCGACACGGGCCGAGGCGTCCGACGTTGCCAACGCGGTGCTCGACGGCGCCGACGCGCTGATGTTGTCCGGGGAGACCTCGGTGGGGAAGTATCCGCTGGCGGCGGTCCGGACGATGTCGCGAATCGTGTGCGCGGTTGAGGAGAATTCCACGGCCGCGCCGCCGTTGACACACGTGCCGCGCACCA
>Ga0116129_1002127_pt1 | contig 10257 bp, 9 predicted proteins | sample June2015DPH_17_2_FD_89732 | JGI IMG/M metagenome (GOLD analysis project Ga0116129, IMG submission 89732) | Peatland microbial communities from SPRUCE experiment site at the Marcell Experimental Forest, Minnesota, USA - June2015DPH_17_10 | ecosystem: Environmental > Terrestrial > Soil > Wetlands >...
ATAAGTGACGGTCACGGTTTGACCTTCAACACCTTTGACGGCATTCGCGACAGTCGCATTTGTCATCATACTTGATGAGCCAAGGTCCCACGGATAATGGCCCTCGCCAGTTCCGCGCATCTTATCGGGAAACACGACGACTTCCAGTGATCGCAGGGTCGAATCGGGCTGTGTCACGGTCGCGGTACCAATGAACGTGCCTTCCTTGATATCCGCCATCGAGGCCTTCACCACGGCCAGCGCCGCAAAGTTGTCGGCCAGGTTGACGGTGACGTCTTTGCCGTCCTTGGCGTGAACGACGAGTTTGGCCCCATCGAGGCTCACGACGGAGCCGCGCACGCGAACCGGAGTGCCATCCGCAAAGGCGGATGTGGAGACAAGCGCCATCGGAATGAGAGCCGTAGCAAAAGCAAGCGCCAGACGTCCATAATGGTGCGAAAGCCTAATCATAGCTTCTCCTGTGTTCTGTTGCGGCCGAGCCTGCGGCCTTGGTGTTGGTGTCGGTGTTAAATCGAAACACCGATGCCTCCAAACTATTCCACCAGCGCTCCGACTTTCGGCGCCATGAACCGCCAGTCAGCGAACCACAATGTCGGCTCTTCCCTCGTGAGCGGACATCCAGCAGTCCGCCCAGGTGCGCGCGAGTATGCAGGGCAAGCCCGAGCAAGTTGGCCGTCGTTCAAATTGGAACAAGATCGGGAAACACGGGCGAGCCTATGAGACGACGCCCGAGCCGTCAACGCGCGGCGTTGTAGACATCACGTAGCACGTTCGTCTCAAGCTCCAGCTCCTCCAGTCGATACTTGACTACGTCGCCGATGCTGACGATACCGGCCAGGTTGCCGCCGCGTAGTACCGGCATGTGGCGCACACGATGGCGCGTCATCAGGTTCATCACGCGATTGACACTTTCGTCCGGGGACACGGTGGTCACACCGTATTGCATGATTTCTTTCACAGGCATTGACGCGGCTGTCTCGCCATAGCGAGAAAATGCGTGAACGATTTCACGTTCGGAAATGAGACCAAGAACTGCGTTCCCACTCGCCACCACGAGAGCGCCAATATTCTTTGCGCGGAGCCAGTCCACCGCACTCTTCGTGCTGGCTTCCGGAGCTATTGTAGTGACCTCAGTGCCCTTCCGCCTCAGAATGCTTTCGATGGACATAGTCTCCTCCGATCGCTCGCGGACTTAATCCGCTTCAACCCGGCCAGACGGCCCATATAAGAAGCGTTCTTCTCCATCCCCAATAAAATGCGTTTTAGAAGTATCAAACGGGCGTGATCGGCGAGCGAGCAGTGACCGACGTGGCAGAGGGCCTTCAACTAGGCGGCATAGTACTTACCCGCTGTGCAGCTATTCCGCTCTGCAATGTCGCTAATCGGTCATTCGCGTCGTCCTGACCCTGGGCTGGCCGCTTCCGGTCTACCCCGATCAACGGATATCATCAGACCGGCCCGGCTGGTCCGGTTCGTGCCAAAGAACGACATCGATCACGGATGGCGGCTCAGCCAGCGGGGATCGTAAACTGAAAGAGAGCACCCCGCGGCTCGCACCCAGCCGCCCACAGCCGCCCGCCATGGGCTTCGATGATCGAGCGGCAGATAGATAGGCCCATGCCCATGCCCATGCCCTCGGGCTTGGTCGTGTAGAATGGCTCGAACACCCGCTCAAGGGCCGCCGGCGCGAAACCAGGACCCGAATCTCGCACCCTGACGCGCACGCCTTCCGCCTCGTCGGTTTCCGTGCCGATCTGCAATTCGCGTCTGCCGTCACCACTGCCGCTCATCGCTTGGATGGCGTTGACGATCAAGTTGACCATCACTTGTTGTAGTTGGACCTGATCTCCTTGAATGAGCGGCAAGTCCTCCGCGAACTGCGTCTGCACCGAGACGCCGTTCTTCGTCGCCTCGCCGCGGGTGAGCTCAATCACCTCGCGGATCGCCTGGTTGATGTTCACGAGCTCCTTCCTGGGGGGCGCTTTTTTGATCAGGTTGCGGATTCGGTCAATGATATCGCCCGCGCGTTTCCCTTCCCTCGCGATATGCAGTAGTTGGTCGCCCACTTCGGCCAAGTTCGCCGGTTGCATGTTCAGCCATCGCTGGGCGGCTTGCGCGCCGACGACTGCCGCCGCAATGGGCTGGTTCACTTCATGGGCGATTGATGACGCCAGCTGTCCCATCGTTATCGCGCGATTGGCGTGGGCAAGCTCCAGTTGCGCCGTGCGGTATCGCTGCTCGCTCTCACGAGCTTCTGTTTCTATTGTCCGCAATGCCGTAATGTCGGTGCCGGTGCCGCGATAACCGCGGAATTCTCCGTTGGCGTCAAACACTGGCTTGCCGCTGATTTTATAATAAACCGGAGATCCGTCGCTTAGTGCGGCCCGGTAGACGAAATCGCGGAACGGCTGATGCGCATCGAGCACAGAGCGATGAAGCTCCCACTTTTCCGGCTCCGATTCGACGTCCGTGGCGTATTCCCATCGGGCCAACCCAATCCGGCTCCCAGTCCTTAAGCCGACAGCGAGAAGCTGTCCGTAATCCGTGACGCGTGTAAATTTGTGATCAGGATCGCTTTCCCAGTACCAATCGGAGCCGCTTTCCGCGTAGTCGCGAAATTTCGCTTCGCTTCCCCGCAATGCTTCCTCCGCGCGCTTGCGCTCCGTCTGATCGAGCACGAATGCGACGCCGCCCTCGCTACCGCTTTGCTCGAACAGCGTGCCTCCAATCAGCACAGGAACGCGGCCGCCATCTTTCCGAAAGTACTCCTTCTCGAATGGTTGGACTGCCCCGGTCATCCTCAGCTCTGCATCAGTCCGCGCGTCGCGCTCGCGCCATTCCGGCGGCGTCAGGCCCGTTCGGTTCAGGCGGCCCGAGATAAGATCCTCTCGATCGTATCCCCCCATGCGGAGAAACGCGTCATTTGCCTCAAGAATGCGACCTTCGGGATCCCAGATGATGATCCCGATGATATTAGCATCGACCAAGCGCCGGATCTTCGCTTCGTGCTGTTCGAGCTGGCCGTGCAATGTCGCGAATAACTTCAAGTCAGCCTGCAACATGTCGCGGAAGTGCAGCAGTAGCTTGAGATAAGCCTCGCTATATTCGTTCCTTTTAATATCGCGAACGCAAATCGTCCCGAATAGGCGGCCATCGGGCCAACCGATCGGAACGCCCAGGTAAGAGATCATCCCCAGCTTGACATGCGGGTTCGCTTTCCATGCTTCGTTCTCACGAGCGTCAGGGACGAGCAGCGGCTGACCGGTCTTCATGACGGTCTCGCAATAAGGTCCCGTATCGAGAGCGCCCGGCTCGCAAGGATTTCCTTTGGACGTGCTGGAGACGAAAACTTTGATGTGGGGAGGATCGACCCGCATTATGGAGGCAGAGGGCACGTGCATGATCTCGGCAAGGAGATCCACAAGCTCTTGCCATTTTCGGGTGATTTCAGGGGGCACTTCAACCAAATGTGCCACGCTCGAGCTCCGATCTTGCGGCTCAGAGGCGGTCCTCTCTCCGTGGATACTGTCGCTCATATGGAGCAGTTCCCCGGCTTAGACGGTGAGGGCAGCGTAACAGCCCCAGCCGCAGTTCGCGATAGCTCTCACGGCTGCCTCAGCCAGAGGGATGCGACCAAATGTCCGAGGTCTGCTGTGGGTCAATCGCGTCGGTCTGGCTTTCTGTCAGAGACTTCCGGTCTCCCCCGGCAAACGGAAATCGTCACCGTCTGCCGGCATGTCTCAAAGGTGCCGTGAACAGATACTCACGAAAAGCACCCTCTCTGCTTTCACTCGCGCGGGTTGATCTATCGCAATGAGACTTTCGAAGAGTGCAAGATGTTGACATTCCGAATAGGGAGGCCGGTCACGAGTGGCGCCTGAGGCCCGTTTCTCGGGCGAGGCAGCTTTACGTCTGCCCAGGAGTTTTGTCGTGCGAAATGCAAGTCGAGCCGGGCGCTTCACGCCACTCCACCCGCGGCTTGCGGCAGCGGGGTTCAGGGCCGCCCTACCGCTTGCAGAGCGGTTCTTCCGGCATAAAGACATTCATCGTCCAAATAGCCAATTCGCTGCCGAGCGGTCGCGGGACCTGGTCGCAAGACTGGCGCGCGGCGAGACGGCCTATCTCGTTGGCATAAGTATCGGCGGATTCCACAACACCGGAGTTGCGCTCGTCGAGGTGACTGCTGCTGGAGGTCCCCGGATCATCTGCAACAATGAGGAAGAGCGCTTCTCGGGCCGAAAGCATACCAACGCCTATCCTCGCGCATCGCTCGAAGCGCTGACTGAAATCATGAAGGGTTTGGGCATTGGCCCCGAGCGGATCGTCGCTTGTCTCGCGACCTACGATTACTCTGTGCTTATGGCCGCGGGGCTTCGGTCCGTTCTGGAGGAATTTCCCGCAAGCCTGCACCTGGCGTTCCAGAGTCATGCCCCGGCCTTCGACGGCAACCAATTGAAGGAGGGAGTTAAAGCCCCAGCCCGGTTGGGCCGGCTTTTCGGCCTCGATCGCGGCGTGCCAATCATTGGCCTGCCGCACCATGACAATCACGCATGGTTCTCATATTTGGCCTCGCCTTTCGCCAGAGAGCGTCAAAAGACGATGATCGTAGTTGTCGATGGTTCGGGCGACTTCGCCTCGACCACGCTCTATCTCGGCGAGAACGGCGTCGTTCGGCAAATCCGAAGCAACGCCAGCATTTTCGACTCGCTCGGAATGTTTTACGGCATCATCAGCTCGACGCAGGGCGGCTGGACAACGCTCAGCAGCGAAGGCCGCTACATGGGCGCCGCGGCCTATGGCGACCTGGACCGTTCGACCAACACTTTCTATCGGCAGCTGCGAAACCTCTTCGATCTTCGGGCAGACGGCGACGTGTATCTCAACCGGTCGCTTGCGAATTGGCCTCGACGCATGCTTCGCCGGCCCTATACCCAGGATCTCACCGGGATCCTGGGGCCGCCCATCGCGCCGGAGGAGATGTGGAACCCCGATGCGGTCCTGCGTGTCGAAGACATCCATCACCGGCCGAATACGCAGGAAAGGCTCGACAAGGCGGCAGCCACCCAGATGGTTTTCGAGGATGGTCTCGTCCACATCATTGACGGTCTGATCCGCAAGACCGGCGGGGATCGGCTGGTGCTGACCGGAGGCGCGGCGCTCAACGCAGCTGCGAACATGCGCGTGCTGGAGCATTTCGACGCAGGCTACTATGGCCGCGTCCTCAAGCGATCGACGCGGCTTCATCTATGGACGCCGCCTGTGCCGAACGACGCCGGGGTAACGATAGGAACAGCTTACGCATTCGCCGCCGCCGCCGGGGTGGGTCTCGGACCGTCCCTCCAGCACGCTTTCTATTGCGGTCGCGCGCCCCGCATGTCCGATATCCTCGTCGTTCTGGAGGGGGCCGCCGATGTGGCCTGGATTGGCGTCGGCGATGCGTCACACAGATCCGGAATAGAGGCCATCGCCGACCTCATGGCGTTCATCACCGCGAGAAACGGGATTATTGCGATCTTCCAGGGACCGGCAGAGACGGGGCCGCGGGCGCTGGGTCACAGATCGATCTTGGCCAACCCTTGTAACCTCCGCACGCGCGAACTGCTTAACGAGCGCGTCAAATATCGCGAAGCGATCCGGCCGCTCGCGCCCATGGCGACGCTTTCGGCGGCAAAGGCTTTGTTCGACTTGTCCGAGGGCGCCTCGGACGATGAATACAATGCCTATAACTACATGGTCCTGACCGCGAGAGCCAAACCTCAAGCACGCGCCCAAGTTCCCGCCGTCATTCACGTCGATGGAACTGCGCGGCTGCAGATCGTGCGCGAGCATACCGATGCCGTAACGCACGCCTATTTGAAGGCGCTTGGAAGGCGAATCGGCGTCGAGGTTGCAGTGAACACATCCTTCAATGTCGGGGGACCGATCGCGCAAACCCCAGTCCAGGCGCTTGATACCCTGCGCCGCGCGAAGGGCATGGACGGTGTATTCATGTTCTCAGAGGAAGGGCAGGTTATCGCGGCCTGGACCAGGGAACCTGGAACCCGAGCCGCGGCGCGGATCCCTGAATGGCTCGTGGAGTGGCAACGCGAAACAAACGCCACGGTCGAGTTATCCGGAGCGCGGTCGTGTTGAACAGCGTAACGTCGGTACCCACGTGCGAAAGCCACCGGTCGGGCGCCGCGCGTTTGCCGCTTCTGCGAGTGAGAATCGGCCTACAAGCGACCTCAGATGTCGACCCGGCGGAGTGGGATTTGTCGGCGGCTAAGCGGACTTCGGCGCCCGAGCCGCCTCGAGCAGGGCCTCCCTCGCCACCTGCTTTAAGTCGTCCAGTTTCACGATCCCGGACTGAGCTGCTCTCAAGAGTCGCGCCGCCACAAACGCGCGCACTTCGTGGTCGCCGCCGTATGAGAAACTCTCAAATATCTGTTCGAGCACAAACTCGAGGCGTGCTTTGAAGCCGTCACTGATTCTCATGGGAGGCGCTTTACCTTTTGGTGAATGATCGTTTGTCGGCTATCGGCTGAACCTGGGCATTCCCGGTTAAGCGGGCAGCCAGCTGCTTCAGTGCGGCCGGGTCGCGGCTTGAAAGCAATTGGGCAAATTCGTCGATGTCAACGGACATGGGCCGATTGATAACGGCGCGCTTTCGCCCAGCCAGTCTGAAGCGAGTCCATAGCCGCCAACGAAACATTTCCGCCTCCCGTCCCACATTTTGTTTTGGATCGATAAACGTCAAACGTCAGCGCGCGGTTCCACCAAACCCGCTCAGAAATAAGATTTTTGCAAAAACTGCCGACCGCTCGTATGTCGTTCGGCATGTACTGCGTCTCCCCACCGATTACAGTCCAGCGTCCCACTGCCGACAAATATCGGGAGGACGCGATGTGGTTGAACAAACAGGCGGCGATACTGAGCAGAGGGCAGGTCGACGCGATGCTGGCTGCCTCTCCACCACGCGGTACCCGGAGCGGAATCGCCTTATCTTCCGGCTGTCGGTGAAAGCTGGCCTGAGGGCGAAGGAGATCGCAAAATTGACGTGGCGAGTGACCAATGACTCTCAGGGAGACATCGCCCGCGTCATCGCGCTCCAAGACTCTGCGAGCAAGGGCCGGTCGGGCCGCCACATCCCACTCAATGACGAGGTGCGGGAAGCTTTGATCGAGTATCGCTCTACGGTGCCGCACGCCGGTCCGCACGTTATCTGTACGGAACGATCGCTTCAGACCTCAGCCCAAATGATCGTTAACCTTCTCCAACGTTGGTTTCGGCATCTAGGGTTTACGGGATGCTCGAACCATAGCGGGAGGAGAACTTTCATCACCAACGCGGCCCGAAAGATATCAACGGTAGGCGGGTCGTTGGGGGACGTCCAGCAGAAGGCCGTGGAAATCAGCGGACAGAAAATCCGCTATTCTCTTGTTTTCTAGCACGTTAGCGGAGAGTGGCGCGGAAGACTGCGGAAGGGGTCATGGTGCCCAGGGGCGGGATCGAACCACCGACACTGCGATTTTCAGTCGCATGCTCTACCAACTGAGCTACCTGGGCGTTCCCGTGAGCCAGCGAAGCGGCGTGAGGGAGCGGCGGTTTATAGTCAGGCAACACGGCTCTGTCCACCATGCTTCGTCTTCCTGTCCGGTGTTGCCCGAAGGGCGAAGCCGGAACGGCTTCGCGTGGCGCAGCCAGGCGTCGAGCCGATGGCGAAGCGTGTCTGGCGTCGCCGGAAGGTAGCGGCGGGTTGTTACGTAACCCATTGAAAATATTTAAAATAACGAGGAAAAATCAATCCCCGTCGTCGTCCTCATTGGCGCTGCCGGGGATCGCATAGGAGCCGGACAGCCAGCGATGGAGGTCCACATCCTTGCAGCGGTCCGAACAGAAGGGTTTCGCGGGTGTGGTCGAAGGCTTGCCGCAAACCGGGCACCGCCTCACCGGCGCCGCGCCGGAAGGTGCGCTGCCGGGCCGCTTAGCTGGCATTCAGCCAGCCGAAGCGGATCGGAAACCCTTCGCCGCCGAGCAGCGTGACCGTCTCATAGAGCGGCAGGCCGACGATATTGGTATAGGAGCCGACCATCTTGACCACGAATGACCCCGCGATGCCCTGCACGGCATAGCCGCCGGCTTTGCCGCGCCATTCCCCGGAGCCGATATAGGCCTGGATGTCGTCTTCGGAGAGCCGCTTGAAACGCACACGGCTCTCGATCAGGCGCTGGCGGAACGCCTCTTTCGGCGTCACCAGGCAGATCGCGGTGTAGACGCGGTGATTGCGGCCCGACAGCAGCCTCAAGCATTGCGCGGCCTCATCCACCAGATTGGCCTTGGGCAGGATGCGGCGGCCGACCGCGACCACGGTGTCAGCGGCGAGAATGAAGGCGCCGCGCAATTCATCGTCGAGCTGGACTGATTTCAGCGCGGCATCGGCCTTGGCGCGGGCCAGCCGGTTGGCGCAGGCGCGCGGCAGCTCGCCGCGCTTGGGCGTTTCATCGACATCGGCCGGACGCAATGCGTCGGGCTCGATGCCGGCCTGGTTGAGCAGGCCGAGACGTCGCGGCGAACCTGAAGCGAGAACCAGTTTGGGGCGGCCAAGCATTGCGGGTGTGATCGTCGGGAGGGATTCGAAAAAGCCTGAATGCGCGCGGAACCTATCGGAAGGCTCACGCCGAGACAACCGTGCATTCGTTGCGGCCGTGACAAACAACGCGCCCGCTAACGCCCGATAGCCCTTGAGGAAAAGGCAAACCCGGCCTCATCGACATCTACTCGTCACGAAGCCGCAACATCGGCTCACAAGCCGTCACCGTAATCGGCTGTCGGGAACTGCATCGCCGGCCGTGCGTCCGCCCGTCAGCCGCTCGCTGCGGCGACCTTCGAAAACCGCTTGCGAATGCGCAACAGCAGGCCGTCGCAGACCTCGCGATAGGCCTCCAGTTTCTGCTCACGGCTTCCGTCGGCACCGGTCGGATCCGGTGTCGGCCAATATTCCACCTCGGCCGCGAGCGTCCGCGTCAGGTCCAGCGCCTTGTGATGCGCCTCCGGCGACAGCGTGATGATGAGATCGAAGTTGAGGCCTTCCCAATCGTCCAGTTCCTCGAACGTCATCGGCCTGTGCTGCGAAATATCCTGGCCGAGTTCGGCCATCACGGCGACCGCGAAGGGGTCGAGCTCGCCCTTCTTGACGCCGGCGGACCTGACATACAGCGCGTGCGGAAACATCTGCTGAAGCAGGCTCGCCGCCATCGGCGAGCGCACGCTGTTGAAACCGCAGGCAAACAGCACGGCTTGCGGAGCGCGCGCGAGCGGCGCCGCCATATTTACCCTTTCCAGTGCAGGACGCAGATCAGCGTGAACAGGCGGCGGGCGGTTTCGAAATCCACCCGCACCTTGCCCTTCAGCCGCTCTTGTAGCGTGCGCGACCCCTCGTCATGGATGCCGCGCCGGCCCATGTCGATCGCTTCGATCCGGTCCGGCGTCGCGGTGCGGATCGCCTGATAGTAGCTGTCGCAAATCATGAAATAGTCTTTCACGATTCGCCGGAACGGCGTCAGCGACAACAGATGCGCCACCACCGCCGTGCCGTCCTCGCGGCGGATATCAAAGGCCAGGCGACTGCCGGTGATGCTGAGATGCAGCGTGAACGGGCCGTCCTCGACGCCTTCCGGTGCGAACAGATTCTGCTCGATCAGGTCGTAGATTGCGATCGCACGCTCGTGCTCGATGTCGGGGCCAGAACGGCCGATCGATTCCTCATCGAGCGTGACCGCGACGATACGGTTTTTCGAATCGTCTCCTGGCGACAGTTTGGTCATGGCAGGTTGAGGCGGATTCCGACGGAGCGTGAATGAGCGTCGAGGCCCTCGGCCTTGCCGAGGGTCATCGCCGCCGGGCCAAGCTGGCGCAACTGGTCGGGCCCGCATTTGAGGATCGACGTCCGTTTCAGGAAGTCGAGCACGCCGAGGCCACTTGAGAACCGCGCCGAGCGCGCCGTCGGCAACACGTGGTTGGAACCGCCGACATAGTCGCCGATCGCCTCGGGCGTATGCGGTCCCAGAAACACCGCGCCCGCATTGCGTATCTTGGCCGCCAGCGCTTCCGGATCGGCGGTCATGATCTCAAGGTGCTCGGCGGCGAGCGCGTCCGCAAGCCGCACCGATTCATCTAACGTCTTGACCTTGATGATGCCGCCGAACTCCTGCCACGAGGCGCGCGCGATCTCCGCTCGCGGCAGGGTTACCAGTTGCGTCTCGACCGCCCGCGCAACAT
>Ga0116129_1002128_pt1 | contig 10255 bp, 10 predicted proteins | sample June2015DPH_17_2_FD_89732 | JGI IMG/M metagenome (GOLD analysis project Ga0116129, IMG submission 89732) | Peatland microbial communities from SPRUCE experiment site at the Marcell Experimental Forest, Minnesota, USA - June2015DPH_17_10 | ecosystem: Environmental > Terrestrial > Soil > Wetlands...
GGCCTGCACCAACTTGGTTAAAACCGACTCATCCGCCTTCATTTGCATGGTTTTCATGCCGCCAAATCTAGCCCATACCCTGGGACATCCACAGTCCATGCATTTGTTAAGTATACAAGGCCTAGCAAGAAAACCAAAAACCACTCAAAAACCATTTATTTTTAGACACTTGCCCGATCGTTGACGGTAGGGCGAGCATCCCCGCGAGCCGGGGCGTCATTTGCAACGGCGATATGGCGGTTGCCGGGGACAGTCGCCCAAGAGTTTCATTTAATAACGGCATGGACAGCGTTTCGCCGTCCCCAATTTCCCAGCCTCTCTCTAATCCCCCATTTTGATGAAAAATCAGGCATTGACACTTTGATACATCTCTGGCTAAATGTCCGACCCTTTGCGGGAAAATTTATGTACGCCGTTTTAGAAACCGGAAGCAAACAATATCGTGTCACTGCTGGCGACACGCTGGAAATCGAACGTCTCGAAACCGAGGCGGGCAAGCCCTTCACGTTTGATCGTGTGCTGCTCGTCAATAACGACGGCAAAGTCGTGGTCGGCGCGCCCACCGTGGCTGGCGCCACCGTCGCGGCGGATGTCGTCGCGCACAAACGCGGCGAAAAGAAACTGACGTTCAAGATGAAACGGCGCAAAGGCTATCACAAGACCATCGGCCATCGCCAGGAACTGACCGTCGTCAAGATCACTTCCATCAACGCCTGATTGCTCTCAATTCTCAATTTTTAACCATCAACTTTTATGGCACATAAAAAAGGTCAAGGCAGCGTCAAGAACGGACGCGACAGCGTCAGCAAACGTCTCGGCGTGAAAGAATTTGGCGGCACCGTTGTCACTGCGGGCAGCATCATCATCCGCCAGCGTGGCAGCAAGTTCATCGCGGGCAAAAACGTCGGCACCGGCCGCGACTGGACCCTGTTTGCGCTTACCGACGGCAAAGTCCTGTTCGACAAGGGCAGCCGCCGTGTGAACGTCGTCGTCGAAGCCGCTGCGGCGAAGAATTGATTCGCATCAGCCAAATTTCAAGGCGAGGTCACCGGCCTCGCCTTTTTCATTTTCCGGAAAGAGCAGCGGAATTGACGGAATTTTACGGATTCAAAATGGGAGAGGGCCGGGGTGAGGGCGGGTGTCAAAACTGGATTGAGCCGGGAAAATTCTGTAAAATTTTGTTAATTCTGTCTAAAAAGGCCAGTCATGTTCATTGACGAAATAAAAATATACGCGCAGGCGGGACACGGCGGTAAAGGCTGCGTCGCGTTCCATCGCGAAGCTTACGTCACCAAAGGCGGACCCAGCGGCGGTAATGGCGGCCGCGGCGGCAGCGTCATTCTTCAAGCCGATCACGACCTCAACAATCTCATCCAGCAATACTATGTTTCCCGCTTGATTGCGAAGGGCGGCGAGGCCGGCATGGGCAAAGGCATGGATGGCCACGCCGGGGCGGATTTGATCATCAAAGTCCCCTGCGGCACGCTCGTGTGGCAGTTGCCTTCCGTAAAACCGGTTGAGGGAGAAAGTTCGGAAGACGAGGACGAGGACGAAGACGAGGATGAAAAGCCGGTTTTAAGAGCCAGTTCCAGCCGGCGTCCGGTCATCCGCAGATCCGGCGGCGTGCTGGCGCAGGAAATTGATTTGAGCAAGGAAGACGATTCCAGTGAATCGGCCGTTGCGGATTCCGCCAAAGGCGAACTCGTCGCCGACCTCACCGAACACGGTCAGCAATTCGTTCTGTGCAAAGGCGGACGCGGCGGTTTGGGCAACCGCAATTTCGCAACCGCCGCGCGCCAGACCCCCCGTTTCGCGCAGCCCGGCGAGCCTGGCGAAGAAGGCGATTATCTGTTTGAACTGCGCATCATGGCCGAGATCGGCCTCGTCGGATATCCAAATGCTGGCAAATCCACCCTGCTCACGGCCATTTCCCGCGCCCGTCCCAAAATTGCCGCGTATCCGTTCACGACCCTGCACCCGCAGATCGGCATCGTCGAATATGCCGATTGGAAACGGTTCACCGTGTGCGACGTGCCAGGCTTGATTGAAGGTGCGCACAACAACGTCGGCCTCGGCCACGAATTCCTGCGCCACATCCAGCGCTGCAAAATCCTCGTGCTGCTGCTCGACATGGCCGGCACCGACAACCGCAAGCCGTGGGATGACTACAAGCAATTGCTCAAGGAATTGGAACTTTACGATCCCGCCCTGCTGGAAAAATCGCGCCTCGTCGTCGCCAATAAAATGGACGAAGCCGTCGCCGAGGAAAATTTGAAGCAGTTCAAAAAGAAGATCAAAAAAGTTTCGCTGCTGCCCATTTCCGCCGCCTTCGGCCTGGGCATGGAAAAATTCAAGCAAACCATCCGCGAAGCCGTCGAAGAAGCCTCGGAAGCATGATTTCTGCCGGAATCGGCGGCCGTTTTCACTCGCTTCCTTCCGGCCGCACACGGAATCATTTTGGAATCATTTTTCAGTTGCAACCCGATAATTAGGGGCGATGTTGTTGACACGGTGAAAAGCACCGGCTGAAAATATGAACCGGATTATTGGCTTGTTGTGTCTGTTGTTATTGCCCCTTGTTTGGGCCTCTCCGCTCCAAGCGCAGGTTTCCGACTCGGTGGACGGAGTCACGATCAAAGATGGCCGGCCGTATGCCATGCAAGGCGGCAGTTTGGAACTCCTCACCCAAAATCTTGAATTCCCTCTTGATATCGAAGTCACCACCAATGGCAGCTTCAAAGTTGCCAAAGGAAAGGAACGGAACCTTTTGGAAGGCCAAGTGATTCAACACGATGGTTGGTTGTTGAACCCGGACGGTTCAATTGAACCCGTGTTTGATCACGTGACCATGCAGGGCAAAGTCATTTTGGTGCGCGACGGCGTATCTCAAGCGCTCACGAATCAAATGACTTTTCCCAATGGTTTGAACATGAATCCGGATGGCACATGCCTTTACCCCGATGGCAGCAATACGCGCTTGATGGATGGGCAATTGTTTCAACTGGATGGCACGCCCATAGTATCCAAAGACACCATCTCGATGAAAAACGGCCAGGTTGTGGTGCAAAAAAAGGGCAAAATGATTTCCATTTTACAATGGCAAACGACTGGAATGAATGATGGAACTACCGTGCGCGGGGACGGCCTCATTCAGAAAAAAGACGGCACACAATCCCATCTGGTCGAAGGCCAGACAATCCTCGTTGACGGCGCTTTGGTAAAACACTGACTTTGGCCAATGTAGCCTGCTTTAATTTAGAGCATGGACAGAAATGATGTGGCGAGGAGCAGCAGGTTTTTTGGTTTCTGGCGAATGATTTCAATCATCGACTGGTGCCGATCATCGGCCTTAAGCAGTGATCTTCGGCGGTGATTTCAGTTGGCCGCAATTCCACGCTACAAAAACGCATTACTTCTGGTGGGTGAAAGGGCTGGCCACCCCGGCCACCGCCGCCCTGGCCTGAACCAAAAATTATCGCACCATTCATTGCTGTCTTTAAACAAAGCTGGTAATTAAACGGCGCTACAATTTTAAAACTAATCCATGAAATTCTTTTTGTTTATTATGGCGATGTTGATTGCCCATACCAGTCATGCTCTTAACCGTGTCTGGATTAATGCTGCGGGCGGTGATTGGTCGGTGACCAATAACTGGTCGCCACCGGACCCTCCCGCTGCCGGTGACAACGTTTTTATCACCAATAGCGGTACATATACGGTGACCATTTTAACCAACTCCATGACAGTCGGAACTTTGATTCTGGGTGGCGCCAGCGGCACGCAAACGCTTCTGAATGGGATCGGCACCGTATTATCCGTGACCAACTCAGGCTTCGTGCGGCCCAACGGCATCCTGACGGTGACGAACGGCGGGTTGCAGGGGAATTGGCTGATAACTGCCGGCGCCCAACTTAATTTAAGCGGCGCGGCTGGCAAATTTCTCTACAACTCCTCCATCACCAATCAAGGAACCGTGAATTGGAGCGGTGGCATGTTGAGCGTCGGCGGCAATAACTTTAGCACGACGACCATTATCAATAGTGGTCTCTGGCAGATGACCAGTGACTATGCCCTGCAATACGGTGGCGGTTCTCCGCCCACCTTTCTCAACAGTGGAACAATCCGGAAAACAACGACTACCGGCACCAGCACCTTCTACGAGATGGACCTCGTCAATTTTGCGTCTGGAATTGTGGATATCGAATCCGGCACGTTCACCCTTACACCCATCACCACCAATTATCTGGGCGGCTCCTTTACCATGGCTGTGTCCGCCGCCATCAATTTCAACGGCGGAAATTGGACCGACGCCGGCGGCGTGATTTCCGGCGGCACCATCCCCTTCGATGGCGGCAATTTCTATTTTCGCACCAACTTCATTACAGGCATCAAACTTATCGCCGGCGATATCTATATCAATTCCAATACCTTTCAACAAGGCGGCGCCATCACCAACCTGATCCTTGACGGGGTCGTGCTTGAGGGCACCAATAACGTTGCCGGGACGCTGACGATGAATTCCGGCAGCATACCGGGCCAATTGACCGTCCTGCCGACGGGACAACTTATCTTCGCCACCGCCGCCGGCAGCAAACTGCTTTACGGCTTGAATTTGATCAATCAAGGCTCCGTTCTTTGGACCGGAGGCGAGCTGGCGGTTGGCGGGACTCCCGGAACCGTTATCTCCAATGGCGGCTCCTGGCAAATGAGCAGCGACGATACGATGGCCGATGGCGGAGGCAATCCGCCGGTGTTCATTAATTCCGGAACCCTCCGCAAAACAGCCACGACCGGCGCTGCTTCATCTTTCTCTTATGTCATCGTCACCAACCAATCCAGCGGCGTCATCCAGGTGGATACCGGGATCCTGTCGCTGCCCCTCGGTTACACCTACTACAATGGCACGCTTCGACTCAACGGCGGCCAATTTACCGCTCCCGGCGGGCTCACGCTGGGTGGCGGCATCCTGGACGGTTCCGGCGTGGTGCAACAAAACGAACTGATCGGCGGCACGGTTTCACCCGGACAAGGCAGTCCCGGCGCCATTAGTTTTTCCTCCGGCCTGAATTTCGGTTCAAATGCCACGTTCGTCGTGAATGGCACCAGCACTTCCGAATACGACCAGCTCCTGGTGACCGGCGCGGTTTCACTCGCCAATTGCACGTTGCAAGTTAACTCCTTGCCGTCCGTTCCCATCGGCACCACCTTCATCATCATCAATAACGATGGAGCCGATTCCGTGTCCGGAACGTTCAACGGGCTGGCGGAAAATTCACTACTGACGGCAAACGGGCAAAAATTCAGGATCCACTATGCCGGCGGCACCGGCAATGACGTGACGCTCGTGCGTGACAGTGGGGCGGCAGGACCGCAATTGTCCGCCGGCGGTGGCAGTTATGGGAATAATTCTTTCCAATTCACCGGTACAGGCGGAAGCTCGATCATCTTCACCATTCAAGCCTCCACCAACTTTATTCAATGGACGAACATCGGCACCACGACGAGTGCCATTAGCGGTGGTTTTAGCTTCATTGACACCAACGCGCCAAAATTCCGCTACCGGTTTTATCGCACCACGAACTAAGATGCTCCAATCTCAAAAAAACGCATCAACGTATCCCCGTGCTTGAGCAGCTTCAATTCCGTCCACGGCGCGACGATATCCAGGGTGTCGCGCTTGGTATGGCCTAAAACAAACCTGCCGCCGGGTGCCAGCAATTTCGGCAGGCTCTGGTCATCCAGCAATTGCTGCGCAAACGACGTGGAACGGCGGTTCACATTTTTTTCGCCATAAGGCGGGTCGGCGAGGATCAAATCAAACTGCCGACCGCTTTTCGCCAGTTGTTTCATCACCGGAAAAACATCCTGCGTCCTCACTTCAAGCATTTCACCATAACCCGCCGACTCCGCATTACTGCGGATGAATTCCGCGTGGCGATGCGATTTTTCAACACTCATCACGGCGACCGCCCCGCGGCTCAAACATTCCAGGCTCAGCGCCCCGCTGCCGGCGAACAATTCCAAAACCTTGGCCCCCTCAACCCGCGCGCCCAACGAATTGAAAACCGCCTGTTTGACCAGGTCCGGCGTCGGGCGCACATCCAATCCCTTCGGGACCTTCAGAATCCGCCGTGCCGCGTTGCCGCCGGTGATACGCATGAATTAAGTGGGTTGGGTGTGGCCGTCCCCGAATTTCTTGATCATTTGAAAGTTTCGGCGAAGAAATCCTTCATCGCCTGCCACGACCGTTTATCCGCCTTTTCATTGTATTTCGCGCCCGCATTGACGAAGCCGGGGTTGGGTTGCGTGAAGGCATGTACCGCGCCGCCGTAGAAAGTGATTTGCCAATCCACCTTGGCGTCGCGCATTTCCTCTTCAAACGCGGTCAAGTCATCTGGTTTCTGGAACGGATCGTCCGCCCCGGCCAGCGCGAGCACCTTGCATTTGATGTTTTTCCCGTCGGCAGGCGTTGGCGAATCAAGTCCGCCGTGAAAACTGACCACGCCGGCAATGTCCGCGCCACTGCGCGCGAGTTCAATCACCGTCGTGCCGCCGAAACAATAACCGATGGCGGCGATATTTTTCTGGTCAACGAGCGGTTGTTGGCGCAACGCGTCCAGGCCGGCATTCACCCGCGCCCGCAAAAGCGCCCGGTCAGACTTGAATTTTCCCGCGAGCGCGCCGGCTTCGCCCACGTCCTTCGGGCGGTTGTCTTCGCCGTAAATATCGGCGCAAAAAGCGACATAGCCCAGTTGCGCGAGCATTTCGGCGCGATGTTTTTCGTAATCGGTCAGGCCGAGCCATTGATGGACGACCAGCACGCCGGGACGTTTGCCGGTCAGGGAATCGTCATAGGCGAGATAACCTTCCAGGGTCGTGTCGCCTTGTTTGTATTCAACATTTTCAGTGTGAATCGCCGCGTGCGAGGTGAGGACTGTTGTCATAAATAAAATGGTTGGAATTAATTTTTTCATACTTTCAAAAAAATAAACCTTCCCGCGGACAAATGCTAGTGCGATTCAATTCCCCCCGCCGTCCTGATTTCAAAATCGCGGGAATGTAAAATATTCTTCTTTCTCCTCCACAACACGTTAAGAGCATTCTAAATAAAACCTTGGCGGGAGCAGCCTGGTAAATTTTTTTAAAGACGCGGAAACCATTTCTCCCTCTTCCCCGCGGGAGAGAATTCCCGAAGAATTCGCGCATTGAACCCCTGAAACCTCAAGCTTCGCAAGCTCTTGATAATCAAGGGTGCAAATGTGAGGTTCATGGAAAGGGTTGGGGTGAGGGCAAGCGTCCCACTAACCTCTCCACCGACTTTGACCCCTGTGGCAACCCTTCAATTTCGCGTTTCAATCTGCCGCCGCCACGCTAAAATTTGCGCGTGGAAAAACTGGAGCCGCCCGATTCGCATCACCTCGACGCCGCCGTTGGCTGGCTCGGGCTGGGCTGCTCTGCGGAGGCGCACGCGGAACTGGAGCATGTTTCGGGGGCCAATCAAAACCATCCCGCCGTGCTTGAGGTGCGTTGGAATATTTCCGTGCATGAACGCCAATGGAGTGACGCGTTGCAAATCGCCTGCGTCGAGCTGACCCTGGCGCCGGATGACGCCGCCGGCTGGTTGCATCGTGCCTACGCGTTGCGCCGCGTGAGTGACGGCGGATTGTCGCAGGCATGGGATGCGTTACTGCCTGCGGCCAAAAAATTTCCTGCGGAACCGGTCATCGCCTACAACCTTTCCTGCTACGCCTGCCAGTTGCGGCAACTCGATATCGCCCGGCATTGGTTGCAACGCGCCGTGCTGGCCGGTCAAAAGGAAACCATAAAAAAAATGGCGCTCGCCGATGAAGACTTGAAACCCCTGTGGCCGGAAATCGGGGAATTGTGAATCTGAAAGCGTCCCAACCTGTTTTATCCGTGGACGGGCTGCACATCGAACGCGGCGGCACCGTCATTTTAAACGAAGTCTCCTGGCGCGTGGCGCGCGGTCAACATTGGGTCATTCTCGGTGCCAACGGTTCCGGCAAAACCTCGTTGCTCAGCGCCCTGACCGGTTACCTGATGCCCACGGCGGGAAACGTTTCCCTGCTGGGTGAAACCTATGGCCGTTCCGACTGGCGCGAACTTCGGAAAAAAATCGGCATCGTCAGCTCCTCCGTCCGGCAAATGATGGCCGACGAGGAACCGGCGTTGGAATCCGTCGCCAGCGGCAAATACGCCATGATTGATTTCTGGGGCCGGTTGACGCGCCGTGAAAAGGCCGAAGCCCTGGCGCTCTTGCGGCAGGTCGAGTGCGAATACCTGGCCCAACGCATCTGGCGCGTGCTTTCACAGGGCGAACGCCAGCGCGTATTGATCGGCCGCGCGCTGATGGCCCGGCCGCGCGTTTTGATTCTCGATGAACCTTGCGCCGGCCTCGACCCGGCCGCCCGCGAACATTTTCTCCAATTCATCCAGCGCCTGGGCCGCCGCCGCGATTCGCCGACGCTGATTTTGGTGACCCATCACGTTGAGGAAATCATGCAGGTCTTTTCGCATGTGCTCGTTTTGAAGGCCGGCAAGGTTCTCGGCGCTGGGAAAAAAACGGCGACGCTCTCCGCGAAAATCTTGTCGCAAACCTTTGGCGTGAAAGTTAAGCTGCAATTGAAAGCCGGACGTTATGCGATGAATGTGTTGTCGCAGCGTAGCGTCGTCGCTTGAAAAGCCGTCCGGCCCGTCCGTCCGGAATATTTTATGCCCAAACGTGTCTGTCAGCATTGCGGCCATGATTTTCAAATTCCCGACTGGCTGGTCGGCGAGGAATTTGCCTGCCCCAGTTGCGGCAAAAGCATTTTGCAGCCCCGCCAGGTTCGGGAGCCCAACGAAAAGATAAAACTGGTGGTCACCCCGCCGCCGGAGGAAATCTATCCCACCGCCAGACTCGCCGAAATCGCGCAGCAGATCATCGCCAATGTCCAGCACGTCATCGTCGGCAAACCGGACCAGGTCACCCTCGCTGTTGCCGGACTTTTTGCCGAGGGGCACATTCTGTTTGAAGACGTCCCCGGCGTGGCGAAAACAATGTTGTCCCGGGCCATCGCGCAAAGCGTCGGCTGTTCCTTCAAACGGATCCAGTGCACGCCGGATTTGCAGCCGGAAAATGTCATCGGCGATTTCATTCTCGATCCCACCACCGGCCGGAAAGATTTCCGTTTCGGCCCCCTGTTTTCGCAGATGGTTCTGGTGGATGAAATCAACCGCGCCAGCCCGCGCACTCAGGCGGCCCTGCTTGAGGCGATGGGTGAGGGCATGGTGACGATGGATCGCACCTCCTACCGCCTGGAAAGGCCTTTCATGGTGATGGCGACACAAAACCCCATTGATCAGGAAGGCACCTTCCGGTTGCCGGAAGCGCAAATGGACCGGTTCCTCATCCGTTTGAGTCTCGGTTATCCCAGCGCCGCCCAGGAAAAAGAAATGTGCCTGCGGGTCCAGCAACAGCATCCCATCGAAACGCTCAAGCCCGTGACCACCGCGGATGAAATTTTGAAATGCCAGCGCGGCGTGCGCCATATTCCCCTCGGCCCGGACATTTGCGATTATCTCGTCGGGTTGACCCGGGCCACGCGTGAGCATCCGGCCCTGCGTTTGGGGGCGAGTCCGCGTGGATCGCTCGGGTTGTTTCACACCGCGCAGGCGCTGGCGGCGATTCAAGGCAGCGCCTCGGTTTCCATCGAACACATCAAGGCCATCGCCGTGCCCGTGCTCGCGCATCGTCTGCTCGTGCGGAACGAAACTTCGAAAGATTACCCGGACGGCGCCGCAGTCATCCGGGAAATTATCGCAAAAACTTAAGTCCGCCTCTCTATTTCCCCACCCGTCCCGTATGCCGGGCATTGGCCCGGAACACCGGCCAGGAACTTTTGGTCGTCGGCAAGGCTCCGTCCAGTGGTCGCACGGCATATAAATATTGAAAACAGACTGCGTACACGGTGCCGTTGGCGGCAATGGCCGGTGACGTGGTCAGGTTGTCATCTGTCTTCAACTGCCAGATCGGCTTGTAGTCATTTGGTTGCAGGGCATACAACATGCGCCACGGCATGGTGGTATAAATCCGCCCGGTCGCCACGGCCACCGTTTGATCTATCATTAACGGAGCCGGCCAGAGCCAGCGGAACTTCCCCTGCGGTGAAACCGTCTGGATGACATTCCGGTTCACCCCGAGATAGACATTGCCGTCCTCGTCCAGCACCGGCGACGATTCCGTGAAGCCCCC
>Ga0116129_1002129_pt1 | contig 10255 bp, 8 predicted proteins | sample June2015DPH_17_2_FD_89732 | JGI IMG/M metagenome (GOLD analysis project Ga0116129, IMG submission 89732) | Peatland microbial communities from SPRUCE experiment site at the Marcell Experimental Forest, Minnesota, USA - June2015DPH_17_10 | ecosystem: Environmental > Terrestrial > Soil > Wetlands >...
CCGAGAATGACGAACTGCTCGTTCGTCTTGGCGAATTCGATGGCAACCTTCGGCGCCGCTACCGGATCATTGGAAGTCGCGATCACGGTCGGCCCCTTCAACAGAGGGCCGATGGCAACGACGTCAGTGCCTTCAAGAGCAATTTTGGCGAGACGGTTTTTCGCGACCTTCACCGAGGCGCCAGCCTGCTTCATCTGCATGCGCAGCTTCTGCATCTGGGCAACGGTCAGGCCGGAATAGTGAGCAACGACCGCTACGCTGGTGGTCTTGAACAGACCGTTCAGCTCCTCGACCGCGCCCTTTTTTGCCGCTCTTTCCACAGCAAGCTCTCTCCGGTTGGCGGTCTTTAAAGCCAAAGGCTGGACCGCCGGGTTGCACCCATCGTCCCGCCCTCAATCAGACCTCAAAAGACGCAAGCCTTAAGGACCATCGGGCAGAACGACATTGAAATGCCTGCCCTCCCGAGCCCTTGAGGGGCCACGGGACGTCGAGGTTCGAACCAAACCTCTGCCGTTGCGGAATACCGCAGCGAGAGAGTGAAATCTGGTCTTCACCCGTCTGTACAGGCTATACGATTAAGCCGTTGAAAAACTTACGTTTATCGCAGGCGCCTGTAGTCTTGGACAGGATCGAGACATGCCGGTAAACTGGCCTGTCCCTACCCGCTCTCCTCTGAGCGACGGCTTCCCCTTCCTTTCGAGCCATCCATACGGAATGTCCTGAAAGGAAAAGTCTCCTATTCGTTCTCTTTCGGAATGCGAGCACAGACGTGCCAGCAATAGCCAGCAGTCCGGAACGCGCTCTTTAACGGGTCTTTTTCGCCTTGCCAAGGGTTAATTTCGCGCAGAGCTCCGATACCGAAGTTCGCACGCTAAATCGGCCCTACCGTACCGGATAGGCTAGCGGCCGGCCGGCAAAAAACGCCTCCAGATTGGCGATCACGCAGTCCTGCATCGCGGCGTGCGAATCGGCCGTATGGCCGCCGATATGCGGGGTCAGCACGACGTTGGGCAGCGCCGTCAAGACGCCGGGCGGATGCGGTTCCTTCTCGAACACGTCAAGACCGGCGCCGGCGATGATGTTGTCCTTCAGAGCCGCGGCAAGCGCCGCCTCATCGATCACCGAGCCACGCGCAATATTGATGACGTATCCGTCGCTGCCGAGCTTTTTAAGGATATCGGCGTTGACGGCGTGATGGGTGTCGGCGCTGGCGCGCACCGCGATCATCAATACGCTGCACCATTCCGCCAACGCTTCCAGGCTTTCGAAATACCGATACGGCAGGTCATGCTGGCTGCGGCTGAAATACCCGACCTCGGTCTCGAACGCAGCCATCCGCGCAGCGATCTTGCGGCCGATCTCGCCCATGCCATAGACGCCAACGCGGCGGCCGGGATTGCCCGGCACCGCACGAAACAGCGGCGAGGGCTTCGAGGCGGCCCCACTGCCGTCACGCACGAATTCATCGGCTGGAACAATACGCCGGGTGGCCGTCAGCATCAGGGTGACGGCAAGGTCCGCAACGCTTGCCGCATTCGCCCCCGGGCTGTGCCCGACCGCAATATCGCGTTCCCTGGCCGCCGCAAGATCGACCCCGTCATAGCCGGTGCCGTAGCAGACAATCGCGCGCAAGGACGGCAACGTATCCATGACGCGGCCAGGAAGCTGCGTGCCACCGGCCGTGATCATCGCGCGAATGCCGGAAAGCTGCTCCGCCGGAAAGACCTCCGCGGGCGGTTTGCCGGCGGCGTCCAGCAGCTCGAAACGTTCGCCGATCCGCACCATCAGCGCTTTGGGAAAGCGCGAATAAATCAACACCTTCTCGGGCATGCTTTCCCTTTCACGTCACGTACCGATCATAAATAAAAAAGCGGAACCGGTTGCCCGATCCCGCTGTTTTTTCGATCCGCTCTTTGAAGAGCTCAGCCGAGAATGCTACCCGGCTCGACCTTCACGCCCGGTCCCATGGTTGAGGAAACCGCGACGCGCTGGATGTAGGTACCCTTCGAACCCGCTGGTTTCGCCTTGGCGACCGCATCCGTGAGCGCCTTGACGTTCTCAACGAGCTTCTCTTCCGAGAACGAGGCCTTGCCGATACCAGCCTGAACGATGCCGGCCTTCTCGACACGGAACTCGACCGAACCGCCCTTGGCGCCCTTCACGGCGGTGGCGACATCCATCGTCACCGTTCCGATCTTCGGGTTCGGCATCATGCCGCGCGGGCCGAGCACCTTACCGAGGCGGCCGACCAGCGGCATCATGTCGGGGGTGGCGATACAGCGGTCGAAATCGATCGTGCCGCCCTGCACCTTCTCAACAAGGTCTTCGGCGCCGACAACGTCGGCACCCGCAGCCTTGGCCTCATCGGCCTTGGCGCCGCGCGCGAATACGCCGACGCGCAAGGTGCGGCCGGTGCCGTTCGGCAGCGTCACCACGCCGCGAACCATCTGGTCCGCGTGGCGCGGATCGACGCCGAGATTGATGGCGATCTCGACGGTTTCGTCGAATTTCGCCTTCGCCCGTTCCTTGACCATCTTGATGGCGTCCGCGAGCGGATAGAGCTTCTCGCGATCGACGCCCTCGCGGGCCTTCTCAGTACGTTTTCCGATTGCCATGGCCGTTACCCCGCAACTTCCAGACCCATCGAGCGGGCTGAGCCCTCGACCATCTTCATGGCCGACTCGATGGTATCGCAATTGAGATCCTTCATCTTCTTCTCGGCGATCTCGCGCACCTGCGCCTTCGTCACCTTGCCGGCCTTGTCACGGCCCGGAGCTTTCGAACCGGACTGGATTTTCGCAGCCTGCTTGAGGAAGAAGGACATCGGCGGCGTCTTCATCTCGAAGGTGAAGGAACGGTCCGCATAAATGGTGATGACCACCGGGATCGGGGTGTTCTTTTCTTCCTTCTGCGTCTGGGCGTTGAACGCCTTGCAGAATTCCATGATGTTGAGACCGCGCTGACCAAGCGCGGGACCGATCGGGGGCGACGGATTGGCCGCTCCCGCCGGCACCTGCAATTTCAGGTATCCGGTCACTTTCTTTGCCATTTCTCACTCCTGTTCTTCCGACCGCTTAAGAGATCGGCGGTTTCAGGTTCCGTGGTTCGGTCCAAGTGCGGCTGGCGACCGCCTTAACCTCCCACGCCCTCTTTTCAGAGGCGTTGCCGCCTCCGCTTCCGATCAGACCACCTTTTCGACCTGACCGAATTCCAGTTCGACCGGCGTGGCGCGACCGAAGATCGACACCGCGACCTTCACGCGCGAGCGCGCCTCGTCGATTTCTTCGATGACGCCCGAGAACGACGCGAACGGCCCATCGGCCACGCGCACATTCTCGCCGATCTCGAAGGACACCGACGCCTTCGGGCGTTCCACGCCTTCCTGCACCTGATGCAGGATACGCATGGCTTCGGTTTCCGAAATCGGCATCGGCTTGTTTTCGGCGCCGAGGAAGCCCGTCACTTTCGGGGTGTTCTTGATCAGATGAAAGGCCTCGTCGGTCAGCTTCATCTTGACCAGGACGTAGCCCGGGAAAAACTTTCGCTCCGCGTCAACCTTGCGGCCGCGGCGCACTTCCGTGACCTTTTCGATCGGCACCAACACCTGCTCGAACAATTCTTCGAGCCCGCGCTGCTTGGCCTGCTCGCGGATCGATTCCGCGACCTTCTTTTCAAAATTGGAATAGGCGTGGACGATGTACCAGCGCTTGTCCATCGTTTGCATTGCGGTGCTTGCCATCAGTGGATGCCCAGGACCAGGGTGACCAAATAACGGATGACCTGATCGGCGAGGAAGAAGAAGATCGAGGCGAGAGCGACCATCACAAACACCATGATCGTGGTGATCATGGTTTCGCGGCGGGTCGGCCAAGTAACCTTGGCGGTCTCCGAGCGTACTTCCTGCAAGAATTTAAACGGGCTGACCGCCATCGTCGCATATCCGCATCCGTCGTCAGACGAACTAAAGCTGTTAAGTTTCAAGGAATCCGAACAGCCCGCTATCGCCCAGCCCTCGTTTGAAGGTTGAGCCGGCATGCGGGCTCGATTGTTCGGGGATTTCAAAGCCGCGCCGGATATCCGCGTTCAACGGGCCGGCAGCAGGTGGCGGCTATGTACTGCGGACCGGCCCAAAGGTCAAGGCAGGACGGAGACCTGGAGGGACCGTTTCAGCATCGCCGACTTAGGCCGGCCAGCGAATAGCTGCCACCATTTGGACCGCCCGCACGGTATGCAAAAATGCTACGGAGGTGGCATGCCAATTGCTTCGTTCCGGGCTCCACCAAGGAGCTCGTGTTTTGGTCGACAATCCGCCGTTCAATAAAATCTCACGCCGCGCCGCCCTGTCTTTGCCTCTCGGGTTGGCCGTTTCGTCCAGCGCCCTCTTCGACAGCGGGCTCGCCAAGGCCGAAGAGAAGGCAGACGAGCCGGTGCGAGGCGGCACGATGGTCATGCTCGTGCAGCCCGAGCCCTCGACGCTTGCTCACTATGCCGTGACCGCCGGCAATATCCCTCCCATCGCCACCCAGATTTACGAAGGTCTTGTGACCTACGACTGGGATCAGAATCCTCAACCCAATCTCGCGACCTCCTGGGAGATCGCACCCGACGGCAAATCCATTACCTTCAGGCTGCGCGAAGGCGTTGTCTTTCACAACGGCAGTCCTTTCACGAGCGCCGACGTCCAGTTCTCCTTCATGGAGATTTTGAAGAAATATCACCCCTTCGCACCGCTCCTGCTCAACGAGCTGACGGCCGTCGATACGCCGGACGCGATGACGGCCGTTTTGCGTCTCGACAATCCCGCGCCCTATCTCATGAAGGCGCTTGCCGGGCGCGATCTGCCGATCATGTGCAAATCGGTCTTCGAGGGAACGCCGATTCTACAAAATCCTTCGGCCAACAAGCCGATCGGCACCGGGCCGTTCAAATTCGGACAATGGGATCGCGGACAGTTCGTGCGGCTCGACCGCAACGACAAATACTGGAAGCCGCGGCTGCCCTATCTCGATCACATCATCGCGCGCTTCATTCCCGACGCCGCGACGCGCTCGGCCGCGCTTGAAACCGGCGAGGCTCACTTCGCCGGCTATAGCGCCGTCAATTACGCCGATCTCGAGCGGATGAAGACCAACCCCATCCTCGACACGACGATGAAGGGTTATGAGATGACGCCCGCCTTGAGCGTGCTCGAACTCAATACCAAGCATCCGCCGCTCGACAAGAAAGAAGTGCGCCAGGCCATCTCCTATGCGATCGATCGCAAGGTGATCCTGCGCGATGTCATGTATGGCTACGGCCAGCCGGCTACGGGGCCGCTCAGCAGGCTTTTCAAGACCGTCGGATTCTATACGGACGACGTGCGCAATTACGACGTGCCCGACCGTCTCGAGATTGCCAACAAGCTGCTCGACGGCGCGGGCCTGCCGCGCGGTGCGAATGGCATGCGCTTCGGCCTTCATCTCGACGTCAATTCATTCGGCGAGCAATGGCTGCGCCAGGCCGAATATCTGAAACAGGCGCTCGCGATCGTCGGAATCGATCTGACGCTACGCTCTGAGGACACCGCCACCTGGTTGCGGCGCGTCTATACCAATTACGATTACGATATTAACGAGCCCTTCCTGAGCCAGGGCGTCGATCCCGTCTATGGTCTCAACAAGCAATACCTGACGGCGCAGATCCGCAAGGGCGTGACCTTCGTCAACGACAGCTTTTACTCCAATCCGGAATTCGACAACATTCTCTACACGGCCATGCGCGAGCAGGACCACGAGAAGCGAGCCGCGCTGTACAAAAAAGCACAACAGATTCTTGCCGAGGATTGCCCGCTGATCTGGCTAATCGACGTGCAATATGTCTCTGTCTTCAATCGAAAGCTTCGCGATCACACAACCGGGCCGCTCGGCACGCAGCAGGCTTTTGAACGGGCCTGGCTGGAAAAGTAAGCCATGCGCTTCGCACGCTATATTGGATACCGGCTCGCCACCGCGCTGCCCGTGATCTTCGGGATTATTGTGCTGAACTTCCTGTTGATCCATCTCGCGCCGGGCGACGCGGCCTCGGTGCTCGCCGGCGAGAGCGGCGCGGCGACGCCGGAATATATGGACGAGCTGCGCCACAAATTCGGCCTCGATCAGTCGCTCGGCATGCAGTTCCTGACCTATGTCTCGAACATGGCGCATTTCAGCCTCGGCTATTCCTACCGCAACGACGCCGATGTCAGCAGCCTGATCTTCGAACGGCTCGGACCGACCTGCCTTCTGATGTTGACTGCCTTCGGAACCGCTTTGGCGCTCGGCATCACACTTGGTCTTGTGGCTGCGACGGGACGCAATTCCTGGCGTGACAGTGTCATTTCGCTGGTGAGCCTGGTCGCCTATGCGACGCCCGGGTTCTGGCTCGGACTCATGATGATCGTGATCTTTTCGATCCGCCTTGGCTGGCTGCCGACAAGCGGGTTCGATACCGTCGGCGCCGGTCATGAAGGATGGGCCGAGGTCTGGGACATTGGCCGCCATCTCGTGATGCCGGCCGTCTCGCTCGCGCTGTTTTACCTCGCGCTTTATGCGCGTCTCATGCGCGCATCCGTCCTGGAGCAAACCGGCATGGATTATGTGACGACAGCGCGCGCCAAAGGCCAGACGGAGCGGCGCATCATGACAGGCCATGTCCTGCGCAACGCGCTGTTGCCGATCGTGACGCTGGCCGGCGTTCAGGCTGGCAATCTGATCGGCGGCTCCATCGTCGTGGAAACCGTGTTCGGCTGGCCCGGCATCGGCACGCTTGCCTTCAACGCCCTGCAGTCGCGCGACCTCAACCTGCTTCTCGCGATCTTCTTCATATCGGCCTGCCTGGTCGTGATCATCAACATCGTCGTCGACGTGCTCTATTTCACGCTCGACCCGCGCATGGAGATTTGACATGCGGGCGGGTCTAGTGCGTTTCGCACGCAACCGGATGGCGCTGTTCGGCGCAGCCGTGCTTGGGTGCCTTCTCCTGCTCGTCGCGTTCACGCCGATCATCTATCCCGATGATCCGTTCAAGCTCGCCGGACCAGCCTTGCAGCCGCCGGGCGGACGCTTTTGGCTCGGCACCGACACGCTCGGCCGGGACGTCGCGGCGGAGATCGCTTACGGCGCGCGGACCTCGCTCATCGTCGGCGTCGGTGCCACGCTGGCCGCCATCGTCTTCGGCGCGGCTGTCGGCGGGCTTGCCGGCTACTATCGCGGCAAGACCGAGGCCGCCTTGATGCGGATCACGGAATTCTTCCAGACCATACCGGCCTTCATTTTCGCTCTTCTGATCGTCGCGATCCTTTCACCCTCGGTCACAAGCGAAATCATCGCCATCGCCGCCGTCTCCTGGCCAAGCATCGCGCGGCTCGTGCGCGGGGAATTCGTCGCACTCGGTGGCCGCGAATTCGTCCAGGCCTGCGCGGGCCTCGGCGCGAGCGATACGCGCATCATCTTCAATCATATGCTGCCGAACTGCGCCTCCTCCATCATCGCCGTCGGTTCGCTCTTGATCGGCACCGCGATTTTGCTGGAGGCCGGTTTGGCGTTTCTGGGCCTTGGCGACCCCAACATCATGAGCTGGGGGCTGATCATCAGCGCCGGACGCGCGGTCCTGCGCTCCGCCTGGTGGATCTGTACCTTTCCAGGCATTGCGATTCTGCTCACGGTGCTCGGCATCAATCTCATCGGCGACGGGCTCAACGAAGCCCTCAATCCAAGGCTGCGTGAACGATGAACGAGACCGTACTCGAACTTCAAAAGCTCACGATCGCTTTGCCGCCCGGCGCCGACCGTGCCAATGCCGTGAGCGATATCGGCCTCACGTTGCGCGCCGGCAAAGTGACATGCCTGATCGGGGAGAGCGGATCGGGCAAATCTCTCGTCGCGCGCTCGATTCTTGGCCTCTTGCCCGGTCCGCATGTGCGCGTCGGGAGCGGCCGAATCCTGTTCGAAGGCCAGGATCTCGCCCGCACGCCGCAACACAAGATGCGCGACATTCGCGGCGCAAAAATCGGCATGATCTTCCAGGAGCCGATGACTGCGCTGAACCCGCTGCACACGATCGGCCGGCAACTCGACGAGGTGCTGCGCATCCACACCTTGCTCGGGAAAGCCGCCCGCCGCGCCCGCGTGCTCGAACTGATTGACCGCGTTCACCTGCCGGAACCGGTGCGTATCATCCGTTCGTATCCCCACCAATTGAGCGGTGGCCAGCGCCAGCGTGCCATGATCGCCATGGCCTTGCTGCTCAATCCGCGCCTCCTGATCGCCGACGAGCCGACCACCGCGCTCGACGTCACGACGCAGGCGCAAATCCTCTATCTGATCCGCGAGCTGCAGCGTGAGCACGGCACATCCGTTCTTTTCATCACGCATGATTTCGGCGTTGTTGCCGATATCGCCGACGAGGTCGCGGTGCTGCAGCGGGGCACTTTGGTCGAACGCGGCACAGCCGCCGCCGTGCTTGGCGCCCCAAGCCATCCCTATACCAGGGCCTTGATATCGGCCGTGCCGAAGCTCGCGCCGCCGGCGACGCGACCACCGAATACGCAACCCTTCGTCGCCGAGGCACTCGATGTCGTCAAGACCTACGGTGCGCGAGGTCTGTTCGGCGGTCGGGTCACACGGGCTCTCGCCGGCGTGACGGTGCAACTGCGCCGCGGCGAGACGCTCGGCCTCGTCGGGGAAAGCGGCTCAGGCAAGAGCACGCTGGCGCGCGCCATCACGCGACTTATGCCGATCGACAATGGCCAAATCTGGCTCGGCGGCGCGAACATCGCACAACTCTCGCGCCGCGAGCTCCGCCCGATCCGCAAACGCGTGCAGATGGTATTCCAGGATCCTTATGCGTCGCTCGATCCGCGGCAGCGCGTCATCGACATTATCGCGGAAGGCCCCATCATCCATGGCACGCCGGCCGTCAAGGCCCGCCAGGAAGCGCAAGCGCTGCTCGGCCTCGTCGGGCTCGACCCGTCTGCCGCCCAGCGTTTTCCGCACGAGTTCAGCGGCGGCCAGCGCCAGCGGATCGGTATTGCGCGTGCGCTTGCGCTGCATCCGGAAGTACTCGTCGCGGACGAGCCGGTCTCGGCGCTCGATGTGTCGGTGCAGGCGCAGGTGCTGGCTCTCCTCGCCGATATCAAGGCGCGGCTGCAGCTCAGCATGCTCCTGGTGACGCATGATTTGCGTGTGGCGCTACAAGTATGCGACCGCATCGCGGTGATGAAACAGGGCGAGGTGGTCGAGGTGGCGCCGACTGCCGACATCTTTTTCAATCCGCAGCATCCCTACACCAGGGCTTTGTTCGCCGCCGTCCCTGGGGGCAACTGGCAAAACCGGAAAGCGTCATGACCTCGAGCGAAGCTTTTGTGGAAAAACCCATGAATTGGGAGAATGAAACGGGCCGCTTCGCGCTCGGCGATTTTGCGGTGGAAAAAGGCGGCGTGATCCGGGAGGCCCACCTCGCCTGGCAGCGCTTTGGCACGCTCAACGCCAAGCGCGACAATCTCATTCTCTATCCCTCAAGCTATTCCGCCCGCCTTGCGGACCTGTCCTGGCTGATCGGACCGGAGGGTATTCTCGATCCCACGCGCTGGTGCATCGTCGCCGTCGGCATGTTCTCGAACGGAGAATCCTCCGGCGCGGCGGAGACGCCGGATTATCCCGCGCTCGTCACCGTCGCTGACAATGTGCGGGCGCAACACCGGCTCGTCACGGAAATGTTCGGCGTCGACAAGCTCGCCGCCGTTTATGGATTTTCGATGGGCGGCATGCAGGCCTATCACTGGGCGGCGCTCTACCCCGATATGGTGGCACGCGCCTTTGTCGTCTGCGGCAGCGCCCGCACGGCCGATCACAACAAGGTTTTTCTGTCCGGCCTGATGCGCACGCTTGAAGCCGCGCCCGAGCATACCGGCAATGGGCGCTTTTCGAGCGAGCCAGTGCTGGCGCTTAGGGCATTTGGCCACATCTATGCCGGCTGGGGCCTGAGCCAGGATTTCTACCGCGCCGGCCTCTACAAAAGCGCGCTTGGCGCGCCCGACCTGGAAACCTTCGTCCGCACCAACTGGGCCGAGCGATTTTCACAATGCCGCGCGGCGAACCTTTATGCGCAGGCAAACGCCTGGTTTCACGGCGATATCAGCGCGAATGCGCTTTACAACGGCGATCTCGCGCAAGCGCTTCGTTCGATCAAGGCACAAGTGCTGCTGATGCCGAGCGAGACCGATCTCTATTTCCGCGTC
>Ga0116129_1002130_pt1 | contig 10255 bp, 8 predicted proteins | sample June2015DPH_17_2_FD_89732 | JGI IMG/M metagenome (GOLD analysis project Ga0116129, IMG submission 89732) | Peatland microbial communities from SPRUCE experiment site at the Marcell Experimental Forest, Minnesota, USA - June2015DPH_17_10 | ecosystem: Environmental > Terrestrial > Soil > Wetlands >...
CGCCCCCACACTTCGCTCAAGATTTGACGATGCGTCAGCACCTTGCCTTCATTCGCCGCCAGGAAGCACAGCATGCGGTATTCGATCGGGGTCAAGTGCACCAAATTCCCGGCCTTGCGCACCGTGCGTGCGTCTCGATCCAGGCAGACATCGCCGAATTGGAAAATCGCCGGCAAACTGTCTCCTGTGTCCCGGCGTCGGCGCGACGCGGCGCGTACCCGAGCCAGAAGCTCGCCGATCCCGAAGGGTTTCGTGAGGTAATCGTCGGCGCCCGCATCGAGCGCATTGATTTTGTCGTGTTCGTGCACGCGGGCCGACAGCACGAGCACCGGAGTGTTGGACCAACCCCGCAAATCATGCAGAAAGTCCATTCCATCTCCGTCGGGGAGGCCTAGATCCAAAATGATCAGATCGGGCTTGCGGGTTCCGGCATCCGCCAGGCCCTGCCGCACGGTGGCGGCTTCGTTCACCACCCACCCTTCTCCCTCTAAGGCCGTGCGAACAAAGCGGCGAATTTGATTCTCGTCCTCGATCAGAAGCGCGATGGGAGGATCGGCCATTGGAACGAAGCGCTAGTGCTGCAAGAACGGCTCGGATTGCGATCCCGGCTCTGCCTCACCGCAGCAGGATTCACCCGATTTCCGCATCAGATCGCGCCCGAGCCGCGTCATGCCGAACGTACTGGGAGCCCTGCCGGTCAGATCCGCCGCGAGATTGGCGTGTCCGACGGCCAGCAGCACCACCAGGCTCAAGGTGTATTGTCGGAGACGACGCGACGTGGATGTCATGTGCTCCACGATAATTTGGAGCGCGTAAAGAAGCCGTTCTTTTCCACACGCCGGATATAAAAAAGATGCAAAAACGGCGCCGGCAGCGACTCACGTCACATTCGCCCCGGGGCATAGGCAAGTCCTATCGCCCTCATTCAAACATTCAATTGGGAAGTGAATGGTCGATCGGGCAGTGTGCGGGATAGAACGCCGGGAGTGAACTATGAAACAATCAATAAAGGTACGTGCGCCGGGCATGGCCGCCTTCCTCTATCTCGCTTGCACCGCCGGCGCCGGTCCGAGCCTTGCAGCAGACCCCGCGACCGGGCCGCATGGCGCGATGCCGATACCGGCGCAAGAGCAGCGGCTCGACAAACTCATCACGCGCTACACCTCCCCGCCCGCGGGAATCGATCCGGTGGCCTGGGCCAGCATCTATATGATGACGGGCAATGAATTGACGCCGGACCGCATCGCGCTCGGCCGCAAGCTGTACTTCGATACCCGCTTGTCGAAGGACGGCACGCTGGCATGCGCAACCTGCCACGATGTCAGCCGCGGATTCTCCGACCATCGCAGCGTATCGGAGGGGATCGGCGATCACTTGGGCAAGCGCAGCGCGCCCACGACCATGAACGCGGCACTGCTGCAAACTCAGTTCTGGGACGGACGTGCACCGTCACTCGAGGAACAAGCCAAGCTGCCGATCCTCAATCCCATCGAAATGGGGCATCCGGACGCCGACAGCGCCATGGCGTCGGTCAAGACCGATCCGTCCTACGGGGCCATGTTCCAGAAAGCCTACGGCCGCGCACCGAACTACGACGATCTCGGCCGCGCCATTGCCAGCTTCGAGCGCACCTTGATTTTCCTCGACGCGCCGTTTGACCGCTTTGTCGCCGGCGATGCGAAGGCGATGTCGCCCGCCGCTCAACGCGGACTCGATCTATTCAACGGCAAAGCCCGTTGCGTCAGCTGCCACATGATGAATTCCTCGAATCCGCTCGGCACGGACAACCTCTTCCACAACATCGGCGTGTCGGCACGCACCAAGAACTTCGAAGCGCTGGCCGGGCAGGCTCTCAGCGTGCTGAGCAAGAACGATGACCCCAAGGCGCTCGACAAGCTGGCGATCGAAACCGACATGTCGGAGCTCGGTCGCTTCCTCGTCACCAGGAACCGCGGCGACATCGGTGCGTTCAAGACCGAACAGGTACGCAATGTGGGGCTCACCGGGCCGTACATGCATGACGGGTCCCTGAAGACCTTGTGGGACGTGGTGGACCACTACAACAAAGGCGGCGAGACCAACGCCTTCCTGGATGGGGGCATCGAACCGCTGAACTTGACCGAAAACGAGATCAACGATGTGGTGGCCTTCTTGTTCGCGCTGACCGATACACGGTTCGCCGCGCAGAACGAAGCGGCATTCCGCGAGCAGCAAGCCATCGCCGCCAAGAGCCGGCCGCTGCGCGACAACGCGCTGGCGCACCGCGAGATGCTGCCCTTCGAGCAGCGGGTGATGGGTCCGGCGGGCCTGAAGTAATAGGGAGCGACAGCATGAGCGACAACACCAAGACACCCCACATCAAGAGCGTCGAAACGCGGCATCTGGAAGAGCGCGAGACCCTATTTCGCGGCTTGCAGAGTCTGGACCGGCGCAGTTTTCTGAAAGTATCCACCGGCGCCGCGGCAGCCGCGCTGGCCGCCGGCGCGTCGAATCATTTTCACAGCTTTCTGCCGGTCAACGTGGCGTATGCCGCCGAAGGTCCGGCAGGCCAGGGATTTACCTTCGCCTATATCTCGGACTCGCATCTGTACGTCAAGAAGACCAATGAGCGCTTCGTGCGCCAGCTATTGCGCGCGGTCGATGACGTCAACAAACTCGACCCGCAGCCGGACTTCGTGTTTTACGGCGGCGATCTGGCGCAGCTGGGACGTAAAGAAGAGCTTGATCTGGGTGCGCAAATCTTAAAAAGCATCAAGGCGCCGCTGCACATGATGGTGGGCGAGCACGATTGGTTCTTCGATATGGGCCAGCACTGGAATGAACTGTTCGGCCCGCAGACCTACAGTTTCGACCACAAGGGCGTGCACTTCGTGGTGCTGATGAGCGTGCAGGAAAAGGATTTTTGGACTGCGCGCGGCATGAGCCCTGCGGAGCGCATGCATACCGTGGCAGGGCTCGATAATGCCGTGCAGAGCGCCTTCGAAGTGGGTGCTCCGCAGCGCGAGTGGCTGAGGAAGGACCTGCAGAAGGTGCCGACCTCGACGCCGCTGATCGTGTTCTCGCACTCGCCGCTGTACAAATTGTATCGCCCGTGGAACTTCTGGACCGATGACGCCGAGGACGTTCAGGCCATACTGCAGCGTTTTGAGCGCGTCACCGTATTGCACGGCCATACCCACCAGGTATTGACCAATCGCATCGGCAATATTCAGTTCCAGGGCATGCTGTCAACCGCGTGGCCCTGGCCCTACGCGCCGCAGGGCCTGCCGGCATTGACCGTGCAGATGAACCGGCCGAATCCGTTCGACCCCAACGACGGACTTGGCGACGGCACGATCAGCGTGCACCCCGACGGCCTCGTCGACATGCTTTACAACCTGTGGAACCGCAACCCCATGCAGGTTAAAGCCAGCTATTTGAGCAGCGGCGGCAAGAGCGATGTCCCCGTCGCGCCAACACTCGCCAGCTATTGATTCGACCGGAGCAACGCAATGAACAATCCTTCTTTCGTGGCACTCGTTCTGGTGGCCTCGGCGCTTGCCGCCAAAGCCGATAGTCAGAGCGCGGCCCCGCAGCAGTCGCCCGTGGCCGGCAGCAAGACCGTCAAATTGTGCGACAACAACACGACGGTCCAGGTACCGGACGATGCGCCGAAAACCCGCGCCGAGGGTCAAAAGATTTCCGATGCCTTGATGGCGCAGTGGAAGGCGAGCAATCCGAACAATAACTGGGTCAAGGACGAGGTCGAAGCGCACCAGGTGGTCGTACCGGCGGACAACTCCAAGCTGGTCGGCACAGGCCAATCGTCAACGTATGGAACAGTCACGCCCCAGGACGTTCAGATTTGGAAGAACGAGACTTATAAAACGGCCGTTTACGGTTCCACCGTGTTTCACAGCGGTGATCAACTGGGCAGCGAGATTGCCGTATCCTGCGACATGTGCCACCCGCGGGCTGCCAATACGCACCCCGAGTCCTATCCTAAGTTCCAGCCGCAGTTGGGCCGGGTCGCACTGCTGCGCGACATGATCAACTGGTGCATCGAGCATCCCGTGCGCGGCAAAGTCTTGGCGCCGGATGATCCGAAGATGCGGGCGCTCGAGGCCTACATTCTCGCGCAGCGCAAAGGCGTGGCTTTGGACTACGGCAAGCGCTGAGGAGCGGGTCGCTAACGGCTCGCGGCGAGCGGCTGCGGGGTCGTAATGGGCAACGTGCCGCTGGGCGGATTGTTGCGCACCAGCTCTCCGAGCAGCGCGAGTTCCTGCGCCTTGGGATATCCGCGCCGCCACACCAGACCGATGCGGCGCTTGGCATTCGCCGAGTGCAGCGGCCGGATGACGAATGAGGGTTCAGGGCCTTGCGGGGCGCGCGCCGCCAAGGCCGGCAACAGCGTACAGCCGAATCCTGCGGAAACCAGTTGGCAGATGGTCTCCAAACTGGCGGCGCGGAAATCATCGATGCCCTCCTCGTCCGCTGCGGTTTGCCCGCACGCGGCCAGCGCCTGACCCCGCAGACAGTGTCCATCGGCCAACAGCAGCATCGATTCGCCGCATAGATCCGCCTCGGTGACGGCTTTCAATTGCGCCAGCGGGTGGCGAGGCGGACAGGCGAACCAGAACGGCTCATCAAACAGCGCCAGCTCCTCGAACTCATCGCCATCGAGGGGCAGCGCCAAGAGCGCCGCGTCGATCTGATAGCCCTGCAGCCGTTCCAACAGATGCCCGGTGAGATCTTCGTGCACCACCAGTTGCAGAGCTTGAAAACGGCTCTTGACCAGCGGCAGCAGTTTCGGCAGCAGGTACGGGGCCAGCGTTGGAATGACCCCCAAGTTCAGTGGCCCGCACAACGGCCCTTGTCCGGTGCGCGTCGTGGCCAACAGCTGGTCGACCTGGGCCACGATGCGGCGCGCTTTTTCAACGACCTCCTGCCCGATGGGGGTCAGGGCGAATGATTTGGCGTTGCGCTCGATGAGCGTGACGCCCAGATACTGCTCGAGTTTTCTGATCTGCGTGCTCAAGGTGGGTTGAGATACGTGGCATTCCTCGGCCGCGCGTCCAAAATGCGCGCGATTCGCTAAAGCCACCAAGTAGCGCAGTTCTCTTATCGTCATGGTCGGTCGCCTTCCGGTTGATGTTTGAACGACCTCGCGTTCCCCCGCACCATCACATACCGAAAAACGTCACGAGTCCAATTGATTGTCACCTAGAGGGTCAATAGATACCATCTATCAGAAAGACAAAAGTGCGACGCCCGCAAGGCGCCGGGCGTCGCGTTCTCGAGGGTGAGCCGGCTCAGTATCCGGTTACCACCGTCGACGTGGACACGGTGATGGCGCCGAACACGCCGTCGGTCTGGCTGGCAAATCCCGCGGTGTAGAACAAGGTATCGACGGGCTTATCACTGTCGCCATTTCCAAATACCAGCGCCCACAATCCGGCAAAGGCGAGCGGCTGGCCCGCGCTGTTCATCAGCGGGCCGGTGGATGTTGCCAAGGAAGCCCCGTTGGGCATGAAGGCATTGATGGTACCGTCGCCAAAGTTGCCTATCAGCACCTGGCCTTGCAGCGTGGCGAAGCCTGCCGGCGCAACCGCAATTCCCCACGGGGCATTGAGCGGCCCCGCCGAGGCAAATCGACTGACGAAATTGCCGCTCATATCAAAGATATCGACATATCCCAACCCAGCCCCGGTCATTTCGTCGTGCTTTGCCGCGTCCTGCATGGCAAACGTCACGTACAGTTGGCCGTTCACCGCCGTGATTCCGAACGGCGCGAATCCGGCCGGCAGCCCCGGGTCGACGAATTTTCCCTGCATGGCAGCAGGTTGCGCGAAGTTGGTATCGAAGACATCGACTTTGTTGTTGTGCAGATCCGTTGCATAGAGGTAGTTCGCGCCGTTGACGCTGCCCAGGGCAAGGCCCTTGTAAACCGCGTGATCCGTTCCATTGACGATGCCATCATCGAAGGCAGTGACCGCAGTGGCGCCGCTGGTTTGCGCCCACGCCGCGATGGTTCCACCCTCGCCGCTGAATATGAACAACGCCGTCTCGAGCCCGTTGCTCGTCATGATTTGGAATCCGCCGGTGCCGTTGTACACCTGGCCCGTGGGATTGGCCGGCACACCAGCCGCGGACTCGGGAATGGATATGCCGGTGGTTGCCGACCCTGTCACCGCCTGGGTCTCTACTTGACCCGTGCCGCTGTAAAGCGTCGCGACATTGCTGTTCTCATCGGAAATCCAAAAAGGCAATCCCGTGGCAATTGCGATGCCCCAGGGATTCTGCAGATTTGCATCCACTGCCACGGCGGTCGCCACGACTTCCATGTTATCCACGACCAAGGCCTGGTCGGTGAACTGGTTGACCGTTTGTTGGACGGCCGCAGTTCCGCTGCCGCCTCCGCCTCCCCCGCCGCCGCACGCGACCACGGCCAGTGCGCAGACAGTGCTCAGCGTGAATGATTGATAAATCGGGATCGTAGCGATGCGACGCAATTTCATGGTGCTCTCCGTGATGATTTCAATATTGCTTATGCGCGTGAGTAGCGCAGCACCGCGATTTAGTTTCTGCGGCGCGCACATTGTTTGCCGATGCGACCACGCGGCAGGCGACGGCACGAAGTGCGCGAGAAGACCAGATACTGCAAAGCATCCCTCGAGAATTGACGGAAAGTTGGAATAAAATGGCGCGCTCGGAAGTCTTCCTGTGCAGAACTGTCACTTGCCCAGGAAACCATCTCATGATTTCCAGACGAGATCGCCCGTGGCTGACCGTTGTCGGCGTCGCGCTCTTGTGGGGTGGTGCGATCAGCATGCCGTCGGCGGCACAAACGCCGGATCCGAATCGGATCGTGATCCAAGAGTTCATGTTCACACCCAATCCCCTGACGGTCAAAGCGGGAGCGACCGTCACTTGGGTGAACGTGGACGATGAACCGCACACCGTCGTCAGCAACACGGCGATGTTTCGCTCAGGTGCGCTCGATACGCAGGAGAGCTTCTCCTTCAAGTTCGTCCAGCCGGGGACGTATCACTTCACCTGTTCGATTCATCCGCGGATGGTCGGGACCATCGTGGTGCAGTAGACGAGAAGCCGTGGGCATCCCCCGCGTCGCGACCCACACGATCAGTCGGTGTACGCCGCGATCAGCGCCCGCGCTGCCTTGGCGGCGCCTTGCACCGGACCATGCTCACCCATGGTCACGCGCGCCAGGAAAGCGCCTTCCCATAAGAGCATCAAAGAATCCCCGAGCACCCGCGGCTCGCGGGCATTCATGCCGCGCGCGAGCTGGTGAAAGCGCTCGCGCATTCCTGCCTTGTACTTCTCAATGACGGGGCGCGCCGGGTGTCCCGGCTCGGTGATTTCCACCGCGGCGTTGGCGAGCGCGCAACCGCGTGAATCAACCTCACAGGTATTCTTCACCAGCGCGTCGAATAGCGCCTCGACCTGCAAGCGCGGATTGCCGGCGTGGGCCGCCAGGGTCTCGTCCCACCAGAGCAATCCCACGCGCTCCTCACCCCGCAAGTACTCGGCGACGAGTTCATCCTTGGAGGCGAAGTTGCGGTAGAAGCTCATCTTGTTGGTGCCCGCCGCATTGGCAATGGCATCCACACCCACGGCGTGAATGCCGTGCCGATAAAAAAGATCCGTGGCGGCGCTCATGATGCGATCGCGCACACGCGGCTTGGGCACTAAAGAAATTACTTCTTTATCTTCAGTGACTTGCACTTGTTTAGGTCGAACCATACGATCCTCCTCTTGACATGTGAGTGACCGGTCACTAACTTATCACCAAGAGTTACTGACCGGTAACACACATGCACAGGATCGGTGTGTTGCGGCCGCAAGTCAAGTCCACCTCAAAAAGGGCCTTGCCGGGCGACCAAGGTCAGAGTTCGCCGCCGGGAATTGTCCTGGGCGGCAGTCCATCGACGGAGTCATCGTGCCGCAGAAGTCACTCATCTTTCGCAAGACATCGCTTTCTGTCCTCCTAGGCGGGGTCGCGCTCGCCGCCATTGTTCTGTTTTCGAGCGCCGGACACTCCCGCTCCAAGCCTGATGCCGCAGCCAACGCGCCTCTGCCTGAGGTGACGGTGGCCGAAGTGATTCACCGGCCGCTGCGCGAATGGCAGGAATTCAGCGGCCGCCTGCAGGCCGTCAACACCGTGGAAATCCATCCGCGCGTGAATGGTTTCATCGATCGTGTGGCCTTTACGGACGGCGCCCGCGTCAAGAAGGGCCAGCTGCTGTTCCAGATCGACCCGCGGCCGTTTCAAGCGGAAGTCGAACGGCTTATCGCAGAGCGCACGCGCAGCGTTTCCGACCTCGAACTGGCCAAGGCAAATCGTGCACGCGCCGAACGGCTGATCAGTGCGCATGCCATCTCGCGCGAGGAATACGAGCGGCAGGTGGCCGCCGAAGCCTCGGCGCAGGGAGCCTTAGGTTCCATCGATGCCTCATTGCAGGAAGCGCGCCTCAATCGAGAGTTCACCGAAGTGCGTGCGCCGATCGACGGTCACGTGTCGCGCGCCATCATTACCGCCGGCAATCTGGTGACCGGGGCCAGCCTTCTGACCACGCTCGTGTCCGACGACCCGGTCTATGTGTACTTCGACGCCGATGAGCAGACGTATCTGCGCTATGCGAAGGCGAAACATGAGCAGTCGCGCGCGAACAGCGCCGCGGATATCTACATTGGACTTGCGGATGAGGACGGCTACCCGCACGCGGGGCAGCTCGACTTCATCGATAACCAGGTTGATGCCGCCACGGGAACGATTCGTGCGCGCGCCGCGCTTGCAAACCCCGACGGCCGCTACACGCCGGGCCTGTTTGCACGCGTGCGCCTGATCGGCGGGGAAGATCGCGACAGCGTCCTCATCGAGGATCGCGCCGTGGGCACGGATCTTTCCAAGAAGTTTGTGCTGACACTGACCCACGATAATCGCATCGAGTACCGCCTGGTCGATCTGGGGCCGGAAATCAATGGTCTGCGCGTCGTGACGCACGGACTGGCGCCGAACGAACTCATTGTCGTCAACGGTCTGCAGCACGTACGGCCGGGCCAGAGCGTCGCACCCACGCGCGTTGCCATGAGAGATGTCGGGGGCGGCCTCACTCAGGTCGCCGCGCAGCCGAGTCCCGCTCCCGAGAGCCCGGTCGATGCAGTCTCTCGACTTGCCCAGACCGCCGTGGCCCTTCACGTCGTTCGCTGAACCCGTCATGAAAATCTCGCAGTTCTTTATCAGCCGACCGATCTTTGCGGGCGTGCTCTCGGCGCTCATTCTGTTGGCCGGCCTGATCGCCCTGCCCCAGCTTCCGATCAGCGAGTACCCCGAGGTGGTGCCGCCGACGGTGATCGTCAAGGCGAACTACCCCGGCGCCAATCCCAAGGTCATCGCTGAGACCGTGGCGAGTCCGCTGGAGCAGGCGATCAATGGCGTGGAGGGGATGCTCTACCAGTCGTCACAGGCGACCGCCGACGGTGTCATGACGCTCACGATCACGTTTGCCTTGAGCACCGATATCGACAAGGCGCAGGTGCAAGTGCAGAACCGCGTCTCGCAGGCGCTGCCGAAGCTTCCCGACGTCGTGCAGCGCCTCGGCGTCGTCACCAACAAGTCGTCCCCGGACTTGACCATGGTGGTGCACTTGGTTTCGCCCGACAACCGCTATGACACGCTTTACCTGTCGAACTACGCGCTGCTTCGCGTCAAGGACGAACTCGCTCGGCTGGATGGCGTCGGGGATGTGCAGGTGTTTGGGGCCGGTCAGTTCTCGATGCGCATCTGGCTGGATCCTGAGAAGGTCGCGAGCCGCGGCCTCGACGCCGATGATGTCGTGCGGGCCATTCGCGAGCAAAACGTACAGGTGGCGGCGGGCCAGCTCGGCGCGCCGCCGCTGCCGAGCGCGACTGAATTTCAAGTGGCGATCAACGCCAAAGGGCGCCTCACCACCGAGGATGATTTTCGCAGCATCATCATCAAAACCGGCGCCGCCGGGCAGGTCACGCGTTTGAAGGACGTGGCACGCGTCGAACTCGGTGCCGACACCTATGCGCTGCGCGCGCTGCTGGACAACAAAGCGGCGGCGGCGATTCCGATTTTCCAACGCCCGGGCAGCAATTCGATTGTGATCTCGGAACTCGTGCGCGCCAAAATGCAGGAACTCAAGCGTGACTTTCCACAGGGCGTCGATTACCAGATTGTCTACGACCCGACGGTTTTCGTACGCGGTTCCATCCACGCGGTGGTGCACAC
>Ga0116129_1002131_pt1 | contig 10255 bp, 13 predicted proteins | sample June2015DPH_17_2_FD_89732 | JGI IMG/M metagenome (GOLD analysis project Ga0116129, IMG submission 89732) | Peatland microbial communities from SPRUCE experiment site at the Marcell Experimental Forest, Minnesota, USA - June2015DPH_17_10 | ecosystem: Environmental > Terrestrial > Soil > Wetlands...
GGCACCGGCGTCGCCGAGGCTGGCGCGATGAGCTCCTGCGCCGACGCCGTGGCAACGCCCATCGCCGCCGCCAGCGCGGCGACGCAGATGCCTTGCAGCAATCTCCTGGTAGTGAACATGACGTTTCCCTCCCGGTTTATTTTCATTACGTCGGAGCGATGCCGACCCGTCCCGTGAACGGCTTTGCAACCACGAGCTTGCCCTCCACGATCTTGAGCGGCAACGCCGCCAAGCCGCGTGGGGCCGGCCCGTCGACCACGACGCCGCCGTCGCATGGATTGTACCTCGAATTATGACAAGGACATTCCAGGATTCTTTGCTCCGCTGACCAGCCGTCGACCTCGCAGCCCGCATGGGGACAGATCGCCGAATAGGCGACGATCCCGTCGGCCGCGCGATCGCGCGTCGCGCCGACCAGGGTCGTGGGGTCTAGCCTCAGCAGCAACACCTTGTTGAGCCGCGAGCCGCTGCGGACAATGTTGCCGGCGGGTTCGAGCGGCCACGCGATGACTTCCGCATTGGCGATGTCCTTGGGCTCGAGCGGACGCGGAGTGGCGGCGTCAACGGCGACGAGAAAATCGCCTTCCTTCGGACGCTCATCGGCTGGCTCCGCCGCCGCGGCGGTGATCGCGCCGCACGTCGCGGCGCCAAGGCCCAGCATGGAGGCCAACGCCAGCAGGTCGCGCCTAGTCGATCCATCGCGGCAGGGTTTCCCGCCCGCGTCGCCCGTCTCGGCCATCATTCCTCCCATTGAATCTTCAATTCGTTTCCACGCGCGCGACAATCGTGGCGAATGCCCGTCCAGTCAAGCATCCCGGAATTGGGCAGCAATCCACTTTGAGGCCGCGATCACCAGGGTGGGCCGGTCAGCCATTCGCGCCCGGCATGGCGGCCTTGCCGGTCGGGCCGAAAAGGGACACTCTCGACACAATGCGCCGGCCGTGCGGCCGAGCTGCTTTGAACATGCCGCGCCTGCGATCCAGCCGAAGATCGAGCGTGGCCCAGGGAGGTAGATGCATGACCGCCATCCGTGGCTATGTGCCGCCGACCGCCGATGAGGCGGCAATCGGAATTCATTCGCTCGACCAGTTCGTGCTGGCCGTTCCGGACCTGAAGACGGCCCAGCACTTCTACGCCAATTTCGGTCTCGACGTGCAGGAGAGCGGCAACACGCTCGGGCTCAACACGTTCGGCCACGATCATCGCTGGGGCAGCGTGGTGGAGGGCGCCAGCAAGCGACTGCACCACCTGTCGTTCGGCTGCTACGCCGAAGACCTTCCCAAGCTGCGCGCGCGCATGGAAAAGAACGGCGTCGAGCTGATCGATCCGCCGGCCGGCTTCGAGAGCAACGGCTTCTGGTTCCGCAATCCCGACGGCATTCTGGTCGAAGTGAAAGTCGCCCCCAAGGTATCGCCGGATCGCAAGATCGCCGGCCCGTGGACGTCGTGTCCGGAAGGCGTGGCCGGCGCGCCATTGCGCAGCAAGGCCTGGGCGGTTCAGCCGCGGCGGTTGTCGCATGTCCTGTGCTTCACGCCCGACATCGATCGCGCCATCGACTTCCATTCGCGCAACCTCGGACTGCGCCTTTCCGACCGGTCCGAATTCGTTGCCTTCATGCACGCGATCCACGGCAGCGACCATCACGTCCTCGCATTCGCGAAATCCGATTCGCCTGGGTTTCATCATTGCAGTTGGGATGTCGGCCGCATCGACGACATCGGCATCGGTGCCGCCCATATGGCCGACAAGGGCTATGCCAAAGGCTGGGGTCTCGGGCGCCATGTGCTCGGTTCGAATTATTTCCACTATGTGCGCGACCCGTGGGGCAGCTTCTGCGAATATTCCTGCGACATCGACTACATCCCGAAATCGCAACAATGGGTGGCGGAAAACCATGCACCGGAAGATTCGCTCTCGTTATGGGGACCGGAGCCGCCAGACTACTTCATCGCTAATTATGAGGGAACGACGCAACCGCAGACGTGAGGATGCGGCGCGGCGCGCCTCCCCGCAGGTGACCGCCGACGCCGGAATTGGTAAAGCCGACATCACGCTTTTCAATCTCTGCAAGAGCCGACGCAAGATCGAATGCAAGATCAAATGAAGGAGTTCCCATGACGACGCCCCTGCGGGCAATCGCCCTGATCGCGGCCGCGGTGGTCGCCATCCCGGTATTCGCCGCGGCCCAGACCCCGCCCGAGGGACAGGCGCCGTCCTACCGGCCGGGCCTCGGTGACCTCATGACTGGCACAGTGCAGCCGCGCCATACCAAGCTCGCATTCGCGGGCCGCGAAAAGAACTGGGCCTATGCCGCTTACGAACTTCACGAATTGGACGAGGCGTTCGACCGCATCACGGTGGTGTGGCCCATATGGCAACGTTTGCGAATCGTCGAACTGGTCGAAACCATCGTCAGGCAGCCGATGCTCGATCTCGGCCAGGCCATCAAGGAAAAGAACGAGGGCAAATACGCCGTGGCCTACGGGCAATTGACCGACGCCTGCAACGCCTGCCATCAGGCGGCAAAACGCGAATATGTCGTCATCCAGGAGCCGAAGGACAATATGTTCCCCGATCAGGACTTCCGCCAGAAGCCCTGATGCCGCGAAACCCGCCCGGCCTCAGGCGGCGGCTTGCGCACCGAAGGCGAGGGTTAGTTGTGGCGGCAGGAAGGTGAGGAACTTCCGCGTCTCGGCTTCGGTAACCTTGGACGGGTCAGCCTTGGAGATGCCGCGTTTCCCGGCGATGTGGGAGTTGATAGCGTCGCTCAACGGCTCGGCAACCCGATCGAGCGCATCTCTCGCGATGAGCGGGGCGAGGCACTCGCGCATGATCCGCTGGGTGCCGTCATCGCTGAGCAGATCGGCGACCACGAGCTTGGCGCCGAGCTTTCCGGCCACTTCCAAATAGGCCTTGATCAGGCGATCGTCGGCGTCGGTGCAGACTTGGTCGCGGATGTAGCGGGCGACGCCGCCACACAACTGATTGAGCCAGTTCACGCCGATGCGTTTGATTGAGCCAGTTCACGCCGATGCGTTCGACCTGCGGAAACGCGGAGCGCGCGGCCTTGTGGCTGCAGGCGGCCACGAGCGTGACCAGAATAGTTTCGCGGGAGAGGCATTCGGGCGCGGTGGCCCCGCTCGCCTCCATGCAGTGACGGTCGACCCCCTCGAAATAGGTGGCCGCCTTGGGGAGGCTGGCCAGGAACATGGTTCGCAGCCCGTTGAGGTCCTCGACGGAGAGCTTGCCGCCCTGAGCCTCCGCCCGGGTCTTCAGGAAATGAAAGATGCGCTCCGATACGGAGGTGGCGATACCGACACCATGATGGGGCCCGCGAAGCATCGCTGACATGTGGAGTTCTTATCGAGTGAATGCTGCATTACTGGGATGAATAATGCTGGCACGCGCATAAGATTCCGTTAATCCGCGCGCGCCGCACACTGTTCCAGCGGTCCCCGACCCGCAAACCGCCGCATCGAGACCCGGATGATCACTGGGGAAGCAAAGTCATCGGGCCGGTATTTAGAGGTTCAACAGCCGCCCATTTCCCGGCGAAAGTAGCCGGCGCCGCATCGACGGGTTGCGCCAGAGGTCCGGGGCATTGAATGTCGCGCAGACGCGTCAGTAGAGTTTGCCGAGTGCACCATCGTGGCGACCGCCATGAGCTTTTTTCGTCTGGGAGAGGACGACCGCGACCCGCGCCCATGCCGCAACGCCGCCCGCATCGCCGCGCCGCCGGAATTCGTCCGCCCTGCTGGTGACGACACGCAACGCCCGCTTGCCGTACCAAGCCCGGCACGCCCGCGCATAGATCGCAGCGGCATCGTCATGACTCACGTGCATACAACGCGTCCTCTTCGCTTCGTCCGGAACGGCGATGGGTACGAACCCCCGATGCCCGGTAGACCTCATTATATGACAAGCTGTGGAACGTGTGACAGCGGGCGGCTTTGCGCGTCAAAAGTTTTCTGTGAATTTCGACCTGAGATCACCGAATCTTGTTGACATCCAACATCGCATGGCCGCGCACCTTCCGCATTTTGGACGACGCGCGACGTGGCCATGCCACTCATTCGGCGGCCTCCGACGCACCGTTGTGCAAATGCCCATTGGTGACATCCGCGGCAAGTACCGCAGCGACGAGGTCCGGATAGCGCGAGGGCGCATGGCGGCGCACCACTCGCAAGATCAGGCGCAGCTCATCGAGTATCATCAGCGGGAGCCGCGGGCGGCTGGAGTGGCCCCAGGCGCGGATCGCGGTGGCGCGCGCCTCGAACTCGGCTTCGTGCATCCGTCTGACCAGTGAAATTGCGGCATCAAGGTTGGTGATCGGATAGCGCTCGGCGAGCTGCCGGTAACGGATCCGCGCCGCCTGGTGCCCTGCCCCACCGGCGATCAGCGCCGCGACACGGTCCTTGAAGATCGAATGGCCCATCGCTGGCGCGAACGTCGCCTCGATGTGGGCATAGGCCACTTGGAGAGCCGAGCCACCGCCACCACGCGCCAGCGTGGCGGCACGACGGCCGCGCGCAAGATCCCGATCGGTGCGCAAGATGGTCATGGCGGCTCCGGGCCGGGACAGCGCCCGGCTTCAGCTTCATTATAGGAATAGGCCTATAATTGTCAAGGCTTAAATCCTACGCATCGCCGACGGGCGACCTCTAGAGGTCAAGACATGCCGATTCGCACCCTGACGGTCAGCGGACGCAATCGCGCGACACAACGCGTGCGACGGTCGCGGGGCCTCTGGAACCCCGGGACAGGACCTTGCGTGGGGCTTCGAAAAGCCGGCAAATGCATCGGCACGAACAGCGAAAAGGAGCCTTCGAATGTTCAATCGAACCGCTATTGCCATCGCGTGCGGCACGCTCATCGCGCCGGTCTTATCGATGGCCCAGGCCATGCCGTTTGCACCGGGCGGCCTCGCCCCGCCAGCCGGCATCATTCTGGTCGAAGGCGGCTGCGGCCGCGGCTGGCATCCCGGACCGGTCGGCGCCTGCGTTCGCAATTGGGGGCCGTCCTGGCCGTGCTATTGGGTTCGCACGCCGACTGGGCCTCGCCTTACCTGCCACTGAAAAGGATTGAAGACGATGATACCGCCGACCGCAGGTGCCGCCATAGCCGACCGCGTCGGCAGCGCGCAGTATAGCTAAATGCACTCACCTCAATCGCGTCGACCGACGAAGGTAATTTGAAACCAAATCCGCCCCGCACGACGACGGATGCCGCCCGCCACTGGCTATTTGTTCTCTCCGCTCATGATGATGCGATGCACCGAGACGACCTTGGCGGTCGGAAATTCCAGCGTCTTCTTCGGATTATATTGTTCGAGCCGCAGTCGCCTGGAATCCTGCGACACGAAACGCTTGACGTAAGCGTGAGGCGCCACATCCTCGCCGGCCGAAATCTGGGCAACCACGAATGCCCCTTTGCTGATCGGCTGGCGTGGGTTTACGAACAAGGTTTCGCCGGCGAAATAGCGCGGCTCCATGGAGTCGCCGACCACATAGACCGCGTAAGCGTCAGGAACGCTCGAAAGGCTGGCGGGCGCCAGCACTTCGGTCACCTGGTTGCCATTGAGGATGAACTCACCATCCTTGCCGCCCACTGCTTGCCCGTAAACCGGGATCCACCGATCGAACGTGGCCCGGCCGCCATATTTGGCGTTCGGCAGCGGCGTCGCCGGCGAAGATTTCAATCCCGCCACCTTCAGCTGGCGCTCGTCGATTTTTAGAATCTCCGCGACCCGGCCGCGCACCTCTTCGGGCAGCCGCGTCGGCACGCCTCGCTTGATAAACTGCTGAAAATACGCGTGATTTTTCCCGACCTTGAGGGACAGCTCGGACAGCGAGAGACCAAGCTCTGCAACGCGCGTGACGATGAGATTGCGTGCCGAATCCATATTCGGAGCTTACGAAATTTCCGGCGGATTGATAAGTAGGTTTTTTCCTCTTTCACATTATAGGAATAAGCCTATATTGCGGATATGACCCAGCGCAGCCCGCGCCACCCGCTGACGACGACGCCCTCGGACGTCGCCCGCCAGCACCTCGCACCCGGATTGAGCGAACCGACGCCCAAGCGGGCCGACCCAAAGAACAACGAGCGCCGGGCGCGGGCCGGCGGCACGGCCGGCGATCGCACTCGCACTGCCCCAGTACGCAGCTTTCGCAAACAGGATCTCGCCTTCCAAAACGCGATGATGCGCGCGATCGCATCCGGACGGGAAGCCCCGCCGATGATCGGCGTCTTCAAGGATTCGCGACGGTTCGATGCGCCGCGGCTTTTCGAGCCGGTGCCGCATTCGTCGGGGTGCACGTCCCCGGGTCTCGTATGTGCCGAGCTGATTGCCGACGCCGATCCATTGGTTGCGTTCTCGGCGGCGACCGGCAGATCGCCGCGGCACCTGGCGGAGACCGATGGGAAATGACTGCTTCGGCTCACTGCGCGGGCGGCACAACCGGGAGGGACAGGATGAGTGTAATTCTTTCGCCGTCACAGGCGCTTTCCTATACGCGGCACGCGGTAATATCGCCGCGAAATCGCGCGCAACCCTGCACGGGAAAACAACAGCAGTGCACGACCGGCAACTCGCCGCAAACCAACCACATAAAGAACATAACTTCTTTCTTCCCTGACGCACCGAGACAATCGTTCGGATCAGCCCGCCCGGCGCGGTACCCCATGGGGGCGACGAGTGCCAAGCGCAGCGGACTTCCCTCGGAGTACGCCCACGCGAGTCTGCGATCGTGTGCAGAGATCGAGGCCGCGCCGGCGCGAAAAGTATTGCGTACGCGCATGGTGGAGGTGGGGTGATGCGTGATCAGGACGAGCTTGATGCAATGACGAAGGCGTGGACCTACGCGGTCCTCGATGCTCTCGAAGCCGCCGACGAAAAGACCCGATTGGAAATCGTGCGCATCTTATGTCCGGCGGGATTTGCGGTTGTCCCGACGGCCCCGATCGAGCCCGCTGAAGATCGGAAGAACTAGATGTCCGAACCTTCGCGCCTGACATCGGAGATCGAGAACCTCAACAATCAGCGACCTGTCGAGCCTGTCGCGGCGGCACCCGAGCGCCGGCCGCGACGCGCGGAAGACACGCGCGACTTCGGGCGCATGAAGCGCGCGCTTCGCAAGGCCGAACGCCGGAGCGGCGACGGCGCCGACGTGGGTGGCACCGGCGCCACGATCCTGAAATTCCTCGCCGCGCCGCTGGTGCGGCTCGCCGACAAGAAACGCATCGGCACCGAAGAAATCCGCGCCGCCGACGACATCGCCATCGCGTTCCATGCCCAGGCCGGCGCGCTGATAATAAAGCCGCCGTCGCTGGAAAAACGCGACGCGACATATCATGGCCGCGAGCCGGTTTGGATCATCGATGCGGTGTCGCGCTACAAGCGATGGGCAAATCATTGGTCGGCCCGCGCGCGAGAGGGCGACCGCACGCTTGAGGTCGTCATCGCGGCGGTGATAGACGAGCGCGCCTTCCACGCCATCGAAGCCGATGTCGGCATCCGCCACGGCGTCGCCGCCCGGGTCGTGATCGCGGCGCTGCGCGACTACGCCGCCCGCGCCGGCTGGACCGACCGGCGCACCGGCGATGCCTGGATCGAAGCGGCGGCGGAGGCGTTCCCGGCGCGCAAGCACGTGAAGCGACGTGCGGCGACACGCGGCGCGGGCCGTCGTTCCGATTCGACTGCGCAGGAATGAGCTGAGAAGTAATCGCTGCCGACGATGCAACGGCTCCTGCGCAGAGCTATCGCCAATGCCGCAACGGCTTTGAACATGAACCGCCAAACGGACACACTTGGCGCTGCCGGAACAGACGCCGCAAAATTTTTCAGTGCCGCTGCATTTTTTTCTCTTGACGGCGGGGCGAATAAATGGGATTAATTACCTAAGGTGACTTGCTGCGCCCGGATGGAACCCCGCCGGGCGCTTTGCTTTTCTGGCGGCGACCTTCAGCTGGGCCTTACCGCGCGGTGAGACGCCTGCGAAGTCGTACCTCAGGCGAAGTGTTGACACTTACGAGCAAAGCGCAATCGTCGATCGTCTCCGCGCGTGGCCGCACTCGCCCTGCCCTATCGCCTCTTCAACGGCTGCCCCGTCTTCTCCATCCGCCCCTCAATCTCGCGGCGCGGCCAACCGGTCAATTCCGCCAGGTTCGTGGCCTGCTTGGAGAACGTCGCCGGCAGTTCGGCGCGGTAGGCCTGGGCGGCCTGGCAGGATGCGGTACCGTTCCACGGGTGGCGCAGCACGTAGCGGCCCTGGAAATTCTCGTGATCCTGCGTTTCCATGAACGTGATGTCCTCCGGAAACGATTTCGCGTCGTAGCGCACATGCAGGCGCGTCACGAAGGCGGGCGCGCCGCCGTTACGAAACGGCGTGTCGCTATCATCGCCGATCCAGCGGGCGCCGAGCTCGGTCAGTTCCTTGTTGGCCAGAGGTTGGGCGGCGCAGGGGTCGCACCATGCCATGTCCCAGGCATATTCCACGAAAACCGCGCGCATGTTCTCGCGCTCGACCGCGCGATCGAACATCGCCTTGTAGAATTTTCCGAACTCGTTCTTGACGTAGAGCGGCACGTCCATGCCGGTCGGCAGCTTGACGGTACGGTAATTGGTGGCCTCGACGCGCCCCTTGCGCGTCAACGCGTAGACAATGAGATCCTGGGGGCCGTTCGCATTGACGGTGCCGAGGCGCAACGGCAGCATGAATTTCGCGGTCTCGTAGCGGACCTGGAGCGGCCGCAGATAGCCGGCGCCGATCAGCTTCATGCGGTCGAGGTTCACCTTGGCGACGAAGAAGTGCATGTTCTGCCTGATATAGCTGCCGAGCACCGCCATGGCGCCGTCCGGAATCCGGTAGCCGTTGTCGGTGAGCCAATTGACGAGCCCCTCGCTTTCGGTCGCGGACAGGATCGAGACGTCGTATTCGGCGACGTCGTAGCTCGCCTCCACGGTCACCCCGACATGCCTGACCCTATCGTAGCTCAGGAGCATTCCGATGAACGGCGGAGCCGGTATCGCCGCCGTCGCGACGACCGGACGACAGGGATCGGGGTCGGTATATTCGACCAGTCGCGGCGCCGTATAGGCGTCGAGGTGATCGATGGTCTTGATATCGACGACGCCGATCTGCTTGCGCTCGATGAACGTCGGAACCGGAATGACGACGGCGAATTCCTTCGGCTCGCCCTCGTAGTCGCTCGCCATGGTGATCGCGGTCTCGTTCCCGTTGCGGGCCAGCACCACCTTGGACGACTTGTTGAACAGCTTCGCATCCGCCTTGGCGACATAAAAGCCGCAGAACGCGCCCGCCGGACCCGCCATGAGCTGCGACAGCATCGCCGTTACGGCGACGCCAACTTTCAATCGGGCCGAGGTTTTACGAATCATCGAGGGGCTCCTTGAGGTGCCGCCCCGGTCCAGGCGAACCGCGGCGCGGGAAGAATTCTGTCGAACAAAAGAGTCACGGGCGACAACGCGATCAACGCGAAATAAAGCGCCGGCCGCATCTGGACGAAAAACGCGAGGTAATGGGCGAGAGCCGCGACCGCGAACGCGAACAGGAAACGGCCAAACGGGGAATCCGGACTGGTGCGCGGATCGGATATCATGAAAAAGGTGAAGATCAGGAGCGAGCCGCTCTGCAACTGATGCAACGGGATCGCCCACGGGTCGCCGAGCCAGGCTGCGCGGATCGCGAGCAGCGCCCCGTGGCTCAGAAGGAAATAGGCCGCGATGTCAATGCGGCGCGCCGCGCGCAGCACCATGATGGCGAGGAAGCCGATCAGCGCCGCGAACCAGATGCTGGTGCCCCATTGCCCGGGAGATATCCACACGCCGCTCGAAACCAGCAACAGGACGACAATCGCGAATCCGGCCGGGTTGAAGATGTGCTTCCCGTCGATCCGCAGCACGAATTTGGACGTGATCGCAATGACGCCAGCCGCCGCATGCAGCAGCGGCTCCTCGGCACGCAAGAGCAAGCTGAGCGACAAGCCGGTGATCAGCGGCGAACGCAAATCGAGCGGGACTTTGGCGATACGCGAGCAGATGAGCTGCGTCACCAGGCACGCCGCGAGCGCCAACGCGCTCGGCGACGGACGCGCGCCGAAATCGATCCAGCCGAAATTGATCGCCAGCAGGCTCGACAGCGCGATGATCTGGAGATGACGCGCATCGGACCACGCGATGCGCACGAAACGAAATAGCACCGGCTCTCTCCCGGAAAAATGACTCAGGCTGAAA
>Ga0116129_1002132_pt1 | contig 10250 bp, 12 predicted proteins | sample June2015DPH_17_2_FD_89732 | JGI IMG/M metagenome (GOLD analysis project Ga0116129, IMG submission 89732) | Peatland microbial communities from SPRUCE experiment site at the Marcell Experimental Forest, Minnesota, USA - June2015DPH_17_10 | ecosystem: Environmental > Terrestrial > Soil > Wetlands...
CAAATACGACCATCTGCCCGAGCAAGCCTTCTACATGGTCGGCACCATCGAGGAAGCCGTCGAAAAGGGCAAGAAGCTCGCAGCCGAAGCGGCGTAAGGCCAGCGAATAGGGAGTAGCGAATAGGGAAGGTCGGACGAGTCTCTTACTACTCGCCATTCGCTATTCGCTATTCGCCACTTACTGATTCAAATCGATAGGCCCAACATGCCCACCACCTTCCATTTCGATCTCGTGTCGCCGGAAAAGCTCGCCTTCTCCGGCGAAGTCGATCAGGTCGACGTTCCCGGCGTCGAGGGTGATTTCGGCGTGCTCGCCGGTCACGCGCCGGTGGTGGCCGCGATCCGGCCCGGAATCCTCACCGTGATATCGGGCGGCAGGCGGCAGAAAATCATCGTGCTGGGCGGTCTGGCCGAAATGTCCGACAAAGGCCTCACGGTGCTTGCCGATGTCGCCACCTCGCTGGAAGAGATCGATCGGGCGCAGTTCGCCGACACCATCTCCGACATGCAAGCCAGGCTCGCCGAGAAAGAGGGCTCGGAACTGGATCACGCGATCGAGCGGCTCGATAATTTCAGGAGCATCCAGAGCCAGCTCAATTCGACGGCGATGCATTAACGCGAATTCGGCGGCGGCCCTTCTGTTTGTAGCGCAGCGAATTCGGCAAAATGCTGCGCCACGGCAACGTACACGTCGCGCCTGAACGGCACCACCAGATCGGCGACGCGGTCGAGCCGCTCCCATCGCCATTGGTCGAATTCCGCCGGCTGGCCGTTGCGTGGCGTCAGCGGATCGATTTCGTCCTCGCTGCCGGTGAATCTCAGCGCGAACCATTTCTGCCGCTGGCCGCGAAATTTCGCGAGCCGGTGCGACGGCGGCCCATGGTACGGCGGAAACTCGTAAACCAGCCAATCGGTTTCGCCGAGACAGACCGCGCTCACCGCGCCGGTCTCTTCCCATAATTCGCGCATCACCGCATCGCGCGGATTTTCACCGGAGTCGATACCGCCCTGCGGCATCTGCCACTCAAGGCCGGGAACAATGATCTCCGGTCCGTCGCTCTTGAACCGGCGGCCGATCAGGACCTTGCCGGAAGCGTTGAACAATGCGATCCCCACATTGGGCCGATAGGGTTTTGTCACGCCTTGCTGCTGCCCGCCAGCCTGGAAAATTCCTTCACCACGCGCTCATAGACCGGCCGCTTGAACGGAACGATCAGATCGGGAAGGTTGCGCATCGGTTCCCAGCGCCAGCTAACGAACTCCGCCTTGTGACCGCCGCCGGGGCTGGCGACGTTGATCTCGGCGTCGTCGCCGGTGAAACGGACCGCGTACCATTTCTGCCGCTGCCCCCGATACCGGCCCTTCCAGGTGCGCCCGGCAACGGTGCGCGGAATGTCATAGATCAGCCAGTCGGCGACCTCGCCGAGCTTCTCGACCGAGCGGACGCTGGTTTCCTCATAAAGTTCGCGCCTGGCCGCCGTCCAGGTATCCTCGCCTGGATCGACACCGCCTTGCGGCATCTGCCAGACATGGGATTCGTCGACATGTTCGATGCCACCGGCGCGGCGACCGATAAAGGCCAGCCCGGCTGCGTTGATCAGCATAATGCCGACGCAGGTTCGATAGGGCAGGTCTTCGTAGCGCGCCATTCCGTCCAAGCCTCTTGCAGCGATATGGAACCGAAGTTGAGCCAGCCAGCAGGTTGCCTTACCCCGATTTTGATTTCAGCATGGCGGTCGTCAATGGCACAAGCATGATGCCACGGCTTTCAAGGCCCTTGGTCCAGATCGCGATCCGCTCGATCGAAATCGGCAACGCCGAGGTGACGCCGATCGCGATTCCGCGCTCCTTTGCCAGAGCCTCAAGCTTTGCCAGAGCCCGGTCGATTTCAGCGGCGGTGGGTACCGCATCGATGGTGGAATCGGCGCTGGCGAACGGCATCGCTTGGCCTGCCGCCAACGCGGGGGCGACGCTGCGCGGCGCCGAGCCATCATCGAAATAGCCGAGCCCGCGCTTGGCTGCCTCCTGGATGATCGGCTGCATCGCCGCATCGGTGACGACGAAACGCCCGCCCATGAAATTGGCGATCCCGGCATAGCCCTGGATTCGGCTGAGTTGCCAGTACATCCGGTCGAGGTTCTGCTCGGGCGAAAGCGTCGTGAGCAGGGTCTGCGGGCCAGGGTCGTTATCGGGATAATCGAATGGCTCCATCGGAATCTGCAGCAGGATCTCATGACGTTGCGTGCGCGCGCGCTCGGCCAGTTTGGTGGGATCCGAACCGTAGGGCGTAAACGCCAGCGTCACCGCCGATGGCAGTTTCATGATGGCGTCGGCCGTCTTGGCCGCGCCGACGCCAAGGCCTGTGACGACGATGGCGACAACGGGCATTTTCGCAGCTTTGACGCGATCGGCGTCGGCGGCGTAGACCATGAAGGGCTTCAGCCCGTCCGATGCCACCGGGATCATGCCGTAGCGGGTTTTTTCGAGCAGGCGCGGGTCAATGCCGGCCATCGAGACGGGCGCGCCATCGGCCTCGGCCATATCCGTGGCGTCGCCGGAGATCACGACATCGCGGCGCGCGCCGCTCGATCCGTCTATGATGGTGATGGTCTTTTGCTCGGCGGGTGCGGCTTGCCTCGGCGCGGATTTGCCAGCCGGCTCGGACGCGTCTGGAGAGGACATGGCAGGCCTTGCGGCCGCCGGAACCGGCTGATGCAGCGCGATGCGTATGATCGGCTCGCCGCCGAACGGATTGTCATTGAAGATAGCGAAGCCGGCGAAGGCGGCCAGAAACAGGCCCAGCAGCACGGCAAGCGCCTGCATCGCGGTGAACGGCATCCGGAATCGGCGCTTCCGGCGCTCCGTCTTCTGTCCAAGCGGAGTGCTCAGATCGTCGGCCGTCTCTGCCATGGACCTCCCCGAATCAACCGCGCCGACGATACCACGGCGGGGCGGGGCCGCGGCAGTTTCAACGCCGGCGGCGGGCTCCCAAAGACCGGCTTCCGGCACCGCCGGCCGGATCGGAACCAGTCAGCAAAAAGGGCGGCCCGAAGGCCGCCCGTTTCGAAAAGTGCAAACCCGTTTTTCCTCGGGACAAACGCGAAGCGTTTGCCCGGAGATCATGTTCGACAAACGGCTACCACGGGATCAATTCTCTTCCTTGTTGGAGGGTTTGTCGATCGCGGCCTTGTCACCGGTGTCCGGCGCGCTGGCATTGACCTTGACGCCGTGCAGCAGGTCGTCGGCCATCTTCAGGGCCTTGTCGTCCTTGGCGTCCGGCGGCACGTAGGATTGCGAACCGGTCTTCTCGTCGCCCTCCGACTTCAGATGGCCGCGCAGCGAGGCTTCGCCCTTGGTGTCGGTCCGCGACTTCAACTCGTCCGGCACGTCCTGCACCACCTCGATGTCGGGAACGATACCCTGGGCCTGGATCGATTTGCCCGACGGCGTGAAGTAGCGCGCCGTGGTGAGACGCAGCGCGCCATTGCCGGAGCCGAGCGGGATGATGGTTTGCACCGAGCCCTTGCCGAACGAGCGGGTGCCGACCAGCGTTGCACGCTTGTGGTCCTGCAGCGCGCCGGCGACGATTTCGGAAGCCGAAGCCGAGCCGCCATTGATCAGGACGATCACCGGCTTGCCCTTGGTCAGGTCGCCCGGATGGGCGGCGCGGCGCTGGGTTTCCTCGGCGTTGCGGCCGCGGGTCGAAACGATCTCGCCGCGCTCGAGGAAGGTATCGGAAACCGTTACCGCCTCTTCCAGCAATCCGCCGGGATTGTTGCGCAGGTCGATGATGAAGCCTTTCAGCTTGTCGCCGATCTGGGTCTGCATATTGCCGATTTCCCGCTTCAGGCCTTCGGTGGTCTGCTCGTTGAAAGTGGTGATCCGGATATAGCCGATATCGTCGCCTTCGACATGCGCGCGCACCGAGCGGACGCGGATATTGTCGCGCACCAGCGTGACGTCGATAGGGTTGTCCTGACCCTTGCGAATGATCTTCAGTTTGATCTTGGTATTGACCGGGCCGCGCATCTTCTCGACGGCCTGATTGAGGGTAAGGCCCTGCACGGCTTCGTCGTCGAGAGTGGTGATGATGTCGTTGGCCATGATGCCGGCCTTGGACGCAGGCGTGTCATCGATCGGCGAGACCACCTTGATCAGTCCGTCTTCCATGGTGACTTCGATGCCGAGCCCGCCGAACTCGCCGCGGGTTTGTACCTGCATGTCGCGGAAGCTCTTGGCGTCCATGTAACTGGAGTGCGGATCGAGGCCGCTCAGCATGCCGCTGATGGCCGATTCAATGAGCTTGCTGTCATCGGGCTTCTCGACATAGTCGCTGCGGACCCGTTCGAACACGTCGCCGAACAAATTGAGCTGGCGATAGGTGTCCGAGGTCGCGGCTCGTGCGCTCCCTCCCATCAGTACCGAGCGTGGCTGGGTCACGAATAGCATCAGAGCCGCGCCGGCCGCCGCACTGAGCAGAATTACAGAAGTCTTGCGCATCATCCGCGAACCTTTTCGCCTTCATTTGCGGCCCACCATGGGCCTGGATCGATTGGAGTGCCGTCCTTACGGAACTCGATGTAGAGCACGGGCTGGCTCGCGGTGGCCGCGAGCACCGATGCGACCTGGGACGTCGTCCCCATGGTCGCGACTGGCTCCCCCGTAAGTACAAACTGACCGATGCTAACCGAAATGCGCTCCATCCCGGCGATCAGTACATGATACCCGCCCCCGGCATTGAGGATCAAGAGTTGTCCGTAGCTGCGGAACGGTCCGGCGTAAACCACCCAGCCGTCACACGGTGTTGTGACCTGGGCGCCTGCCCTGGCTGCCAAAGAAATACCTTTTTCCACGCCGCCTGCGCCATCGGAACCGCCGAATTCGCGAATCTTGGTGCCATTAACCGGCAGCGCGAATAAACCCTTGGCGGACGCAAAAGCAACGGCCGGGCTCAGCCTTGCCGGGTCTTTCAGGGCCCCCGGATCCGGCTTGCCGTTGAGGACGGGGGGCGCACCTTGCAGGCTGGCGGTCGCGGCGGCCTTCGCGGCGCTCTTCAAGTCCTGCTCCATTTTGGCGATCAGGCCCTGCAGGCTGTCGACCTGCCGGGACAGCGCGATCGCCCGGGCTCCCTCCGTCTCCAAGTCTTTTTCGACGGCATTCTGCTGGCGCTGCCGTTCCTCGACCAGCGCGGCGAGCCGGGTTTGGTCGTTCCCCAGTTTGTCGCGGTCTGCGGCAAGCCGGTCGCGTTCGGTGGCGATGGTCTTGCGAAGCGCCACCAGTTCACCGAGGTCGTCGGCCAGTTTTTCCGCCCGGAGGCGCAATTCGGGCACCACCGCTCCAAGCAGCATGGCGCTGCGCAGCGATTGCAGCGCGTCTTCGGGCCTTACCAGCAAGGCCGGAGGCGTGCGTCGTCCGGCGCGCTGCAGAGCGGCCAGCACTTCCACTATCTCGGAACGGCGCGAATCAAGCGAACTGCGGATCTGTTGCTCGCGGCTGTCGAGCGGGCGCAACCGCGCTTCGGCGTCGCCGATTCGAGTCTCGACGGCGCGCACCTGGGCGGCGATATCGATCAGCTGCTGGTTGAGCTTGCTGCGGTCCTGGCCGATCGCCGCAATATCGGCCCTGAGCTTCTGCTGCAGTTCCGCAGCACTCTTTTGCTGGGCGCGGGTGACTTCGAGTTCCTGCTCGCGCTGTTTGATCGCGTCGGGTGAAGAGGCCGTTGCCTGCGGCGTCGGGGCCGCGACCTGCGCCGTTACCGGCAAAAGGCTCATGCCGGCAAAGCCCGCGGACAGCAAAGCTATCGAGAGCGGAATGCGAACCGAAGACGCCTGCCCGCCGCCGCGGGCGGTGTCAGGGTACGACTGAATGTTCCGTGCGGGCTGCATTTAGTTTGATCGGCGCTTTCTGTTCTTTTCGCTGGAGCTCTGCCGCCACCGGGTTGAAGCCGCATTCCAGCGGTATCTTCTTGTTTGAGCGAGGTCTTTCGGGAAAGCGGTCTCCACTCTGCGCTCACGCGGCCGATCGGGTCCGCGCCCCATGGCCGGGGCGCATTCAAGCGCGGTGATAGGGGTGACCCGCCAAAATGGTTGCGGCCCGATAAAGCTGTTCCAGAAGCATGAAGCGAACCATTTGATGCGGCCAAGTCGCGGCGCCGAATGCAATACTGAGCTTTGCCATGCGCCGCAATTCGGGCGAAAGTCCGTCAGCGCCGCCGATCAGGAAAACATTATTGGCGACCGATTGATCCCGCCAGCGGCCAAGATTCCTGGCCAAAGTGGCGCTGTCGACATTGTCGCCGCGCTCGTCGAGCGCCACCACCACGGATTTCTCCGGGATTACGGCCGAAATCGCCGCGGCTTCTTCGGTGATCCGGGTTGCGGCGTCGCGGGCGCGGCTTTCAGGAATTTCGTGAATCTCAAGTCCGCGAAAACCGAGTTTGCGCCCGATGTCGTCGAACCGCTCGCGATAACGTTCGCCCAGTTGCCGCTCCGGGCCCTGTTTCAGCCGGCCGATTGCAATGACGACGAGGCGCATCGATCATCTTCCGGCAGGACGTGCCCTCGGACCCGATCCGGGGGGCTGGGAACCGGTTTGCCGCGGAAAGAGCGTCAAACCGATAGTGCCGCGCGCGCTCAGACGCGCGCAGCATGGCAAGCGCTCAGCCGATTCACATCGGCTCTGTCAGATCGCCTTCACCACCGCCGGATTCTGCGTCCACAATCTTTCCAGATTGTAGAATTCGCGCACCTCGGGTCTGAGTACGTGCACGATCACATCACCGGAATCGATCAGCACCCAGTCGCAGTTGGGCAAGCCCTCGATGTGGACGCTCTTGATTCCGGTTTCCTTGAGGCCCTTGGCGACGTTCTCCGCGATCGCGCCGACATGCCGGTTGGCCCGGCCCGAGGTGACGATCATGTAGTCGGAAAATGCAGATTTGCCGCGAAGGTCGATGGTGACCGTTTCTTCCGCCTTCATATCGTCGAGGCGGGAGAGGATCATATTCAGGGTCTTGTCGGCGTCAGGTTGCGCCTTCAAGGCCGGAGGCTTTGTCGATGCAGGCTTTGTCGATGTTTTACGCGTCGTCTTCGGTAAAACAGACTTGGACAATACAGATGTGGCCAGGGACCATTCCTTTCACTGTATCGCGAACGCCGAATCCCGGCGCCCGCTCACCATACTATGCATGTGGGGTTAACGGTTTCAATATTCCAGTGACGGTGTCCTGTCACTTTGTCCTCCAGCTTCCGTCCGGGTTCCGCAGGCCGGTCGATGACAGGTTGAGTTTCATGCCGGTGAGAAACACCCAGGCCGGCGCCGGCTGGTCTGCGAGCCGGCCCGCCTGGTTCTCGGGAAGGCGAGAGCGCGCCAGTGCCTGGGCCGCGGGCGCCGCCAGCGCGCGAAAACTTTGCGGCGGCCGGTCGATCACCGCGATCGGAACCTGGGCCGCGATGCGCCGCCAGTTTTGCCAGCGATGAAATTGCGCAAGATTATCAGCGCCCATGATCCAGACCAGGCGCGCGCCGGGAGTGCGGCGGCGCAGATAGGTGATGGTGTCAACCGTATATCGTGTTCCGATGACAGCTTCGAGACAGCTGACGTCGATACGCGGATCGTTGGCCATTGTGCGCGCGGCATCGGCGCGCTCGCCGAGATCGCGCAAGGCCCCAACACCCTTGAGCGGATTGCCCGGCGTCACCAGCCACCACACCCGATCGAGTTTCAGGCGTTTGATCGCGAACAGGCTGATGGCGCGGTGCGCGACATGCGGTGGATTGAAGGAGCCGCCGAGCAGGCCGATCCGCATGCCCTGGGTATAAAGCGGAATGACCTGGGAGGCCGATTGCGACGCGACCGTAACTGGCTTCAACTGGGCCACCGCATTCGCAAGGCGCTCTTGTTTGACGCATTTTCCTGACGCCAACCGGCTTCGACCCCGGATCGCGTCCGGGGCAGGCTTTCGCTTGAAAACGCTCTCGCATTCACGGCCGCGTCTGTCCGGTGCCGTGGATGCGATACTTGAAACTGGTCAATTGTTCGGCGCCGACCGGCCCGCGGGCGTGAAACTTGCCGGTGGCGATGCCGATTTCAGCGCCGAAGCCGAATTCGCCGCCATCGGCGAACTGGGTCGATGCATTGTGCAGCACGATCGCCGAATCGACCTCGTTGAGGAATTTACGGGCGGTGCATTCGTCTTCCGTCACGATCGCATCGGTGTGGCGCGAGCCGTGGTCATGGATATGCGTGATCGCCTCGTCGACGCCGTCGACGACTTTCGCGGTGATGATGGCGTCCTCATATTCGGTATCCCAGTCCTCGTCGGAAGCCGGCTTCACCCTGACATCGACGCGTTGGACGGCGGCATCGCCCCGCACCTCGCAACCGGCGTCGATCAGCATCGTAACCAGTGGCATGAGTCTGGTAGACGCGCCGGCGCGATCGACCAGCAAGGTTTCGGCTGCGCCGCAGACGCCGGGGCGGCGCATCTTGGCGTTCAGCACGATCGACTTTGCCATTTCGAGATTGGCGGCGCGATCGACATAAACGTGGTTGACGCCTTCCAGATGGGCGAACACCGGCACCCGCGCTTCGGCCTCGACCCTCGCGACCAGGCTCTTGCCGCCGCGCGGCACGATCAGGTCGATGCCGCCGTTCAATCCGCTCAGGAGAAGGCCCACCGCTGCGCGCTCACGGGTCGGCACCAAAGTGATGGCGGCCTCGGGCAGGTCGGCCTCGCGCAATCCCTGCGCCAGTGCGTCGTGGATGGCGCGGCAGGACCTGAAACTGTCCGAGCCGCCGCGCAGTATCACGGCATTGCCGGATTTCAGGCACAGCACGCCGGCGTCGGCCGTGACGTTGGGGCGGCTTTCGAAGATCACCGCGACGACGCCGAGCGGAACGCGCACGCGTTCGATGATCATGCCGTTCGGACGCTGCCAGCTTTCGGTCACGACACCGATGGGATCGGCGATCGCGCGCACGGTGGCGACGCCGTCGGCCATCGCATCGATGCGCGCCTGCGTCAGCGCCAGACGGTCGATGAAGGCCGCGGTGGCGCCGCCAGCGCGAACTTCCGCGACGTCCTCGGCGTTGGCCGCGAGTATCGAAGACGCGTTGGCGCGAATGGCGCGCTCGATTCCCTCAAGCGCGCGATCTTTCTGCCCCGGCGACGCCAGCGCCAGCACCCGCGCGGCGGCGCGCGCGCGCATGGCAAGGTCGGTCATCATGGCAGGCAAATCGGCGTTTCCATCGATGGCCTTCAGCGGCGCGGTCATATCGGTTTCAAGCCTCGGTCGGTTTCAAGCGTCGGTTAAGGTCATGTCCTAGCACGGAAATCCGGATTTTGCGAGGTGTCGGGGAGGCGTGGCTGATAGGTGGCGCCAGGTCCTGACATCCGCATCGGAATAGCCTTGCAGCTGTCGCCGATAGCATTAAATATCATCTTTTAAGACGAGGCATCCCATGGCAACCAGCTACAGCATAGGCATACATTTCGAAGGGCTCATCGAGAGCCTGATCAAAAGCGGCCGCTACAGCACCGCAAGCGAGATCATGCGCGAAGGATTGCGCCTGGTCGAGGAACGCGAGGAGCGCCGCAAGCTCAAGCTTGAAGCGTTGCGCGCCGAGATTCAAAAGGGCTTTGATAGCGGTCCGGCCGAACAGGTCGGTGACATGTTTGTACGCATCAAGGCGGAGGGGCGAAAGCGCTTGACGGCAAAGAATGCCAAATAGGGCGCACAAGAGTCCGCAAACCGGGATCGATATTACTTCGATCTGGAACTTTATTGCTGAAGATAGTGTGAGGGCCGCCGACGCGTTGATTGACCGCATCGAACAGGCATTCGACATGTTGGCGCAAGGCCCGCCGATTGGTCGCGCAAGAGACGATCTGGCCTTGAACCTTCGCAGCTTTCCCATCGGAACCTACGTCATCTCCTACATCCCGGTGTCGGACGGTATCGATGTTGTTCGCGTGATGCACGGCCGGCAAGACGTCGACGCCGATGACATGGCATAACGGTCAGGTCGATTAGCCCTGACGCGTGCCCCCGACCACGAGATCGTCGCGGTGGATCATCTCGGCGCGGCCTGAGATGCCGAGGATGACCATCACATCCGGCGAGGAGCGGCCCTTGATCCTGTCGGCGTCTCCGGCGTCATAGGCGACGAGGCCGCGGCCGATCTCATGGGTGTCGGGACCGCGCACCACCACGGCATCGCCGCGGGCGAATTGCCCGTCGACCCGGATC
>Ga0116129_1002133_pt1 | contig 10250 bp, 8 predicted proteins | sample June2015DPH_17_2_FD_89732 | JGI IMG/M metagenome (GOLD analysis project Ga0116129, IMG submission 89732) | Peatland microbial communities from SPRUCE experiment site at the Marcell Experimental Forest, Minnesota, USA - June2015DPH_17_10 | ecosystem: Environmental > Terrestrial > Soil > Wetlands >...
AATGTCATCGAAACGTCATCGCGATAACACATGGTTCGTGCCGTCTTCGTTCCGATGGCCGCACCACCTGCTTTGAGATGGATTAAACTTCGATGGAATCCGCACAAGCTATTGTAATTAAAGAAAAAGAATCGGATGCCTTGGCCGCTCCCACGATCGGCGCCGGCCCCGAACGCTTCATCAATCGCGAGCTTTCCTGGCTGCACTTCAACCGGCGGGTGCTGGAGGAGTCGGTCAATCCCGGCCATCCCGCGCTTGAACGGGTGCGATTTCTGTCAATTTCCGCCAATAACCTTGATGAATTCTTCATGGTCCGGGTCGCCGGCATCAAGGCCCAGGTGCGGGAGGGCATCACCGAGCGCAGTCCCGACGGTCTTACCCCCTCGGAACAACTTGTCCTTATCAACGAAACGGTTTCGAGGCTTGCCACCGACCAGCAGGCCATCTGGCGCGATCTGCGCGGTATTCTGGCCGAAGTGGGGATCGTTCTGATCGACGGCCGCGATGTCACCAAGGCCGAGCGAAGCTGGATCGAGGAGCACTTCCTCCACAATATTTTCCCGCTCCTGACGCCGCTCGCGATCGATCCGGCGCATCCTTTTCCGTTTATTCCGAGCCTCGGATTTACCGTTGCGCTGCATCTGGCGCGGGTATCCGACGGCAAGCCGATGAATGCGCTGATTCGCATGCCCGGCAAGATCGACCGGTTCATCCGCCTGCCCTCGGCCAAGGATGGCACGGTGCGTTTGATTACGCTGGAGCAAGCCACCGGCCTGTTCATTGGCCGGCTGTTCCCCGGCTACACCGTCAAAGGTCAGGGAGCTTTCCGCATCATCAGGGATTCCGAACTGGAAATAGAGGAAGAAGCCGAAGATCTGGTGCGCCTGTTCGAAAGCGCGCTGAAGCGGCGGCGGCGGGGAAGTGTGATCCGGCTCGAAATCGAAGCCAAGATGCCGGAAGAGTTGCGCGCGTTCGTGCAGCACGCGCTTTCCACCGACGACGACGAGGTTCTGCTGGTCGACGGCGTGCTGGCGATGAACGAGTTGGCGCAGTTGACCCGGCTCGACCGGCCCGACCTGGAATTCGTGCCTTTTGTACCCCGTCATCCCGAACGGGTCCGCGATCACGCCGGCGATATTTTCGCCGCGATCCGGCAGAAGGATCTGATCGTTCATCATCCCTACGAATCGTTCGACGTCGTCGTGCAGTTTCTGCAACAGGCGGCCCGCGACCCCGATGTCGTCGCCGTCAAGCAGACGCTCTATCGCACCTCGAACAACTCACCTATCGTGCGGGCGCTCGCCGAGGCCGCGGAGGCCGGGAAATCAGTGACGGCGCTGGTCGAACTCAAGGCGCGGTTCGACGAGGAGGCCAATATCCGCTGGGCGCGCGATCTCGAACGCGCCGGCGTACAGGTCGTCTATGGATTTCTCGAACTGAAGACCCATGCCAAGCTGTCGCTGATCGTGCGCCGTGAGGGCGGCAGTCTCACCACCTACGTCCACACCGGCACCGGAAACTACCATCCGGTCACCGCGCGCATCTACACTGACCTGTCCTACTTCACGTCCGACCCGATCATCGGGCGGGATGCGGCGCGGGTGTTCAACTACATCACCGGCTATGCGGAGCCGAGCGATATCGAAAAGATGGCGGTATCGCCGCTGACATTGCGCAAGCGCATCCTCGAACACATTCACGACGAGACCGGCTATGCCCGTCACGGCAAGCCGGCCGCGATCTGGATGAAGATGAACTCGCTGGTCGACCCCGATATCATCGATGCCTTGTATGAGGCGTCACAGGCCGGCGTGCCGATCGAACTGGTGGTGCGCGGTATCTGCTGCTTGCGGCCCGGCATAACCGGACTTTCAGAGAACATCCGCGTCAAATCGATCATCGGCCGTTTCCTCGAACATGGCCGAATCTACTGCTTCGGGATGGGACAGGGCCTGCCCAGCGCAAAAGCTGCTGTGTATATCTCGTCCGCCGACATGATGCCGCGCAACCTCGACCGGCGCGTCGAAATCCTCTGCCCGCTGCAAAATCCCACGGTGCATCAGCAGGTTCTCGAGCAGATCATGGTCGCGAATCTCAAGGATAACGAGCAGAGCTGGCAGTTGTTGCCGGATGGATCGTCAACGCGTATGAAAGCCGCGAAGGGCGAGGAGCCCTTCAATCTGCACAATTATTTCATGACGAATCCGAGTCTGTCAGGCCGTGGAAAATCGCTCAAGGAATCTTCGCCGCGCCGTCTCACGCGCCGTACCGAGCGTCAGCAGCCTTCATAGGGGATATTTCCGTTGAAGCGACCGCGCAAACGCGCCTCAAGCGTCGCGGTCATCGACATCGGATCAAATTCGGTCCGTCTCGTCGTCTATCAAGCGATGACGCGGAGCCTGGTCTCCATTTTCAACGAAAAAGCCCTTTGCGGCCTCGGCCGGGAGGTTCAGAGCACCGGCCTTTTGGCGCCGGACGCCGTCGCCAAGGCATTGACGTCGTTGCGGCGTTTCCGCGCGCTATGCAAGGTGATGAAGGTCGGCCGGGTCTACGCCATCGCCACCGCCGCCTGCCGCGACGCCACCAACGGCGCCGACTTCATCGCCAAGGCTCAACACATCTGCGGGGTACAAATCGAAATCCTGTCGGGTGCGCGCGAAGCGAGATTATCCGCGCTTGGCGTCGTTTCCGGGATTCACGACCCCGACGGCATCGTCGGCGATCTCGGCGGCGGTTCGCTCGAACTGATCGACGTGCGCGGCAACCGCGTTAGCAGCGGCGTGACTCTCCCGCTCGGAAGTTTGGCGCTGCAGGACTCCTCCCACAAATCACTGGAGCGCGCCGAACGCATCGTCAAAGCCGACCTTTCCGGCATCACGCAGCTCAAGCGCGGGAGCGGCCGCGTCTTTTATGCGGTCGGAGGCACCTGGCGGGCGCTGGCGCGGATCCACATTGTCCAGAGCGGCTATCCGCTGCGGGTGATGCACGGCTATTCGATACCGGCCGCGGACGCCCTCGATTTCGCGCAGCGCCTGCGACATCTCGCTTCTACAAACATGCTGGCCAATATCGAAGTCGTCGCCGACGCAAGGCGGCCGTTGCTGACCTATGCGGCCCTTGTTCTGGAATACATCATTCGGGTTGCGAAGCCGAAGACCATTGTGTTTTCGACGTTCGGGGTGCGCGAAGGCCTGCTTTACGCGATGCTGCCGCAGAAAGAACGCGCCAGGGACGGGTTGATTTGCGCCGCGCAGGACCTGAACCAGTTGTTGTCGCGATCGTCGCGCCACGCCCGGGAATTGATCGGATGGACCGATCGTTTCGTCAGGGTCGTGAAGTTGCGCGAAACCGAGGAAGATCGCCGCCTGCGCCATGCCGCCTGCCTGCTGTCGGACATCGGTTGGCGGGTGCATCCCGACTACCGCGGCGAGCAGACACTCAATCTCATTACCAATGGAAATTTCGGCGCAATCAGTCATCAAGGCCGGGCTTTTATCGGGCTGTCGGTGTTCTACCGCTATGCCGGCCTGAGCGAAGACAACGAACCGCCGGTGCTTGTTCGCGAACTGGTGCCGCCAGCCATGGACGAGCGCGCCCGCGTTCTCGGCGCCGCCTTTCGCGTCGCCCATTTGATATCGGCGGCGCGACCGGGCGTGTTACCTGCCATCCACTTTCGAAGCCAGGGCCGCAAGCTGATGCTGGTGTTCGAGCATCGAATGGTCGATCTCGTCGCCGATCGCGTCGGCAGCCGCTTCAAGCAGCTGGCGCGCCTGGTCGGCCGCTCCGGATCAATCGTCAGGCGCTGATCTCTATCCGGAACCACAAGCTCAAGCCGTCAGCCCGCCGACGGCGCATGTTCCAGATGCCGCAGCCGGCGTCGCCGCCAGATCGATCCCACGACCAGAACGGCGATCGCGCCCAGCACTGCGGCGGTGTATTCGACAATATCTCCATCCAGACTGAAGCGCGGCGACACCCCGAAAACCGCCGAGGTCGCGTCGAGACCGAGTGTAATCTGGCCGTCGAGAAGCCGCTGCAGGAGAGGATGAATCGCCGGATCGGTCGTGATGACGTTGCCGGCGATCCAGCCAAGCAGCGTCGCGCCCAGCCAAACCAGAATTGGAAACCGGTCAAGCACCATCATGATCAGCGCCGCACCGGCGATGATCATGGGAATGCTGATGGCAAGGCCGAGGATCAATAGCGGGAGCTGTCCGTTCGCCGCGGCAGCCACCGCGATGACGTTGTCCAGACTCATGACGATGTCGGCGATCACCACGATCCGGACGGCGTGCCAAAGGCTGGTGCCCGCGGTGACATCGTCGCCTTCTTCATCGGGTACCAGGAGCTTGGCTGCGACCGCCAACAGCGCGAGGCCGCCGATCAGCTTCAGATAGGGCAGCGCCATCAGCGTCGCGACGATACCGGTAAATACGATCAGCAGCACCACCGCGATGCTGGCGCCGATCACCATGCCCCACAGGCGTAGCCGCGGCGCAAGACCGCGGCAGGCCATCGCGATGACAAGCGCATTGTCGCCGGACAACAGGACGTTGATCCAGATGATCTTGCCGACCGCCAGCCAAAACACCGGTTGCTGCAGGTCGGTTTCAAATTGCGCAAAAAGTGCACCGCTGTTGGCGGGATCGAGGACCTGCGAAAGCCAATTCACGGCCTACCCCCAATGCGCGGCGCGTTCCCGGTTCCGATCGAATCAAAACCGAGGCGCCGTCTTTCGTTTTGACGCGCTTTCTTCACGCGAACCGGTATCCACTTCGCTCGAAAACGCTCTAACGACCGCCTCGCGGCCGTAGTCCACTCAATGGCGCGCCAATGTCAGAGTCAATCAGCCGACGATCTCGTTGCCCGAGAAAAACTGGGCGATTTCGGTCGCGGCCGTCTCGGCGGCATCGGAACCATGCACCGAGTTTTCGCCGATCGACTTCGCATGCAGCTTGCGGATCGTTCCGTCGGCCGCCTTGGAAGGATCGGTCGCACCCATGACCTCGCGGTGCTTGAGCACGGCGTTTTCACCCTCGAGAACCTGAACCACGACCGGACCGGAAATCATGAAATCCACCAGTTCGCCAAAAAACGGCCGCGCCTTGTGGACCGCATAAAACGTTTCAGCCTGCTCACGGGTCATGCGAATGCGCTTCTGGCCGACGATGCGAAGTCCGGCCTTCTCGATCAATGCATTGATCGCGCCCGTCAGATTGCGCGCGGTGGCGTCGGGCTTGATAATCGAAAAGGTGCGTTCAATCGCCATGATTCATCCTTGAAGGGCTTGCGGGGAATTGCGGCGCTTATATCGGCGCAGTCGGCAGACGGCAAGCGATCAGGCGACCTGCGCCGGCGCCTAGCCGCTATCCGGCACCGCATCGGTGGAATTACAACAATTTCACGAAGGTGAACCCTTTCTGAAACCAACGTCCCGGTTTCATTCAGTTTCCCTGGCGTAGGCTTCGATCCAACGGGCGCCGAACGGTCGCGAAGCGGCGCTGCGGAGTGGCAATTTCACCGATGGCGCTGACTGCGCCGAACCCTGAGGAGATGACCATGTTACGCAAACTCTCGCTTGTCGCAGTTGCCGCGGTTTCGCTCGGCGCGACCGCATTGGCGCCGACCTCCGCCTCCGCGTGGGGCGGGCATGGTTGGCATGGCGGTTGGCATGGTGGCTGGGGTGGTCCCCGCGTCTTCGTCGGCGGCCCGGTCTATTACGGTTATGGCTACGGCTATGGCGGATGCTATGTACGGCGATTGGTTCCCACGCCCTGGGGCCCGCGCTGGCAGCTGGTAAACCGCTGCTATTGATCCCGATCGCTGATTCAGATCTCCAGGCCCCGGCGCTGTCGTGCCGGGGCCTTGCCTTGAGGGTTCAACCGGCTGGAACCCGGCGCCGTAATACGCTCGACTTTTGAAGGAAACGCATCCAATCGCTCAATGAGAGGAAACAATTTCCATCGCGGTGACTTGGTTCGGCAACACTTCAATCGATATACGCTAGGCGGAACTCTTCAATGAACGGCCGAATCACCGACACGCGCGAACAGATTGATCGCAAGACGTGCCGATCAATCTGCGATGCCGTAGGCGAACGGCTGCAGCAGAACCTCCGTACCGAATCCTTGCGTCTGTCGTCCCAGCTTGAGCACCTGATGGACGCAGGCGGGACAACGAGGGCCGCCAACGGTCGTCGAACTAGGACAATATTTTTCGGCATACGCGCACCGCGGAAGCGATATTTCTCGCACAAACGGGTTGCGTTTGACGGCGGCTCCGGTGACAACGCCGCATGCTTTCAATCACAGAAATATCGGTCCGGATCGCCGGACGGCTTCTGATCGATCACGGCTCCGCGCAGATCGTGCCGGGCGCGCGCGTCGGCCTGATCGGCCGCAACGGTGCCGGCAAATCGACGCTGTTTGCGGCGATTCGCGGCGAACTGCCGACCGAGACCGGCACCATCACGATCCCCCCGCGCTGGCGCGTCGGCAGTCTTGCGCAGGAGGCACCGAACGGGCCGGAGAGCCTGATCGATGTCGTTCTCAAGGCGGATCTGGAGCGCGATGCCCTGCTGCGCGAAGCCGACTCCGCCCACGACCCGCACCGGATCGCCGAGATTCAAACGCGGCTCGTCGACATCGACGCCCATTCAGCGCCGGCGCGCGCGGCGGCGATCCTCTCCGGCCTCGGATTTTCGACCGCCGATCAGGCCCGGCCGTGTTCGGAATTTTCCGGCGGCTGGCGGATGCGCGTCGCGCTGGCCGCGACATTGTTCGCAGCTCCCGACCTTCTGCTGCTCGACGAGCCGACCAACTATCTCGATCTGGAAGGCACGCTGTGGCTCGAAGACCATCTGGCGAACTATCCGCGCACGGTAATCGTCATCAGTCATGACCGCGATCTGCTCGATACGTCGGTGGACCAGATCCTGCATCTGGACCGCGGCAAATTAACGCTCTACCGCGGCACCTACTCCTCCTACGAGGAGCAACGCGCCACGCGCGAGATGCTCGACGCCAGGCACGCCAGGCGCCAGGACGCCGAGCGCAAGCGCCTGCAGGCCTTCGTCGACCGCTTCAAGGCCAAGGCCTCCAAGGCGCGCCAGGCCCAGTCGCGCGTGAAAATGCTGGAAAAAATGAAACCGATCGCGGCGCTGGTGACGCAGGACGTCAAGGAGATCAGCTTCCCTGCGCCGGAAAAAACGCTGTCGCCGCCGATCATCGCCGTGGACAATGTTTCGGTCGGCTACGATCCGAAGCTGCCGGTGCTGAACCGCGTCACCTTGCGGATCGATACCGACGACCGCATTGCCCTGCTTGGCTCCAACGGCAACGGCAAATCGACGCTGGTCAAACTGCTCGCCAACCGGCTCGCGCCGTTTTCGGGAACGATCACGCGCGCGGAGAAGATCTCCATCGCCTATTTCGCCCAACATCAGCTCGACGAGTTGAACGAAGACGGTTCGCCCTACGACCACGTTCGCAAGCTGATGCCGGACGCCCCCGAAACCAAGGTACGGGGGCGAACCGGTGCGATCGGCTTCTCGGGCAAGGCCGGCGACACTTTGGTCAAAAGCCTGTCGGGCGGCGAGAAGGCGCGGCTGCTGCTGGGGCTGGCGACCTTCTTCGGTCCCAACATGATCATTCTCGATGAGCCGACCAACCATCTGGACATCGACAGCCGCGCCGCGCTTGCCGAGGCGATCAACGAATTTCCCGGCGCGGTCATCATGGTCTCCCACGATCGCTATCTGATCGAAGCCTGCGCCGATCAATTATGGGTGGTAGCCGATCATGCCGTCACGACCTATGACGGCGACCTCGACGATTACAGGCGCAGGGTATTGTCGTCGCGCGGCATGCGCGCCAATTCGCGCGATCGCGGCGGCAACGAACGCGCGGGCGACCGCGACAAGCCTGAGCGAAGCCGAGGCGAAAAGCGCATCCCTCTGAAGCAGCAAATTTCAGACGCCGAGGCCGAAATCGCGCGCATCAACGGCATCATCTCCAAGATCGATGCGGCGCTTGCGCTGCCGGATCTGTTCAAGCGCGATCCCAGGCAGGCTGCCCAGCTCGGCAAGGCGCGCGCCGGCGCGGCCAGCGCATTGCAGCGCGCCGAGGAAGAATGGCTGTCGGCGAGTTCCCAATATGACGAAGCGAGCGGCTGAACCGGTTCAAGGCTGGTCGAAGCCGCGCAAAACCAACGATCACGTCGCGGGAGGCTTCTTCGCCTTCGGCTTTGCGGTCTTGGGCTGCGCCACCGGCTCGGGTCCGCGCTCGATCGAACTCAGGCGTCCGGCGGTGAAGGTATAGATACCGGCGCGCTGGCCCCGGGAATAGTTGATAACAGCCACCCGGTCGCCGCGCGCATTGTTGGAGAGATTTACGCTGTCGGGCGCGCCGATGCCGCGCACGACATCGCATTCGGTATGACCGAGCGCCACCGTGCCGGATGTCGAGGGGGCAGGCGCGGCTGCGGCGCCCTCGGCCATGGCGTTGGCGCCGCCGGGAGGCGCCATTCCCGGGCAAAAGCCTTCGGCGCTGACCAGATCTTCCGCCGTAACCGGCTTGTCGGGAGTCAGGGGTGGCGTCTCGATCGAAACGTTTCTGATGAACAGCCTGCCGCTGCGCGAAAACCACTCCGAATCTCTCGACAGCAGGTCGGAGGAAAACATATCCGAACTCCCGCAGCCCGCGATCATGGGGGCCAGCAGAAGCAATACCAGCAGTCGTTTTCGATTGACGTATTTGTCTCGCACGATGAATTAAGTTCCACCCTCGCCTAAGCGGTTGTCCCACCATCACTTTGCGGCACGACCGTGGCTAAGCGCAAGCTCGCGGGCCGAAACCGCAGATTATCATTAATTGCCGGATATCGCTATTCCCGCCGTTGCCATCGTCCCTGTTCGTCGGCCTGCCAGTACGTGACTTCGAACCCTCGCGACCTGCAATCTTTCCAGGCGCTTCGCGCCGTGGCCAGCGCATCGTCATCGTCGCCGTTAAACACCAGAACCAGCCGATCATAGGCCCCCGGGTCGGCCGGCAACGCGGCATTGTCGACCAGGAACCGGACATTGGCCCGGTTGGGGTTGTCGTCCTCCACCACCAGCAGAACCGGCTGGTCTTGCGCATCGCCGGCACGCCAGGTGGCATGCGGCAAGAATGAATCCTCGCGATAGGTCCACAAATGGGCGTCGAGCGCCTCGGTTCGCTCCTCGGACGTCGACTGCACCACAACCCGCCAGCCACGCTCCAGCGATTTCTCGAGCAGCGGCGGCAACACGGTTTCGAGCAACATGTTTTGCAGATGGTAGAACAGAACTTCGGTCATCGTCGTGTCCCGGTTCCAGCCGCGCTAGCCTTCGTAATATTCCGCGACCAACCGCTCCAGCAGGCGAACGCCATAGCCGGAACCCCAGCTATGGTTGATCTCGGATTTCGGCGCGCCCATCGCCGTTCCCGCGATATCGAGGTGCGCCCACGGCGTGTCATCGACGAAGCGCTGCAGGAATTGCGCGGCGGTAATCGAGCCTCCGTTGCGGGCGCCGGTGTTTTTCATGTCGGCGAATTGCGAGTCGATCTGCTTGTCGTATTCCGGGCCGAGCGGCAACCGCCACACCCGTTCCCCGGTCGCCAGGCCGACCTTGGTCAACCTGTCCGCTAATTCGTCATTGTTGGAAAACAACCCGGCATATTCGGTGCCGAGCGCCACCATGATCGCGCCGGTCAGGGTTGCGAGATCGACCATGAATTTCGGCTTGAACTTCTTGGCCACGTACCAAAGCACGTCGGCCAGCACCAAACGGCCTTCGGCGTCGGTATTGATGATCTCGATGGTCTGGCCGGACATCGACGTCACGATGTCGCCGGGGCGTTGCGCGTTGCCGTCGGGCATATTCTCGACAAGGCCGATGGCGCCGACCGCATTGACCTTCGCCTTGCGCGCGGCCAGCGCATGTATCAGTCCAACCACGCAGGCAGCGCCCCCCATGTCACCCTTCATGTCCTCCATGCTTGCTGCGCCCTTGATCGAAATGCCGCCGGTATCGAAACAAACGCCCTTGCCGACAAAGGCCACCGGCTGAGCGCCGCGCTTGCCGCCGTTCCAGCGCATGATCACGGTCCGGCCGGGCCGCGCGGAGCCCTGGGCGACACCGAGCAGCGCACCCATTCCGAGCTTTGCCATGGCCTTGACGTCGAGAATTTCGACGTCGACGCCGAGTTTGCGCAACTGGCCGGCACGGC
>Ga0116129_1002134_pt1 | contig 10249 bp, 13 predicted proteins | sample June2015DPH_17_2_FD_89732 | JGI IMG/M metagenome (GOLD analysis project Ga0116129, IMG submission 89732) | Peatland microbial communities from SPRUCE experiment site at the Marcell Experimental Forest, Minnesota, USA - June2015DPH_17_10 | ecosystem: Environmental > Terrestrial > Soil > Wetlands...
GCCGGCGATGAGCATGAAGGTTTTGGGTTTCATTTTTTATCTTTTCCGTAGGAGACGACGTGAGGAGTCTCTAAATTTGTCTTTTGATTTCGGCCAATCGGCGGTCGTTTGATATTCCCGGCATCCGAGTGTCGTAGTTTGCCATAAATTCGCCAAAATTTTGGCCAGAAATTATCATCGGTCGGATTCAACCGGGGATAACCGGGAATTACGCAACCGGTGAATGGCCATGGACCTTTTTCATCAATGAATCCAGACCGCGTCGGATTGGCCGCAATATAAAAACACACTTTGGCAAAGGCGTTACGCTTTCTTTGTTCTTCGCGCAATACTTCGTCATATGATTGTGGTTGAAATTTTGCAGGCGCGAGCTCCGGCTCAAGATAAGTGCGGAGAAAGGCCATGCCGTTGAGTTGATCTGAATCCAATCGAAGACCCATCCACACCAGATGTAAGTGATCCGGCATCAGGCAATAAATTGGACAAAGGAGACCCTCGCGGGCGCCGGCATGAAACATTAACTCGCGAAATTTTTGGTGAAAGGATGCAGTCAACCAGCCGCGAGCCCGGTCAAAAGTTGTCAGTGTCCAGAAAATTACTGCATCGGCCTGATAAAATTCGTGCGGCAAACGAGGAAGATAGAACTCTCGATTCAGCGGATCGCGAGAGGGGCTGCTGGCTTGCTGAAATTTCACCGGGGAAAGATTAGAGACTCCTCACGTCGTCTCCTACAATTTATTTTTTGGTGAAGCGGTGATGGAGATGCGTTCATTTCATCTGCTGAATCTGCCGGGTGATTTCAAACGCCAGATCCAGCGCGCGCTTGGCGGATTCGCCGCTGACGATCGGGGTTTGTTTTTCACGAACGCAGGCGACGAAACTTTGCAATTCGAGTTTGAGCGGCTCTTCCTTCGCGATCGGCACGGGTTCGCGCACGATTTTTTTGCCGGCAAATTCGCTGACGATGGCGGAGTCCTTGCCGAAACCAAGTCCAAAGGTCAGGGCTTTTTTCAGCAGCGAGCTTTCCTCCTCATCGTCGCGGGCGACGCGGGTGATGTAACCTTCCTGCAGGCGATACTCGAGCGAGATATAGCAAGGATTGGTCGGACCGCTGAAGACTCGGATTTTGCGCATCCGCTCCAGACTGATACGGCTGGCGGTGAGGTTGGCGACGCAGCCGTTGGCGAAACGCAGGCGCACATTGGCGATGTCCTCGCTCTTGCTCAAAACGGGAATGCCCACGCCATCCACGCTGGTCACCGGCGATTTTACAAACGCGAGCACGATATCCAGATCATGAATCATCAAGTCCAGGACCACGCCGATATCGGTCGAGCGGGCAGGGAAGGGTGACAGCCGGGAACACTCGATGAACCGCGGTTCGGTGGCGACCGTTTGGAGAATATTAAAAACTGGATTGAACCGTTCGACGTGCCCGACTTGCAGGACGCAATTTTTCTGCTGCGCCAGTTCGATCAGCCGGCCGGCCTGGACCGAATCATCCGTCATCGGTTTTTCGACCAGGACGTGCTTACCCTGGTTGAGCAATTCGCTGGCGATTTCAAAATGGGTGGTGGTCGGCGTGACGATGTTCAACGCGTCAGAACGCCTTGCGGCTTCGGCGATGGAACCAAAAACGCGCGTCTGGTTTTTCTCGGCGATTTTGCGCGCCGTTTCGGGGTGTGAATCATAAACCCCGGTCAGTTCAACGAGTCCGGCCTGCTGCAGCTCGGAATAAATGCGGACGTGATGCTGCCCCAGTGAACCGGTGCCGAGGACGGCGACTTTGACTTTTGCCATGCGTGGAGTTTGCCAGCAACCATCTCAAACTTAAATCAGAAATGTCGCGTTCTCCACACGGCATCTTGCTTAACTTTCATCTTTCAACCGCCAACCTTCAACCGTTAGATTATCGCCGTGCCTGAAATTCTCGTTTACATGCTGGTTGCGCTGGGCGCGTATCTGCTTGGCTCGATTCCGTTTGGCTTCCTCGTGGCAAAGGCGAAAGGCATTGATATTCGCAGCGTCGGCAGTGGCAATATCGGTGCGACCAATGCCATGCGCGTGCTTGGCAAACCAGCCGGAATTCTCGTTCTGGTGCTGGATGCGCTCAAGGGTTGGCTGGCCTGTCTTTTCGGCCGGGCCGTTTACGCTCACTTTGCTTCCAGTTTCATTCCGCTGTCAGTCTCAGACTACACGCTCTATCCCGGAGTATCCCCGGAGTTATTGGCGCGTTTTGCGACCGTCGCCGGCATTTTTGCCGTGCTCGGCCACAACTACACCTGCTGGTTGAAATTCAAAGGCGGCAAGGGCATCGCCACGACGGCGGGAGTTTATCTGGCCCTCGCGCCGTGGGCGGTTTTGATTGCTCTGATTGTTTTCCTGTTGGCCGTCGCGCTGACCAGATACATTTCCGTTGGTTCGATTGCCGCCGCGGTTGCCTTGACCGCCACGGTTTGGATCATGACCCCGCATGATTTATTTCTGGATGTCGTCACCACTGGCTTGGCCGTGCTGGCGATTTACAAGCATAAGTCAAACCTCCAGCGGCTCAGGGCGGGAACCGAAAACCGCTTTGGCAAAAAAAAGGAGGCGGCGAAATGAAAATCACCGTTCTGGGCGCGGGCGCATGGGGAACGGCGCTGGCGCAACTGTTATCCACTGGCAACCATGACGTCACTCTTTGGGGACATGACGCGGCTCATCTGGGCGACCTGAAAAAGAACCGTTGTAATGAACGCTACTTGCAGGGAATTGAATTATCGCTGGATTTAAAGTTTGAAACGGATCTGGCCCGCGCGGTTTTCGATCCGGAATTGGTCGTTGTGGCTGTGCCGTCCAGGGGATTTCGCGAAATTTCCCAATCGCTTGCCGGTTTTACTGGCACCATTGTCAGTGTCACCAAAGGAATCGAGCATGAAACCGGATTGACGATGTGCGGTGTGCTGGCGCAGACCGCGCCGAAAGCAAAATGGGCGGCCTTGTCCGGTCCGTCGCTGGCGTTTGAGGTCGCGCGAGGAATTCCAACGGCAATTGTCGCCGCGAGCGAAGATCCGGCGACGGCTGGGGCGGTGCAAAAATTATTTCATCGTCCGGCCTTCCGGGTTTATACGAGCCACGATTTGACGGGTGTGGAATTCGGTGGCGCGCTCAAAAATGTGATCGCGATTGCGGCGGGCGTTTGCGACGGATTGGGCTTTGGCGACAACTCCAAAGCCGCGCTGGTCACGCGCGGGTTGGCGGAAATCCGGCGGCTCGGCGTGGCCGCCGGCGCGCAGGCCGATACTTTTTCCGGCTTGAGCGGGCTCGGCGATTTGATGGTGACGTGCTTTTCCAAATTGAGCCGCAACCGGGGCTTCGGCGAACGGCTGGGGCGGGGCGAGAGCGTCGAGGCGATTCTGGCCGGGACAAAATCGGTGGCGGAAGGTTTTCCGACCGCGCGTTCGGCCTTCGAACTCGCCCGCAAGCTTGGGATTGAGACGCCGATTATTGACCAGATTTACGCAGCGCTTTATCAGGGGAAAAATCCGGCGCAGGCTTTGCGAGATTTGACGACCCGTGAATCGAGGCCGGAAAATTAATGATTGTTAATGATTGCCTGGCGACGGAAGCGCCCACGCGGCAATGGGATTCGTCGTTCCGCAATCAAGGCATTGTGTGGCATTGAATTGTGTTCCGCAGTGCGGGCAGACGCCTTGCGTGAGGAACGTATCGAACGCGTGGCCGCATTTTCCGCAGCGCCAGAGTTCGCCCAACGGCGGCGCCGTGCGACACGATGGGCAGGCGAAATCTTCGCGGCGCGGCATTTTAGCGATGCGCGCCAAAGCCCTGGCTTGTTTGAAGCCGCTCCAGCAATTCATCGAAATGAACGCCGACACCAAGCCCAGCCAGATGGACTGTTCCCAAATTGCCAGGCCAATCAATCCGGCTACGCCAAAAAAGCCAAGGATGCTTGCGATCATCAAACTGTTCGCACGACCGAATGGAAACCACAGGAGCGAACGCAAAATCTGACCACCGTCGAGCGGATAAATCGGCAACAGGTTGAAGACCAATAAAACGAGGTTGATGACCCAGATATTATGGATCAATTGATAGGCGTCGGGATATGTGTCGAACCATCCAAGGTGTGAGCTGATTGATACCAATGCCGACGTCACGGGGATCAAAATTACATTTACCAGCGGTCCTGCAGCTATGCTTCAGAGTTGCGCGCCCGGACGTTGCGGCGGCGAAACAAAGGCAACCCCGCCCAGCGGCCAGAGCACGATATCATTGGTTTTGCCTCCGACTTGGCGGCACGCGAGTTGATGGCCAAATTCATGCGTCAGCACGATGAGGAACAGCGACAGGACTTCAAGCGCATTCCAGCCGTAAGAGGAGTACTCACGGGGACGGCTGGTCAAATACATAAAAGCCAGAAACCATGCCCAGTGGATATAAACATCTATTCCGAACAGCCTGAAAATCTTGAATGAACCGCGTCTTGTTGGCATTTAAAGCACTCCTTTGATCAACTTCAAAAGTTCCGCGTGCGATTCGACGGCTTGGAATTGCGGAAATTCTGACTTCACTTTTTCCGGCGCATGAATCAAAAAGCCGGTGTCCGCTTCGCCGAGCATGGCGGTGTCATTGTAGGAATCGCCGGCGGAAATGACGCGGTAGTTTAATGATTTTAACGCGGCAACCGATTTTTGTTTTTGATTCGGCTGGCGCAATTGATAGCCGGTGATCCGGTCGTCCTTGACGATGAGCCGGTGGCAAAAGAGCGTCGGCCAGTTCAATTGTTTCATCAAGGGGGCGGCGAATTGTTCGAAGGTGTCGGACAGGATGATCACCTGGACCAGGGTGCGGAGTTCGTCCAGAAATTCCTTGCCGCCGGGCAGCGGATGGAGCGTGCCGATGACCTCCTGGATGTGCGAAAGTTTGATGCCGTGCTGGTCAAGGATGCCGATCCGGTAATTCATCAACTTGTCATAATCCGGTTCGTCGCGCGTGGTGCGGCGCAGTTCCGGGATTTTGGTTTTCTCGGCAACGGCAATCCAGATTTCCGGCGTCAACACGCCTTCCATGTCCAGGGTTACGATCGTTTGTTTCACACGTGGAGTTTTTCAAAACCAGCTGGCAGTGTCCAGTCTGGCTGGATTATTTCAGTCCGGGATGCGCGGCCAGCAGGGCATTCAATTCCTTTTCTGCGTCGGGGAAATCCGGCAATATTCGCAGGGTGTCGTGATATTGTGTGACGGCATCCGCGAATTTGCCTTCGTCGGCTAAAGCCTGTGCCAGCCGGTAATGCGCCCTGAGTTCGGCGGGTGAGAGCTGCAATTCAAGGGCAAATTCTTTTTCCGCGTCGGCGAATTGATGATTGTCCAGAAGCGCGAGGCCAAGGTTGTAGTGCGCCTCAGGATCGTTGGAATGTAATTTCACTTCAATCCGATATTGTGCGAGCGCCTCGTTAGTCCGGCCGGCCGTGATCAAGGCATCGGCCAGACCATAACGGGCATCGGAATAGTCCGGCTGCAGTTGGAGCGCGTTGGAAAATTCGAGGATGGCTTCACTGGTGTTGGTGGCTTTTTCCAGGGCAAAGCCCAGATAATAATGATTTTGGGGATCATTCGGCGCGTGTTGAACCAGCGTTCGCAAATCGCCAATGCCTTCCGTGCTTCTCCCTGCTTTAACCAGGGCGACTGCCACGTTAAATTCCAATTGGGGATCCCAGCCGGCTATTCTTCTGGCGGAATCGAAATGCGTTTCGGCCGCCTGATAGTTTCCATTTTCCAACAATAACCGTCCAAGGCGGAATTGTGCGGGAAGATAATTCGGTCCGTTCTCGACGGATTTTTTATATAACGCCAGCGCGGATGCCAGGTCGCCGTTGCTTTCATATCCGGATCCGAGACAACAATAGGCCACGGCATTATCTCCCGTCACTTCAATGGCATGGGTGAAGAGGGTGATGGTATTGCGCCAATAGCTGATTTGCCGGCAGGTTGCCGCCACGCACGCGGCCAGGGCAACGGTTCCAATGAACAAAACGAGTTTTCGCGACGAGGGATGGAAATGGATCAAATCGTTCGCGCTCCAAATGATGAGGATGAACAATCCAATACTTGGAATATACATATAGCGATCGGCCATGGATTGCGCGCCGACTTGCACCAGACCGATGGCCGGTATGAGCGTGCCCAGAAACCAAAACCAACCCGTGAGCAGATAGGGAAATTTTTTCCGCCACCATAAAAAAAGAACGGACCAGACCACCAGCAAGACAATGGAGCTGCCCACCAGTGCGACGGGCAGATGCGCTTTATAGGGATAAATGACCGCCAGCCCCGACGGATAAAATGTGCTTGAGACGTAACGCTGATAAGACCACGAGGCATTGCCCAATCGGTAGGAAAAGGGCAGGGTGGCGAGGTTCAAAACGGCGTTGCCATGATTTTGCACGAGATAAGTGACCAGGCAATCCGCCGCCGTCAGCGCAAAAAAAGGCAGTTTTTCGCAGACTAAAAAAACGCCGCGTCGCCAGGAACTGCTGCATTTTTCCACCGGAACATCCCCCCCGGCATTTTGATTGGTCGAAATACTTGCCGGCACAAAACGGTTCAGCGGCCAGAAGTCCAGCAGCAAGAGCGCGAATGGCAGGGTCACCGCCATCGGTTTGGACATAAGCGCGCAGGCAAATAAAACCAGCGCCAGCAGGTAAATGTCCACCCGCGGTTTTCTGACATATTTTACATAGGCCATCATCGTCAGCAGCCAGAAAAAGGCGCTTAATACATCCTTGCGTTCCGACGCCCACGCCACGGATTCAACATGCAACGGATGCCAGCCGAAAAATGCCGCCACAAACGCGCTGGGCCAGATTTTGCCGGTCATCTGCTTCAATAAAAAAAACACGAGCAACGTATTCGCGGTCTGGAACAATACATTTGTGAAGTGATGCCCGGCGGGATTCAGGCCGAAAAACTGGCAGTCGGCCATGTGTGAAATCCACGTCAGTGGATGCCAGTTGGCCTGCTCACCGCTCTTGAAGGCCCAGACGATGTTCGGCCACGACAGACCTTTGCTGACATGTGGATTTTCGGTGATATAGCCTTGATCGTCATAATACACAAAATCGTTGCGCACGATCGGCAGATATAACGCAAAAGTCACCAATCCCAGGACAAGGCAGATGACCAGCGAAGAACGGCGCCTGGCGAATTCAGAAAATTTCATGCTTGAATCATTCAAATGACTATCCCAGTTCGCTTGGGTGGCATTTTCGTTGATGGAAACGTTGCCAGGTTTTGTAGCCGGTTTCGCGTGCCAGCAGGATGGCTTCGGCAAAATTCAAGCCGACTTCTCCGGGCGCATGGGCATCCGAGCCAAAAGTGATCGGCACATTTTTCTGGAAGGCGATTTCGAGCAGTTCGCGGCTCGGATAAATTTCTTTGCACTCTTTGCGGAGGCCCGCCGTGTTCAACTCGATGGCGCAACCAGCTTGGGCGGCGGCATTGAGGAATTTTTCGTAAAGCGGCCGGCAATCCTGCACCGGACGGATGCCGAATTTTTTCGGCAAATCGGCATGCCCGATGATGTCGAATAATTTTGATTCCGCCGCGAGCGCGAGGCGGTCGAAATAGCTCTGCCACACTTCAAAGGCATCGCGCTTTTTCCATTCGGAGATTTTGGCGGGATTATCAATGTCCCATGAATCAGAAACGTAATGCACCGAGCCGATAAAATAATCCCAGGGATGGCGCGCCGCGAGTTCGCGGATCCAATCTTCCTGGCCGGGCAGGAAATCCACCTCCAGCGCGAGGCGGATGGTCAGCCGGGGGAATTCTTTTTGCGCCCGCCCGACCTTTTCGACGTATTCGTCAAGTTGGTCAAAGCGCATCCGCCAGTTGTCAAAATCATCGCGCCGCATCGGCGAGTGATCGGAAAAACCGATTTCAGAAAGCCCGACTTCAACGGCGTGACGGGCATACTCCACCGGTTCGCCGCTGGCATGACGGCAGAGCGGCGTGTGCATGTGATAATCGGCGGGTAACAACATGAACGAAGTTTCGAGCTTCGGGTTGGAACTTTCAAGTGTTGAATCATTGTTTAAAACAGGCGGAAAGAATTGGAAGGGTATCGTGCGTTCAATATCTGCTTGCGGGCGCCGCAGCCGCAATCGTGACCCGTGGCGAGCTTATACCAGACTTTGAACGCGTCGCCGGCGAGCGGGCCGACCATTCGCTCAATGACATCGCCGATGCCTTAATCTTCAGGGGTTGCCAATTTGGCCAGGACTTTGAAGGTGAATGGCCATCGCTCGAACGGAATGTGATCAATTTAGGACTTCTAAGCCGTTTGGTTCCGGGCCGTTTGATGCGGATGGATTCTTTTGTGACGCCGCACCTTGGGCGATATGTCCACGATTTTTAGCATGAGACAAAAGTGTAGTCGCCGGCGAACCGTCCAGCCAGATTCGCGCAGACGTTCAAAGCAAATCCCCAGTCCGTGGCGTAACTCCCAAAGCTGCCATCGGCATTCACCACGGAAAAACCGTTGGGCCAGAATGGCGGCACAATGATGTTGGACGGATCATACGTCAAAGTGATGCCGGATGGCAGAGATTCGCCGGATGGAATGGTTGAAGCCGCCTCCACCAGTGGATGGTGGGCATAAAATTGAACCGTGTCCGTATTCGCTTCGCTCGTCCCGTCGTCTTCCGTCCATTCAAAGGTTGGCGATGCCAGGCAACTTGGCACGAAGGGCGTCTGCCAAAACGGGTCCGGCATGGTCAGCATCACGGCTGCCTGCCCGTGGTTGCCAAAGACATCGTCAAACACCACCGTTCCAGGAAAATCAAACAGCGTCTGATTGGCAAATGCTTCCACCGTTGGCGATGATTCTGCTTTATTCAAGCGTTAAAAAATTAGCCAATCCCACCACTGATCCACCTGTGCCTGGATCGTTACCAATACCCAACACAGAATCGTCATAATCCGGTATTGGAAGGGTTACGGTTGTCGTTCCGGAAACCAACTGAGTCCCCAATGTTATTCCCTGGAAGCCTCCGGTTTGTTGGTCAATGCCGCCCTCGGTATGCAGCAAATCGAGAAAAAACTCGTCAATGTAATAGGTGGGCGTAATTACTTGAGCGAGTTGCACGCGGCTCACATTGGTCGATGGATCTCCGGTGCCTACCATATACCAACTCGATGCTATTTCGACGTTAAACACATTGTCAGTGCCGTGAACATTAACTTCCAATGCAGAGGTCATTGCGCCGTCGGCAAAAGTTGCGAAGGAATAAAACCCGTTGGTCGTTTCGGCGAGCATGGCGGCCCCATTGGCATTCAAGTAATCAATGCATGACTGCGTGCTATCGGCGTTGTCGCACTCGAAGACAATAGCCTTCCAAGCCGGAATTGGCGGCGGGATAGCAGCTCCTTGCAGCGCCCTCATTGGAGATTCCGAAAGATTTTTTGTCATCCCTTCAAAAATAGAACATTGGACTTTTAAACCTGCGCTCATACGGTTCCTGATTGGCTAAATTGCCGCGCCCAAACGCGCGGCGTTATTTCTTCCCAGGCCAGACCCGATGAACCGGTTCCAACCGGCGCGGTCAAGGCCACACATTTCACAACGCACTGAGAATCGAGAAAAGAATACGCGGACGATCCCGTCAGTGGTGACGCCGTGGAAAGCCCTAAAATCGTCGCCGTGGTATAGCGCGGGAACGCCACTTGAAATTCAGTATTCGTCCCATCGCTGGCAGATCGTAAATTATCGCTGGTATAACTGCTATATCTGATAGTCACTCCGTCAATCAATTCACTCGCGATTGACGGCCTCATTCGATTCAGTTTTGCCACGCTGATGGCCGAGCCAAAGCTGATCGTCAGCGTGCCGGAGGGAAAGGAAACTGTGATCGGAACGGCCGTGAAAGAATCGGCATTGCTGAGGGCCGTGATCGCGAAATATTGAACCGTTGAGCCAGACGATCCCCCGCTCACCTTCGCCCAAACACTCCCACTATTTGACCCATTCGTCGTGCAAACATAAAGCACGGGCGCGGTGAGCGTCGTGATGTCGATGTAATAATCCGGCGCGGGAATCGTCGCCGTGAAGGTGGCGCCTGTGCCGCCGCTGCCCGTCACGTAAGTCACGCCGGCGCCTGGGCCCGGATAAACTGAATAATTGCCGACTGGCCGCCCCGCGTCAGTTTATCCGTCGCCTTGGGCGGCGGCGTCATCATCGGCTGCTCCAC
>Ga0116129_1002136_pt1 | contig 10246 bp, 5 predicted proteins | sample June2015DPH_17_2_FD_89732 | JGI IMG/M metagenome (GOLD analysis project Ga0116129, IMG submission 89732) | Peatland microbial communities from SPRUCE experiment site at the Marcell Experimental Forest, Minnesota, USA - June2015DPH_17_10 | ecosystem: Environmental > Terrestrial > Soil > Wetlands >...
AGACTTTGTAGCGTGCCTGACCAAGCCAAGCCGCCCGTTTACCTGCTCGACACGATGTCGTTCATCTTTCGCGCCTACCACGCCATGCAGCGCAGCCGGCCCATGTCTACCCGCGGGGGAGTGCCGACGGCGGCGACCTACGTGTTTGTGAACATGATCAAGAAGCTGCGGCAGGATTTTTCTCCCCTTTATTTTGCGGCGGTGTTTGACGTCAGTGGTGAAGTGTTTCGCGACGGACGGGCGCGCACGATGGGCCCGCTGCGCAAGTGGGACAGCAAGACCAAGAGTTTTCAGGATGTGAGCTACGAGGGTTATAAGGCAAATCGGGCCCCGATGCCGGAGGATTTGCGGCGTCAGATTCCCTACATCCGGCGGGCGCTCGGGGCCTTGCGGATTCCGATTCTCGAAGCGGAGGGATTCGAGGCCGACGATGTGATCGGCACGCTGGCCCGCGAGGCTGCCGAGTCCGGGCACGAGGTGTTCATTGTGTCCGGCGACAAGGACATGATGCAGGTGGTGAGCTCGCATGTGCGGATTCTGAATCCACAGAAAGACAATTTGATTCTGGACAGGGCGAAGGTTGAGCAGACGCTGGGCGTTCCGCCGGAACGGGTTGTAGACGTGATGGCGCTGCGCGGGGACACGGTGGACAATATTCCCGGCGCGCCGGGAATTGGCGACAAAGGCAGCGTGGATTTGATTGTCGAGTTCGGCAGCGTGGAGGCGGTGCTTGAGCGCGCGGCAGAAGTGAAGCGGAAGAGCTATCGCGAATCGCTTGAACAGAACCGGGCGGCGGTCTTGCTTTCCAAGGAACTGGTGACGATTGACAGCCACGTGCCGCTGGCGCTCGACCTGGGGGCGATGGAGACGCAGGCTCCGGACCTTGAGGCGTGTCGCGAGCTGTTTACCGAGCTGGAGTTCACCTCCATGCTGCGCGAGCTTTCTCCGGCGCCCGGCGGGCCGGAGCTCGCCTTGATTGACCAGCCGAGCGCGGACGAGGCGGCCCGATTTTATCGAGCGGCGCGCACCCATGGATTTGCCCTTGCGCTCGATGTGCTGCCCCCGATCCCGGCTGGGGAGGAAGAAGAGGATCAGCCGCAAACCATGTCGCTGCTCGATGTGGCCGAGGCGGCCGACCGGCAGGGGAGTTTCAGCCTGGGCGTTTCAGCCGAGGCGGGCACGGCGCTCAGGCTTGGGCTGACAGCCGAATTGCGGGAACTGCTCGAAGACGAATCGGTCGGGAAATCTGTGCATGACTGGAAGCTGGCCTTGCACGCGTTGAGCGGGCAGGGGATCCGGCTTGGCGGGGCGATTGAGGACACGATGCTGCTGTCCTATGCGCTCAATCCGACGCACACGACGCAGTCGCTGGCCGACGTGGCGGCGCGGCATGGGCAGGCGGCTCCGTCGTCGCCGGCCTCGGCGGCGGCGGCGATTCATGGGCTGGTTCCGGTGTTGCGCAAAGAGGCGGAAACGGGCGGCGTGACGCGGGTCTATGGCGAGATCGATTTGCCGCTGGCGCCGGTGCTGTTTGCCATGGAGCAGGCCGGCGTGCGCATCGACAAGGCTGCTCTCGATGCGCTTTCCACTCGTTTCAGCCTGGAGCTGGAGCGGGTGGGCGAGCGCATCTTCGCTCTGGCGGGCCAGCGGTTCAATATCAATTCACCCAAGCAGCTGGGGGTCGTGCTGTTTACCCATCTCGGATTGCCGACCCCGGTGAGCCGGGGCAAGGGCAAAGCTCTATCGACGGCGCAGGATGTGTTGGAGGCCTTGGCGGCGCAGCATGAAGTGCCGCGGCTGGTGCTTGAATACAGGCATTTGTCGAAGCTGAAGTCCAATTACATTGACGCGCTGCCGTTGCTCGCCGACGCCGGATCGCGGGTGCACACGACGTTTCAGGCGGCGGCGACGGCCACCGGAAGGCTGTCTTCGGTGAATCCGAATCTGCAGAATATACCGATTCGTACGGAACTGGGGCGGGAGATTCGCGCCGCGTTTACGGCATCGCCGGGGACGCAATTGCTGTCGGCCGACTATTCGCAGATCGAGCTGCGGCTGTTGGCGCACTTCAGCCAGGATGCGCTGCTGATGCGGGCCTATGCGGAGAATATCGACATCCACACACTGACCGCGAGCGAAGTGTTTGGCGTCTCGATTGACGCGATGGATAAGGAGACAAGGGGGCGAGCCAAGGCGGTCAACTTCGGCATCGTGTACGGGATCTCCGCCTTTGGGCTGGCGGCGCAATTGGGCATTCCGCAGGCCGAGGCCAAGGCCTATATCGAGAAGTATTTTTCCCGCTATGTGGGCGTGCAGGCGTTTATCGAGAAGACGCTCGAGCAGACGCGGCGGGAGGGCGCGGTGCGCACGCTGTTTGGGCGCATGCGGCCCATTCCGGACATCGAGAGCCGCAATGCGAACCAGCGCGGGTTTGCCGAGCGTACGGCTGTCAATACGCCGTTGCAAGGCACGGCGGCCGACCTGATCAAGCTGGCGATGATCGCCATCGATCGCCAGCTGAGGGAACGGGATCTGAAGACCCGCATGCTGCTGCAGGTGCATGATGAGCTGCTGTTCGAGGTGCCGCGCGAAGAGACCGGCGAGATTGAACAGCTGGTGCGCGCAGCCATGGAAGGCGTGGTGAAGCTGAATGTGCCCCTGGTGGCAGATCTCGCGTTTGGAGAGAATTGGCGGGACCTTTGAAGGGCGATGGGCGCGGACGTGCGATGGTTGTTTTCGCCGAAGATGTTTCGATGTCGACGCGGGAAGGCCAATATATCGACGGGAAATTCATGGGAGCCTAACCTGCGTCCGCGCGGAAGTTTTTATCATTGAACCTATGGTGACTAGGCCGAAGCGAATCGCAGTTTACCCCATGAGTCTCTCTGATGCGATTGCGGCGTTGCTGCGGAGAAATCCTCGATCGCGACAGTGGAATGCTAACTCCAAGCAGCAGTTGAATCCGGCTTGCATCCGGTCAGAAAGCGGACCTATTCGTCCCAATCGTGCTCGATTGGGAGAACTCGGCTAAGATGCGCATCATTGAGGGCGCTGCGCAGGAAGAAAGTCTTCCTTGCGATGTGCTGCGGCATGCCGTCGCCGCAGCCGGCGCCGGCCGCCACTCGGTCCCGCTTGAGCGCCTCCTGGGAGTTTGTCGGGACTGGATTTATTATCGTTTAGAATTAATAACTTGCGAAATCTGTTAGCTAGGTTCTTTCCTCAGTGACAGCGGCGGGGGGAGGGGAGCCAGGGCCCGGAAAACAAGTCTTTCCCGACACCAATTGGATAGATTGGCATGAAGAACCGCGTAATCTCCGTGCGGGGCGCCCAGGTTGGCATCGCGACCCGGCGCGAGCGGGACTAAATTTTGCTGACCGACAAGGTCCAACTCCAACATTGATGTCACCGGGGGCAATCTGTCTCCAGCACGATGCTGTTTACTTATGGGTACTCACGGTTTGCCGACCAACCACCCGGAACGCGCAAGAACTGGCAGAACTCCGAGCCCCGTTCCGTCAAGATCCGCGCCAGATCTTGCGCTCGTGCCGATGCCCGTATTGAATCCCACCCCGCTCTAGATCGCGGACTTGAAGGCTAAGAAATCGGCTGAAGAATAATACAACACGTCTTGCGCTCAAACCAGATCAGCAATTCGCGATCGTTGGCTCCCACGGCAATTGGCCGGTTATCTTACTGAAGTCAACAGTTGCGAATCTGCTGGCTACTAGGGGACTCTCGAGGAACACTCCCGTGTGCTATCTCGGCCGACCGGAGCCGATGTGCGTGGAACTAAAATTCTGACTGACCTCGATAGGGAGACCTGTGATCGTTCCACATCGGGCTTGTTTGCTAGTCGTTTCGGAGTGCGGCCGTTGGGTCGACTCGTGTGGCGCGTCGCGCCGGACCCAAGGTTGCGCAAAAGCCGACGCAGAGCATTACCGCGAGAACTATTGGATAAATTGCGGGCGCACCGAAGAGTACCTGGCTCTGGAAGATCGAGTTGAATACCTTCGGCAACGGCAGCGCCATCACAAAGCCAACCGACGAGCCAACGACCGCAACTTTGAGACCTTCGATCAGGATCATGCGTGAGATGTCCGACCCCTTCGCACCCAGAGCGAGGCGGATGCCGATCTCCCGGGTTCGCTGGCCCACGGAATAAGCGATGAGCCCATAGATTCCGATTGCAGCAAGGATGAGAGCGAGGATCGCGAAGGTCGCAAGCAGTCGTTCGAACAGCGGGTTCCCGTTCCTTTGGTCATTGATCACGTCGTCCATGCTCATCACCCGCAGCATTGGAAGCTCAGCGTCGAGCTGTGCAACCACTTGACGCACAGCCGACGAGAGACTGTTCGGTTCCACGTTCGATCTCAGCAACAGAGAGAAGGATGCTACTGGCCGCTGCAGATAGGCCTCGTAGACTTGCGGTAACATGTTCGGATCTTCGGAGTAATTTCGCACGTTGCCAACCACGCCCACGATCTCGCTCCACACTGGCGGAGTGTCGGTAATATCGAGCTGAATTTGCTTGCCCACAGCGTCGCGGTCCTGGAAGTACTTATGGACGAACTCTTGGTTCACCACCACCACACGAGGAGCACCTAGGTCATCGTGCTTTGTGAATGCGCGACCGCGCAGGATGGGCACGCCGGCGGTCCGGAAATAATTTTCCGTCACGACTGCATCCGCAGCGGTGGACTGCTCATTCGATTTTGTTTCCTGTTGTGCCCTGATGTGAATCGGAACGCTGCCTGGTCCGGAAGATGGCAGGTCCGAGGCAACAGCCGCCTGTTCGACCCCCGGTATCTGCTGCAGTTGCACCAGAAGGCTGCGAACGAACTGGCTTTGCTTGGTCGAGTCGACATACCGTGCCTGATCAAGCACCAAGCCCGCCGTCAGAAGGTGGTCATGTTTGAATCCGAGCTGTCGATGATCGATCAGATAGACTCCGCGAATCAGCAGGCAGCTGCCGATCAGCAGAAACAAGCCGAGCGCAATCTCTCCGCCGACAAGCACTACGCGCAGCCGATTGTGTGCTCGGCCTGAGGTTCCGCCACGTGTTTCGCTCTTCAGGTCTGTGTTGATCGCTGCGCGGGAGGCCTTAAGCGCAGGCGCAACGCTTGACAAGATGGCCGACACAACTGACACCACGGTGGCAAACAGCAGCACGTTCGTGTCGAGACCGACTGGAACAGCACTGATCGCAGGGTTAAAGTTCAAGCCCGCGCGAACCAGCCGAACTCCGATGTAAGTCAGGAACAAGCCAACACCGCCACCCACGAGCGCAATCACCACTCCTTCTGTCAGCAGCTGGCGCACCACGCGCACTCGGCTCGCCCCCAGCGACATGCGAATCGCCAGTTCCTTCTGCCGGCTGACCGCGCGGGTCAGCAACAGACCCGCTACGTTCGCGCAGGCTATCAGGAGCACAAATCCCACCACGGTCATGATCACCGCCAGCGCCGTCCCAATGCCAAAATTGTGAATAAGAAAATCCGGCAACATCCGCACCGATGCACCCCAGCGTTTCTCTGTGCTCGGAAAATCCCCCTGCGCCCGTTGCGAGAGAATTTGCAGTTGAGCTCGCGCTTGCTTGAGCGTGACGCCCGGCGCGAGTCTCGCAAACAGATACAGGAAGCGATTCTTCCGCGCATCCGGTGCAAGGTCAGCCGGACTCATCGTCAATGGCATCCACAGCTGCGGCGTAAATCCAAGCAGACGAAAACCAGCGGGCATCACGCCCGCCACGATGTAATCTTCGCGGTTCAGCCGTACCATCCGTCCCACAATCGAAGCATCCGAGCTATACCGCCGCTCCCACAGACCGTGGCTGAGGATCACAACATGGTCCTGTCCTGTGTGATCCTCGCCTGCCACAAACGCCCGGCCCAGCTCCGGAGTGGCGCCGAACACCGAGAAATAATTTGCCGTCACAGCTGCATACGACACTGCTTCCGGCTGCTTCCCCGGTTCCGACAAGCTGCCAGTGCGATACTCGTCCGCCGCGCTCATCTCCGAGAACACGTCCTTATCGTTGCCCCACGCAAAATAGTTGGGCGGAGAAACCGGGTTCGTATCTGGCTGGAAAGCTTGGTCCGGACTGACCGACGATGCCACTACCATGTTTTGCGGATCGCGCCCCGGAAGATGCGGCAGAAGGAATGCACTTACGAGACTGAACATCGTCGAGTTCACGGCGATCCCCAGCGCGAGCGTCACCACCGCGGTCGCCGTGAAACCAGGCGATTTGATCAGTTGACGCAGTGCAAATCGCACATCGGCCACAATGCTTTCCGCCTTCAGCCACTGCCACTCTTCGCGACTGCGCTGTTCAATCACGCCCACGTTGCCAAATTCTCGCCGCGCGGCTTGCTCTGCCTCGGCCCGCGGCATGCCGCCCTCCATCAGTTCTTCCGCCCGTTCGGCAATATGTTCCCGGATCGAGACTGCGAGGTCATCATAACGGCGACGACGTGAAAACAGCTGTGCGAGCCTTTGCATGGTGGCCTCCTATGCCTTCGCAACCGCCAATACGCGGGTAATCCCGGTGAACATCTTTTCGAAGCTCGATATCTCCCACCCCAGGCGCAGCCGACCCGACTTCGTCAGCCTGTAGATGCGAGTAGGACGGCCCTTTGCCGAAATTCCCGCCTCGGACTCGAGCAACCCTTCTCTCAACAACCGTTGGAGCGCCGGATAAAGGGAACCTTCCTCAATCTGCAGTAGGTCGTCTGAGGCTTGTTTGATGTGTTTGGCGAGTGCGTAGCCGTGCATCGGCTTCACTCGCAGCGAGTGTAGGATCATCAGGTCCAGGGCACCAGAGAAAAGGTCGCGGCGGTCAGGGTCGTTCGGCATGGAATTAATATAAACCACGAATACCTATTTATAAAATAGGTATTCGTGACCTAGAGAAAGACTGTCTCTTGTCTCGCTCACGGGTTGTCTCGGGCATTTCCGCCGAGCGGGTTACGGAGCAGACATCGTCTTCCCTGACAAATCTTGTGTGCGGCCTGAGGAGTCTTGTAAAGGCACTAGAGTTGGTTCGAGGACTCGGTAAGCACATCAACGCAATGCACCCATCATCGAAACCGATCGGGGGGTCCTGGGAGGTTGACCGCCTATGCGGAAGCTACCACACAGCACACAATTGCTCGAAGGATTGATCAATGAGTAACTTCCGGCTTGGCGACTTCCGGCTTGGCGACTGATGGGTAGCCGATAAACCTCCAGGAGTCCATCGATGCTGTCATTTGCCGGCATCAGCCCGCCCCCCGGGCAGTAGATTTGCACTTCACGATCACCATTTTTCTTTCCGGACCCTTCAACTGGTTCATTCCACAGACAATTTTCTGCTACGAATCGTCAGGGGATTCGTCTGAGGGATAAGGGGACTCATCTCATGGAGAGGCGGGCACTGGCACATCCTTTAAGCACTCTCGCGTTTTCCGGCACTTGCGTGTCGACGGTCAGCAAAGGTTGGCGGCTTAATTTGGCTTTCTTCCTACTTTGCGGAACCGAGGCTATTCATGCTCAACAGTTTGTCGACGAGTGTAGTGTCGTTTCTCCTCCTACCGGGGATTCATCCGCCATTTCGGCGAGCAATCTTCCATCCTGGAAGCTGCATAGAGATGGAACGCGTATCGCCGTGTCTCGTTGGACCCCGTCAGGACTCAGAACAAAGTGAAGACGTACCATTGCCCGAATACCTCACCCGCGAGCCGCACATGCACGGTATTCCCGCTGTGCTTTACCTGGACAATGGCGGATGGCTAATAGGTTTCAACTGGGGCGAATTCGAGGGAGGTCTTTGGAGCGCCAATCAGGATGGAAGCGAAACCAAGAATTTGCTTCCGAGCGTAGACGTCCACGCCTTGGTTCCTGTACCTGGCGGCGTCGTTGTCCTTGCCGGAGTGGCTCAGGCGACCTTAGACGAAGGTAGCGCCTTTTTTGTGCCTGTGTCTGAATGGGATAAAGCTAAAGCATTCCCTATATTGGACCTCCATAGTTCACCTGAGGCGTATATCCAAAAATCTCCAGACACGATACTGGTAGCTACCAACAAAGCCATCCTGCGCATCAATGCATCAGGGGTTCCTCAGACGCTTTTCGAGTTACCAAATGGCTCCTTGTTTCCTAGGTCCGTTCTATTGGCGGATCGCACAATCTACGTCGGAATGCGAGGATATATCCTTCGCTTGCTGCCGCAATCGACAGGTTATAAGTCAGAATGGCTCAGTCCTCCCGAAGGACGCCGAGCAAATTTGGACTGAAAGCCGAGCGCACGAAGCCTTCCGTGATGAAGTCTTTCGACTCGAAGTGCCTGTCAATAGAGCTTTTCGGTAGATTCGTAAAGTGCTCCGGCGCGGGGTAGTCTTTGGTTGGTGATTGCGGTCGGTTTACCGTCAGGCAAACCGGACAATGGGCGAAAAAACGGGGTTACTTCCCACCTGGCGACTGGAACCTGAACGCCACACGACCGGCCGAATGGCTCGCTGATTGCATCGTTCTATTCTCTACAGGCGATTGCCAACACACCCATGCAGGCGTTTCCTACTCCGTCCGAAGTGCTTGCTTGGGATCGATGGAGGCGGCTCGACGAACTGGAATAATGACTGCTGTCAAGCCGGAGAGCGCGAGCAAAGCACAGACGGACAGGATTGTAATGGGGTCGTGCCGGCCGACGCCAAAGAGAAATGCCTGAATGACGCGCGTGGCGAACCACGAGTCAACTAACCCGGAGCCGAGACCCAGCGCAGGCAGGAGCGCGGCCTTTTTGAGCACAAGCAGCATCACGTCCGTCCGCTGCGCGCCGAGAGCCCTGCGGATCCCCACTTCGCGGGTGCGGCGGCCGACGGAATAAGTCATGCGGCCGTAGTGGCCGACCAGTGCCAGCAACAGTGCGATGGCAGCGAAGAGAGTGAGCAGCGAAGTTTGAAAGCGGCGCTGCGCGCTGGCCACAGACTCCAATTCGCCCATGGTCTGAATGTCGCCCGCTGCGAGGTTGGGATCGAGGGAGCGAAGAATCGTGCGAATGGCTGCTGCGAGAGGCTTTGGCGGAAGCGAGGAGCGCACGGCGATGTATCCACCTCCGAACTCCATGTCGGGGTTATAGATTTGCGGCTCGGCGGGTTCTTCCAGACTGGTCTGGCGCACGTCGCCAATGACACCGACAACGGTGTTCCATCGAGTGTGGTCATTCCGTCTGCTGACGCGGCCACCGATGGGGTTGCGACCGGAAAAATACTTCCTGGCGAAGCTCTGATTGATGATGATGGTCTGCGCCGCGGGCTTCTCGTCGGCGGCGAACAGCCGCCCGGCGATAACTGGAATTCTCATCGCTGAAAAATAATTGGGCGTGACCCGGGGCGCTTCAGCCAGTTGGCCCTTCTGGTTTGGATAGCCATCCACCGCGAACATGGTTAGGTCTTCGGAGTTACTGAGGGGCAGGTTGCTGACGCCTCCAACTGTTTCTACACCGGGCAATGCTTGCAGCCTCGCGAACAGCTTGCGGAAGAATCGAACCCCCTGTGGGTGGCTATAGTGCGGATCGAGCCCAATGTTCATGGTGACGGTGGATTGCGAGAAGCCGTCGTCGACCGACTCGACGTTGACGTAGCTGCGAAGGAACAGGCCGGCGCCGGCCAGCAGCACCGTAATCAGCGTGGACTCGAAAACAATGAGACCGCTTTGCAGGCGTGTATGCGCGCTGGCCACGCTGCGGCTGCCGGTTGTAGAGGTCGAGAGTACTTTGCAGGATATCGATTGGCATCTTCTACACTTGGCATTAAAGTGGAAATGGTTTTCACTTGCATGTCAAGTGGGAGTCTCAGGAGCATTCCAGAAACTTCTAGCGGCTTTGGTTCGACTTCCTAGAGAGGCTGGGTTTTCGGCAAATAATGTCTCGGCGAGTCTTGCTCATTGGCCTTAGAACGCACCATTAACAGCCGGGTACCGGGGCGGCCGACAAAAATCGGAGATAAATCGTGGTTCAGGGCCAATGCTAAACTCGGTGCTGACAGACGCGCGAGGGGGTGAGCAGTGCCGGTTTCGCCCACGGAGAACGTCATTCGCTTCGGCCTCTTTGAGCTGGACATGAAAAGCGGGCAGCTTAGCAAGAATGGCAGCCGGCTCCGGATTGCGCAGCAGCCTGTTCAATTGCTCGTCCTGCTGCTTGAGCGTCCGGGCGAGGTGGTGCCGCGAGAACAACTGCGCCAGAGGCTGTGCTCGCAGCATACTTTTGTCTAAT
>Ga0116129_1002137_pt1 | contig 10245 bp, 9 predicted proteins | sample June2015DPH_17_2_FD_89732 | JGI IMG/M metagenome (GOLD analysis project Ga0116129, IMG submission 89732) | Peatland microbial communities from SPRUCE experiment site at the Marcell Experimental Forest, Minnesota, USA - June2015DPH_17_10 | ecosystem: Environmental > Terrestrial > Soil > Wetlands >...
GCGTGCGAGATGATCGCCGCCGGTCATGTCTTCGACCGCCACTACATCGACCAGCTTCAGCAGCTGCGCATTGATCTGGGCGATGACTTCATCGGAGCCGATCGTGACCAGCGTTACCCGCGATACCGTGGATTCGTTGGTCGGGGCGACGGACAGAGACTCGATATTGTAGCCCCGCGATGAAATGAGCCCCGTGACTCGGGTCAGCGCGCCGGCCTCGTTTTGCAGAAGAATGGCTATTAAGTGGCGCATGGTGCGCAAGGATACGGGACGGCGGCACTTGGGCGCCAGGGCGAGAACTGCTAGTCTTTCGTTCTTGAAAGACCGCAACGACATGCTGAATCAGACCGTCCATCCGCTGGCAGGCGCTGCCATGAGCGGCGCGGACATGCTCGTCCAGGTATTGGCCGACGAAGGTGTGGAGACGATATTCGGCTATAGCGGCGGCGCAATCTTGCCGATCTACGATTCCGTGTTCCGCTTCAATCAGGAGCACGGCTCACGGATGCCGCTGATCGTGCCGGCCAACGAGCAGGGGGCAGGCTTCATGGCGGCGGGCTATGCACGGGCCAGCGGCCGAGTCGGCGTAGCCTTGGTCACCTCCGGGCCCGGCGCCACGAACATGGTCACGCCGGTGCGTGACAGCATGGCGGATTCCATACCCATCGTGGTGATCTGCGGCCAGGTGGCAACGACGGCCATCGGCACCGATGCGTTCCAGGAGGCACCGGTGCCGAGCATCATGGGCGCGGTGGCCAAGCATGTCTTTCTGATCACCGATCCCGCCAAACTGGAAGCGACGGTACGCACGGCCTTCGAAATCGCGCGCACCGGACGCCCGGGGCCCGTGGTGCTGGATGTGCCGAAGGACGTCCAGAATTGGAAGGGCGTGTTCCATGGCTCGGGCCGGCTGCCCATCCCCGGCTATCGCCAGCGCATGAATCGGCTCGAAGCCAGCAAATTGCCGGAAGCGGCCTGCGCCGATTTCTTCGCGGCCTTGAGCGCCGCGCGGCGTCCACTGATCTACGCGGGCGGCGGCGTGATCAACGGCGGCGCATCCTTCGCGTTGCGCGAATTCGCCAGGCAATTTCAGATACCCGTGGTCACCACGCTGATGGGAATCGGCGCGATGGACACCACCTCGGCGCTGTCGATGCGCATGCTGGGCATGCACGGTGCCGCCTACGCCAACTATGCGGTCGAAGACTGCGATTGTCTTTTGGCGTTGGGCGCGCGCTTCGACGACCGGGTTGCGGGCAAACCGGCGAGATTCGCGCCGCAGGCCAAGTTCATCGCGCATTTCGACATCGACGCGTCGGAGATCGGCAAGGTGAAGCGGGTGCATTGGAGCCATGTGGGTCTGATGACCGACGCATTGCTGGGCTTGTTGGATTACGGCAAACGCAAGGATTTCAAGTGCGATTGGTCGGCTTGGCTGGAGCATTGCGCCGAGCTGCGAGTCAAGTTCGCCATGAATTTCGACCGCGACAGCGAATTGATCCAGCCGTACTACGTGATCGAGTCGATCAATGAGCTGACCCGTGGCGAGGCCATCATCACCACCGGCGTCGGACAGCATCAGATGTGGGCTGCGCAGTATTTCGATTTCCGCAGCCCGCGCCTGTGGCTGACTTCCGGAAGCATGGGCACCATGGGATTCGGCTTGCCGGCGGCGGTCGGCGCACAGCTGGCACAGCGCGATCGACTGGTCATCGACATCGACGGCGACGCCAGCATACGGATGAATCTCGGCGAGCTGGAAACCGTCACGACCTATGATCTGCCGGTGAAGGTCGTGGTGCTCAACAACTGCGGCGACGGCATGGTCAAGCAATGGCAGAAGCTATTTCACAAGGGGCGCTTGAGCGCCAGCGACAAGAGCCTGCACACCAAGGACTTCGTCAAGGCGGCGCAGGCCGATGGCTTCAAATTCGCGGTGCGGCTCGACAAGAAGTCCGAAGTGCCGCGCGTCATCGAGGAATTCATCCGCTTCAAGGGCCCTGCCTTTCTCGAGGTGATGATCGACCGCGATGCCGGGGTGTATCCGATGGTCGGCCCGGGCCAAGGCTACGATGAAATGATCACCGGCGATCACATCCCTTCGCGCACCAAGGTCGAGATCAAGGCTCCCGACGCGTCGGAGATGTTCTAAGCGATTCGGCCCTACCACACGCCGGTGTTCGGCATGCTTTTCCAAGGCTCAGCGGGCGCAAGCGCCGCCCCCTTCTGCAGCAATTCGACGGAGATGTTGTCGGGCGAGCGTACGAAGGCCATGCGGCCGTCGCGCGGCGGTCGATTGATGGTGACACCATGCTCCAGCAACCGCCTGCAGGCGGCGTAGATATCATCGACGGCGTAGGCCAGGTGCCCGAAATTGCGTCCACCGGCATAGGCTTCCGGGTCCCAGTTGTGCGTCAGCTCGACCTGCGCATCGCTGTCGCCGGGGGCCGCCAAAAAAACCAAGGTATAACGTCCCTGCGCGTGATCGTTGCGCGATAATTCCTGCAGGCCGAGCGCGTCGCGATAGAAGCGCAGCGATTGCTCGATGTCCGTGACACGAACCATCGTATGTAAATATTTCATAATAATTCCTCGCAAGAAACGCCGGCCTCGAGACCGGCGAGTCGTAGCAATCTTGAGGCAGTCATGCACAAAAGCAAACTATCCGGGTTCATTATCGATTGTCAGGGTGAGGATTTGGACGGCGCCGCGGATTTCTGGGGCCATGCGCTCGGCATGCCGGTGCACAGCCTGCCGCCGGCCGAAAAGGATCGCTACAAGCGTTTGCAGGACCGGCAGCACGGCCTGCACGTCGAGGTGCAAATCGTCGGCCATCCGAGCCGTGTACATCTGGACATCGAGACCGATGATATCGAGGCCGAAGTGCAGCGATTGGAGAAGCTTGGCGCCAAGCGCATTCAGGCGGTGAGCCGGTGGTGGGTGATGGAGGCGCCGACGGGCCAGCGATTCTGCGTGGTGCGCGCGGATTCCCCGGATTTCGACCGGCTGGCGAGTGAATGGCCCTAGCAGCAAGACCCCCGCGCACAATGACTGACTGTGAACTACGCAGCGCGGCGCCTATTCGGGAATGTGAACTGTGCACATCTCCAGAGCGCGCGAATTGTGCCGTATGTCACAATTTGACGACAGAGTTGGCTGAGTGCAGCAAGCCATAGATATTGGCATCTAACCATTGGATTTTTCTATGATATCCGCTATAATGCGCTTACCAAGCGGTTGGTGTTTAATTCCGGCGTTACATACTTGCAACACCGGGCGACAGTACAAGGTCGAGCGTTCTGGCACTTTTGTGCGGCGCATCTTCCGGCTTCGGACGTGCGGGTTCTTACCTCAGCACCTGTTCCACTCAAGTTCCCCGGCAAGCCCGGGGATTCTTTTGCCAAAATCTAAGTTGTTCGGGGCAGGTGGAGAAGTCAATTGGGCGTAGTTAGCGGCTTTACCGGCGCGGTGGGCAACACCCCGCTGATTCGCCTCGGCAAATTGAGCGAAGAGACGGGCTGCGAAATCCTCGGCAAAGCCGAATTCATGAATCCTGGCGGCTCCGTCAAGGATCGCGCCGCGAGATGGATCGTGCTCGATGCCGAGCGCCGCGGCACGCTGCGACCGGGCGGTACGGTCGTCGAGGGCACGGCCGGCAACACAGGTATTGGGCTCGCGCATGTGTGCAACGCACGCGGCTACAAGTGCGTCATCGTGATGCCGGACAACCAGGCCGCCGAGAAATATCAAATCATCGAGGCATTGGGCGCGCAATTGCGCAAGGTCCCCGCCGTTCCCTACAGCAATCCCAACCAATACCAAAAGGTCGCCGGCCGTCTTGCACAGGAATTGCCCGATGCGATCTGGGCCAATCAATTCGACAACACCGCCAACCGCGATGCGCATTTCGAATCGACGGGTCCGGAGATCTGGGCGGATACCGGCGGCAAGATAGACGCCTTCTGCGCTGCCACCGGTACCGGCGGCACCTTGGCCGGGATCGCTCGCTATCTCAAATCCAAATCCGCCGCGGTCCGCATCGTACTGGTGGACCCGCCGGGCAGCGCCCTATACCGCTACTTCAAAGACGGCGAACTCAAGAGCGATGGTGGCTCGTCCATCACCGAAGGAATCGGCACCGGCCGCGTCACGGCCAATCTCGAGGGCACGCCCATCGATGATGCGCTGCACGTGTCCGATGCGCAAACCATGCACTATGTGTATCGATTGCTGCGCGAGGAAGGGCTGCTGCTCGGCAGCACCTCCGGCATCAATGTGGCGGCCGCCGTGCAGCTGGCCAAACAGCTTGGGCCGGGACATACCATCGTCACCATCCTATGCGACGGCGGTGCTAAGTATCAGTCGCGCCTGTTCAACAAGGCGTGGGTGGCTGAGAAGGGGTTTGCGCAGGCAGTCGAGCCGCCGCGGGGCTGACCCCGCGGTGCTTCAAGCGCTCTGCGAGGCGTCCAAAATCTCGGCGCTGCCAAACCATGCGAGCGACTCGTGCAACGCCACCACCTCGCCGACCACGAGCAGAGCCGGGGACGTGAGCACGGTGCACGCCGCGATACCGCCAAGCGTGGCGAGCGTGCCGACGATGACGCGTTGCTGGGGCAGCGTGCCGTGCACGACGATTCCCGCGGGCAGGCTGGGCGAGGCGCCATGCTGCAACAGCTTGGCGACGATGTGTTCCAGACGCGCGAGGCCCATGTAGAACACGACCGTTTGCCTAAGCGCGCAGAGCGCGCGCCAATCGGGTTCGGTGCCGCTCTTGTCCGTGTGTCCGGTGACGAAGCTCACGCTATGAGCGTAATCGCGATGCGTGAGCGGAATGCCGGCATAGGCAGCACAACCGGCCGCCGCGGTAATGCCCGGGACGACCGAAAAATTGATGCGTGCCGCGGCGAGCGCCTCGAGTTCCTCGCCGCCGCGGCCGAAAATGAAGGGATCGCCGCCCTTCAGGCGCACCACGCGCTTGCCGGCGGAGGCGTGCTGAATCAGCAGTTCGTTGATTTGTTCTTGCGTGCTGCCGAGGCTGCCCGGAGCCTTGCCGACGCAAATGCGCTCGGCATCGCGCCGCGCCATATCCAGCACCGCCGTCGAAACCAGGCGGTCGTACAGGATGACATCGGCATCCTGCAGTGCCCGCAGCGCTTTCAAGGTCAGCAGTTCCGCATCGCCCGGACCTGCGCCCACCAGCGTTACTTCGCCGCCATTGGGAGGCGCGGTCGAACTCCTCGACAGCAGCTGCTGGGCGATGCGCCGCGCGCCTTGCGCATCGCCTTCGACGAAGCGGCGCATGGCCGGACCATCGACGAGGGTTTCAAAATACCGCCGCCGCGCATCGATGTCGCGCAACTGGCTCTTGGCCGTGGGGCGCAGCGAACGCAGCCACAACGCAGCCTCGCCGATTCGCTTCGGAATGAGCGCTTCAAGCCTCTCGCGCAGGCGCCGCGCCAACACCGGCGAGGTGCCCGAGGTCGTGACCGCGACCAATACCGGATCGCGATCGACGATGGCCGGTACGATGAAACGAGAAGCTTCACGATCGTCGACCACGCTGACGGGTATGCCGCGCGACTCGCTCAAATTCGCGACCCAGCGATTCAGAGCGCGATGCGAGGTGGCGACGATGACGAGGCGTGCGCCGAGGAGATCCTCGGGAACGAATTCCCGTAGCGCCAATTTGATCAGCCCGCCGCCGGCGCGCCGCATCAGCTCCGGATGGATATCGGGCGCCACCACGGTGACGGCAGCGCCGCTGCGCATCAACAATTTCACCTTACGAAGCGCGACCTCGCCGGCGCCCACTACCAACACCTTTTGCGCGGTGAGGTCGAAGAACATCGGGAAGTACTTCACCGGGCGTCACCGCGAGCGGCGAGTGCGCCGCGAGGATGCAACCCGCACTCGCGCGACTCGCTGCGCTCCCACCACCAGCGTCCGGAGCGCTCGTCTTCACCCGGCTGCACGGCGCGTGTGCAGGGCGCGCAACCGATGCTGGGGAATCCGGAATCATGCAAGGAATTGTAGGGCAGGCGCTTCTTGCGGATGTATTCCCAAATCTCGTCTTCGGACCAGTCCAGCAACGGACTGATTTTGTGCAGACCGTACGTGGCGTCCCATGCCACGGGAGCCGCCAGGGCGCGGCCGGCCGACTGGCTGCGTCGAATACCGGTGACCCAAGCGCTGTGGCCCGCCACGGCGCGGCGGAAGGGCTCCACCTTGCGGACCGTGCAGCAGCCCTGACGCTGAGCCAGGCCGTCGCGAAAGCCGTTGATGCCGTTCTTGCTGACCCAGTCCTCCACGTCTGCGGCCTCAGGATAAAAGATGCGCAGGGCACGGCCATAACGAGATTGCAGGCGCTCGATCAGATCATACGTCTCTGGATATAGGCGCCCGGTGTCGATACTGAACATATCGATCTTTGGAACGAAACTCCAGATCAGGTCGGTGAGAACCATGGATTCCGCACCTAAACTGTTGGCGTAGCAGACGTTTTTGAACTCGGAGACGGCGGCGCGAAGTTGTGCAACGCTGCGCTCTGCGCGCTCGGTCGAGTTTTTCGATAGCTGGCTCACGAACCGCAAACTATAAGGGTTACGGCCGTCCCGCAACACGAATTAAGGGGCATTAGCACATACAGTTTGGTGATTCCGGGTGCCAAGCGACCGGCCTGCGAACCTTATATCCTATCGGCGTGATAACCAATCAGCATAAGCCGCGGGGTAGGCGATGAAATTCCAACAACTGCGCTATCTCGTCGCGGTTCACGAAAATGGCTTGAACATCACGGCTGCGGCCAGGCAGCTGCATACCTCGCAGCCCGGCGTCAGCCGCCAGCTGAAATTGCTCGAGGAGGAACTGGGCTTTCAACTCTTCGAGCGGGAGGGTCGGGCCCTGACGCGCACCACCTCGGCCGGCGAAGAAATCATCTCGCGCGCCAGCAGCATTCTGCGCGAAATGCAGAATATACGGCGCACCTCGGCGGAGCTGCGCAAAGCCGACGGCGGCACCCTGTCGATCGCAACCACCCACACCCAGGCACGCTACGTTCTGCCACAGGTGATCCGCGCCTTTCGCATCAAGTATCCGAAAGTGCGGTTGCACCTGCATCAAGGCACGTCCGAGCAAATCGCAGAAATGGTGGCACGCGACCGCGTCGATTTCGCCATTGCGACGGGCTCCGAGGAGTTGTTCCCGCACCTGGTACGCCTGCCGGTTTACCGCTGGCATCGCGCGGTCGTGGTGCCGCGCGGGCATCCGCTGGCCGCGGTCGGCAAGCTGACCCTCAAGAAGCTCGCTGATTACCCGATCGTCACCTATGTTTTCAGCTTCTCCGGGCGGTCCTCGCTGCCGGCGCTGTTCGAGACCGCCGGGCTGTCGCTCGATGTCGCGCTCACGGCGCGCGACTCGGACGTGATCAAGACCTATGTGCGCATCGGACTGGGCGTGGGCATTCTGGCGCGCCTGGCGATCGATCCCGTGGCGGATGCCGACTTGATCGCGCTCGACGCCGCGCATTTGTTCGAGGGGCATACGACCTGGATCGGATTCCGGCGCAGCGCCCTGCTGCGCGCCTACATGTACGAATTCATCGAGCTCCTGGCCCCGCACTTGCCGCGCAAATTGGTGCGCGACACCGAGAAATTGGAAACCCAGGGCGAAGTGGACCGCATCCTGGGGGATCTGCAGATCCCGCTGCGCGATATACCGTAGCGGCATATGCAGATGTTCCGATAGTCGTTCCGGCCGAAGCCGGATCCACCTAACCTGTGTGCCGAAGTCAAAATGCGAGTTCTATGCGCCGCAATCCACGCTTGATGTTGGCAGCCCTTTTGGCATTGAGCTTGAGTGCCTGGTCATCGCTGCCGGCCGCCACCATCCGGCTGCTCAACGTATCCTACGACCCGACGCACGAGCTGTATCAGGAGTTCAACAAGGCGTTCGCCATTTATTGGAAAGCCAAGACGGGCGATACGGTGATCGTCAATGAAAGCCATGGGGGCTCGGGAAAACAAGCGCGCGCGGTAATCGACGGGCTCGATGCCGATGTGGTGACGCTGGCGCTGGCGTATGACATCGATGCCTTGGCCACCCACGGTGGGCTGGTGCCGCCGAATTGGCAGTCGCGGTTGCCGGACAACAGCGCTCCCTACACGTCCACCATCGTATTCCTGGTGCGCAAAGGCAATCCCAAAGGCATCCATGATTGGAGCGATCTGGTGCGTCCGGGCGTGTCGGTCATCACGGCCAGTCCCAAGACCTCGGGCGGGGCCCGCTGGAACTACCTGGCTGCCTGGGCCTGGGCGCTGCAGCAGCCGGGCGGCAATGATGCGAGTGCGGAAGCGTTCGTCAAGGCGCTGTATCACAACGTGCCGGTGCTCGACTCGGGCGCCCGCGGCTCGACCGTGACCTTCGTCGAGCGCGGCATGGGCGATGTGCTTCTGACATGGGAAAACGAGGCATTCCTTGCTGTCAAGGAGCTTGGACCCAACAAATTCGACATCGTCGCGCCCTCCTTGAGCATCGTCGCCGAACCGCCGGTGAGCGTGGTGGACCGCAATGTCGATGAGCACGGCACGCGCAAGGTCGCGGAGGAATATTTGCAATATCTGTATAGCGCCGAAGGCCAGGAGATCGCTGCCAAGCACTTCTACCGGCCGCGCGATCCGAAAGTCGCCGAAAAATATGCCGGCCAGTTTGCCAGCATCCCGAAACTCGTCACCATCGATGCCGTTTTCGGCGGCTGGGCCAAGGCGCAGGCCAAACACTTCGCGGATCACGGCATGTTCGATAAGATCTACGGCCAGTAATGGACGCATTCGCAGCACCGAGGCCACGGCGGGTACTGCCGGGCTTCGGACTGACCCTGGGATACACCATGCTGTATCTCTCGCTCCTGGTCCTGATCCCGCTGTCCGCCGTATTCATCCGCAGCTTTGGCGGAGGGTGGCTGCATTTCTATGAAGCCGTGACCGCTCCGCGGGTGCTGGCCTCGCTGCGCCTGAGCTTCGGTGCATCGCTGGTCGCCGCGTTCGTCAATTCGGTGTTCGGGTTGATCATCGCGTGGGTGCTGGTGCGCTACAGCTTTCCGTTCAAGAGAGTTGCGGACGCCATGGTCGATCTGCCCTTCGCGCTGCCCACGGCGGTGGCCGGCATCGCACTGACCGCCTTGTATGCGCCGCACGGCTGGCTCGGGCGCGGATTCGCGCTGCTGGGTGTCAAGGTGGCATTTACGCCGCTCGGCATCGTGATCGCGCTCACCTTCATCGGCTTGCCGTTCGTGGTGCGTACACTGCAGCCGGTGATCGAGGATCTCGATCGGGAGGTGGAGCAGGCTGCCTGGACCTTGGGCGCTTCTGCAACACAGACGTTCGTCAGCGTGATGTTGCCGGTATTGTGGCCGCCCATGCTCACCGGCTTCGCCTTGGCGTTCGCGCGTGCGGTCGGCGAGTATGGCTCGGTGATTTTCATCGCCGGCAATATGCCGCGGTCGACCGAAATCGCGCCGCTGCTCATCGTCACGAAACTGGAGCAATACGACTATGCCGGTGCGGCGGCGATAGCCGTGGTCATGATGGTGCTGTCGTTCACCATCATGCTGGGCATCAACGCACTGCAGAATTGGACCATCACGCGCCACGGTGAGCGCTGATGAGACGGCGCATTCTGATCGGCTGCGCACTGCTGTTCATGACGCTGTTTCTGCTCATACCCCTGTTGACAGTGTTCGCGCAGGCGCTGGCCAAGGGACTGACGGCCTACTTCGTCGCGATTACCGAACCGACGGCGCTGGCCGCGATCAACCTGACGCTGATGGTGGCCGCCATCTCGGTGCCGCTGAATTTGGTGTTCGGTGTCGCCGCGGCCTGGGCGATCGCCAAATTCAATTTTCGCGGCAAGAGCACCCTGATCACGCTCATCGACCTGCCGTTCGCCATTTCCCCGGTGATCGCGGGCTTGATGTTCATCCTGCTGTTCGGCAGCAACGGCTGGTTCGGAAGTTTATTGAGGGCGCATCACATCCATGTGATCTTCGCGGTTCCCGGCATTGTGCTCGCGACCGCCTTCGTGACCTTCCCGTTCATCGCCCGTGAACTCATTCCCGTGATGCAGGCGCAGGGCAACAACGATGAGGAGACCGCGCTGTCGCTGGGCGCGACGGGCTGGCAGACCTTCTGGCGGGTGACATTGCCCAACATCCGCTGGGGATTGCTGTACGGCGTGCTGTTGTGCAATGCC
>Ga0116129_1002138_pt1 | contig 10238 bp, 6 predicted proteins | sample June2015DPH_17_2_FD_89732 | JGI IMG/M metagenome (GOLD analysis project Ga0116129, IMG submission 89732) | Peatland microbial communities from SPRUCE experiment site at the Marcell Experimental Forest, Minnesota, USA - June2015DPH_17_10 | ecosystem: Environmental > Terrestrial > Soil > Wetlands >...
CAGTCGCATGGACTGACCGTTGCCAAGGTCTCCTCCGGCAAGTCCTCCATTGAGTTCAGCGGCACCATCGGGCAGGTCAACGAGGCGTTCCATACCTCGATCCACAAGTACACCACCACGAACAACGAGACGCACTACGCGAACGCCACCGACCCGCAGGTCCCGGCGGCCTTCAGCGCCGTCGTCAGTGGCGTCACCCAGTTGAACGACTTCCAGCCGAAGCCGCTGTACGTGACGCCGGGACAGGCCCAATACAATCCGAAGACGCACCAGGGCATCCCCCAGTGGACCGTTCCTGGCCAGGCGGGAGCGCCTCCGATTTATTTGCTGACCCCGGAAGACTTTGCCACACAGTATGACGTGAAGCCGCTACAGGCTGCGAATGTGACTGGCGCGGGTGTGACCATCGGCATCATCAACGAATCGAACATCGACATCAGCCTGGTCAACGCCTATCGCACGCTGTTCGGTCTGCCGGCGAATCCTCCGCAGGTCATCATCGACGGCAACGACCCTGGCATTAACGGTGCCGCACTTGAAGCCTACCTGGATGTCGAGAATGCCGGAGCCATCGCGCCGGCGGCAACGGTGAAGCTGTACATCGCAGGGTCAGAAGGGCTGTTGGGGGAGGGTGGAATCAATTTTTCCATGGTGCGGGCGGTCAATGACGATGCCGCCTCCATCCTCAGTTTTAGCTTTTCCAGCAACGAAGGAGATGTTCCCGAATCCTCCAACCAATTCTTCAACGATTTGTGGGAGCAGGCAGCCGCTCAGGGGCAGACCGTGTTGGTTGCAGCGGGCGATACCGGGTCTGCTTCGTCTTTATTTCCGCTCCTCGGCCTTGGCGTTAATGGCTTTGCGTCAACCCCCTGGAACGTGGCTGTGGGTGGAACCGACGCCTACTTTGGCGACTACGCGACCGGCGGCGCCAGCATCGCCAGCTACTGGAGCAATGCCAACGATGCCAACCTGGGCTCACTCCAGAAGCCGATGACCGAACAGCCGTGGAACGCATCGAACTACGGCCTGAACAGCACGACGTACGATCCTGACCCGCTTATATTGTATGATGGCTTTCCCGTTGGAGGCGGCGGTGGGGCAAGCAGTTGTGCGACGTCGAGCCCTGGCGTCCCCGATGCCTTAGGGTTCACGTTCCCGGTGTGCATCGCCGGCTGGCCCAAACCCAGTTGGCAGGTAGGCCCGGGCGTGCCGAACGATAAGGTGCGCGACCTCCCGGACGTCTCGCTCTTCGCATCGGCCGGGTACAACGGAGTTGTCTGGCCGATCTGCGCTTTCGCCGGCGAATGCACCGTTACCGATCTCAATCCCTCAAACGGTCAGCCGATCGTCACAGCAGTCGGTGGAACCTCGGCTTCGGCGCCTGCCATGGCCGGCGTCCTCGCGCTGATCGAACAGAAGTACGGCCCGCAGGGGCAGGCGAACTATACGCTCTATCCGCTGGCGAGACAGTTTCCCACGGCCTTCAACGACATCACGGTGGGCAGTAACAATCAGAACTGCACTGGTGACTTCATTTTCGTGCTCCTCTACGGCCTCGTCAATGGTTGTTCGCCCGATACCAACGGAGACGGGCTCGACTCCTTGCAGGGCTACTACGCCACCGCGGGATACGACCAGGCCTCGGGGCTGGGAACCGTCGACGTAAACCAGCTCTATACCAACTGGGGCAAGATCACCTACGCTCCGAGCAGCACGACGCTCTCGCTGACCCCCACCACCAGCACCCATGGACAGGGCGTTCTGGCGAGCGTGACGGTGACTGGAAACGGAGTGCCTTCAGGTCCTGTGGCGTTGGTCGCCAGCACCCCGCTTCCTAACAATAAGGGCCTTGACGCCCTGGTGCTCGGCAGCAATGGCAGCGTTCAGCAGACGTTCACTACGCTTCCCGGAGGCACCTATACCATCACCGCGCAGTTCAACGGCGATGGCATCAACGGCCCCAGCCAGTCGCAGCCGGTCAGCGTTACGATCACTCCGGAAGCAAGCGTTCTTACGCTTAGCGCGGAATACGCGAACGAGAGCGTCACCCCTGCGGCCGTCGGCAACATCACAGCGGGTAGTTCCGTTCCTTATGGAAGCGACCTCGTGTTGGATGTCACGATCGCTGCGGCGTCGGGTAGCCAGGGAGCTGCGACGGGCACGGTAACATTCAGCGATGGATCGACTGTGCTCGGGACAGCCGCCGTCAATGTTGCGGGGGCGGCGGAGTTCAAGGGTTCCTTCCTCTCCATTGGCAGCCATACCATCACCGCCAGCTACAGCGGCGATGCCAGCTATAACGCTTCGACAACCTCTCCGTTGCAGTTCACTGTAACGCAGGTGACAAGCGCGATCACTATTTTCCCCGATGGCACAACATTCTGCACACCAGTAGGGACGTCCACATGTGCTGGCAAATCCGATTACACTGCTGGGCAGGCAGCGGAATTCGAGGCAGTCGTAACGGGCAATTCAGCGTTCACCGGGGCTCAACCCACCGGGACCATGACGTTCCAGCTCGGAAGCGCCGCGCCTGTAACTCTTCCCATCATCCCGGAAATTAACAATGGCAACGTTCCCACGACAGGAGGAGCAACGGAGTTCTACCCCGCGTTGGCGGTGGGGAATTACTCGCTCATTGTCACCTATAGCGGGGACACCAACTACTCGTCGGCTACTCTCACCTACCCTGTTGTAGTGAACGCTCCAGCGGCAGGCGCATTGCTGCCGTCCACGACCACCTTCACCAGCAATCCAGCCGACCTCACCAATATCGGCCTGAGCACCGTTGTGACCTTGACCACGACGGTGACGGGGTCGGGAACGGTCGCACCTACGGGCAAGGTCGAGATGCTAGTGGGTGCTAATAACAACCCGTTCGGCCCAGCTACACTTGTTCCAGGAACCGGCAATACTTCGAGCGCGACGACCTCAGTCCTGGCAAGTGAGTTGATAGCTGGAAACGACGTGTTCGGCGCGATCTACCTTGGAGACAAGAATTACGCCGCATCCACCAGCGCGTACACCACGCTGTACGACGATCCCACGGACTTCACCTTCTCGACGCTGACGCCCAACGTGGCCATCCAATCTGGCAGCACGGGCACGGCCATGATCAGCCTGGGATCGGTGAATGGGTTCAACAGCACGGTGGCACTCACCTGCGCCGCGCCGAGCGCCCTGATCTGTACCTTCTCGAACGCCACAGTGAACTTGAACGGCATGACCACCGCTAACGTCACCCTCAATACTGTGACGCCTGGGACTGCGGCTGCGGCGGCAAACCATCCGCCATCAGCGACGCCCTTTGGGCGGATCGCCGGCTCGGTCCTTGCCTGCATGTTGTTGATCGTTCTTCCGCGGCGCCGCCGCTTCGGACAGATGATCGTCAGCGCCCTGGTGATGGCCGTGCTTCTGACAGCGGCCGGGTGCGGTCAACATCAAGCGCCGCCGCCCACTCCGACGCCTGTAGCACCACCACCAGTCGATGCGGCGAATGGAACGTACAACGTTGTGGTGACCGGAACCTCGCCCAACGGCATCATCCATAACACCACGATTACCGTGATCGTGCAGTAGCAGCTTTACTCCTTGCCCAGCCATCCGTGTGATGGCTGGGCATTTTTTTGCTTGCTGGCCGGCAGCAACATCAAGCCCTCTCAGAAGCTGCTCTCCGCTTCGCTCTCACCTCGCCGGACAGCGTATGCGTGGCGTGCGGAGGTGGGAGAGGGCTATTGCCGCTGGGATTTGTTTTTGTGGCGGGTATAACTTTGGTGGACCTTTCGCGATCCAGTTTGAACTTTTTGACCGAGATTTTGGTTCAAATGAGAGCTCTGTATGGTGAGATCGCTAATGAAATCAAGGGTATACGTGAACAGGCCGTAAAGGTGCCCCGCCGAGCCGATGGGAAAGGCGGGTGGCCCCGATCTCATATAGGCTCGGCATCCGTCGAGTGTGAGGGTGCCCCCGGTCCCTCGCCTTTGGGGACCGGGGAGTCATGGGAATCCGGCCCGCGGGCGCGCATCCATTCGGGCAGTTGCCAGCCTCTCTCACGAGCCGTCCACTCCGATTCGATCTCCACGGTTCCGCGCATGCCTGTTTGATAGTGGAGGACGCTCGACCACTTCCAATCTTCCGGTTTGGCAGCCAATCCGCGGCGAACCGGGTTGCGATGCATGTAGCGCAGCTTCTCCACAAACTTGCTGTGCGATGAGACATTGAAGTCATAATAATGGGCCTGCCAGAAGGGCCTTTCCTTGCTGCGCATCGAGACGGACAGCTTGAGAGCCTGAACCGCTCGGGATAAAAGCGCTCGCTGTGGCTCGCTGACCAGCAGATGCACATGCTCCGGCATGACGACGTATCCAGCAACCGCGAAGAGATACCGGAGACGCACGCGCTCCAGCGCGTCCTCAAAAAGCTCCATGGCCGGCGCCGCCGACAGGCAGGCTCGGCGACGATAACAACTCCAGGTGAGGAAGTGAAACTCTCCCGTTTGTTGATAACGGATACGCTTACCGTTCATGCAGGATGAGGATACACCGATGGATATGCGTGGCTTCCATCCCCGGGTGGCTTCCATCCCCGGTCCCCAAAGGCTAGGGACCGGGGGCACCCTCACCCTTACCCGTCGGGGCAGCCTCGCCCGTACCCGCACCCTCCAGGGCGCGTGCTTACCGAAACGAATTCCTTGCGTCGTTTGAACTATGATTCTGATGATGAAACGTTTTGCTTGCGTACTATCGATTTGCGCCATGGTGCTTTTTGTGCTCCATGCCGGAGCACAGAAGAAAAAGACTGACAATCTACAGAAGCCGATGGCTGGGCCAAGGGCGGTTGTGCTGCGAGTTACGTGGCTGTATGTGGCGGCGGACCTGAACTCGCAGAAGATGGACCGTGTGCAGATTGGCCGCGAGATGGTGATTGCCGAGCACAACGGGCCATGGATGCGCGTGTATGCAAATACCGACATTCAACTGGAGCATGAGAGCCCGGATACGCCGTTGATTGGCAGTCCGGACTCGATCCCGCCGCCTGTTTCGGGCTGGATTGAGGCCAAGGGAGTGGTGATAGAGACCACGCCGAACGGCGAACAAATCCTGATGGGCGAGGCGGCGAACGAGGAGTCGCTGGCAAACGATCCGCGTGGGCCGGCGAATGCGGCGAAGAGTGCCAGGCTGCTGTATCGCAGGATTGTAGAGATGTTTCCGAACTCGCCGCTGGCGCCGGAGGCTGCCTGGCGCGCGGCGGACATCCAGTGGCAGATTCAGAAAGCCGATTCGGCATCGCGGCCCTCTGCTAAGGAACGCGATGCGTATTTGCGCGAGCAGATGGACGAGGATGAGATGAAGAAGGTCATTAAGTTCTATCCGCATACGCGGCAGGCGGATATGGCGGCCTTTGAGCTGATCGACAACAAGCTGTGCGGCGACTGGCAGGGGCAGGAAAAATGCCCGGAGAAAGAGTCTGATTTGTACGAAAAATATGCCAGTGAACATCCGGATGGGCCGAGGACTGCGGAGGCGCTGTATGCGGCGACCTACCGGCAGGCGGTGCTGGTGGATATGTTCTCCGCGGACGGTAATGACAAAAACGCGAATACGGCGAAGGGGCGGGCGCATGAGCTTGCCGGGTGGCTGAAGGACAAGTTTCCGCAGACGGATTATGCGGGCCGGGCCGCGGCGCTGGCTTTCCGTATCGATCAGGGCGTTCCGGTTTACGGCATCGAGCACGAGTAGCTAAGAAAGCGAATCCGAGATGCAACACGCGCAGCCGCTGCGGGGTCGTATGATCGAAATATCCCTTTGCAGCGGGCTTTGTGACGTTCGAGGACGATATTTTCCGTTTTATTCATTTTGATTTTTACTTCTGGCTTATTCCGGAGGGCGTGTGAACGCTTATTTACAGTCCGTGATTCTGGGCATTGTTGAGGGTTTAACCGAGTTTCTGCCGGTGAGTTCGACGGCCCACCTGCGTATTGCCGAAGCGATGATGAAGATTCCGCTGGACGATGCGTACTGGGCGATGTACACGGTGGTGATTCAGGCGGGTGCGATTTTTGCGCTGCTTCTTCTGTACCTGAGCCGGATTCTGGATTTTTTCCGGACCTTTCCTCGCGGCGAACGAGGCGATAAAAACTTTTTCACGCATCCTATCTCGCTGACGATGATTGCGTTTATCTTCACGACGATTCCGGCGCTGGCGCTGAAGAAGTGGAGCGATAAGCACCTGGGCAGCCTGACGGCGATTGCGCTGGCGCTGGTGATTGGCGGCGTGATTATGTGGGCTGTCGATTACTGGGCCTCGCGCAGCGATCCTTCGACCGAGCATGTGGAAGATATGAACATTCTGCAGGCGATCTGGATTGGGCTGTGCCAGTCGCTTTCGGCGATCTTTCCGGGCACATCTCGGTCGATGTCCACGATTGCCTCCGGGCAACTGGCGGGGATGGACCGGCCGACGGCGCTGGAGTTCAGCTTTCTGCTCTCGATTCCGACGATGCTGGCGGCGACAGCTTATGACCTGTTCAAGGAGATTCATCCGAGCCGGGCGGCGCAGCTTGCCGGCGTAGAACCGGCGCATGTGGTGATGACGGGCGAGCGGTGGATTGTGCTGACCATCGGCTTTGTTGTCTCCTTCATTGTGGCTTTTGGCGTGGTGGAGTGGTTCCTGGCCTGGGTGCGGAAGCATGGGTTTACGATCTTTGCGATCTACAGGATTCTGGCCGGCGGGGCGCTGCTGATCTGGGGCGCGAAGCTGATGGGGCAGTAGAACTTCAGCTATCCTGTGCACGGTTGATTCCGAAGTGGCTTGATTTGTGATGGTTACGGCCGTCTCCACAGTTTCTATCCGAATCTTTATGCGATCTTCATTCTGAAACTGTGCAACTGTGCGACCCAGGGAGCAGGGTACAGAGGACGGGCTGCAAGTGACATACAGATCGTGAACCATGGACTGTAACCCTCCTCCATTGCCGATATTGCTGAAAATGAAAAGGCCCGAATCCGGTGGGATTCGGGCCTTGGTTTTCCTGCTGATTATCAGTAGAGCACAATCGACCTTAATTATGTGAAAACTATCTGAGATGTGAGTTGGGTACGAAAGGGCATTGGACTTTCGTAACTAAAAAAATTTGTTGACTCTATTTTTAGATTTGTGCTCATATGAGTTCGCCTTCGATCCACAAGATTACTTCCCAGTGCGCATTACCGTGCTGAATGAATCCAAGGCTGGGCCCCCTTGCGATTTCTTTGACTCTGCATTGACAACGCTGATTTTCCATCGCGGCATTTGCAGAGCCGTATCACACTTGCTCGCGCTGGAATTGTGACGAATAACCTCATTGCGGAGATCAAATCCGCCGAAGGAGAGAACACATTCGTTCATCTTTACCCGCCCCCCACCACGCTCAAAGACAGCATTCACATTGGATGAAGTTTTCATTACGGAATATCCCACTTATGTGTGGCTTGGCTTTCACGCTCGCAGGATGTACGAGCATCAACAACAATCTTCAAGTCAATACACTTCTTGGAAAATTTACTACAGGCGGTACTGTTAGCGTACCGTTGAGTAACCAACCAATTGCCGGTCAAATGCAAGCAACCGATTCAGGCTACGATGGCCATTCGTTAGTTGGCAGTGTCACAGAGTTTAGTGTAGTTACAAATCCGAGCGCGGTCATTAATAACGCCGAAATGCCTGCGTATTGGAATTTTCAATGGAACATATCGAACGACACGTGCTATAGCCCGACCTACCCTTATGATCAATTGACCAGTCCCGCAGTCTACAACAACGTACAGGTCGCTCCAAATGAATATGAAGCTTATTGGCCTGTTCAACTGTCCGATCCATCTCAAAGCTTCACATGTTATCAAAACATTCCCACAAATCCAGATTTCGCTCCTTCTGAAGTGAGTCCACAATTTGCACTTGACAATGCATTACCCTCAACCATTCAGGTTCATGCATTCTCGCCGATCCAGACTGCAGCCGCTGCCACTCAACTGAACATCTACAACACATCTTTTGCGAATCCAGCTACGATGACTGCCGATTCGATTGCTTCAGGCGGCGCCAGCGCTACTTTTCCATATCCTACGAGTCTTCCAGCGGGAGCGTATATAACCACAATTACCACCGGGAGTGGCACGAGCCTTACCACTAACGGAATGGAACCATTTTTCATTGCGCACAATGACACAACATACTCGTCCGCGTTCGGAGTCGCTGTGGCAATCCCCGCGGAAACCGTGGAGACATTCACATGGCATGCGACGAATAATGGGCCGTGCGCGGGAGGCGCAACGACCAGCACAACAAATTATGGCGGGAGCGCGCTTCCACTGGTAACACTGATGTCGGAAGGTAAGCTTGCTGTAGGAAGCTCCTCGAACACTATTTCCGTTGGAACCCGCCCAACAGTTGTTATCCCTTATAACGCCCAGGGCCAGACGGTTAGTCAGAGCGGCTCTTGCGGTCCATCGACTTTAACGACTTATTCCGGGGCACAATCCGCACTTGTTGTGAATACCGGGAGCAACAATGTTTCATTGGTCAGTATTGGCGAATATAGCTACCCAACAGGAACAGTCTCAGTAGGCACGGCACCGGTTGCCGCTGCGATTAACCCCGCCGGAACTTATGCGTATATCGCGAATTACGGCAGTAATACTGTATCCGAGGTGAGCCTTCAGAGTGTCGACGTCACTCATACGATCAGCGTGAGCGCACATCCGACATCGGTGGCATTTGACAGCAGTGGTAACCTCTGGGTCGGAGGACAGGGATATCTTGCCAAGATTAATCTGTCAACCTATGCTGTGGGGACAACATATTCCCTTAACGGCACCATGGCAGGTATGAGCTATGACGCGTCTGAAGGGGCATTTGTCAGCACTGTTCTTCAAAATGGGAATGCAGCATATGTAAGCAAGCCATCTTTGAGCAGTGGGACCACTGGCAGCGATGCAATTACATCCAGCACATCCGCTGGGATTTCGTATTCGACTACCGGCTCAATCTCTGTTTCGAGCGGGAGTTCGACTGGAACAGCAATCGTAGCAGATGCAGCTCCTTATGCTTCCTCAAGTATCGCTACCGACCTCGCGTTTCCAGCGCAAAATGCCTTTAACCCTCCCATCTACAATTCTTCCTATTCCAATGGCGACATCATCGCGTCCGCGAATGGAACTTCCTTCACCGTATCCTCGCTCTCAACAGGCAATATATTGATCGGCGGTACCACTCCGTATCCGATCCGAGGGGTCACGCTGACTTCAACCATGCTATATCTCACAATGCCGGAGAGTAATTCGCTCATCACCTTGCCACTACAGCTTCCTTAACAACTTAAAAGGGGCGCGGATGAACATCCGCGCCCCAAGGGATAAGAATGAAAAAAACAATCGCGTCGTGCGCATTCTTGATCTGCTTCCACACAATCGCATTATTTGGGCAGCAGGAGAACCGATTTGATTTCAGATCGAGTTATGGAGTTACAACGACATATTCGTCGAACTCCAGCCACATCCTCATCGGTATTTCCGAGGGAAGAGAAATTACTACCGCGGGCTTTGAATATACGCATCGGCTTCTGGAGAATGGCAGCGTAAAACTGGAGTATGCCGGTGAGGTGAGTCCGCTTTACCGCGAGAGCGATCCAGCTATTACTGGATACACAGAAACCTATGATGGGATTACTACCTTTTATCCAACAGGCTCGGCCCGGGTCGTCCTGACGCACGGAGGATCTCCTCCCGAGGACTGCATAACGTATTACCCGACTTGCGTTCCGGTGAATCCAGTGCCTGGGCCGAATGAAATCACATACGGATTTGCCACGGCTCCATTGGGATCGCGCGTCATCCTTCGGCCAAGGAAAAGAGTTCAGCCAACGTTCTTAACGAATGTTGGGATGGTTTTTACGCAGCGGACTATCCCCGTTGACGAAGCGTCGTCTATCAATTTTCAGTTTTCCTTCGGCCCCGGAGTGCAGGTCTTCGTTACCAAAAATTATTCGTTTCGGATCGAATATCTCTACAGGCACATCTCGAATGCCGATATCGGATTGTTGAATCCGGGCATAGACCAAGGGGTATTTCGGATTACCTTAAGCCGCCACCGATAATCACGTGATCTGACAGGGTGTCCCATGTTCGTTCCCCCTATCGCGAGGCAAAAATCGAAGGCAAACGCGGAGTGTCAGTGTTTACGGTGGAACCGGCTTTAAACGC
>Ga0116129_1002141_pt1 | contig 10224 bp, 6 predicted proteins | sample June2015DPH_17_2_FD_89732 | JGI IMG/M metagenome (GOLD analysis project Ga0116129, IMG submission 89732) | Peatland microbial communities from SPRUCE experiment site at the Marcell Experimental Forest, Minnesota, USA - June2015DPH_17_10 | ecosystem: Environmental > Terrestrial > Soil > Wetlands >...
CAACGGCCGACACCGACGCGAAGGCGTTCGTTGCCTATCTCGACAGTCAGCCTGCCGTCGACAAGAAGCGCAAAATGGGCACCGCCGGATACTGCATGGGCGGCCCGTTTGTATTTCATACGGCCGCGGACTTTCCGGACCGGATCGGCGCCGGCGCCACATTCCACGGTGGCGGTCTCGTCTCGGACAAGCCGGACAGCCCGCATCTCTTGATCCCGAAAATGAAGGCGCACTTTCTCATCGCCATCGCCGAGAATGACGATAAGCGGCAGCCGGAAGCCAAGGACGTACTGCGCGATAGTTTCGCCAAGGCGAAACTGCCCGCCGAAATTGAAGTCTACGCCGGCACGATGCATGGTTGGTGCCCGCCCGATGCGCAGGTGTACAACCACGACCAGGCCGAGAAGGCCTGGAGCCGGATGCTGGCGCTGTTCAGCGGCGCGCTGGCTTAAGGGCTGGAGCGCGACGCAGCAAGCGACGATTAGCGCCCCTCGAGAATCAAGGACCGATTCTTCGAGGGGCTGCGTTGCTTGTGGCCGAGGGCCCGACTGAGACTTGCTTCGCGGTCGGTACCTCACAAGACGATCACAATCAGAGCGCCTATCCTATGCAAGGATTGAACGGATGGCGCCGCACGGTGTCCTCAATGAGCTTCTTCGGTATGCGTCGACTTCGCGGTTGAAGTCGGCCGTAAGCCTGGCGGCCATCTCTTTCGCCGTCTGTCACGTGGCTGTCATGGCTACCGCGCCCGGTCCGGCGGCAATCACCGGCGATCTCGATGGTGATATTCCGCGCCAGCTGCTGCATTTTGGCGCGGTTCTATGCCGGTTCGCGCTGCCGTTGCTCGTGATGATCGGTGCCATGAGGCACCGCGGTCACACATCGAAGATACGGTAGGCCTCCGCGAACGCGGTGAAGGGGTCGCCCAGCGGCATAAATTCGTGCGCGACGTACCCCGGGAAGCCCGTGTCGGCGATGGCCTTGGCCACGGCGCGATAGTTCAGCTCTTGGCTTGCGTCGATTTCGTGGCGTCCCGGAACGCCGCCGGTATGGAAGTGCGCGATCCACGGAATGCTGCGGCGGATGGTGCGGATGATGTCGCCTTCCATGATTTGCATGTGATAGATGTCGTACAGCAGCTTGACGCGCACCGAACGCACCGCCTGCACCACCTCGATGCCGAATGCCGTGTGATCTCCTTCGTAACCCGGGTGATCGACGCGGCTGTTGAGCAGCTCCACGCAGATCGTGACGCCGTGCCTTTCAGCCAGCGGCGCAATCCGCGACAAACCGCTCACGCAGCTGGCCACATCCTCGGCTTGAGTGGCGCCATGCCGATTGCCGAACATGGCGATCAGATTGGGCACGCCGGCCTGCGCGGCGCGCGGGATGCTCGCTTCCAGTTCCGCCAGCAGCATCGGATGATTGGCCGGGTCATTGAATCCGTTCTGAATGAATCCTTCACGGCGCGCCGCATAGCCCATTGAACAGGTCATGCCGGCATCCCGCGCCGTCTGCCATTCGTCCGGGTACAAAAGGTCGACGGCGTCGAATCCGATCTCCTTGGCGCGCCGGCACACATCGGGCAGGGCGACAGCCTGCATCGTCCAGCGCGCGATGGATTGCTTCAGACGGCCATGATGCTTCGGCAGCGGCGCCAGCTTGAGCCTCTTGAGATAGGAAAAGCTCGCGGCAATGCTGTCGAACGGCTGCTTCGCATCATCGTGTTCGACGATGAAGTGTTCGACGCCTGAGCTGCGCGCGCTCGCCAACAGGTTAGGCCAGTCGATGATCCCGCCGCCTACCTCCCGCATGCGATGATCCGGCGAGCCCTGCGTATCCTTGACGTGCACCAGTTTGCAGCGTCCCGGCCAGCGGTTGAAATATCGCAGCGGATCCTGACCGCTGCGCACGATCCAGTACAGGTCCAGCTCGAAACCCACGAGCGCAGGATCCGTGGCGTCGAGCAGCACATCGAAGGGCAGCACGCCGTCGAGCGGCGTGAAATCGACGGCGTGATTGTGATAGGCAAATCCCATGCCCGCCTTGGCGGTCATTTCGGCGGCGTGGGTGAATTGATCGGCAACGCGGCGGTAATCATCCACCGACTTGTGCAGCGCGTCCGGTATCGAAGGCACCACCACGTAGCGGCACCCGAGCTGCTGCGCCTCCTCGAGCACGCCGTTCCAGCCGTCCTGCATTTTTTCGAACGCCACATGCATGGAAGGAGCCGTCAGTCCGAACCCATCCATCACACTGCGCACGTGGGCGGCCGGGTGGCCGAACAGCCCGGCGAATTCCACTTCCCGATAGCCGATGCGCGCCACGCGCTTGAGCGTGCCGTCGAAGTCTTTCTGCATGGCCTGTCGCACGCTGTAGAGCTGCACGCCGATGGCGCCGGGGCTCAAGTCTCCAGGGGCCGCGGAGCGTGCGGCGCGCGGCAGCGCCAGAGCACCCCGCGACAGCGCCAGCGTGCCCAGCGCCAGCCCCGAACTCAGCAGAAAATTGCGCCGGCCGCCTTTCACAGTTCGTAGCGCCGTATCTGGCCCACCGCGTAGTCGCAGGCGCGCGCCGTCAGTGCCATGTAGGTGATGCTGGGATTCTGGCAGGCACTGCTCGCCATGCAGGCGCCATCGGTGATGAACAGGTTATTGACATCCCAGGCCTGATTCCATTGGTTGAGCACCCCCACATCTCGGGTCACGCTCATGCGCGCCCCGCCCATTTCGTGAATGCAATGTCCGGGCGGATTATCCTTCGGCTGCAGCGTGATGTCGGTACAGCCGGCAGCCTCGAGCATCTCGGCCATGGCGGGCATCATGTCGGCCTGCATGGCGCGCTCGTTGTCGCGCCAGCGGACCTCGATGCGCGCGGCGGGCACGCCCCACTTGTCCTTGACGTGCGCATCGATGCTGACGCGGTTGTCGGGGTGCGGCAGCGTCTCGCCCCAGCCCGCCGCCGACAGCGTCCAGGGACCCAAACTCGAGATCAGCGAACGTTTGAAATCCGCGCCGAAGCCCGGAATGGTCGCGCCCCGATGCCAGTCCCGGCGGTTCGAGCCGCCTTGCATGCCATAGCCGCGCAGGAACCCCGGGTGCTGACTCGACACATTGCGAAAGCGCGCGATGTAGATGCCGTTCGGGCGCCGGCCGAATGTGGTGCGATTCTCGAAGCCGCTCATGGTGCCCGAGGCGCCCGAGCCGTAGTGATGATCCATGACGTAGCGCCCGAGCGTGCCGCTCGAGTTCGCAAGACCGTCGGGAAAATGCGCGCTCTTGGAGTTGAGCAGCAGCCGCACCGACTCGATCGCCGAGGCGCACAGGAACACCACGCGGGCCTTGTATTCGGTGTCGCGCAGCGTGCGCGCGTCAATGACCCGCACGCCGCGGATGCGTCCGCGCTGCGCATCGTAGGTCAGTTCCGCCGCGATGCTGTGCGGACGCAGCGTCAGGTTCCCCGTGGCTTGCGCCGCGGGCAGCGTCGAGCCCAGGCTATTGAAGTAGGAATGGGTGATGCAGCCGCGCTCGCACGGCCCGCAGTAATGGCAAGCCGCGCGGCCGTTGTGATTTTGCGTGAGAATGGCGGCGCGCCCGATGGTCATGACGCGCTCGCCCTTGAAGGCCTTGAGAAGCCGCTCGCGCGCGGCGCGCTCCACGCCGGTCATCGGCATGGGCGGCAGGAACTCACCGTCCGGCAGCTGCGCCAAACCCTCACGGGCGCCGGTCACCCCGATGAAGCGCTCCACATGCGAATACCAGGGCGCGATATCTGCGTAGCGGATCGGCCAATCATTGCCGTGCCCATCTGTGGCATTGGCCTCGAAATCCAAATCGCTCCAGCGATAGACTTGGCGGCCCCACATGATGGAGCGGCCGCCGACCTGGCGGCCGCGAAACCAGCTGAACGGCGCGCCGTCGGGGTGCGTGTACGGATTCTCGAGATCGTTGACGAAGAATTTGTAGCCCAGTTCGTCGCAGGGGTAACAGTCGCTCTGCACGGGACGCTCGCGCTTCAGCGGCCCGTGATCGCCCCAGCCGCGGAACGGAATTTCATAGGGCTGCACGTGCTCGACAAAATCCCTGGCCGGATCGATGGGACCGCCCGCCTCGAGCACGAGGGTCTTGAGCCCCGCCTCGGTGAGTTCCTTCGCGGCCCACCCGCCCGTGATGCCGGAGCCGACCACGATGGCATCGAAGTCGTACTGCTCCTTCATGTCTGGCTCGTCGGCGCGAGCGGTACATCGGGGTCGTAGCGGCCCGGCACGATCACGAACTTGAGGATGTCCTGCTGCACAGGCTTGCTGGTGAAGTAGCCGTGGATGACAAGTTCCTTGAGGTGCACGTACCCGCGTTGGGGCGGGGTGAGGTCCAAGGATCCGCTGGCGGCATCGAGAGTGGCGATCACCCTCGCCAGCCTCAAGTCCTCGAGCCGCACCACAGGGGCGCCGGCGGCCGCGAGCGCAAAGTCGTCGATGGCGGCCAAGTCCGCGAGAAACACCGATCGCCGGGCGTCGGAGAAATACTCCGCAAGAACCAGGTCGATCCAGGGCAGCACGCCCACGTCGGTCGCGCTCGGCGTGTCGGTGCGCGGCAGGATGGTATCGGCGATGCGGGCGATCATGCCGGATTGCGCGGCTTTAAGAACTCGGGGCTCGCGCGCGCCGTCGGCGGCAATGGCGCTCCAGACGGCCTCGGCGGCGCCGGCCGTCAAGCTTAAGGCGAGCCCGCCCCGCGCCAGGATTTTGATGAGAGTGCGACGATCAATCTGCGTTGAACTGGGCATTCGCTCGAATCTGGCACAGATGAGGCGGGTTGTCGACTTGAGGCTATCCGTGGGTGTCCAGCCATCCGCCTTGGAAGCCCGCGCGCTCAAGGCCGCGCCGCAAATAAGGACTGCGGCGCATGTAGCGCCAGATGAGGCCGCTGCGGAAATTTTCGATCATGGTAATGGTAAGCCCCTCATCGATGCCAAGGTAGTTGTTGTCGACCCAACCCACCTCCGGTACGAGCTGGCCATAGGTGAGCTTCACATCGGGGTAATTGAAGCTGAGATTGAAGGCATCCACAAAACCAAAGGTCGAGTAAATGTATTTGCCGTACTGCTCTTTCATCAATCTTAAAGTGGGGATGGCGATCTCCGGCGTAAACGGCAGTGAGCCGGCCACGGCGTAGGGTGCCAGCGTCCCATCGTCAAAGTTCTGGGCCCCGCCCGCGCCGCGGGCCGCATAGGCGTGAAATGCGCGAGCTTCGCCGTTGTAATCGAGCTTCGCCTCCACCGGGCCGTCGCTCGCGGTAATGCCCCACAGGCGCGACGAGTAACCCACCCACTTCATGGGATTGGCAATCACATAACTGCGCTGCGCAAAGATGGCGCGCCGGGTATTGTCGAAATAATCGAGGCCCTTGCCTCGCATGTACGCGTCGCGGATGTCGCGAAAATCGATCCAAACGTGCGAGTATTCATGTCCGAATAAGGGCGCAAACGCGAGGTACCACTGGCCCTCGTTGACCCAGTGAAAATCGAAGGTCGAGGTATACGACTGCCACGATGACGCCGGCATCGGTGCGGTCGGTGCGCCGAGTCCGAGGATGTACATGATTGAGGATTCGTTGTAGCCGCGCCAACTCCTTTGATGAAACCCCATTTCCGGCGACCATCCGAGAGCCACTACGCCGTCATCGCGCAATGCCCAGCCCCAATCGATGCGCCGATATAACCAATCGGCGATCTTGCGCAGCTCTTTTTCCTCAGGGTCCGCACCATCGAAATAGCTTTGACAGAACAGCACGCCCGCGATGAACAGCGACGTGTCCATCATCGACAACTCGGAACGTTCGTTAAACCGAACCCCGGTCTCCATGTCCAGGAAATGATAGTAAAAGCCCTTGTACCCCGCGAATCCCTTGGCAGCGGGGCCTTGGGGCGCATCGCGGAAGAAGCGCAGGGTCTTCAGGACCCGGTCGCGCGCGTCGGCGCGCGATACGTAGCCGCGTTCAACGCCGATGGGATAGGCCGTTAGGGCGAATCCGACGGCGGCCACGCTTGCGAATACGCGTGTCGGATAACGGTCCGGAACCAGACCATTCTTGGGGTTGGCGTTGGCCCAGAAAAAATCAAACGTTCTGTGCTCGATGTCCTCGAGAAATTCGCCGGCGTCATTTGGCGTGTCCGTCTGCTGCAGCAATTTTGCCGGTGCGGCCGGTTGAAGGGCGCTGCATGCGGCAAGACTTAAGATCGCGACCAGGGAGCCGACTCCGACGGCAGCATGGAATCTCATTTGCCGCGTGGTTCCTTACGTGTGCGCACACATCGGCATCGCATCCCAGGCTGCCATCAGAACTTCGCTCCCGCCATTAATTTGAGCGTGCGCGGCACGCCGTTGATATTGCCGGTGTAGTTGTAGGGCACGGGATTGGAATTCGGCACACCGTTCGTGCCCCAGTTGTTGTTCGTACTCGCGTAGTTGTACCAATTGAAGACATTCAAGCCGTCCAGCCGCACATAGACCAACCCAAAATGGCTGATCTGAAAGTTCTTCGTGACCTGTAGGTCGAGCGTCCGGTAACCGAAAAAGTTCTTCGGCGTCGCCGAGATCGGATTACAAGTACTGCCATTCGGATACGTGGCGCCAAAACAAGCGACGTCGTCGACCGGCGTAGGAGTGGCCAGGGTGAGCTTCGCGGCAAAGATAAAGCCCCACGGCGCGCCGAACGAACCTGTGCCCACGATGCGGTGCCGGGGCGCCGCGTTCGAGTTGATATAGGGATACTGCCCGATGGTTGCCTCGTCGAACGCATAGACCTGGGTGATATCTCGATTCTGACTGGCATCGGTGTAGGTGTAGGCAAACGTCGCACCCCAGTGAGATTCGGCGGTAAAGGGCTTTTCCGCCGACAAGAGCACTTGGGTGGCCTTGGTCTCGACGCCGCTGTTGCCGATGATCAGATTGCCGAAGCCGGGGACAGGGTCAGCCCCGAACTGGTTGCCGCCGTTCTGGAAGAACGCGCCGTTCGGATAGCGATTTCCAAGCGTAAAGACGAAGCCGTTCTTGCTGATGACTCGCGCGATCGCGGCGCTGGTATTCCACTCGCCCAGGGTGTTGCGGATGCCGATGCTGAATTGATCCGAGTAGGGCACTTTCAAGTTGTTATTGATCATGTCCACTTCGGCGCCGGTGTTGGAGGAACCGATCACGGACTGCAGGCTCGACAAACTCGTCAAATAAGCCGGATTAAACGCGAAGCAGGGTGTGGCGAAGCAGCCGCCGGGCGTCGTGCCGCCCGGGTTTGGAAAATATACGCTGTAGTAGGGCAGCGCCTGTTTGGTCGTTTCGACCTCTAAGTCATTGTACAGATCGCGATCATAGGAACGGCCGTAGCCGCCAAAAATGACGTGCCGCTGGTCCGCATTCAAGTCCACCGAAAACCCGAGCCGGGGTTGAAACTCACCCGTATAGGCGCTGCGGTTGTGGCCGTTGCTGATGTAGTCGTTGATGTTGATGCCGCCCTTCGCCAGGGTTTGCGCGTAAGTTTGTCCGGGGAAGAGGGCTTGCGCATTCGGGTCTGGGCCATTCAAGGCAGCCACGACGTTGGCGGGGGTCACATAATCCAAATACCCGAGGTTCTTCTCGTAATCCCAACGCGCGCCGATGTTCCACGTCAGATGTTCGTTCTGCACCCAGTCATCTTGCAGGTACAAGCCGAACTGATCGTCCTTGGATCTCGCCGTCGGGTTCAGTCCAGGGACGGGGTTGGTAAACTGCGCCTCGTAGGGCAGTGCCTCGGTGCCGGCCGGTGTCACGTTGTAGGTAAATTGCGGATTGATGTCTTCGGCATCCGCCGCCACCAGTTTGAGGCTTTGAAACTTCGCGCCCGTCTTGACGGTGTGATCGCCGAGCCAGTGCAACTCGCTGAAGGTAAAGTCGTCTTGCAGCCCGGGTCCTTGTTGGCCTTTATCTTGCGTGGCCAGGGGGCTGGCGGGACCGGTGATCAATACCTGCCGATTGTTCTGCGCTTGGATGTCGTATAGCGCCCCGTTGCCTATACCGATGGACGAGGGCGCGTTGAAGGTGTCTTGGTGCGTGAACAACAGATCATTCAAGAACCAGTCGGCGCTGTGCTGCCAGCGCAGCGTGAATCTCGTGTCATTGTTGATCACCGAGATGGCCGATGAGGCCGCTTGCACAGCGCCGATATTCTCGATTTGGTTCTCCTTGCGATACTTGATGCTGGTCTCGAACCGATCGCTGTCGGTGGGCTCAAAATCGAGTTTGCCGAAATACTCGTCTTCTTGGAAAGGCAGTCCCGCCGGCCCCAGTTGCGCGGCCACACTGGCCGGCAGCAATGTAGCAATCGACACGCCGTCTAAACTGGGAACACCGGGCGTCACCGTGATCGGCGTGTCATAGCGCTTTCCCTCGTAGGTGACGAAGAAATGCAGCCTATCCTGGATGATCGGGCCGCCGAAGGAGGCGCCAAATTCCTTGTCGTTCGAAGGAATCTTCTCGCCTGCGAAGCGCTCCGAGGGGTTCTCGGCGCGCAAACTGTCGCTGGTGTATTGATCGTACACCTCGCCGTGAAATTCATTGGTGCCGGACTTGGTTTCGGCGACCACCGCGGCGCTCGATACTTGATCGAATTCGGCCTTGTAGTTCGAGGTGATGACCTTGTATTCACCGATGGCGAGCTGCGGGAAAGGGTTGCCCTGGGTGAAGAACTGGCCGCTGACGCCGCCTGCGAGCACATAATTTTTTTGACCGACACCGTCGATGTACACATTGACGGAACTGGAGCTCTGAGCACCGCCGGTCAGCGACGTCTGTCCGCTCGAGTTCACGGAAAAGATCATGCCCGGGACAGTATCGGCGAATTCGAGGAAATTGCGCGTGAGTTGCGGCACCGTATCGATCGTCTGCAACGACACCGTCGTGCCGACCTCGGACGTTCGGGTTTCATAAATCCGTTTCGACTTCACCGTCACTTCGGACAGCTCTGCTCCCGGAGAGGCCGCGGCGCCCTCGCCGGCGCCGAGATCGACCGTGGCGGTGGAGGCGACGGTCAGCGTGACGGTGGTTTCGGTGCCGGGCCCGGCATCGACTTGGTAGGTGCCGGGCTGCAAGCCGGGCAGGGTATAGCTGCCATCCTCCGCGGCTTTGGTTCGGCGCGTAACACCGGTGGCGACGTTGCGGGCGACCACTTCGGCGTTCGCGGCCGTCTTGCCTCGCAAGGTCGCATCCGCCGTCTGCGCCCAACTCATGCGGGGCATGCCGGCACTGCCGGCCAGGGTCGCAGCGATGGCTGCCGCAAAGATAATTTTTCTGTAGTTCGGCCGCGTCTTCATGATTCTCCCCATTGCCGCGTCCAGTCAAACGCGATTTGTAATATTTACTGGCTCACAACAGCACCTTGATTTGAATTGGGGGATTCGAGGATGAAATGCGCGACTGAAGCCGCGGGTGGCCGACACTCGGATCGTCCAGACGAAGTAATGGCCTTGCTTCGAATACCATATGTCCCCCTGCCATCCTGGCGAATACACTTCGGTCCCTGGCGGTCTGTTGCCGCTCTGCTTCAAGAGATGCTAGACCTATTTATGCTGCTATGTCCATACCGCGGAGAGATTGGTATGGTGCGATTTAGCTATGTGTGGTAACGCACACAGAGCGCCACCTTTCGCCGTAGGGTCGAACAGAGGTCATGGTCGAACAGAGGTCATGGTCGAACAGAGGTTTTGTTCGTGAAAACCGCCTTCATCTTCATGCTCGCCTGTCTGACGCCCATGGTCGCGTGGAGCGACGAAGAGGTCATCGTCGACCCTTCAGCCCCGCACCACAGCTTTCCCCACTACTGGGAACAGATGTTCGGCTCCGGGCGGGCGATCCTCACGCTGCGCGACAGTTATCGCCGGGATCTTCGCGCAGTCAAGCAAGCCACCGATTTAAAATTCGTGCGCTTTCACGCCATCCTGCACGATGAGATCGGCGTCTACGATGAAGACCGGCACGGGAAAGCGGTCTATAATTTTTCTTACGTCGATCAGATTTACGACGGGCTCTTGGAGAACGGCGTTCGACCGTTCGTTGAATTATCCTTCATGCCCCGAAAGCTCGCCTCGCGCGAAGCCGTGCAGGGTTTCAAATACCACCCGATCGTCGCGCCGCCGCGCGACTACGCGAAATGGGACGCTCTGATATCGAGCTTCGCGGCGCATCTCATCGAACGCTAC